>Ga0105042_100048_pt1 | contig 13093 bp, 30 predicted proteins | sample LS_165metaG_FD_91487 | JGI IMG/M metagenome (GOLD analysis project Ga0105042, IMG submission 91487) | Switchgrass associated microbial communities from Austin, Texas, USA - LS_165 metaG | ecosystem: Host-associated > Plants > Phyllosphere > Phylloplane/Leaf | place: USA: Austin, Texas | collected... | reverse complement strand
GCCTTCGGGTCGATCTCGTTGTAGTAAGTCCCGCTCACGTAGCTGGATCTTCGGTGGTTGCCGGCGCGGCGATGCGCGCCCAGACTTTTGCGCTCTTGCCGTTGACGCGCAGCACCTTCTTGGTGAAGCCCGCTGCGCGCAGAATCTTCGCGACGCGCAGCTCGTGGACGCGCGTGACCGTGCGAATGTCGAGCCCGACGGCTTGCACGAGTACGTCGCCGATCTGCAGTTTGTCGGCCTCGGGATTTTCGCTGAGCCATTGTTGGACGATCGGCTCCCACTGGTCGGCGACCTTGAATTCTTCGTGCTGGCCCCGCGCGAGTTTTTCGGCGGTCTTCCACTTGACGCCGTGCTGCATCCACAGTTGCAGCGCCTCGGCCCAGAGCTGGTCGCGGTCGCGCTTGATCGCCTCGACATCAATGCCGGCTGTGCGGACCGGAAGCCAGCGGCGGTTTTCTTCGTCCAGCAGGAAGTCGTCCTCGTTCGTCGTGCCGATCATGACGACGCGCCGCGGGAAGGTAGTCGCGAACTCCTTGAACTTCGGCGTCCACTTCTCGTGCGTGCGCGTGATGAAAGCCTTGATGCTCTCCAGATCGCTGGTGCGCAGGCCCTTCAACTCGGCCAGCTCGCCGACGAGCGAACCGCGCAGCTTGCGCGCGATGTCGTCTTCCTTCTCGCCCAGCTTGATTTCGCAGTAGGTGTCCTTGCTCGGCGCGAGCGCCTTGACGCCCTGCGTTTTGCCGACGCCTTGCGCGCCGACCAGGATGGGCACCATATCGACCTGACAGCCCGGCTCCATGACGCGGCCGGCGAGCGCGGTCCACAGGTACAGGCCGACGGCCGTCTCGTACTCCGCGTCGATCGTACCCATGTAGGTGGGCATGAACTTCGCGATGCGCGGTTTGCCGTCCCACTTCAATCCGGTGAGCCAAGTTTGAGCGCTGTCCATTTGATTCGCCTCCGCCAAGTAGTGAACCGAGTCGCGGACCAATTCGCGCGACACGGGGAAGAAATTCGCGTTCGTCTCCAGCCAGAGGCGGATCGCGGTGTAGTCGGTGTCTTTGATCGTGCGCCACTCGTCGGTGCCGCTCGGCGCGCACACGAGTTCGTCTTTGAATGCATCGTACGCGAGGATGTTGCCGGTGATCGTCGGGAGCCCGAGGATCGTCATGACGTTCGGGAGCACTGCGAGCGGCCGGCCGTTGTTGTCGCGGCGGAGCGTGTTGATCGCTTCGCGGACAGTGCTCGGAACCGTCGGCTTCTTGGCCTCGACCTGGGCGGCCTCGACCTGTTCCTCGGTGACCACCTCGAACTCGTCGGCGCTCGCGGCCTCGTCTACGCGCAAGCTCGCGATCGTACGACCGCTGCCCTTCTTGAAGCTGCGCCAGTGGGTTTCGAGATCCGCGCGGCCTTTGTAGTTTGTTGGTGACTTGCTGCTCCACTCGTCCCAGAGCGCTAGGCCCTCGATCGCGCCGTTGAACTCGTCGTGCAGGCCCATGCCGACTTTGATCCACTCGTCGTAGCCGCACGCCGGGTTGCGGCGCGCGAGCTGTTCGCGAATCCAACGCGCGTTCGGATCGCGCGTCGTCGGATCGCGCTCGGCGCGCTCGGGTTGGATCTTCGTCTCGGGCGTAATGAGCGATTGCCAGAGCTTGCGCACCTCGGCGGGCAGCTCGGGGAGCACCGACCAGTGGCCCAGCTCGTCGCCGTACTTCCATTCGTACGGCTTGCCGGTGTCCGGGTGGACCGACGGCGGGAGCACGTCCTGCACGGTCGTGCCCTTGCTCGTCGCGCATCGCAGCTCGAAACCCTGCAGCTTGAACGACGGCAGCGGCTTGGGGGTGCGATACAGGAGCTTTGCGCGGTTCGGTCGGCCGGAGGAAATCATCACCGCGTCGGGCGCGGCGAGCAGCGTTGCAATATCAACGCCGCGCTCGGCGAGGAACCCCGTCGCCAGTTCCATGTCGTCGAGATCGACGCAACACGTCCCGCTGTATGCGTGCGCGAGCCCGACGTTGCCGTCCATGTGCTCGGCGATGTCGGGGTCGGTGATAGCCCGCTCGCGCAGGTTCCAACCTGCGGCGACCGGGCCCTTCTGGTCAGAGGGAATCGGTACGAGCGCCCAGCCGTGTCGGGCGTACTCTGCGACTAGGGGGCGGCTCACGCGGTCTTGCTCGTCTTACCGCGCTTCGTCTGCACCGCGCGCCCTTGGAACACGTCATGCACAGCTCCGCACGTCGAGCATGTGTGCGTGAGGCGGACGGTCCAATGCGCGGCAACGTAGGTGCCGAACTCGTGATGGGTCTTACAGGTCGTGCAGTCGAAACCCTTGGGGGCGTTATCGGTAGGCATGCGGCACGTAGTTGTGGTGAGGACAGCGCGCAGGATGCCGCCTGCGCGCTACCCTTGTCAACTCTACGTGACGCGTCCGTGCTTCTTCTCCCATTCCGCCTTGAAGTACCGCCAGCCCCAACACGTCGCCCCGTCAGGGGTGCATTCGATCGACAGCGTCTTTCCGTCGGAGCAGACGATCTCTATGGTGCAGAGGTAGCGGGTGAACTCGGCGGCGCGCTCAAACGGCAGATAGTTTCGCAACTCTGCCTCGGTGCAACTGATGTAGACAACGAGGTGCGTTTGCATGGCCCACCTCAGTGCGGGTGCAACGTGAGTTCGCCAACCTGCTTCCGCTTCCGCGTCAGCGGGCGCACTGCGGGTTGCTCGGGCTCGGCAGGGGCCGGCTTGAGCGCTGCGCGGAGCCCCTTCTGGGTCTCCCGCACGGCAGCCTGCGCGGCGTCCTTGTCTTCCTCCGCCAGCTCCCGGACGAGCCGTTCGAGCGACGCGCGCAGCCGCGCGATGCGCTCCGTCGCCGTGCCGGGGCCGGCGCGGACCTGGGCGTACCGGGCCTGCAGCATCTCCTTGGTGACGGTCGCCGGATCGAGCGCGGCCAGCCGCTCGCCCGCCTCGATGGCACGCACGAGCGTGGTCTTGCTGGTCCGGGCGAACGTCGAGCGCCGGTTGCGCTCTTTGGTGCGCCGCCGGGTCTCGTCGGCGTCCGCCTCGTCGTCCGGCGCGATGTCCGGGGTCGTGATGGCGGCCAGGACGATCGTGTAAAGCGCCTCGTGGGCTCGCTGGACGGCCGCCAGGGCGGCGTCGGTCGTAGCCCGCTTGACGCCCGCGGTCTCCAGCTCGCGCTTGCTGTGGGCCACGAGAATGCGCAGGTAGGTGCCCCGCACACCCTCAGTCTGCTCCACGCCCGAGGCGTAGTCCTTGGCGAGTGCCGCGAGGGCCGCTTCTGTGACGAGATACCCCGTCCGTGCAAAGTTGTGTCGAGTGGTCATGGTGCAGTCTCCGTAGTTATGTAATGCGCCAACGCGCAGGACGGATAATGCTCCAGGTGCTACCCTTGTTCCAGAGGTTATGTGAACTTCGTCACGGGTATTTAGACTTAGGGGAACCCCTAATGTCCTACAAGCTATTCGCGCAATATTCGCGCCAACAGTGCTTGTCCCGCGGGCTGACTTTCTCGCACACGCGGATCGGGCAGGGCTCGACGTAGGGCTGCGGCTTGCGCCACTGCATCGCCTTGTGGCCGGCGCAGCCGGCGACAGCAAGGCAGATCGCCGCGAGGAAGGCCCACGCGGCGATCGTTGCAAAGGCGGATAAGGCCGCCATGAGGAAGGTGCGGGTCACGCGGTCTGCCCGATCACCCGCGGGGCGCGGGCAGCCAGTTTCGCGTCCTGCGCAGCCAGGAGCCGCTTATGCAGCTCGTTGCGCGCCTGATCGTAGATGCCGACGAAGAACTCGGAGCCCTTGCGCACGCCGGCCGCAAGACACGCGCGCACGCAGTAGTCGTGCTCGGCCTGCGTCGGGACGCCCAGGATCGCGACCGGCGGCTTGAGCCGCTGCCTCGGCTGCATCACGAATCGAACGTCATGGAACATCGGGCGGACCGTAATCATGCGCCCCTGCCCGTGGTAGCGGCCGGGGCCCTTCTTCGTGTGATGGCGGAATCTGCCGTCGCGCATTGGTTATCTCCACTTGTGGTGAACCGGCCCCGTCAATAAATTCGTTGCCTTTCGGGCCAACGATGTAAACAAATTGGTTGCTCATTTCAGTTCGTGGGAGCGGACTAGGCCGCGATCTTCCCGGTGGCGATGTCGCCGGCCACGCGCATCACTGAGAATGCGAAGTAAGTTGCGCCGGTGTGGCCCTGCTCGCCTTTGCAGCAGACGCGCATTGCCAATCCGAGGTCGATCAGCTCGTCACGCTGCGACTTGGAAATCACGTTGCCGTCATAGACCGGCCCGTTGATGAGCTGCCGCAACTGCTCGTGCAATCGCTTGTCCAGCAGGCACGCGACGACGTGCGCGAACTCGAAGTAACCTTCCTGAGCACGCTGGCCGCGCGCAATCAGCTCTTTCAAAAATTCTCGTTCGTTCATGGTTCTACTTCCTGAGGGAGAGTGTTACTTCGCCAACTCGCGCAGCAGTGCATCCGCGCGCACCACTGCAGCACGCGCGAGCTTTTCGTGATCGCTGTAGCCGAAGTTCTCGGACTCGGCCGCGAGCAGCCCTTGCATCGCCATCGCGGCGAAGTACTCGCGTTTCGTCAGGCCGAGCTGCGTCGTGTCGTTCGGCGTCTGATTCCGATCCAGCACGGGGAACGCCATGTCGTTGCCGGTGATCGGGGCCGCTCTATCCGCGGCAAACACTGCCTTGATCCTGCGCGACACTTCCGGCCGGACCCAGCCGCTGATGTGGTCGTCGCCGATGCTCACGTCCATGTAGACGCAGCCGGCCAGGTGCGGCTTCTCGTTGTCGACGTGGCCGTCCATCTCGCCGCACTTCAGGGCGAAGTCGGCGCGACGGCGGTACTCGCTGGTGTCGATGCTGATGTCGTTCATGGTTTCACTTCCTGAGGGTGAGCTGTTCTTAGGTCCAAAGAATCACGGCCGCCAATAGCGCCGCTGCTTGCAGCACAATGGCGAACAGCCACGCGCGCTCGGCCCATTTTTTGTAGTCCATCATGCGTACCTCCGAGGCTGACCAGATCCGCGCCATGTGCCGTCCTTTTCGTAGCCGTGATCGTCCAGTGCGCGCTCGCCGGCCGACGTAGGGTGATACGTGCCGAACAGCGGATTGAACTCGACGAGGTTACGGTCCTTCAGCGCGCGGGTACTGCGCCGCTGGACGTGCGGCTTGAAGCGGTTCACTTCGGACAGCTTGCCGTGATTGGACTTCGCCCAATGCACGAGCATCTGCACTTGATGGAAACTGAGTCGCGGCATCGTCACGTCTCGCTCTATGAGTTGATCCAGTGGCTCGGGCGGCTGTCATCGACAACGACCGAGACGAAATAGAACAGCAGCGCCAGGATGCCCAGCGCTGCCAGGAGGGGGAGAAGGAACAGCGCGGGGAGCAGGAACAGAAACCGAAGTGCCGTGTAGATCATGCCTCGATCCTGCGCCTGCTCACCCATCGCCGTCAACCCTTGCGATAGCGCTGGGCCGCCAGCTCACTGGAGAGCGAGTTCACCCGGCCTTCCAGTTCGCTGATGTACTGAGCGATCATGCCGCGCGACTTCGACACTTCCATGCCGTTCGCGTTGTAGTCGCTCTTGCCGACGGCGCGCTGAATCGCTTCGCGGTTGCCGACGAGCAGATCCTTCCCGCGTCGCGAGAGTTTGATCGGGCCCATCGTCGCCGACTTGTAGGTCTGCTGCTCGATCACCGGGCGCCAGAAACGCGAGATGCGCGGGTACATGGAGCGCCATGCGGCTGCATAGGCCGCGAAGGTCTCGTAATCGGCCGTCATCACGTCGTCGATAATGACGCCGGCCGGACGTTGACCATGCAACGCAACTTCCACCGTGTTGCCCGGCACCGGCACGCCGTTGCTCGCCTCAGCAATGATCTTCTGCGCCAGATCGGCCTTGCCGTCCAGTAGCGCCTTGACGACATCGTCGGCAATCGCCGCCGTCGCCGGCTTCGGGGCCTCGGGTAACTTCTGCGCGCCCGGCTTGACGGTGTCGATAATCAGGCCGCCCCAACCGCTATTCGGGCCGACGACGAGCGTGTCGCCGTTGGCCGCATGGAATGCGACCTTGCCGCCGGGCGTCGTCTTCTTGACGTGTGCGACGAGATCGCTGCCCGCAGCCTGTTTCGCCTCGATAGCCTTGTTGAGCGCCGCGCGCAGCTTGATAGAGCGGTCTTGGGCCGATGCGTAGGCATCGACAGTCGTCTGAATGGTCGTGGTCTTCGTCTTCTTGCGAGTCGCCATGATGGCTTGTACTCCTGGTGGTGTGTAGGTGAAAACGGGGCGAGACTAGTTCCGAGGAACTAGGGTTGTCAACGGCTCCTGGGCGGTGCTGTAAAGAACGCCAGTAGTCGGGTGTTTGAAGCCGCGGGACACGCTGATCCATGTGCGGCTCGGTTGGGCGTCCTTGTAACTGAGCGCGACGCTCAGGTCGATGGTGCTGCCGATGTTCGCCATCGAGTAGCGCACGGCTTGCCGCACATGGAACAGGACGACCGGCTGCAAGATGCCGCAACAGCACGGCGGTTTCTGACAGCAGCACAGCGGGGGTGCTGCGCCGGCTGCGGCCATCCTGTAACGCAGGTCGGCGTTGTCTCGCTGCAGCTTGGCGTTCTCATACCGCAGGCGGCTGTTTTCGAGCATGATGTGACTTGTTCCGAACATGGGTTTACTCCTGGTGTTCTCGGATGATTTCGACGTAGCGATCCAACCATTCCAGAGCGATCGGATCGCTCGGGGCCGGGTGGCGTGTCCAGAGTTCAAGCCCGAGGTGCGCGTAGCCGTCGGGGTTGGGCTTGTCGATGCCGGCGCTGCCGAGGGCGCGAATTCGCGCACTGCTGCGCAGCGCTCGCCACTTGGCCGCATCCTCCGACATGGAGAGCAGCAGGTTGCGCAGCCGCGCCTTGGCGGCCTTGTGGAGCCGCGCGGCCTTCTTCGCGTTTTCCTCGCTGCCCTGGTCGGCCTCCCAGCCGTGCGTCTGCGCCGCGCGGTCGAAAGTTTCGAGCGCTTGCAGGAGCGCGCGTTGCTGCGCGTTCACAGTCGCACCCGAGGGCGCGGGCTGCCATCGCCGCCGAAGCGCTCCATGCAGTCGGTATCGGTCGTGCAGTGTGCCGGCGCGGGCAGCTCGGGGCCTACGTCGCCGTAGATCGGCGGGCGCGAGAAGTCGCACGCGAGCGCGCCGCGCCCGTCGAAGCCGAGTAGCACAACGCAACGCACGCCGCCGATCTCGTGCAATTGCAGCTCCCCCGTCGGGCCAGACGAGTGCCGACTGAATTGGACCGTGACCGTCGGCACGGTCTCGGGCGGGGGAATGGTCTGCTCGTCGTTCCTCTTGGCGCACGCAGCGCCCAGGAAAGCGAGGACGGGAATCGCAAGTAACATTCTGCCCATTGGCTCACTCCTTCGTGTGGTTGATCTTGCTGGCGCAGTCGCGCGGCCCGCTGCAAGGGACGCCCCCGCATACGTAGCTGCGCGGCTGCTCGGGTGTGCGCGGGACGATCTCGCAACTGTGTTCGTTGCGGAACCGGGCCCACTGCTCGGACGTGTTCACCGCGTTGAGTGTGCAACAGGTGAGCACGACAAAGAAAATGATGAACGCGTTACGCATCCTCCCTCCGCAGGAAGCCAATGTGCGCGTTCAGTTCGGCGCGGGCTAGCTGCAGCCGCGCCTCTATCACAGGAACCTCGCTCGGATCGCCGCCTCCCTTCCAGGAGTCGGCCTCTTGCGCGTCGGCATACGCTTGGATCAGCGCACCGAGGCGGGCCCATTTGTCCGGCTTCTTTCGTGGCATTAGAGCTGCCCTCCCGGTAGCGGCTCCACATTGCGCACGTCGAAGCACGACGCGCCGCGCTGCAGTTTGACCCAGACGCCGGGCACGCCGCCCCACTGCATCGGGTTGCCAGTCGTAACGACACCGATTTCGCGGCCGTTCACTATGACGCGCTGCCCGATCAAGTAGCAGTGCGCCGGTACAGGGTTATCGTTCATTGCTTCAACTCCAGGGGTCAGGGTCAACGGTTGCGCCGCGACGGTCCGCCATAGCCTGCGCGTGCAGCGCTGCAGCGGCCGTGTGGCAGTCGTGGCATAGCTCGATCCACTGCGCGCCATCGTGTGCGCAGCCGCAGTCTAGCCGCTGCAAGCGGCCGTGCTGCTTTAAGCCCGTCGGCACGGGCGGCTTGCGCTCGCTCATGGCTCACCTCAGATAGCAGCGCTCGACCGCCGAAGCGAATGCGGGAGTGTTAGCGTAATCGCGAACTATTTGTGTCCCGTCCAAGTCGCCTAGTTGGACCCACAGTAACGCGCCTCGCTCGGTCTCGCCCGGCTTGGCGAAGAACAGCACGCCCCCGCCGACTACCGCGTTGTAGGCGGCCCAGACGCGCTCCTGCGTCGCCTTCATGGAGCCGCGCTTTATCTTCGTGCTCTCCCCGTCCAGGTCGTCGAAGCAGACCGGCACGAAGCCGGACGCGCCCAGCTCCGCGACGAGCAGGCGCAGCAGATGGCGCTCGACGAATGCGGTCGCGTCCATCGGGTGAAGGTAGGTGTATCGCTCCGCCTGCAGCGCTGCGGCTGCCTCTCGTATCGTGCTCATGGGTTTCATTCCTCGACCTGGATTACTTCGGCAGAATAGCAGTCGTCACTGTCTGGGTCACACCCGTCGCGCGCGTTGGACTCTGCGGCCCAATCATCCGCGAACGCTTGCGCCTCTTGCTCCGTGTCAAACGTGTACGGGAAGGTGCCGCAACCGCTGCGGCCGTTGTCCCAGTTCACTCTGAATTTAGGCGCGTTCATGAGCGCACCCAATACTCTACACCGTCGAAGTCCACGCAGGTGTAGTCCTGCTTCAACGCGTCGGCGGCCTTCTCCCAATCTATGCAGTCGAACGGCCACGAGGCGTCAGCAACGCCGCGCCCGTGTATGTCCTCGGCCGTTTGCCGCGCGTAGTCCTCAAAATACGAGTCGCGAATCAGCGTGGCACCGTGGCGCCAGTCGGAGTAACCCTCCGCCTCGCCCTCCAGGTCGCGCAACGCCTTGAGCGCGCCGCCTTGGTCTTCGTCCTCGTCCCATTCCTGGAGCGCGGCACGGGCGGCGAGTAACGTGCTTTCCGCGTCTTCCGCGTCGTTTTCGTCTATCTGCTCCGCGGTTGCGTCGCTGTAGCTCACGCCTACCAATTCCCGGAACGCGTCCTCCGCTTCCGTGACCGCATCGGCGAGCTGCTCGCGTTCGTCTTCCAGGTCGCGAATGGCGCGGATAACATCGCGGCTGTCTATCACGTCGTCCGAATTGCTCGGGGTGTCTCTGCTCATGGTGTGGTCGCTCCAGTTGTGTGGTCAATAGTTGGCGTCGCTGTACGCTTGCTGCAGTGAGCGCAAGCCGTCGTCCCCGATCAGTGCGCGGAAGGCTAGCGACTGCTCCAGGCACGCGCGATAGGTAGCCTCCGCGCTGCGGCTGTCCGTGTCGTAACCAAATTCCCGCGCCCAATCCTCGAACCCGCCCGAGTCTAAGACGGACGCATCGGCTACGACGCAATACAGAAATTCGCGCAGCGTCGGCGGCGGGATTGGTTGCTGCGTCAACTGTATAAAACCGCCGCTGTACCGGCCGAGGCGTCCGGCTTCGGCCGCCTTGTGCTCGTAGTCCTGCGCCATCCGCAGATTGCGGATGCGTTCGGGTAACTTCGGTAGATGCCCGATGCCTTGCATATAGTCCAGGGGCCCGAGAGTGCGCGAGCCGCGCGCAATCGTCACCTTCCAGTTAAGCGAAGGCTGTTTCTCGCCTGCGTTACGGCTGCGGGACTGCGGCACAAACTCTGCCGTCAGCGTCAGCCCGAGGGCAGCGATTGCAGCGTCTAGGGACGTGTAGTCGTGTTCTGTGGTCATGGCGTGTTCACCTCGTTGTGTGGTCAACGGCCGCGCGCAAGCGCTTCGGCCGCTAATTCTGCCTCGACGACTCGGGCGTAGGTATCGCCGGAGTAATGCCCGTCCCGCCCGAAGTCTATACCGTGGAGCGATGCGAGGATTGTCCCCTTCGCATCGAACACGGCGCATTGATACAACTGCCACGGCGGTTTTTCGTCGGAGAAATCCGACGAATCCGTATCAGGGTCAATCGACCAATTGAACGAGAACCCCGCGCGCCATGCCTTGCGCTCTGCGCTGGCAAGCGCTCGCGCGCAGCGTCGGCGCGCTTGCGTTGGCGTCTCTTTCTTCGGGTCCCGCGAATAACCCGCGTACTCGAAGAAAAACGCGACTGCTTCGCTATAGCGTTGCATGGGTCAATCCTCCGAAGGTAGGAAATAGTCATCCTGCAAACTGTAAAGTGTCATGTGTAGTCACTCCTGCGTGCAAAATTCTTTGATCACAGACCCTCTCTTAACCGTTCATGCAGGGACCCTGTGAAGTCTTCGGGCAATACGTCGCGACGCGCGGCAAAGATGCACAGTCCCGCGCGCTGCAGATAGTCAACGCGGTCCGCAACGCTGGCATGCTCCCAATAGTCGCACATGGCTTCCCATTCGGCCTCGCTATGCCGCGACTCGTCCAGGATCGGATAGTCCGCGAGCGCGCAGACAATCTCGCCGGCTTCCGTCAGTACGCTCTCGGGCGCATCGGCACGCACGCACAGGTATTCAATCCAGCCTACGCCCCAATGCCCCGCGCGCCAGTGATACACGTTCGGCCGCGTCGCGAAACCGCGCGCCCCGTCGTCATAGGCTTCCGCTTTCAGTGATTCGCAGGCCACGTCCCAATTGACGCGTGACAGTAGGTCGGAATCCCGATGGCGCGACAGGATCACGTAATCGCCATCGGGCGAGAATCCGCCGTAGTGCGGCGGATGCTTCCAGACGTGCTCCGCGAGGTGTTCGGTTGCGTTCATTCGTCATGCTCCCATATAGCGCGCCCGCAGTGGGCGCAATACTCGGTCGATTCACTCTCGCCGCTATTGGTGATTCCCTGGACGGCCCAGCCGTCGCGGCTCGCGTCGATTGTGGCGCGCAGAATTTGCTTGTAATTCTCGCGCACGCAGGGAACGCACAGCAATTCCCCGTCATGAGTGACGGCGGCCCAGACGTAACCGCCGTGCGTCCGATGGCGCGCTAGGTTGCGGAGTGATTCAATCGCGCCAAGCCGCGCACTGTTGACGCTTTGCCATTTGCGCGCAGTGTCGAACGACAGGCAAGCCGGACCGATCGCGAGCCGGCCGATATACGTGCGCCATCCTTGCAGGACGCTGCGCGTTGTGATGTTCGTTTGCATGGTACTACTCCCCGAGTCTGCGCTCACCTGGCGCGCTCTGATTCGTTGCGGGCCGGTAGGTCGCGCCCGTCGTATTCTGCGCCGTCCTTCAGGACGCGCATGCGGACCATATCCGCCATGATTGCCTCGCCGCGAATGCGCGTAAGGTTCTCCGCAATCTCCTGGCGGTAGCGTGCAAGTTCGTTGGCCGGAAAGGGCGCGAGCGCCGATACACTCAACGCATGCCATTTGGTATGGCGAGGCGCGCGATATTCGATTGTGTAACGTGACATGGTGCGGTCCTCAGAGCACGTCGCGGAGTGTGGTCTGCGACACCTCGTAAATCCATCCCTTGTGCGAGAAAGACCCGCGCTCGCGGAGCGCGGTCACCAGTCCGCGCGGAGTTCCGCTCTCACCGTCGTCAGCGATGAAAGCAAGTGTCTCGATTGCATCGGTTTTCCGCGCGCTGTAGTAGGGGCCCGAGTCATACAGGCAACCAGGGGAACCCGCGCCCGCTACCCAAACGTGACGCGCGAGCGCTCGCGCGCTCACTTCGTCACGGCTGACGGCGCGATCATCCGCAAGCCGCTGCATTACTTCGTCGAACGTCAATTTAGGCATGGCCAGTTCTCCCGTTATGTGGTCTAGCAATCGGGCAAGCGCGCGACGCGGGCCGCGCGCTTGGCGGAGCGCTTAGGCTTCCTCGCGTTGTGGGCGCGGTCGCGTCGTCGCTTCCGCTCATGGTTAATGCAGGTCGGGTGAGCGTAGCAATTGGCATACCCCCATTCCTTGAGCAGCAAGGTTGCGGCTACCCCTCCAGGTCGGCCGCAGATTGCGCAGCGTCTGCCTTGCATGGTCTCTCCCGTGGTCTAGCAATCGGGCAAGCGCGCGGCCGATGCTGCGCGCTTGGCGGAGCGCTAGGCGTTTTCCGCATCGCCGGGATAGCCGTAGTCCAGGAAAGCGACGTTGCGGCCCGCGCGCCCTCCGGGCGTCGTCGCGGTAAATCTCAGACTGCCGTCGCCGTCATCCGCGGTCTTTACGCGCATGTAACCGCCGCTGGCCGCGTGCGTCTCGACTAGCTTGCGCGCTTCGTCCGTCGTCGCTACTTCATGAGTCGCGACTGTGCGGAACTCGCCAGCCAGGGCCATCAGTCGAAGGGTATGCATGGTGTCTCTCCAGTGCGCGCAGGACGCGCGCGTTACAGTCCAGCCACGAAAGGAAGAGCGAGCGCGCCTACGCTCGCAATGATGCCTGCGAGCAGGCACAGTCCGTCTAACACGTCGTCCAGCATGGTCGCTTCTCCAGGTTCAGCCGATAGGCTTCGCGTGCGTTGTAGAGTGCGCTCGCCGCGCCGTCCTGTCACCCTACTTTGCAATTCTTTGCAATGCTACCGTTTCCCTTGTCGCACTGCACAAAACGCGTAGGGTATCGCCTACGGTAGCGCGGGCTAAGTCTCGCAATCTCCAGGCTATTCCTTGCACTGCTACCCTTGCTACCCTTCTAAGGCTAGTAAAGAGAGCGAACAGAACAATTTAACAATAACGAACGGCTGTAGGCATTGTGCAGTGCGATATGCGGCGGCGCAGTCAGCCGTCCAGGTAAACAATGGGCTACAAAGAAGGGTAGCAAGGGTAGCACTCTGACGTGTTTCTAGGTACATCATGCACTTACGCGCGCTACCGTCGCTGCTACCGGTGAGTTATCCACAGGTTATCCAAGGGTTATCCACAGGTTGTTAGCAGCCTATGTCAAATACCCCGCGCACTTAACAATAATGATGCACCATAATGCAGTTGCTGTGGATAACCTGTGCGTAGCCTGTGGAT
>Ga0105042_100046_pt1 | contig 13827 bp, 15 predicted proteins | sample LS_165metaG_FD_91487 | JGI IMG/M metagenome (GOLD analysis project Ga0105042, IMG submission 91487) | Switchgrass associated microbial communities from Austin, Texas, USA - LS_165 metaG | ecosystem: Host-associated > Plants > Phyllosphere > Phylloplane/Leaf | place: USA: Austin, Texas | collected... | reverse complement strand
GCTGTGGAGCCTCGTGAGGGCCTGGCGTGGGATCCCGTGGCCCTGGGCGCGTACGAGTGGCTACAGCCGTTCTGTGACGTGCCAGAGGACGCAGCGGCCCCGTTGTACATGTCACCCGTACCTGATGACGCGGTGGGCTCGTACGGCGCGCAGGCGATCGAGTGGATCGAGTCGACGCAGACGGACAAGTCGGGTCGCCCGCTGACGCTGCGCTGGTGGCAGGCGCTTGCGATCACCCGCCAATTGGAGCACCGAGCGGACGGATCACTGTGTCACCGGACGGTGGTCGAGTCGTGCCCGCGGCGTGCGGGTAAGTCGGTTCGTATGCGGACGCTCGCGGTGTGGAGAATGGCTCACCCGGACCTGTTCGGGGAGATTCAGACCGTCGTCCACACCGGAAGCGATATCGCGGTGTGCGAGGAGATCCAGCGGGACGCGTGGCGCTGGTCTGAGGATGTCGCGGGCTGGACTGTGACCCGGGCGAACGGCCGGCGGGCGATCGAGTCGCTCACGGGTGATCGCTGGCTGGTGAAGGCGCAGGATGCGGCCGGCTACAGCTTCGACGTGACGTTGGGCATCGTGGACGAGGCGTGGGACGTGAAGCCCGGGACCGTGGACGAGGGCTTGGAACCGGCGACGATGGAGCGGCTGTCAGCGCAGGTGTACATCACGAGCACGGCGCACAGGCGGGCGACGTCGCTGATGCGGTCGCAGCTTCAGACAGCGCTAACGGTGGACGAGCCGTCGACGCTGCTGCTGCTGTGGGCGGCGCCTGCCGGGTCGGATGTCGGCGACCCGGAGGTGTGGCGGGCTGCCTCCCCGTACTGGTCCGAGGACCGACGGCAGATGATCGCGAAGAAGTACGCGAAGGCGCTGGCGGGTGAGGCTGACCCGCAGGCCGACGACCCGAACCCGATGGAAGGGTTCAAAGCCCAGTATCTGAACGTGTGGGTGCTGAACCCGGTTGCGGCTCAGCGGGGTAACCCGGTGGTCGAGGCCGAGGAGTGGGCGGCGCTAACTGTGGACAATGTCCACAGTTCCGGGGCCCCGTACGCCGCTGCGATCGAGTCGTGGTTCGGCGGTGGCGTGTCTCTGGGCCTGGGCTGGAAGGTCGGGGACGAGGTCGTGGTGTCGGTCGAGGACGTGGCGGATCTCGCGGCGGCCGCGGAGGCGCTGAAGGCGTCGGGGTTCCGGCGTACCGCGACGGTCGGTGCGTCTCTGCTCGAGGATCCCGCGCTGCGGGGGATTCGGGCGCGTAAGGGGCAGACCCCAGTGCGCGGGGCGGTCCAGGAGCTCGAGCGGCTGCTATCCGAGGACGTGCTACGCCATGACGGCGGCGAGCACCTCACGGGCCAGGTGCTCGCGGCCCGGGTCCTTCCGGGCGCGGACGGTGCTCGGATGGCGTCAACCGGGCGAATGGATGCCGTGAAGGCCGCTGTCTGGGTCGTTTCCGACTGCCGGCGGAAGTCTGTGGGGCGTCCGATGATCGTCACGCTCCCTGCGTAAGGGGCTAGTTCGCCACGCCCATTACCCCGCATAGTTGCTTAAGGCCTCGCTTATATGCAGACTGGGGCATGTGAAGTGGTTGGACGCACTGTTCGGCCGTTCCCCGGTCGTGGCCCACGCGGAAAGCGAAGGGCCCGCCTTCGAGATCACCAAGGACGAGATCGCGTCGTCCTACTTCGGACTCCCCACGTGGGATGACTACGGCGGTGTCGTGCCGAAGATCTCTCGTCGTGAGGCGATCCAGGTTCCCGCGGTGAAGCGTTCCCGCGACCTGATCTGCCCGACGATCGGCGGGATGCCGCTCAGCGTCTACGACACGCAGCGGGTCGAGTTCGTGTCGGATCTCCTGACCCAACCGGAGCGGCACTGCGCCCGCGCTATCTCCATCACGCAGCTGGTCGAGGACATGCTCTTTGACCAGGTCGGCTGGTGGCTGGTGACGGAACGGAACTTCGAGAACTACCCGAAGTTCGTACGCCGGATCTCCCCGGAGCGCGTCACTGTCGATGAGGTCAAGGGCGAGATCCGTGTCGACGGCCGGAAGGTCGAGGACCGCGACATCATCCGCTTTGACTCTCCGAACGATGCTCTGCTGGTGGCCGGCGCACGTGCGATCCGCACCTGTATGCGCCTCGACCAGGCCGCGGCGAACTACGCGGACGGCATCCCGCCGGGTGACTGGTTCACCCCGGCTGAGGGTGCGGACCCGGTCGGTGTCCCTGTCGATGATGAGACGCAGGAGGAGGCGGACGCCCGCGCTGTTCGGGAGATGCTGGACAGTTGGCAGGCGAACCGGCGCGCCCGGCGTACCGCGTGGGTCAACGCTGCGGTGAACTACCACCAGTCGACGTTCAACCCGGAGCAGTTGCAGCTAGCGGACCAGCGTCAGCACGCGGTCTTGGAGATTGCCCGCGCTGCCGGGATCGACCCCGAGGAGCTCGGGGTGTCGACCACCTCGCGGACCTACTCCAACCAGTTCGACCGGCGTAAGGCGTTCCTGGACTTCACCCTCGGCCCGTACCTGACCGCGATCGAGCAGCGGTTGTCCCTCGGTGATGTCACCAAGAGGGGCTATTACGTCCGGTTCGACCTCGACGCCTTCCTCCGCTCCGACACCAAGTCTCGCTACGAGGCGTACAAGCTCGGGCTCGAGGTCGGGGCGATCGTCCAGGAGGAAATCCGGCCGATGGAGGACAAGCCAGACATCCCGGCCAGCGCCGTACAGGAGGCCCCTGTGGCAAGTCAGTTCTCCGAGGACTCTGAGTTCCTCGCATTCGATGCGCCGCCGGCTGGTGCCGAGTTCCAGGTGGACCTGGAGAAGCGCACCATCCGCGGTCTCGCTGTCCCGTACGGGAGGGTTGCCGAGAGCAAGGGCCGTAAGTGGTCGTTCTCCCGCGGCTCGCTGACCTTCGAGGATGTCTCGCGTATCAAGCTGCTCGACGGTCACGACTGGTCCAAGCCGATCGGGCGCGCGATCCACGTCGAGGAGACCGATGCGGGCATGATCCCGACGTTCTCCGTCATCGCCACCCCCGCGGGTGACGAGGCGTTGCTGATGGCCGCCGAGAAGGTCAAGGACGGTCTCAGCATCGGTGTCGCGAAGGGCGGCACCTACGACGAGCGGAACGGCGTGTACTTCGCTGTCTCGGCTCCCCTGGCCCACGTGGCTCTGACTCCCTGCCCTGCGTTCGATGACGCACGGGTGACCGCTGTTGCTGCTTCCAAGGAAGGCGAAACCATGACCGATCCTCAGGTCACCACCCCGGCCGAGGGTTCGGCCACCACCCCCGAGTTCTCCGAGGCTCAGTTGGAGCAGCTTCGGGCGATGTTCGGTCCGAAGCCCGAGGGCGACCCGAACGGCCCGGAGGTCATCCCGGCCGCCGCTGTGGGCCTGTCGGTACACGAGCCGGTCCCGTACACGTTCGACCGGGGCGGCAACTTCACCCCGGGTGAGTTCAACTTCTCGACCGACCTGCACGAGATGGCGCGGGCGAAGGACGAGTACGGCAACGAGACCGCCGCCGGCAAGCGCGTCATGAGCCTGCTGCAGGCGCAGTTCGCGACCGTCGTCACCACCAACGTGGACGAGCTCAACCCGAACATCCAGCGTCCGGACATGTACGTCGATCAGCGCGACTACCGGACCCCGCTGTGGAACTTCGTGAACAAGGGCGCTCCGCCGAACGGTGTGCAGCCCTTCACGTTCCCGAAGTTCTCGAGCTCCTCGGGTCTGGTGGGCGATCACACCGAGGGCACCGAGCCGACCGGCGGCACGTTCGTCTCCACGAACCAGACCGTGACCCCGACCCCGATCTCGGGCAAGGCGTCGATCACTCGCGAGGTGTGGGACATGGGCGGCAACCCGGCCGTGTCGACGCTGATCTTCAACCAGATGAAGCGCGGCTACCGCGAGGGTCTGGAGTCCGCGACCGCGACGTTCCTGAACACCCTCACCGCCGCCGCCGACATCACGTTCACGCCGAACGGTGCCTCCGACGACGTGCTCGCCGACCAGTGGGACGCGCACCTTGCCGACCTCCAGTTCATCCGCGGCTACGACTTCGAGGCGCTCGCCCTGGAGAAGGAGCTCTACAAGAAGTTCGTGGGTGCGAGTGACGCTGACGGGCGGAAGCTCTACGCGCAGATCAACCCGGCGAACGCGAACGGTACAGCGACGGCGCGGTTCATCACCCTCAACCTGGGCGGCGTGACCGGTGTCCCGTCGTGGGCGCTCCCCTCGACCGCGGGCAGCCCGAACAACTCGTGGCTGTTCGACCCGATGGTTGTCCACGGGTGGGCCTCGACCCCGCAGCGGCTGGAGTTCCCGGGTACCGCGTCGGCCGGTGGCTACGCGCCGGTCGCGATGGTCGACCTCGCCATCTGGGGCTACAAGGCGTTCGCCAACACCGACATCGGCGGTGTGCGTCAGGTCATCTACGACACCACCGTCTGATCGGAGTCTGATGCCGCGCAAGAGGAAGACGACCGGAGAGGCAGCGTCGAACGGGGGCGCTGCCTCCCCGGAAGTCACCCCCGAGACCGAGCCGACCCCGCTCAGCCGCTACCAGCAGCGCAAGGCGGGACTACTGATCAAGCGAGACCGCCGCGCGCGGTTCAACCGTTGAGAGGAGGCAGACATGGCCGCACCGACCGCCGAGGACGTAGAGACCTACCTGGGGGAGACCTCATACACGATCGAGGAGATCACCGCGGTTCTGTCTGCCGAGAAGGCCGCGCAGGCTGCACGTTGCCGTGTACCGGCTGACGACGCGGCCTGGCCTGCTGACCTCGCGGAGGCGCTGAAGAGGCGCGTAGCGCGGAACCTGTCGCTGCGGAACCTGCCTCTGGCCCAGTTCCAGGGTGACGCTGAGGTCGGTCTGCTCGCCCCTCGCGTTGTCGACTCCGAGGTCCGCCGGCTCGAGGCCCCGTGGCGAAAGGTGACGTTCGGATGATCACGACTCGTCAGTCCATCGCTGACGCCCTGTCCATCGTGGAAGGTGTCACCGGCTACGCGAAGCAGCCGAAGGTCACCAAGGCCGGGGATGCGTGGGCGCTGGTCAACAGCTTGACTCGCGGCCCCGGCAAAGCGTTCGAGACCGAATGGCGTATCGCGGTCACGATCGCCGCGGATCCCGACACGGCTGCGGAACGGTTCGACTCGCTGATCCCGGAGGTCGCGCAGGCGCTGGAGTCGCAGGACGTGGCTTACGTCGACTCGGCCCGACCTATCGCAGTGCCCACCGAAGCAGGCGACCTGTACGGCGCCGAAATTCTCGCAAGGAGCGAATGATGGCTGCACCTCTTGGCGCGTACGTCCTGAAGGACTCCGTTTTCACGGTCGAAGCGACGGACTACGCCAACCAGACCACCTCGGTGGTCCTCACCCCGGAGCAGGCGACCCAGACGCTGAAGACGATGGTCCCGGACGGCATCGTTCAGGACGTCGACACCGCGACCTGGACCTGCACGATCAACGGCATCCAGGACATGACGGACGCTCAGGGCCTGGCCCGTCTGCTCAACGACATGGTCGGCGAGCCGATCGACATCGTGTTCACGCCGAAGCCTGGCGGCGTGACGGCGACGTTCACGGCCACCGCGAAGGCGGTTCAGTTCGGCGGTGAGCAGGGCGCGTACACCACGTTCTCTGCGGACCTGCCCGTCACTGGTCAGCCGGTGTTCGCCTGATGGCCCGCGCAAGCGTTACGACGCAGCGGATCGTTGCCACGGGTCTCGCTCCGACGATGACTCAGCCGACCGCTGACGGCGACGTGATCGACTCCGGGGCGGTCGCCGTGATGGTGACCAACGGTTCCGCGTCCTCGATCAACGTCACGGCGCAGACCCCTGCGACTCAGGCGGGTCTTGCGGTCTCCGAGCAGATCGTGGCTGTCGCGGCCGGCGCGACGAAACTGATCGGCCCGTTCCCGAAGTCGACCTACGGACAGGCAAGCGGTGCTGACGAGGGCCGGGTGTACGTCGACTACTCGGCTCAGACCAGCGTCACCCGTGCGGTGGTCGGTTTCTGATGGTCACCCGTGAGGCGGCGTGCGAGTTCGTGAAGGCGCTCGGCTATGAGCCGTCCGAGGTCGAGCGCGTGGAGCTCGACTACAGCGGCGTAACCGTCGTGCATGCCGACCTCACGGTTAAGCCTCTGCTGATGATCACCACCCGGCACAACTACGAGGAGGGAACCTCATGATCACCTTCAAGGTCACCCCGGACAACGCCCCGGAATTCATCGTCACCGCAACCTCGCGGGACGTCCTGTTCTGGGAGAAGACGACGCGAGACGTCACCTTCAACGACTTCCTCGCGAACCCGGACTACCCGAACGCCTTCAAGCTGGCGCACCTCGCCTCCTGGCGACAGGGGCTCATCGATCAGAAGGTGACCCTGGCCGAGTTCGAGAAGACGTGCGAGGTCGTCGGTGTCAGCGGCGACGACGGCGAGGACGTGGAGCCGGACCCTACCCTGCCGGATCCCTACACCGAACCCTCATCGCCCTTGCCATCCGAACCGGTATCAGCCCCACCGCGTGGGCGAAAGAAGGCGAACGGGCGGTAGTCACAGCGTTCGACATCCTCGACAGCGGAACCGAGCAGCAGGAAGGAGGGGCTCCGGAGGGATGGGAATTACTGTGAACCTGAAGATCGACGGGGCCCGTGAAACCCTGCGTGCTTTCGGCCGGCTCGGCAAGGACGCGAACAAGGCGCTGCGTGAAGCGAACAAGGACATTAGTTCCGACCTCGCAGGCAAGATCCAGACCGCGGCGCGGTCCTCGGACGCGCAGTCCGCGGCGGTTGCCTCGAGCATCAAAGCCCGCAGCGACCGTGTCCCGACGATCGAGGCTGGCGGCAGGCGGCTCGCCACCAAGCAGCGGCGACGGTCGAGCGGTCAGCGGAAGACCCAAGCCGGGGACCTGATCTTCGGCGCGAACTTCGGCGCGACCTACCTTCCGCAGTTCCGGCCGCACAACGGCGGCGCGGGATCCGACGACTACTGGTTCTACTCCACGGTCGACGACAACGAGGAGCGGATCGTGAAGCGGTGGCAGGACACCGCCGATCGGCTGCTGAGTGAGTGGGGTTCCGGTGGCTAGCTCGACGCGTACCGTCAAGGTCAAGTTCGACGGTGACGCTAAGGGCCTGGCGAAGGCCGCCAAAGACGGTGAGCGGGAGATCGACAAACTCACCAAGGGCGTCAATGGCCGGTTCCGGAAGTCGGGCGAGGAGTCCGGTAAGGGCTTCGGGGCGTCGCTGCGGAAGTGGTTCAAGGGCGACGGTCAGGGACTGTTCAAGGAGATCGGGAAGTCCGGGGGCACGGTCTTCGGCTCCGGTCTCCTCGGTGCCCTGAAGACCCCGATCCTGGGGCCCGCGATCCTGGCCGCGGTCGCTGCTGCTGCCGCTGTGGCCGCGCCGGCGGTCGGTGCTGTCGCAGCTGGTGGAGTGGTCGCCGGGTTCGGTGCTGGGCTCGCCGGGTTGGGTGTTGTGTTCGCGGCGCAGAACGCGGAGGTGAAGGCGGTCTGGTCGAAGACCCTCGCCGACATGGGCGCCCAAATGCGGGTGCTGTCCAAGCCGTTCGAGTCCACCCTTGTGGCGATGTCGGTCGTTGCCCGACGCACCTTCGATTCCTTCAAGCCGTCACTGGATCGGGCGTTCAAGAAACTCGCACCGTCCCTGACCGCTTTCGGTGATCAGGTCGGCCGGGCGCTGGAAGGGCTCGCCCCGGCTGTAGAGCCTCTGGCGGATGCGTTCGCGGCTGTCCTGCGGTCTCTCGGACCCGCGATGCAGTCGGCCGTGCAGAACGTCTCCAAGGGGCTGCAGGATCTCGCTAAGTCGGTGAAGGAATCCCCGGACGGGCTCGCTGACCTGGTGAAGGGCACGGGCGACCTGGTGAAGTCCGGGCTCGACCTGATCCGCACCCTCAACGACGTCAACGCTGCCTTTGAGCGGATCACCGGCGGCACGTCGCTAGTAGACGTGGTGATGAAGGCCGCACAGGGGCAGATCGGCGGCGTGACCCTCGCGCTGAAGGGGCTCACTGCCCCGATCACCGGCGCGGATGCGCTGCTGCAGAAGCTGGGGCTCCGCACCAAGGACGCGGGCGACTCGGCCGACACGTTCTCCACGAACCTGCTCAGTGCCGTCGAGGAAGCGAAGAAGGGCGCTAAGCCTGTCGAGACCCTCGCGCAGAAGTTCGAGCGGCAGTGGCAGGCCACCCAGAAGGCGAACACCGAGCTGTTCCGTAACTCGGGTCTGCTGCTGACTCTGTCGGGTGCCTCGATCAACTACGAGCAGGCGGTAGACGACGCGACCGAAGCGGTGAAGCAGAACGGCAAGACCCTCGACATCACCACCGCGGCCGGTCGCGCGAACAAGACCGCTCTCGACAACCTCGCGTCTGCTGCTAACTCCCAGACCGAGGCGATGCGGAACGCCGGGGACGGCAACGTGAAGGCCGCCAAGCACGCCGAGGAGTCCCGCAAGGCGTTCGTGAAGCACGCCGTGCAGATGGGCATGTCGAAGAAGGAGGCCGAGAAGCTCGCGGCCGAACTGATCGCGATCCCGAACGTGTCGCGTACAGCCAAGCTGACCGCGAACAAGAAGGACCTCGAGACCAAGCTTGCTGCGGCGAAGCGTGAGCTCGCGGACCCGAACCTCACCAAGGAGCGCAAGGCCGAACTGAAGGCCGAGATCGCCAAACTTGAGGCCGGGGTGAAGCGGGCCAAGGAAGCCCTGGGTGAGGTGCCGAAGAGCAAGACCGTCACCATCACGACCAAGTACGTCACGGTCGGCACTCCTGCCCAGAAGGCGCGGGCGGCTGCTGGTGGACGCGACGTGAACCCGCGCGCGGCCGGCGGGCCGGTCATGCCGCGCCGTACCTACCTCGTGGGCGAGCGTGGCCCGGAGTTCATCACGATGGGGGCCTCACCCGGCCGGGTCACGTCAGCTGAGGCGGGTATCGCGCCGGTCGCAGCCCCGATGAACATCTACGTCGAGATCGACGGCCAGCAGCTGCAGGGCCGCATCACCAAGACCGTCAAGGCGGAGAACCGCGACCTGAAGCGAACGGTGGGTGCCCGCTGATGGCGACGATTTCAGTCACCTACGACTCGACCCTGTCCCGGCTGCGGATCGCTGTCACGGGACTTGTGGGGACTGCTGTCACGGCGAAGTTCGAGCGTGCCATTCAGGACGTGGGTATCTGGTCAACGGTCCGCGGTGGGTCCTCGGTCAACGTGTCGGGTGCCGCGGCCAGCCTGGACGATTACGAGTGGCCCAGCGACCCGGGTAGCGACCTGAACTACCGAGTGACCGCGTACGACGTGTCGGGTGTGCAGGTCGACCAGGTCACCGAGTTTGACGCGGTCGCGCCTGCCCTCGACTCGATATGGGCGAAGATCCCGGCCGCGCCTTACCTGAACATGCCGATCACGGTGGTCGACCGCTCCGCGATCGAACGCAAGTCCCGGGCAGGACTGTTCCCGATCGTGGGCCGGTCCAAGCCGGTCATGGTCGGCGACGTCGCAGGCAGTCTCCAGTTCGAGCTACAGCTACTGACCGAGAACGCTGCCGACGAACGGAACTTGGACTACCTGTTTGCCTCCGGCGAAGTGCTGTTCCTGCACCTGCCGGCGGGCGTCGAACACTTCCCGGGCGGCTACTACGCGGTCGGGGATGTCACCCGCGAGACAACCCTCAGGCTGTCGGCGCGGAGAGTCTGGACGGTGCCGTTAACCGAAGTGGCCCCCCCGGGCCCAGATGTCATCGGATCGGCGTACACCTGGGCCTCCGCAGTCGCCGAGTATGCGACCTGGGCCGACCTCATCGCCGACAACCTCACGTGGGCGGACCTGCTGCAGCGGACCGGCACCCCAAGCGACGTGATCGTGCCATGAGAGACGTCAGCGACAAGTTCCTGGGGACCCTCCGCGGGAGTCACCTCGCGGTGTCGCGGGCGCGCGTCTGCACGACGTTCCAGACCGGCACCAACCCCACCGGGACTGAGATCGAGATCGTGGACGGGGACGTGAGAGCGACCGCGACCGGGACGATCCGCTCAACCCTGAGCCTCACCACTTCGGAAGGGTGGCCGCGTCTTGCCTCCGACCTTCTCGCGCCGTACGGCAATGAAATCTATGTGGAGCGCGGTATTGCTTACGGCAACGGGCAACGCGAGTTCGTCGGGCTCGGCTACTACAGGATCGACACCCCCGAGCAGGACGAGGCCCCGGATGGCGTCGTGGCCATCGCTGCCTCTGACCGGATGGCAGGGATCGTTGACGCCCGGTTCCTCACCCCGCGACAGTTCGCCGCGACCCTCTCCAGAGGGGACCTCGTAGAGACCCTCATCACCGAGGTGTACCCCTCCGCGACGATCTCGTGGGACGACACCGGCGTACGTGACGGTCTGGTCGGCCGAACCGTCATCACCGAGGACGACCGAGCCGGAACCCTGAAGGAGTTCGTGACCTCGCTCGGGAAGGTCGGGTACTGGCGCTACGACGGCGTCTTCCGGGTCGAGACCCCACCGGACATCACCGGCGCCCCTGCCTGGACGATCGACGCTGGACGCGACGGGGTCATGGTCCAGATGTCCCGCGCACTGACCCGTGAAGGGGTCTACAACGCCGTGGTGGCCGTGGGTGAAGCCGGGGACACCACCGCGCCGGCAAGGGCTGTAGCGGTCAACGACGACCCGACCTCGCCCACCTACTACAGCGGCCCGTTCGGCCCCGTGCCGCGGTTCTACTCCAGCCCGTTCCTGACGACCAACGCGCAGGCGCTGACCGCTGCACAGGCGATCCTTCGGCAGCAACTCGGCATCCCGTACCAGGTCGAGCTAGCGACCGTCGCGAACCCGGCGCTCGAGCCGTTCGACGTGATCCAGGTGAAGTACCCGAAGTCGTCCCGGTCGCGGACTCTGCGGAAGGAAACCCACGTGATCGATGAGGTCACGATCCCTCTCGTCCCGACCTCGCCCGTGACGCTGAAGACCCGCGAACAGACCGCGCAGATCCTAGGAGAAGGCTGATGGGCGTCACCGACAACCTCGCTCCGCTGTTCGACCCCGAGAACCCCAATGTGCGGTTCCGGCAGGGGACCGTTGTCGCGTGGGACTCCGAGACCGGGGCGAACACGATCGACCTGGCCGGCGGCGAGCTCACCAACGTGAAGGTGTTGACCACAGGTGAGGCGATCGCCCTGAAGGCTGGGCACGTCGTGTCCCTGATCGGGCAGGGCTCTACCTGGTGGATCCTGGGCCGGATCGCCGGGTTCGGTGACCCTGACTTCGCTGGGTCGTCGGTGTCGTTCGCGACGAACTTCAACAACACGTCGAACTTCGCGATCGCCAAGTCGCCGACGTTCTCGACGGTCGCGACCGTGGTCCTGTCGGTGCCGACCTGGGCTGATGAGGCGCTGGTGACGGTCCAGGCCGCGTTCTCGCTGCACAACCCCACCGGTACGGCGGACTGGGCGAACGGGCGGTGCGCGATCGGGGGGACGGCGTTCGCGCAGTCGATCTCCGGTTTCGCGGCGAACGGCAACGTCAGCAACGGCGACTACGACAACCTGACCTGCCTGGCCGCGCAGATCGTCTCCAGTCCCGGCTCCAGCATCACCGTCACTGCGCAGGTCGCCACGTTCTCGAATGCGTGGGGCGCGGACGCGAACAACTTCTGCTCCCTCGCGGCTACGGCCGTCTACCGATCAACCGTTTAAGGAGGCCGACCCCATGGCTGACGTGACAGCGAACTACGCCCTGCCCTACCAGGAGCTCGGCGACTCCCCGGACGGCGCGACCGGGCTGCAGGACCTCGCCGAGGCTGTCGACGCGGTACTGCTCCGCATGGACACGACGATGAAGGTCACCCTGTTCCCCGCGTCGGGTACGTGGACCAAGAACGTGTCCCCCGCCCCGCGGTGGGTCGAGGTGATCGTCGTCGGTTCCGGTGGCGGCGGCGGCGGTGTCGACGGAACCGGCGTGGGCCAGGGCGAAGGCGCTTACGGCGGCGGCGGCGGATGGGCCATCAAGAAGTACGTCGCCTCGTCCCTCGCTGCCACCGAGACCGTGACGGTTGGTGCCGCGGGCACGGGCGGCGCGGCCGGGGCGAACGACGGCGGCACCGGCGGGACCGTGTCGTTCTCCAGCGCCGGCAACCTCGTCCAGGCGACCGGGGGTGCCGGTGGCGGTGGCATGACCGCAGCCGCGACCGGCACCGCGCAGGGCGGTCTGGGAGGTGTCGGCTCCGGAGGTGACATCAACCTTCACGGGCAGCCGGGTTGCGGTTCCCGTGTCATCGCCAGCCTCGCCGTGCTGACCGCGGTCGGTGGCATGTCCGGTGGCGGTATGGGCGCGGGCGCGCGGGCGCTGGGTGCGCAGGCCAACGGGAACGCGGGGCAGCTGTACGGCGGTGGCGGCGGCGGCGCGTTCGTCGGATCCGTCACCACCAACTTCGCGGGCGGAGCCGGCGGCAAGGGCTGCGTCATCGTTCGTGAGTACTTCTGAGACCTACCTACCAAGCCGACACTTACTGGGGTGTGAGATGGCTGAGCCGACACTGTCCGAGGTACACGCTGACCTGGTCGGACGACTGAAACACGATGAAAGGCTGCGCGCTGTGGAACAGCAGACAGCGACACTGCAGGCGATCGTGCAGGACATCCCGAGGATGGAGGCCCGGTTGACCGCGGCCATCCAGGACTCCAAGCCGAAGAACACGGCTGCCTGGGCTTCGGTGGTCGTCGCTGTCGTGGCTGTGGTCGTCGCTCTGCTGGCGATCACAGGGCAGTAACCAGACGGCAGCGCCCCACCGGGTTCCCTCCTCGGGTGGGGCGCTGCTCACTTCCAGGTGTGGATGCAGGCCCAGCAGCGGTGGTCCCCGTGGTGGTCCTCGGGCTTCCGGCAGACGTGCTGATCGTGGGCTGTGATGACCCGGCCGGTAACCGGCTCAGTCGACAGGCACTCCGTGCGAGTTTCGGTGTGGTGGCTCACCACCGCAGAGTAACCCTGTCCCCTTCCTCTGGTTAGATGAGGTCAGGTCAGGCTCCAGTACCTGGCTCAGGCCCCCGTCTGTGGTGGCTCACGGACGGGGGCCGCCTACTGGAGAATATTTCCACCCTCAACGCTCAGATGCGTCCCGCTCAAAACGCTCCAACCCACAACGCTCCGTGACGCATAACCGCCCCGTATCTCAAGGAGTGCTCTCCCTCGCTTCGGCGCGTTTCCGCAGGTCACACGGCCATTCTCAGGCAGGCAGGGTCTACAGTGAGAGACCCACAACGCTCTACTTGAGAATATGGAGGGTCATCCGTGCGGGATCTACTGGAATCCTGGACAGTCCACCTGCAAGCCGAACGCAAGTCAGCCCACACCCTCACCGCCTACCGCACGGGGGTGCTGCGGTACATCGAATGGTGCGAGACACGCGGACTCCCGGTCGAACCCGACCGGAACCAGGTCAAGGACTGGGTCGCTGACCTCTTGGGCGCCGGCGCATCCGCGAACACCGCTACGTCTCGTCTGGCCGCGGTCAAGCGGTTCTCCGCGTGGATGTACGACGAGGGCGAGCAGGACGCGGACCGGCTCGCGTCGATCAAGTCCCCGCAGGCCGACGACCCCCTCGTCCACCCGTTGACCGAACAGGAGATCAAAGCCCTGTTCGCGGCGTGCAAGGGCCCGGCGTTCGTCGACAAGCGGGACGAGGCGATCGCCCGGTTCCTGCTCGAGACCGGGGTGAGGGCGGGGGAGTTGGTCGCGATGGACCTCGCCGACCTCGACGTTCCGGCCGGTCTGGCGGATGTTGTCAGGGGGAAG
>Ga0105042_100044_pt1 | contig 13947 bp, 18 predicted proteins | sample LS_165metaG_FD_91487 | JGI IMG/M metagenome (GOLD analysis project Ga0105042, IMG submission 91487) | Switchgrass associated microbial communities from Austin, Texas, USA - LS_165 metaG | ecosystem: Host-associated > Plants > Phyllosphere > Phylloplane/Leaf | place: USA: Austin, Texas | collected... | reverse complement strand
GTGCACGAGGCATGCCTGTTGCAGTCCAGCAGGATCGCCGCCCGCCGCGACAGCCCGTTCGGCGTCGCCGGCTCACCCGAGACCGGATCCGAGCTGCGGTTGCTCGACCGCGTCGACCCGGACGTCGCGGTCACCCTGTCCCGGTACCGGCGCAGGGCGTGGGTCCGATGAACCTCGCCGACGTGATGGACGACCTCGGGGCCGCGTGCGCGACGATCGAGGGCCTCCGGGTGTTCCCGTACTGGGCAGACCGGATCAGCCCGCCAGCGGCCATCGTGGGATGGCCCGACCCGCTCACCTACGACGTCGCCATGCGCCGCGGTGGCGACCAGGCCGAGATGCAGCTGTGGGTCGTCGCCGGCCGTGTCGACGCGCGATCCGCGCGCGACACGCTCGCCCGCTACTGCGACGGGTCCGGCCCCCACTCGATCAAACAGGCGATCGACGGATACAACGCGACCGCCACCGCCTACGACTCGGCCCGCGTGATGCGCGTCGAGTTCTCGAACATCATCGTTGCCGCGATCGAATACATCTCGGCTCTGTTCTACATCGACGTCATCGGAAAGGGAGCAGCCTGATGGGATTCGTTCACGGCAAGGGCACCGCGGTGTCTGTCGACGACAACGACATGTCCGCGTACTCGAACAACGTCACGTTCACACGAACCGCGGACTCGCACGACACGACGACGTTCGGGAAAAACAGCAAGGTCTACCGGTCCGGGCTGAAGGACTCGACCGCGACGATCGAGGGCATTTACGACAACACCGCCTTGGTCGGCCCGGGCGCCGTGTTCCGTCCGCTTATCGGCGGCGACCCGGTCGAGCTCGTCTACGAACCGGAGGGAACCGGAGCTGGGAAGCCACTCGCCACCGTCGACGTGATCATCACGTCCTACGAGGAGACGTCCGCGGTCGCCGACATGATCATGTGGACGGCGGAATTCCAGGGCTCCGACGACATCGCCGACACCACCGGCAGCGCGTAGCCGGCGCCGTCGAGCACAGCACAACCACTGGGGGAAGGAACCAACCATGGCCACCACGAACAACGCGGCGACCGTCAACATCGACGAGCTGTTCAAGCCACGACTGCCCGAGGAAGTCGTCGAGGTCGAGGGCCGGCGTTTCCGGGTCCGCGGCATGAGCCGAACCGAGGTCGTCGCGCTGCGCGGCAAGGGCCTCACGATGGCCGAGGTCGAACAACAGATGATCGTGACCGCCGTCCTCGAGCCCAAGCTCACCGCCGGACAGGCCAAGCGGTGGCAGGACGCCGCACCCGCCGGCGAGCTGGAAGACCTCATGAACGCGATTGGTCGACTGTCCAAGATGGACAAGTCTGCCGCAAAGGAGGTGATGAAGAACTTTCGAGAGGAATCCTGAAAGGGAATTCACGTTCACGCTCGCCGAGAAACTCCACATGACCGTGGCGGAGCTCGAATCGAGAATGTCGAACGCCGAATTCGTCGAGTGGCAGATCTACTACGCACGCCGGGCGCAGCGTCAAGAACTCGCCGAGAAGAAAGCCAAGGCGAAACCTAAGGGGAGGTGACACGCGGTGCCTGTTCCCGAGGCTATCCGCGTCGAGGGATTGCGGCAGTTCAGCCGCAACCTCCGGCGCATGGATAAGAACCTCCCCAAGGCGCTACGCCTCGCCGGCAACGCGGCCGCCGACATCGTCGTCGCCGAGGCGAAACCTCGGGTTCCGACCGGCCCCGGGATCGGCGGGCACGCCAAGTCCTCGATCAAAGCCGCGTCGACCCGCACACAGGCTCGTATCTCCGCCGGCGGGAAGAAGTACCCCTATTACCCGTGGCTCGATTTCGGCGGCGCCGTGGGCCGAAACCGCAGCGTGCGCCGCCCATTCCTCAAGTCCGGCCGCTACATCTGGAAGGCGTACGACGACCGGCAGGGCGACGTGGCGCGCACCCTGTCCAACGAGCTCGACCGCGTCGCCCGCAGCGCCGGTATCGAGGTGAGTTAATTTGGCCGGAAATATTATTCGGCTGGTATTCGCCGGCGATTCCACGGACGCCGAACGCGCCATGGGCCGGGTCGGCGACGCCGCCGGCCAGATGGAACGCACGTTCTCGGCCAAGTCGCTCGCGCTCGGGGCCGCCGGCGCGGCCGCCGGCGTCGGGCTCGTCGACGCGTTCACGCGCTCGCTAGAATTCGAGGGCGCGCAGGCCAAGATGGCGGCGCAGCTCGGGGCCGGCTCGCAGATGGCGGCCGACGCCGGGGAGATCGCCGGCAACCTCTACGCCGATGCCTACGGCCAGAGCCTCGGCGAGGTCAACGAGGCCGTCCGCGGGGTGATCCAGTCCGGCGCCGTCATGGAGGACGCCAGCAACGAGCAGATCCAGGGGATCACCGCCAACGTGATGTCCCTGGCGCAGGCGTTCGATCAGGACGTCGTGGGCGCCACGAACGCGGCCGCGCAGATGATCCGGACCGGGCTCGCCCCCGACGCCGAGACCGCCCTCGACATCCTCACCCGCGGATTCCAGCAGGGGGCCGACAAGGCGGGCGACCTCCTCGACACCTTCAACGAGTACGGCACCCAGCTGCGCAAGCTCGGGCTGGACGGGCAGACCGCGATGGGCCTGATCACCCAGGGCCTACAAGCCGGCGCCCGCGACGCCGACATCGTCGCCGACGCCGTCAAAGAGTTCTCGATCCGGGCGATCGACGGCAGCAAGCTCACCGCCGAGGGGTTCACCGCGATCGGACTCTCGGCCGACGACATGGCCGCCAAGATCGCCGCCGGCGGCCCCGAGGCCACCGCCGCGCTCGACCTCACCCTCGATCGGCTGCGCGGCATGAAGGACCCCACCGACCAGGCGGCCGCCGCGACCGCTCTGTTCGGCACGCAGGCCGAGGACCTCGGCGCCGCCCTGTTCGCGCTCGACCCCTCGACCGCGGCCGCCGGCCTCGGCGACTTCGCCGGCTCCGCACAGCGGGTGAACGACACCCTGTCCGACACCGCCGAGAACAAGATCACCGCGGTCAAGCGCGGGTTCGACGAGTGGCTGATGTCCATCGTCGGCGTGCAAGGCCCCCTCGGCGACGTCGCCGCCGGCGTCGTCGCCATGGGCTCCGACGCCGTCGGGATCGCCGGCAACGTCGGCATGGCCGCGATCGCGCTACGCGGGCTCGGCATCGCGAGCGGCATCGCCACCGCGGCACAGTGGCTGTGGAACGCAGCACTCAGCGCGAACCCCATCGGCATCGTCGTGCTCGCGATCGCCGGCCTGGTCGCCGGCCTGGTGTGGTTCTTCACCCAGACCGAGGCGGGACAGGCCATCGTCGAGGCTGCCTGGCAGGGCATGCAGACCGGCATCACCGGCGCGATCGACGGGATCATGGCGGCGGTCGACTGGATCGCGAACATCCCCACGATGGTCGGCGGCTGGTTCGGCGAGATGAAGGACGCCGCGATCGGCAAGGCGCTGGAGCTCGTGGTGTGGGTGGCCGGGCTCCCGGGCCGCTTCCTGTCCGCCGTGGGGAACCTCGGCACGCTGCTGGTCAACGCCGGCCGTGACGTCCTCACCGGACTGTGGAACGGCATCACCGGCGCCGCGAGCTGGCTCCGCGGGAAGATCGCCTCATTCTTCGGTGGACTCCTGCCGCAGTGGGCGCGCGACTTCCTCGGCATCGGGTCGCCGTCCAAGGTGTTCGCCGACCAGGTCGGCCAGTGGATCCCCGAGGGCGTCGCCACCGGCATCGAGGACAACCTCTCACCGGTCACCGCCGCGACCCGCGACATGGCCGCCACCGCGCTCGGCGGCATGCAGCCGGCCACGACCGGCGCCGGCTCGCCGGCAGCCGGCGGCGGTGGCGGCGGCGTCGACGTCCGATTCTCCGGAAACACCGATTCCGCATTCGCATCATTCTTTATGCGCCTGGTTCGGACCGGGCAAGTCCAAATCAACGTGAGATAGGAGAACCGTCATGGCTGTAGGACTTATCGCGGCGGTGGCCGAGGGGCTGTGCGACGGCACCGACGACGGCCTCAACGACTTCATCTGGATTCAGCTGCACGACGCCGACCCGGGCGCCGCCGGCACCGCGAACATCGCCACCGAGACGACCCGAGTCTCCGTCACCTCCTACATCGTCGACAACGGCGGCATGGTGTCGTCGGCCGACGCCGAGTGGGAAGACGTCGCCGCGACCGAGGACTACAGCCACTTCTCCGCGTGGGACGCCGCAACCTCCGGGAACTGTGGGTTCACCGGCACGATTACCGCCGACGGGGTCAACGCCGGCGACAACTTCGTGTTGGAGGCGGGGGACGTCGTCATCACCTTCACGCTCGCCGCCTGATCAGGAAAGGGGGACCGGGCCCGGGGAGGAGGTGACCTATGGCCACGTTCGGCAAGACGACCGACGGCAGTAGTCAGTCGTCGTCGTCCGCGCCGCGCCTCTGGGTTTCGCAGGCGACCCCGAGCACGAGTGGCACGGTCGTCACCGGCCACGCGCGCGTCCGCTTGACCGCCGCCGGCTCCACGTCGGTGGTGTTCGCCATCTACGCGGACGACGACGGTGCACCCGGCGCTCTCCTCGCCGAGTCCGACCCGCTCACGCTCACCAGCACGACCGCGGGCGAGCGCACGTTCACCTTCACCGGCGACGATGCGATCGCCGTCGCCGCCGGCACGCCCTACTGGATCGGCCCCGCATGGAATGACCCCGGCGACCCGCAGGTCGAGGTGCGCCGCGACGGCACGGACTTCGGCCGCTGGGAGCAGACGATCACGCCCGGGCCGACGCTGCCCGACCCGTTCGGCACCGGCACCGCCAACAACACCGGGCCGCTCGCCGCGTACGTCACGTACGACGAGACCCCGCCGCACGACACCATCCGGCTCTACACGACGACCGCGCCGGCCGACACCATCCCGACCGACGGCCCCATGTCGTTCTGGGGTGCGACGCCGTCCGCAGCCACGGATGAACCGCTGTTGCTCGGCAACGCGCCGGCGGGCACGGCCGACGAGCGCGCCGCCGCGGAGACCTCGACCACCGACGGTTTCCTGACCCTGGTGCAGCAGTGGGTATCGGGCCCCGCGCTCGCCGACGGGCAGATCCTGGAGATCGACTGGACGATGATGATCGCCGCGTTCGCGTCGAGCGCGGCCGCCGACATGCATCTCGCGGTCGGCGCATGGATCATGGCCGCGGACGGCACCCGCAAGACCGACCTCGTCGGCGTCGCCGGCAACGACGTGCCGGCGAACGAGTGGCCCGCCGGCGTCGACCGCGACGACGCGCTCGTCCGCGGGATCATCACCACATTCCCGGCCGGGTCACTCCTGCCGCAGGACATCGCCGCCGATGAACGCCTCGTGCTGGAGCTCGGGCACCGCGCGTGGAACACCGACGGCACCTCCTACACGGGCACCCTGCTCATCGGCGGTACTGCTACGCCCGACCTCGACCCCGCCGACACGCCGCCGAACCTCGACCGCCCGTCGTGGCTGGACATCGCAGTCACACCCGGACTCGCGTTCGGCGAACCCGACTACGGCGTCGCCGGCACCGCGGCCGCCGACCTCGGGTTCACCGCCGCGGCGGCGGGCCGGCGCAACATGCCGGGCGCCGCGGCCGCCGACCTCGGGTTCACCGCGGCCGCCGCCGGCACCGTCGTGCCCGTGGTGCGCGGCACCGCGGCCGCCGCGCTCGGGTTCACCGCCGCGGCCGCCGGCTCCCCGGTCCCACCGGTGCCCGGCACCGCGGCCGCCGCCCTCGGGTTCACCGCGGCCGCGACGGGCACCGTGCTCGCCCCGGGCCGCGGCACCGCCGCCGGCGCGCTCGGGTTCGCCGCCGCGGCCACCGGGCGACGCAACCTCACCGGCACCGCGGCCGCCGGCCTCGGGTTCGCTGCGGCGGCCCGGTCCCGCCGGCGCACCGGCACCGCCGCGGCCGCGCTCGGGTTCGCCGCGGCCGCGACCGGCGAGGCGATCGGGAACATCACCGGCACCGCCGCGGCCGCGCTCGGGTTCGCCGCGGCCGCGACCGGCACCGCGCAGAGCGGCCCGCACGGCACCGCGGCCGCCGACCTCGGATTCACCGCGGCCGCCGCCGGTACCCGGGTCGCGAACATCGGCGTGCCGTTCCTGGTCGACGAGTTCGGCGGGTCCGCCAAGCTGTGCGTGGAGATCGCGTGGGGTGCCGACCCGTCCGGTAGCCCGGACGACTGGACCTGGACCGACATCACCCGCGACGTCTACGCCGACCCGGGCATCTCCACCAAGGTGGGCCGCGACGACGAGGCCAGCACATCACAGCCGGCCTCGTGCTCCATGGTGCTGCGCAACGACGAGCAGGCCTACAGCCTCGGCGGGCACTCCCCGAACTGGCCCAACGTCCGCCGCAACGTGCCCGTCCGGTTCCGGATCGACCCGGACGGCGACGGGTTCGCGCTCGTGTTCATCGGCCACGCCGACGGGTTCACCCCGGGGTGGATCACCACCGGCGGCATCCCGACCGTCACCCTGTCCGCCTCGGGCACGATGCGCCGGATCCTGCAAGGCGACGCCCCGGTCACCTCTGCCTACCGGCGCGCCATGACCGAGCTCAACTCGGTGGTCGCGTACTGGCCGTTCGAGGAAGGCCACAACGCGACCTACGCCAGGGCGGTCCGCGGGGGCAGCGACATGGTCACCGCGACCGACTCACACGAGTTCGACGCCGAGAGCCCGTTCGACTGCTCCGCCCCGCTGGTTCGGCTGCGCTCGTCCCCCGCCGGCACGTTCGAGGACTTCGGCGCGTCGGTCGACCCGTACGGGGTGACCGGGGAAACCCAGGTGCGGTTCCTGATGTCGATCCCGCGTAACGGCCTGCCCAACGGCGCGTTCCTGTGCGACATCTTCACCAACGGCAGCGCCGCCCGGTTCTCCCTCACCTACTGGGACGGCATCAACATCGGAACCGGGGTGGAAGACCCCCTCGGCGAGCTCGACGGGTTGCACTTCACGATCTGGGACGACAACAACGATGTGCTGCACGAGGAACTACAGATCGGGTTCCCGGTGCTGGGGGCGTCGCTGCGGTTCTCCGTCGAGCTCGTCCAGAACGGCAGCGACATCAACTGGACGTTCGCCACGCTGGCCCCCGGCGACGATACGGCGTTCTTCCGCGACGGCACGCTCGAGGACGAGACCGTCGGGCGGGTGACGTCCATCTTCGTCGGCGGGAACGACGTCGACGACGCCATCCTCGGCCACGTCACCCTGCAGAACCAGGTGACGGACTTCTTCGAGCAAGACGACCCGCTCGCCGCGCACGTCGGCGAGTTCTCCACCGGCGACGGACGGCTGTTCCGGCTGGGCAGGGAGAACGGGGTACGGACCCGGGTCCTCGGGTCCACCGCCAACATCTCGCCGAACGAGACGTTGGGCCCGCAGCTCGCCCGCCCGCTGATGGAGCTGCTCCGCGAGTGTGAGACCGCCGATCAGGGGCAGCTGTTCGACGGCATGTTCGTGCCCGGGCTCGTCTACACGACGCGCCGTTTCCGCGAGCTCGGGACCGTGGCCGTCACGATCGACGCCGCCGCGGCGGATCTCGCGGCGCCGTGGGAACCCGTCGACGACGACCAGCGCAACCGCAACAGGGTTGAGGCCACCATCACCACCGGCGTGACCGCGACGTTCGAGGACGTCGCCGGCCCGCTGGGCACCGACACCATCGGCATCTACGACTCGTCGGTCGAGGTGAACAACCAGCACGACGACATGGCCATTCACTACGCGGCCTGGCTCGTGCACACCGGCACCGTGGATGGCTACCGGGTCGGATCGGTCACGATCGACTTGCGCGCCGCCCCTGAGCTCGCTCGCGCCGTCCTGGAGGCCTTGCCCGGCCACCGGATCGACATCACGAACGTGGATCAGGTGTTCGACGGGTGGCTACCCGGCGACATCCCGTTGTCGCTGATCATTGAGGGCATCTCCCACGAGATCGGGCCGCGGCACTGGCGGGTCACGTTCCGCTGTAGCCCGTTCTCCCCGTGGGGTGTGGCGCAGGCCGCCGCCGAGACCGGCGACACGAACCCGTTCGCCTGGCGGCTGGACACCGACGGGACCCGGCTCGTCGGCGACCACCCCGCCGGCTCCACCTCGCTCGTCGTGTCCAACGAACCGGCCGTGCTCGCCGCCGACACCTTTACCCGCACCGTCAGCAACGGGTGGGGCACCGCCGACGCCGGCGGCCCCTACACGGTCGCCGGCACGACCGGCGCGCAGCTGTCCGACTTCGCCGTCGGGTCCGGCGTCGCCACGATCGCCGTGCAAGCGGCCAACCGCGCCCAATGGGCTTTCCTCGACGACGTCGACGTCCGGGACGTCGACGTCGCGGTCACCTGCACCTGTTCGGCGACCGACATCACCGGCGGACAGATCGAGCTCGCCGACGTCATGGTCCGCGGCCGCTCGACCGAGGACTACTTCTACGCCCGCGTCGTGGTCCTCGCGAACCAGACCGTGTTCCTGTCGATCGTCGAGGTCGCCGACGGCACACACAACGAGCTCATCCAGCCGTTGCAGGTGCCCGGGCTGACGTTCGCCGGCACGCTGCGTTGCCGCATGCAAGCCGTCGGGCACACCCTGCGCGCCCGCGTGTGGAACCCGTCCGGCGCCGAACCGACCGACTGGCAGCGCGAGGTCACCGTCACCGCCGCCCGGTCCGGGTGGGTCGGCACCCGCGTCGCGATCGCCAACGGCGTCACCAACGCCATGCCGCTCACGTTCTCCCACGACACGTTCACCGCGGCCACCGTGGAACCGGCGGGCGGCCCGCTGTGGACGACCGACGCCGACGACTACCCGATGACCCTGTCCGTCGGCGGCATCCCGGTCGTGGCTACCGCGTGCAGCGGCGCGAGCTCGCCGCAGACGTTCACCGTCGACCCGTTGCCGCTCGACCGCGCCGACGGCGTGCCCGTCGCGCTGTGGGACCCCCGACCCATCGGCCTGTAGGGAGGCGCCATGTTCGTTGCAGGCCAACACGTCACCGCCGGCGAGATGAACACCGAGTTCGCGGTCGACACCTGGACCGCGGGCCGCAAGGTGCGCCTGTCCGCGCTGAGTGAGGACTACGCCGCCGGCGACCCGATCCGCGCCGCCGACATGAACACCCTGGCCGGCGGCGGCGGACCCGGACCGTCCGGCACGCCGGCGAACATGGGCGAGGCGCTGTGGATCGGCGAGGAGCCCGGGAAGAACCACTTCAACGTCGGCGTCGGGGATGAGGGCGGGGGCACCAACCACACCGACTACGACGTCGACGTGATCGAGGGCGGTCTCAGTGTCGACGACCGGTTCACCCTCACCAGCGACGGCGAGGCGAACGCACAGTTCCGCATGTACGTGGACTATGGCCGCACGAGCGAGGGAACCCAGTACGCGCGATCCGAGCTGCGCGAGCTCGACGAGGAAGGCGACAACGCCGCGTGGGACTCCGACGACGGGCAGCACTTCTGCGAGGCCGTGTCCCGCGTGCTGCGCGTCGCACCCACCGGCGACAAACCCGAGGTGTGCATCTTCCAGACCCACGACGCGAGCAGCGACCTGATGCGGATCATCACCACCGACGGCGGCGGCGGCGCTGACGGGCTGCGACTGGAAATCCTGTGGACCCCGCCCGGCGGCGACGAAGAGTCGGAAATCATCATGCCGACCTACGAACTCGGCCAGTGGGTGTCGTGGCGGCAGGAATTCGACGACGGACAGGCCCGCGTCATCCTCGACGACGAAATCGTCTGGCAAGAGAACAACATGGGCACCACGGGCTGCTATTTCAAATGCGGCTGCTACAACCAGGCGAATACCGATCCAAGCCGCGGCGGCTGCGACCCGGGCGACTACTTCGACGTGCAGATCATGAAGGGCACACTCCGGCACTGGCACACCGGATGGGCCACCCCGACGACCCCCGTGTTCACGGGATAGGAGCGACCATGGACGCTGCGCGCGAACAGGCCATGGTCGACGCCGTGGCCGCGATGCGGACCGAGCTCGCCACCCTGAGCACGGAGGTACGGCTGATGATCCAGCGCGTCGACCCCATGCTGTTGGACCACGAACAGCGCATCCGCGAGCTGGAGAAGAGACCCGAGGTCGCCGACCTGCCCGAGCGGGTCCGCGAGGTCGAGAAGTGGCAGTGGAAGCGAGAGGCGTTGCTCGCCCTCGGGAGCTCCGGAGTCGGCGGCGCGATCGTGGCCGTCGTCGCCGCCGTCACGGGCGGGGGGCCTGACCCGTGGGCGCCGTGGACACGCTCGCCGCCCGCCGGATCATCCGACCCGCCGAGGTCGTCGAGCTCGCCGCGGCCGCCGGGCTGGAGCTCGCCGCCGCGGCCGTGCTGCTGGAGAAGGAGAGCGCCGGCGGCCGCAACGTGTGGGGACACGACGGCGTCGACCCGGGCGGGTTCTACCGCAAGGGGTCCGAGGTCACCCGCGCCGCGTACGAGGCGTGGCGGCCCCACCGCGGCCGCCTCGGCTCCCAAGGCGTCGGACCGTGCCAACTCACCTGGCCCGGCTTCCAGGACCGTGCCGACGCTCGTGGGGGCTGTTGGGACTGGCGGGTCAACGTCGCCGTCGGGTTCGACATCCTCGCCGACCTCATCCGCCGCTACGGGGCGCGCGACGGGTTCCGTCGCTACAACGGCAGCGGCGCGGCGGCCGACCGGTACGCCGTCGACGCGCTCGCCCGCCTCGGCCAGTGGCGCAACCGACTCGGCCCCACCGCCGCCGGCCCCACGCTGCGCCGCGGCGCCCGAGGCCTCGCCGTCGAGCGGCTACAGCACGCCCTGAACGCCCGCGGCGCCCGCCTGGTCGTCGACGGCGTGTTCGGGCCGGCCACCGAGCTCGCCGTGCGCACGGCACAGCGCGCGGCGCGGATCACCGTCGACGGCGTCGTCGGCCCCCAGACCCGAGCAGCGCTCGGACTATGAACCGGAGGACCCGCCGTGTGGACTCGTGAGTTCTGGCTCGCCACCGCCGAGCGCGCCGTCAAGTCGGCTGCGCAGGCCCCGCTGATCGCGTGGGGCGTCGGCGACGTCGCCCTCGACGCGTACACCCTCGACTGGCGCCTCGGACTCGGCGTCGCCGCCGGCGGTGCGCTCGTCTCCGTGCTCACCTCGCTCGCGTCGGCCCGGGTCGGCCCCGACCGCTCTCCGTCCCTGACCTGAGAAGGCGGCAGCCGGCCGCCGGCGCGGCGGGGAAGTCGACCGTGATCCCGTCACCGTCGCGCCACTCCGTGATGTAGAACCAGGCATACGGCTCGCCGCGCTCGTCGAGCACCGCCCACCACACCTGCGAACAGCGCTCGGCACGCTCCCATCGGAGCTCTCCAGGCACGGTCGCGGTCTGCGCCGGCGCGACCACCCGCCCCGACTCGTCGACCAGCGCGACGCGGTCGCCCGTCTCCACGTGGATGACCGCCTCTGTCTGCCCGGGCCGGCCCGGGCTGAACGTGACCTTCATGGCGTTCCCGTCGCCGGCCCGGGGTAAGCCGGCGCCGGCGTCTGGCGCGCGGTCCCGGTGCAGCCGATCATCCGCACGCCGTCGGGGAGCTCCCGCGGCCGCGAGCGGTCCCACGGGATGCGCGTCGGCACCCAGTTCGAGTGGATCGTCACGACCTCGGCCCACCACCGCATGTGCGACGGGCCGTTGCACCCGTGCTGGAGCAGCGCGCCCCGGATCATCTTCTCCATCTGGTCGACGACGTACCGGGCGTCGAACGCGACGACGAACAGCTCGGGGGAGGCGTGCTGGGTGAGCTCGCAGAGGCGGCCGCCCTCGGGCCGGCTGTAGCCGAGGAGGTCGGCGCCGTAGGTCTCTGCCTCCCACGTCATCGGCGGTTGCAGGTCGTAGCGGACCTTCGAGACCACGCCGGGCGCCGGCATGTGCGGGAACTCGATCGCGCGGCCCGGGTGCGCGGCGAACGCATGAAGCCGGCCCGCGGCTGGTCCGTCCATCAGACGCACCGTGACGCTCACGCCGACCCCCGTACGTCCGTGATGACCAGCGTCGTTCGCTTCTGCCCGGTGGCGCTCTGCTCCATCGACTCGACCTCGGCCGTGCCGACGTAGTCGTCGTCGCCCACCGAGAACGTCGCCGCGTGCTCCCGGCCCATCTCCCCGACGTGCTCGTCGAGGTACGCGACGAACCGCACCCGAGGACCGGCGACGTGGCCGCCGAGGCCGTCCGGGATCGGATCCCGCTCCCACTCGTAGTTCCCCGTGGTGAAGGCGGGGCCGCCGTCGAGGGCGATGGTCATCTCACGCATGGTGGTTCTCCTCGGCGCCCAAGCGGTCGGCGAGGTGCAGCCCCGGGAAGTCGGGGAAGTCGCCCGACTCGTGCCCGTACCTCTCGCACCGCCCACCCGTGACGACCGACCCGCACCGGACCCACCCCGGGGCCCACGACGGCCACACCAGCGCGCGGCAGCACTCGAACTCGCGCAGCACCATGCCCGTGGGATGCCCGCCGCCGAACGCCTCGACCGACGTCCGCTCGTACGGGATGTGGTCGAGGACGTGTCGCTGCCACGGGGTCACCTCGACGCCCAACGCCTGTTCGGCCCACTCCGCGAGGTCGGGGGCGCTCTGGTCGTCGGTGCTCATGCCGTCGTCGTTCCCTTCTCGTCTGCGCCGGCGGCCGCCCGCCGTCGCCGGCGCCGGTTCCCGATCAGTCCGTACAGCACGGCCGACCACACGACGGCGACGAGCGCGCCGAGCGTGAGCAGACCCGGTCCGGTGCCGACCCACTCCCACGCGGCCCGGATCACCTCGGCACCCCAGAGCAGCAGGAGCACGACGTTGACACCGACCCACATCGCGAAGTCGTACAGCATGGCCAAGTCCTCTCAGTGTCGCATGCGCGACATCGGTCTAATAGGCTCGTCGGGTGTCCGACGATGACCTGAGCGTGGGCGACCGCGTCACCCTGTCGTGGTATCAGCCGGGCGAGCCGTACCGGCCGCGCGGCACGGTCGTCGAACCGGCGGCCGAGGACCTCGCGCGTCTCGACGGCGAGGCGGCCGACCGGTTGCTCGTGCTCTGGAAGGGCACGCGGGCCCCGAACCGGCGGTGGGAGCGGCGGGCCGATCTGCACCTCGACCCGACCGCGGACGACCCCGGGCCGACGTGATTCGCTCGAGCGGAACTTAGGGTCACCTAAGAAAAAACCTCGAGGTATGCCGTCGACGACCGGCCCCGGTTCGGGCGGGGCCGGTCGCCGCCGGCTCACCCGGTCCGCGGGGCCGTGCAGGTGCCCGGGCAGCTGATCCGGATGCCCGGCGGCGGCGCCGGCGGGGATACCCAGACGATGAACCGGCCGTGCTCGGTGCACCGCATCGCGACCTCGGTGCCGTTCGGCGGCCCGGCCGCCTCGTCCCGGAACCGGGCCAGCAACCGCGCCCGGGCCTCCAGCGTGCTCATGGCCGGACTCACCCGACCTTGGTGAAGGTGGCGCATCCCGAGTTGGTCACGGTCTCGGCGTTCTCGGACACCTTGACCACGAGCGGCGCGCCGGCCTGTCCGACGTTCTTCCACTCCAGGACCTTGCCGCTCGCGTCGTAGGTCGTGATCTGGCAGTACTCGAAGATGCCCTCGTCGACACCGGCGGATCGGTACTGGCCCGGCGCAACCTCGCTGGGCACGAGCCACGTGCCGACCGGGATGGTGCCCTCGGGCGTCGCGACCGCCGGCGCCTGTTCCTCGGCCGCCGGCGCGGCGGGGGCGACCTGCGCCGGCGCCGTGCCGCCCCCGGACGGCGTCGAGCTCGTCGTCGAGGGCCGGCTGTTGCCGAGGCTCCCGATCACGATGAAGAACAGCACGACGCCGCCGACGACCCACGGCCACCGCCGCCGACGCTTCGCCGGCGCGGCCGCCGCCGGCTGGGGTGCCGGCGGTGCCGGCGGGGCGTAGGCGGGCTGAGCGGCCG
>Ga0105042_100043_pt1 | contig 14053 bp, 12 predicted proteins | sample LS_165metaG_FD_91487 | JGI IMG/M metagenome (GOLD analysis project Ga0105042, IMG submission 91487) | Switchgrass associated microbial communities from Austin, Texas, USA - LS_165 metaG | ecosystem: Host-associated > Plants > Phyllosphere > Phylloplane/Leaf | place: USA: Austin, Texas | collected... | reverse complement strand
GGTATCGGCCTCGCAGCGAGCGACTGGATACCAGACGGTGCGTTTCTCGCAACGCCGGCAGTAGAGCTGCATGGACATGGGGCGAAATACTGGCTTGCGAGCGTAGCACCAGAGCTGGACGTTGCTGTGACCACCGCGCAACTCGCACCACGCCGACCGGATGCGCCGCCACATCACCGCACCTGCTCCGAGGCTTCTTCGTCGAGCCACAATGCAAGGTGATTGACGGAGGCGGGGCCAGGCGACGTGCACGTCATTGCCATGGCAACGTGTGATCCAAGACCGCTAGCGGCATACGCCTTGTCTGGATAGGTGATCTCGTCGACCGTCCCCAGCACTTCGTACCGGTTCTCATTGCGCGGATCAGTGAGCGCCTTGACCAGCCACGTTCCAGTGATCGCCAAGTCATAACCGACAATCACCTTGTCGTCCGCCGTCCGCTTGGTCGACTGGAACGGCAGCTCAACCACCGCTTCGTAGTAGTCGCTGCCGCTGATGTCGTAGGTATTGCCGTCGTCACCGGCGTACAGGTAGACCGTGTCGCCGGAGCGCACGTAGATCTTGCCACTGTCGATCGAGAAATCATCGATCGTGAAGCCCGGCTCGTACCACGACCACGCCGTGATCTTCGCGCCGGGAAAATACGACAGCACGTAGATGCGATCGTCGAGCGCCAGCCAGTACCGGCCATCGGTCGGATCAAGAATCGCCTTGGCATTCGCCGCATCCGGCCCCAATTCGCGGATCGCCTCTACCAGCAGGCTGTCGATCGGGTTGCCGGGATCGGTCACGAACGCCGCATCCGTCGCGTCGCGCGCACGCAGCGAGCGCAAGCCGCTACGCGCCAAGTAGAAGGTGTCGTTGTTGCCGTACTGCAGGATGGACCCGCCTGCCACCGCGCCGGTGTTGTCGAGCGTGTCGAGCAACACGTTGTTGGCGGGGTCTTCGTCCATGTTCCATATCTGGATCGCGTTGTCGGCGAAGAACGCCAGCGAGCCCTGGTACTTGCCGATGCCGACCAGATCCAGCGAACCGCCTTCGTGCGTGGCAGCGTTGATGAAGCCAGCACCATCGATGTTTGCGCGCCACGTCAGCGGATCGCCGACCGCGCAGAAATAGATCATGCCGCCGGCAATGGCGTAGATCTTCGACCGGAACGTCATGACCGTCCGGCCCTTCGTCGCCGGGTTGTCGCCCGCGCCGTACTCGGTGTTGTGCACGCGGATCGAGAAGCGGTCGCCTTCTTCCGGCGTGCCGCCCAACGTCACGGTCCACACGTCCGGCAGCAGGGCGGTAGCCGTCTGAATCCTGACAGCCGTTGCCGTCTGGTCGTTGACGCCGCCCGTGACGTTCTCCGCCTCGGCCGTCACCGTAAAGGAGACGTTGTTCTCCTTGCCGACAATCGTAACGATGGTGTTCGTCCCGTCAGCGCCCGCGAAGGCGACGGCGTCGCTGTCCGGTTCGTTGAAATGATCGTTGATGCGCGCCGCCAGTTGCAGCGCCATTTCCTCGAGCGTGCTATCCCAACTGGTAACGACACCGTCGTCCCACGCTCGCACACGCTGGCCGTCGTAGTAGTGCTGGACATCGAAGCCGCTGGCGAACTCGGCGACGGCGTAGATCTTGCCGTCGAACAGCGTGTGCGACAGCAGTGCCGTCATGCCGATGGGCGAGCCGGACGGATGCTGAAGGCGCTGGTAGTTGACGCCCGCCGGAAGGTCCGGCGCTATCGTCGCCTCGTCTTCGCTGCCGAAGATGTACGCTTCGCCGTCAATGACGCGCAGGCCATACGTGCGCTGCGTCGAGATGGGGGTCGCCTTCGGCGGCAAGTCCCACTTGGGCACGAACCGCTTGCGCTTCTCTGCCTCGCCGCCGCGCGTGAGGTGGATGTTCTTTCCGATCCACAGCGAGCCCGGCGTGCCGGCAATGCGGCTGCGGCGCCGGTCGACGCCAACACGGAAGTCGCTGTTGACGATGTAGCCGGTCACGGTCAGGTACCAGCGACGCGAACAACGATCTCCTTCGCCTGTCGGCGATCACGCCCGCCCTCACCGATACGGAACGGTTCGGTGGTTTTGTTCGACCGGCCACGCATCTGTGACAGGCGCCGCGCCGCAAGCGTTTGCAGCGCACGGCCGCGCGGCTTGTCCGCCAGCTTCTCTGCCGCGGCGAACAGCACGATCATCCTGTCGTCGAGGTCCGCGGTGTCGCTGTTCTCGACCAGCGCGCCAAGCTTGCGCGTGCCGCGCCAGCGGATGCGATTCCCGCTGGTCGCCGGCATCGGCCATATCTCGAACTGCGTGGCGCTGTAGAGCCGCCAGAACTGCGGCGGGTCCGAGCGTGAATTCTCGTCGCTGTCGAAGCTGTTGTAGGCGTCGGTGTCGAACCCGCCCGGCAGCGGAATCCAGTCGCCGCCCCACTCATAGAACGCGCGGTGCGCGCGCTCATAGTTGAACTGCGTGGGGAAGTCGTAGTACCGCTGCCCGGCCGCCAGCGTCACGTCGAACCATTGGCTCGACAGATGCGGCCAGTCGTACTCGTCGTACAGAATCTCCTGCGTGCGGGCGAGCAGGTTCTTCAGGCCGGGCGTCTCGCTCTGGCCGGTGGCGGAGTTGGCGGACTGGCCGATTTCCAGCCGTAGCTGCGTGACCAGTTCGCCAAGCGTGCGCCCGCGCATGCGTCAGGCGATCCAGACGACCAGCGCGCCGATCGCGACACCGAACAGCACAAGGCAGCCGATGATCGCGATGAAGAAGCGGTTCAGTTCCTTGCTGAACATGGCATTATGCCGCGGGCGCGGCCTCCGTCAGCGGAAAGCGAGTGTCCGGCACTTCGTCGCCGGTGAAGTCGGCCTCGGTCACTTCGTCCTGGCCGCCGAGCTCGGACACCGGGCGGCGCGCGCGAGACTTGGCCGCGCCGGACGCCGGCATGGCCTTCAGCGCGGGCTCGTCGAGGGCGCCGTCGATGTCGCCGTCCGGCTCCGGCGCATGGTTGAGCGCGTCGATGTCGATCGCCATCGGCAGCGGATGCGGCGCCAGGGCCGGCCCGAACAGACGCTCGATGGTCTTCTTGTTCGCTTCGCTCACGCCGTACTTGACGTCGAGGCGGGTGCGCTCGCGCTTCTGGTCGACGGCGCGCTCGCCAGCGAACTCGACCTTGTAGACGCTGTCGTCGCCGTGGATGGCGCGCAGCAACAGGATCTCGGCCGGCGTCAGCGTGTTCTCCGGCCCGCGCACGATCTCGTGCCTGACCGGCGCCTTGCCGATGTTGATGGTCGCGGTGTACAGATTCATGGTTCCCTCCAAAGCGTTAACTCGCACTCGAAAACGATAACCGGAGCGGCCGAAGCCGCCCCGGTCATTCACCGCTAGGCGATCGAGTAGACGCCCGAGCTGTTAAGCTGCTTGGCGACGAGGCCGCCCGTGTAGGTCAGCGCGCGGTACATGACGTACTTGTTCGCCGGCCGCGACGGGGTATGCGGCTTCCATTCCTCGCCTTCCATCACGTACAGGCAGATTGAGGAATGGTCGATGATGTACGCACGCTTGGTCAGGCCCAGGTCGTCCAGCACCGGCTCGTACTCGACCTTCAGGCCCTTCAGCGCGACATCGGCCACGCCAAGGTCGATCTCGCCCTTGTCGGCCCAGCCCGTCATCGTCACGGAGCCCTTGGCACGGGCCTCCTGCTCGAGCGCGTCGATGAAGTTCTCGCCCGCGTACATCTTGAACTTGCCGCCCTTCTTGTAGCGGCGAAGCTGGCGGAACTCGCGCTGCAGCGTGCGCGACAGCTCCATGTTGGCAGGCGTGCCAGCGTTGATGTTCATGCTGGCGCGGTTGCGCCACCAGGAGTTCAGCGCGCGGTCGATGCCGCCCGTAAAGCCGGTCGTCGGCGCCGTGCTGATGAGCGACAGAATGCCGGGAATGACGCTCGCGTCCTGCGAGCCGTCCTGCCACATCATGCGATGGAAGTCGACGGCCGACCCCTCCATCATGTCGTAGATCTTCTCGTCGAAGACGTCCGTGATGCGGATGACGTCGATCTCGCTGTGACGCTTGATCGACTTGCTGTCGCTCGAGTCGACGACGCTGATGCCGGCGTGCTTCAGCTCGGTGTGCGTCATCTGGATGCCGCAGTGCAGCTCCTTCCAGTTGAACGACCCCTGCTTGGTGTTGGCCGGGTTCGCGTAGCCGACGTCGTCGTCGTGGCTGAAGCCCTGCAGCGTGGTGGTGTAGGCGCCGCGCACGTTGACCGTGATCGCGTCCTTGCCGCCAGGGAAGGTCTTCTGGTTCTTCTTGAGCTGATCGACCAGCAACCGATCCTGAACGATCTGGTCGATGGCCTTGCCCTTGATGTGATAGTCGAGGACGCTGTTCGCGATGTTGACGGCTTCCTCGGCGGTAAACTCGCCCATGGTTCTCTCTGCGCTCTACGGCGCCGTCACCGCATTCCCAGGTTGCGAAGCACGTGCTCGTGCAGGGATTTCGGATCGGGCGCGACGGTTGCTTTGGAACCGCTCGTCGCAGGGTTGATCGCGGGCTTTTTGTGCGCACCGCCGCCGAATGCCCTCTGAGCCTTGTTGATCCGATCCAGCGCCATTTCGCAGATACGGACCGCTTGCTCAGGAGTCTTCGGCTTGTAGTACGCAACAAGCTCGCGAACCGCCTCGTCGATAAGCGGCGCTTTGCGGCTCCAATCAGCGTCCGCCGCCATCGCCCGCCGTTCCCAATCAGCCGCCGCGTTCTGCATGCGGAGTCCCGCATCGCGATCGGCCTGTGCAGTGCGTTCCTGCGTGAACGCTGCTTCCGCCCGCTGCGCCCGGTTCGCGAGGACGGCTTTGTCCCGCTGGGCTATCGCGAGCGAGCGACCGGCTTCCTCCGACAGCGCGCCTTCTTCGACCTGCTTCCTGATATGCTCGGGCATGACCTCGGTAATGGTCATCCCCAGCGCAGCCAGGACCGGATCGGCGATCTTGCGGATGACCTGGATGTCACCGACCTTCAGCGCGACTCCGATGCGCATGAGATCGTTGACTTCCTGTGCCGTCGCGCCCGATCGCTTCAGGGCGGCGCCGCCATCGAAAAGCGGCTGCACATCGTCGGCGCCAAGCCCGCTCTCGCGGAACTTGCCGTCGATCACATCCCACCGCTGGGCCTTGTCACCGAGTGCCGCGTTCTGCTCGCGCAGTGTGCGGTTCTCGCCAGTGACTTGCTTCCAGCGCGGATGCTGGTGGAACGGTAGGCGCTTGTCGGCTTCCTCGGTCGCCTTGGGGTCGGGCGTTGCGCCTGGCTCCTTGGCGGCTTCGGTCGGCTGACCTTCGCCATCGGTGGACGAGTCCGACTCCGCCTTCAGTGCATCGAGCGACGCCTTGACGTGCTCGTGTACCGACGCCGGCTTTGTAGCGTCCGCATTCGTATCCGCGCCGGGCGAGGCCGCGGGGGTTGCGCCCGTGTCTGCCGTTACGGTCGAGACCGTATCCGCCGCGGCAGCGGCGTCATGACCGGATGACGAATCCAGGTCCATTTAGCGTCCTCCATCCCTCATGCTGTCGCATTAGAACACGACAAACCCCACGCGTCACATAGTCAACAAACGTGACAAACGCCACGCTTACATCATGGGTCCGACCGCGGTGCCCACCGGGTTGCCCGCCTGCGGGCCGCCGGGGCCGCCCTGGCCCATGGGGGCGTTCATGCCGCCGGCACCGCCTTGCTGGTTGGGATCGCTGGCCGGGTCGCCCGTGGGCGCGTCGCCGCCGCCGTTGGGCGACGGCGCGGCCGGCGCGGGCGTGGCCGCCGCGCTCATGGCGGCGTTGTACGCCAGCACGCTCGGAACCGTCTCGAGGTACGCATCCTCGAGGTTCACCGACTCGGACATGAGGCCGATGACGTGCTTCGCCATCCACTCGAACTGAATGCCAGGGATCTGCATCGCGAACGGCGCGATGCGCTCGAACTGCGCCGCGTCACGGTCGCGGTTCGGCTTGCCCATGCTGCCGGCAACCACCTTCAGCGACAGCTCGGCGATGTAGTCCTCGGCCGTGCTGTCCGGCCAGATGGCGCCGGGGCCGGCGATGACCTTCACCTGCTCAAGCGACATTTCACGGAACATGACCGCGCAGGTGTCGTCCGCCAGGTCCGTCAACACGTCGTTGATGTCGTCGACGTTGCTGGACGACGTGAGCGCACGCGAGCTCTCGGCGATGCCGGCCTCGGTCGCCGTGTTGCCGGCGGTCGGACCCAGGTTCGCTTCCTGCGCGCCGCCAACGCGCAGCATGTCCTGCACGATCGGCTCGTCGGTGTAGAGGTTCGGGTCGATAGGGTTCGTCGGACCGGCCATGAACACGTCGCCGACCTTCTGCCCCTGCGCCAGCGCGTCGAGCTGGATCACGTCATGCGCCTTGCGGCGCTTCAGCATGGCGATGTCTTCTTCGGACAGTTTGTCCTTGCCGGTCACGTTGAACGGCTGATTGGCGATGCGATGCTGGCGCAGCGCCTCGCGCGTGCGGTTCAGCTCCTTCTGCTGCGAACGCAAGAGCTCGGTGTCCGACAGGACGGCGACTCCGTCGTCGTCATCGTCGTTCTCCACTTCGTTCAACACGATCGGATAGAACGGGAAGAACTGCTCCACCTTCACCCGTGGCGGGCCAGGCTCGCACAGGAAGTCGCAGTAGCCGTCCGCCACCGAGTACATCAGGCCCGTGGTGCTGTCATAGACCTCCCACCACAGGACCATGTCGGGCTTGTCATCACCCGGCGCGGTGCGGCCGCTCCGGTCACGCGGCTCCGGCGTGTACGCGTTGAACTCGCCGGCCTTCAGATCGACGTTGAACCGCGCCTTGATCTGGTCGACGGTGTAGCAGAACTCGCGCGCCAGCTTCTTGCAGCCGATCCATCCGACGAACTGCTGTATCTCAGTGTCGGGAATGATGTGCCACGCCTTCGGGAAGTCGAACACCGGCCCCTCGCGGACGATCATGTCCGGCTCCGCCAAGAGCTTGTCAACCTGTAGCTGAAGCTCGGCAATGCGCGGATCATCGTTCCGCACGCCGTCCGCAGTGACGGTGTGCGCATTCGCCATCAGGGTCTTGATTTGATCCTGGGTCGTGCTTATGAGCGTTGCAGTCTCCGGCTTGTGACCGTCGAACTTGCGCTCGAAATCCAGACTGGCATAGGACACGCCAACGGTGCCGGATCGACGAATCGCCTGTTTCATGCGCGTCTTGAAGCGCGGGCGAGACTCGTCGATGAAGTGATGAAACAGGATCTCCGCCGTCTTGCCAATCTTGTCGATCTGATCGTGCTTCGCGCGCACCTGCAAAACTTCCTGCACGATCGCCATGGCCGTGTTCGGGTCCATCATAGGCTGCATCGCCGGCATCGGTGGCGCGATGGCGCCCGGTGCGCCCATGGCGCCCATGGCCGTGGCCTGCATCGCCTGCTGGATGGACGTAACCGTCAGCATGGCCGCCTGCAGCGTCTCTTGCCGGCCGTCCCACACCTTGAAGTCGATGGACGGCTTGCGCTCCGCCTTCACCCGTGGGTTCTTGGCGTAGAGGCCAGCGACCTTCTGCTGGATGTAGCGGTGCGTGACGTTGGCGACGTAGGCGTCACTGTTGCACGCGCCGTCTTCGTCCTTCCACTGCTCGTTGTTCTTGTTGGCGACGAACCGCGCGTCCGCCTTCATGCGCTTGAACATCTTCTCGTGGTGCTTCTTCCAGCACTGCACGTCGTCGATGATCTTCTTGACGAGATTCTTGCGCGCCTCGTCGACCTCCTTCTGCGCGGTCTCCGCATCGCGCACGTCTTCGGCGGCGGGCATTGCCGGCGCGAAGCCGCCGCCCATCAGGCCGCCCAGGCTGGTCGGCATCATGTCCGGTTCCATGTCACATCCCCACTGCGCGCTTGCGCCCAAAACTCAGGATCTTCGATTCCAGCCGCGACTGCGTGATGATCCACGGCGCGGAGCCCACCTTGTAGGGGTTGTCGTTCACCGCCTTCTTGGCCGGCGCTGCCTTCGACAACCGATCGAGGCCAATGCCGATCCACGCCAGCCAGTCGACGAAATCGTCGTGCGCGTCATTCGGGAACTTCAGCAGTTGCGACAGCGCGTCCGGCCACCATGCAGCGAATGCTGGCACGCGGATCTGGCGCACGGCGGCGCGCGCCATAATGGATCTGGCACGCCGCAGCTTGTCCACGCTCGGCGTCATTTCCTCGATCGCCTGATACGTCTGCGTCTCGCGCATGCGCTTGCGCAGGAACGGCCCGATCGACTGGCTGATATGGCCCTTCTCCGCCCACCAGAACACGGGGTCGTGGCGGCGGAACTGCTCGAGCATCAGATCGACAGCGACGTCCGGCGCGAAGCGGCCCCAATCAATGTCCGGCATGAGCCAGATGTCATCGTTCTCGTCAATGCCGACGCAGCCGAGCACCGACGCGTCGTTCTGTTGCTTCTCGCCGACAGCGTGATCGCTGGCGCCGTACTTGCGCAGGTTCCGCGGCAGCTCGCCCGGCTGGTACGGCTTGAACATCGTCCGCAGAAAGTAGCTGCCGTCGTCCGGCGTGGGCGACTGCTGATACAGCGCCGACCAGTCGCGCGTGCCGATGACGCGCCGGATCGAATCCAGCGCGTCGCGCGGATAGCGTTCCGGCCACAGCGGCTCGCCGGGCTTGCGGCCCATGGGGTCGCCGGCCTCGGCGATGGCCGGCAGCCGCAGCCGCGTCCACTTCGCGGCCTCGATCGGGTCGACGTAGTCGCTGTTGAAGATGCGGCCAACGATGTCATCTTCGTGCCATCGTGTCAGGATGATGACGATGCGCCCGCCCGGCATGAGACGCGTGTAGGCAGCCGAGGTGAACCAGTTCCAGACCTTGTCACGGATGGTCGCCGACTCGGCTTCGTCGCGGCTCTTGATCGGATCGTCGATCAGCAACAGGTCGGCACCGCGGCCCGTCACCGAGCCCTCCGCACCGACGAACACCATGAGCCCGCCGTCCGTCGTCTGCAGGCGGTCGCTCGCCTGCGAGTCGCGCTTCAGCTTGCAGTCCGGGAAGACAAGCCCATACTCCGGCAACTGCATGATGCCGCGCACGTCACGCCCGAAGTCTTCGGCGAACGTGGCGTTGTACGTGCCGAAGATGTACTGGCGGTACGGATCGCGGCCCTGAAACCATGCGGGGAACCGACGCGACGCCTTCTCGCTCTTGCCGTGCCGCGGCGGCGCCTCTATGATGAGCCGCAGGATCTCGCCGCGCTCGACCTTTTCGAGGTGCCGGTCCATCAGCGTATGATGCGGGCCAGGCTGATAGCGCGAGAACCGCGGATCGTCGATCGCATGCGACGACGGCATCGTGAAGCTGGTAAAGGCTGCCAGCGAGTCACGCGACTTCTTCGCGTGCAGCATCCGCAGCGCGGCAATTCCGGCAGCTTCGTCCTCCGTGCGCTGCCTGCGCGGCGGCTTCTTCTGGAAGGTCACGAAACGATGGTGCGATCGGTCACGCGCAGCCAGTTGGTGCCGTTGCTGAAAGCCGGCACAGCGCCACCCGTCTCGTCCGACACGTAGATCATCTGTCCGGCCGTGGCCGCGCTCGGCAGCGTCGCCACCGTGTAGCTGCGAAGCTGGATATGCCGGCTCGCGTCGACAACGACGTTCGCGTCAACCTGGATGTTGCCGGCAACGTTGATGTTGTCAACACCCGGATCGGCCGCGCCGCTGCCGACACGCAGGCCGGCGCCGACACCAACGCGGTTTGCATACGTGCCGGCAACGACCGTCTCGAACCACATGGTTCCGTCTTCGTTGCCAGCCGACACGTCGTCGGCAACAACGTTGATTCCGGCGTATTTCGTCTTGCCGCTGGCGTCGTCCTCGCCGTTGAACTGGATCTCGCCGAGAACGTCGCCGTCTATCGGCGATCCGCTGTCGCGGAACAGATCCACGATCGGCCCGGCCGTCGCGCCCGCATCGGTGCTCGTGACCGTGACGCCGCCGGTGAACGACGGCGACGCAGTCGGCTGCACACCCAGCGTCGTGCGCATTGCGGCTGCGTCCGCATCGTCCAGCAGGTTGCGCGCCGCCGCGGTGAAGTCCGTCGTGGAGAACGTGTCGACACCGGTGGCGTAGATCAGCTTGTTGGCCGCCGTGGTCACGCCGGCAAGAGACGAGATCGTTGCGTCGATCGGCATCTTGCCGTCAACAACGACCGTCAGTGCCTCGACCTTGTCGTCGACCTCGACGATGGCGTCCTGGACATTGAGCGAATCCAGCTCGGCCGCAGACGGATCGAAGCTCACCTGTGCGGCAGCGCCGGATGTGCCAAGACGCATCCACTTGCCGGCAGACAAGTCCGTCGCGAACACACTGGACGTGTGATCCTCGAGAGCGACGTAGCCGATGTTGCTCTCGAGCACCGTGTCGAGGCGGTCGTACTCGACGGACGGCGACCAGTTGCCCCTCGGGTTCCACTGGCCCATGAGGTTGACGACATCGTCCGTCAACGCGTCCATCGTGACGATGCCGTTCGCCAGCGCGCCGTCATCGCGGCGCACGTCACCCAGCCCGGCAATCAACTCGTCGGTCGTGGTCTTGAGAGCGTCGAACTCGGCGTCGAGGTTGTGCCCCGGCAGAGGCGTATCGGGGCTGTCCGATTGGAAATCGTCGTAGCTGTCGACGCGGGTATACGGAGTGATCGCCATATCAGCTTCCAAAAATCTCGCCGCGCGCCAGACGCACGGCGCCGGCACCCGTGTTGACAGGATTCACCGTGATGATGGCGTATTGCGTCGCCGTCATTGAATCGAGGTCAGGCGCCGAGCCAACCCAAGTCAGCGCGTCGCCGTCCCAAGCGATGGTGTGAGAGACGTTGCCCTTGGAAATCGCCAGCTTGTACTCGCTTCCGACAGCCAGCTCGCCAACCGTGATGGTGCGGTTCGCGCTCGTGTGAAGCGTCTGGTTGACGCCGTTGTAGCCGGAGAACGTGGTGGTCGCGCCTTGGGCGATGGCCCACGGCCGCATCGCCCCCGCACCGGGCCGCGCAGGCTGCGTGCGGGCGCCGCGCGTGACGTCGGCGGTGTTGCCGCTGAATGCGTTACGCTGGCCGATCTCGACGTCGGCAATCGAACGGCCCGCACCGGAGGTCGCGGAGCTGCCGGTCACCTCGATGCCGGTGGCGAAATCCTCGATCCAGCAGTCATCGATCTTCACGCCGTTGGCGCGCTCGACGAGGATGGCAGTGCCGGAGGCCGCCTGGTCGGAGAACAGTCGCGCCTTTTCGATGCGGGTATTCGCCGGCGTGGACGTCGACGAGCCGATGCGGATGCACGGGTCCGTCAACCCGTGGCCGGCACCCTGGCGGTGCCACGTCGAGATGATGTGGTCCTCACCACTCTCGACCCACACCTGCGTTTCCTCGCATTCCTCGAACTTGACGCCGTCGAGAAACACGCGCGTCGATCCGGCCGCAGCGATGTGCACAGCGTCGAGGCAGCCGAAAATCGTGCCCTGGATGAACCGTGCGTTGGCGCACGAATACACCAACGCGCCCTTCAGGTAGTCACCGCTCGGAATGCCGCTGCCCGCCTTGCCGGCAAGCGACAGGTTCGTGAGAAGCGGGTGGTTCGACGCGAAGATGGTGAAGATGTACTGGTCCGCCCATTCCAGCCACGTCACGCCCGTTGCCGGATCGGCCGGCGCCCCGCTGGTCGTGCCGTACAACGTCGACGGAAAGTCCGGCACCATGGGATCGCCAGACGTGTCCAGCGACGCACGGTTCACCGTGATGTTCTCGATGACGCTGTTGCCCTCGATGTTCTGAACGTGCAGCCGCCCTTCGACGCGAAAATCACTGATCTTGACGTTGCCGCTCGCCGTGAAGATCTTCCAGCGCGGCGAGCCGACCACCAGATTCAGGTTGCGCAGAATCGAGTTGCGCCGGTGCCCGAAAAGCTGGGCGCTGTTCTGGTAGAAGCCCGTGCCGTCACCCAGGCCATCGCGCTCGAGGTAGACCGTCGCCCCCGCGCAGTCGATGATGTCCGGCCCCAGCATGCCACGATAGCACTGGCCGTTCGTCTGCGGCTTCCCGATGCAGTGCAGGAAGTCCTGAAGCTTGGAGGACTGGTCTTCGGTGGTGTGGTTGCGCAGTCCGAACCACCGCGAATGCAGGATGCCGTCGACCGGCCGCGTGTAGCGCCCCGTCACCGCGGGCGCGAACACCAGCCCGTCGTCGACCGTGTCCGACGACCCACCGTCGTAGTCCAGGATGCCGCCGCCGCCGTCGCCCTTGGCATGCCAGCCCTCAAGACGCACCCGCGCGAACGGCTTGTCCAGCGCGTCGAGATCCGCCTTCGTCGCCACCGAGGGAATGACGCCGCCCAGCTCGTTCGTCGCGTCCGGCAGCGTCTCCGCCAGGGTCACCGGCACCATGGCGTCGCTGACGTTGATCGCCCCGCCAGGGATGCCGCGGTCGCCCTTGGGACCGGCCGCGCCGGGAGGCCCCGTCACGCCCGGCACGCCCTGGAACACCAGCCACTTGCCCGCCGCCAGATCGGTCGCGAAAGCCGCCGAGCTCGTATGATCGACCGCGCAGTGGTACGTGACGTTGCTGTTCACCACCAGATCGTTGCGCCGGTACGAAAAGCCCGTCACCCACGCGCCCTTGGCGACGCCACGCGCCTGGAACAGCGCCAGAACCCCGCCCGACAGATGCTCCGGCCGAACCTCACCGTCCAGCAACGTCATGCCGCAAACTCCAATTCGTAGAAAAGCCCCTGCAAGGCGTTGACGCCTTCGTCGTCGATGTCGATCGACCGGTCGACCCGACCCAGCGACCACCCGGCCCACTGGCGCTCGTCCGCGCCAACCACCTGTTTCATCGCCGGAGACACCGTCCGCGGGTCTATCAACCCCGTCGCCCGCCAATGCGCGATCGACAGCACGTCCGGCACCGATGCGCCCGACGCCAGAATCGACTGCGCAGCCGGGTTGCTCGCCGTGAACTCGCCGGTCGGCGTCGATGCCGTCACGCTCGCGAGCAGCGCACGCGGCCGGAACACCAGCACGAGCTTGCGATCCGACGTGCTGTCCATGCCCGTCACCGCAGCGCCAGGCTCACCCGCCTCGAGGATGCGATGCGATATGATCGCCCGACCCGCCGTCGCCGCGTCGAGGAACACATTCGCATCCTCGACCCAATTAGACGGAACAACCGCAGTCGGCGCAGTCGTCGTGCCCGTCGACCCATCCAGCAGGATGGCAAGGTCACCGATCGCCGCCGCCGCCGGCACCGTCACGTTCGCGTTGTTGAGCGAGCTCGCCGACGCAATCAGCCGCAGCGCGGGCGCCAGCCCGCCAGGCGCGACACCCAGCCGCCCCAGCACACCGCCAAGTCGGCCAAGCCGCAGCATGCGCTAGGCCGCGTCGATCGCGGCAATCTTGTCGCCAGGCTCGACGCCCAGGAACAGCAGCGTGTCCGCCGGCACCTTCAGCGCAGCCGTCGTCGCAGTCGGGTTGCTTCCGACAACGTAGTGGAACGCACCGTCCGCGATGATCCCGATGTACTGCGTCCCGGCAGGGAACGCCGCGCTCTGCGCGGAGGTCGTGAACGTCACCGCCGTCAGGTCGGTGCCAGGCTCCTGCGCCACAGGAATCGGCGCGCCCTTCACGTCCTTCGTGGCCGGCATGTCGGAGTAGCAGCGAACCCACAGCGTGGACATTTCAGGGGCGCTCGTCGCGTTTGTGGAGGGGCATGCGCAGCATACACGACGCTTGGGTGTAGCGTCACATAGCCACGGATGGTGACTAGGGGTCGAAAATTTGGCCGCTGCCGCGAAGGGGGCACATGAGACGCAGCGCACCGCGCGCGGGGGCACCCCAGGGGGTGGGGCCGGCCCGGCCCGGCCGGTGTCAGCCGGAGTCGGGCTCGAGGTCGAGGTCGGCCGGCGTGTCCGCCTCCCCCGCCGGCTGGGCCTCGCTATCTTCCGAAGCTAGCGCGGAGGCAGGTTCTACCGGCATCGGATCGCCTGCGGTCGTGCCAGTTGGCACGATGTCGATGGT
>Ga0105042_100042_pt1 | contig 14064 bp, 9 predicted proteins | sample LS_165metaG_FD_91487 | JGI IMG/M metagenome (GOLD analysis project Ga0105042, IMG submission 91487) | Switchgrass associated microbial communities from Austin, Texas, USA - LS_165 metaG | ecosystem: Host-associated > Plants > Phyllosphere > Phylloplane/Leaf | place: USA: Austin, Texas | collected... | reverse complement strand
GCCGCCAGCCCCCGCGACCGAAGCCAAGCCCAATGGCGAGGCGAAACCGAACGGCGCCGCCGAGGCGCAGCCCCCTGTCGCGCCGAAAGGCGACAAGCCCGCCACCATCGCGACCGGCGCGGATGCCGAAGCCGAGGACAAGGCGAAGGAAAAAGAAGCCGAGGAAAAGCACAAGCCCTATTGGCCCCCCGACTGGCGCGAGAAGATGGCCGAGCACGCTGCCGCCGGGGACAAGAAAGCCTATGCCCGCGAGCTGAAGCGCCTCCAGCGCTTCACCGACCCGACGAGCGTTTACGGCTTCGCCCGCGAATATGAAGGCAAGTTCGACCGCGGCGGTCTCGTCAAAGTGCCGGCCAAGGACGCCAAGCCCGAGGAGATCGCGGAATTTCACAAAGCGATGGGCGTTCCTGAAAAGCCGGAGGACTATTTCAAAGACATCAAACTTGAAAATGGCGCGGTGATTGGCGAAGCGGACAAGCCCATCGTGGATATCTTCGCAACAGCCATGCACAAGGCGGGCGCGACGCCCGCCGTCATGAACGCCATGCTCAACACCTACTATGCCCACCAGGAAGAACAAGCCGCCGCGATGGATGAGGCGGATGACGAATTCCGCCGCGAAAGCGAGCGCGCGCTGAAGGATGAATATGGCGCGTCGTTCAAGCGCATGACCAACGCCATCGGCCCGCTGTTTTCCACTGCCCCTGGCGGCACCGACATCAAGAATGATGCCTCGCTCTATGCCCGCCTGATGGGCGGACGCACGGCCGATGGACGCATTATCGGCAACGACCCCGATATCGTCCGCTGGCTGGTGAGCCTTGCCCAGGATGTGAACCCGGCGGCAACTGTGGTCGAAGACGGCAACCAGTCCGGCCTGACGATTGACGCGGAACTCGCCCAGATCGCGGACATGCGCAAGACCGACAAGAGGAAATATTACAGCGAAGCGGTGCAGCGGCGTGAAGCCGAACTGCTGGCCGCGCGCGAGAAGATTCGCGCCCGCGCCTAACCGCGCGGCCGATACCGATCCCCACGCCCGGTTTACCCGCGAAAGCGGCGCCGGGAAGGCGATCAATCCACCACCGTCACTGAAGCGCTCTTGGATGCGCTCGCGGCGCTCAGCCCTTGAGGCTGGGTAAACCCGCGCGCGCCTCGGAAAGGGTTTACCGGAACGGACGGCATCTTCAACCCAATAGGGAGATGCCAAAATGGCAGAATCTGCTCCGCAGATTCAATATCGACAGCAGATCATCGCGGAATTCGAGGAAGGAATGTCCTGGCTTCGCCGGACAACCGTGAATGAGGCTGTCGTCAAAGGCAATCAGGCGGTATTCGCCGTTGGCGGCTCGGGCGGCGGCTCAGCCGTCACGCGCGGCATCAACGGCCTGATCCCCGCCAATCCGAACTCGATCGCGCAAAGCACGGCCACTCTCACGGAGTGGCACTACCTGATCCGCTCGACCGAGTTCAACGTATTCCAGTCGCAGGGCGACCTGAAGCGGCTGATGCAGGAATCGACGCGCAAGGTGCTGAACCGGCGCATCGACGCCGACATCATCACCCAGCTCGACACCGCGACCAACAATCTCGGCGGCGCGACGACCTTTACCCTGTCGATCGTGGCGAAAGCCTCGACCACCCTTGGTGAGAACGAAGTTCCCACCGAGGAAGAAGACAATATGTGGGCGCTCGGCACACCGGGCGTGCGCGGCTATCTCATGCAGATCCCCGAGTTCAACTCGGCGGATTATGTCGATGTGAAGCCGCTCACCGGACCGATGCTGCGCGTCAAGCGCTGGTGCGGCTTCAACTGGATTTTCCATCCGAACCTGACCGGCGTCGGAACGGCGTCGGAGAAGTGCTACTTCTACCATCGCGATGCGATCGGCAGCGCCTTCGACTCGGGTGAAAATCTGCGAACCGCCTTCGGCTACGAGGAGGAGCAGGATTACTGGTACTCCCGCGCGTCCTCCTTCACCGGGGCCAAGCTTCTCCAGCAGTCGGGCATCGTGCAGTTCCTGCATGACGCCTCCGCGATCTAAGGAGGGCTGATCAATGGCTACTTATTCCAAAGATAAGCTGAAGCTCATCTCGCAGGGCATCACCGGCGGCAAGGTCTGGAGCTACACCGATACCGGTACGGTTCTGGATGTCGCCGGGTTCTTTGCCAATGCCGGCGACATGGGCGTTGATAGCGGTGATCTGATCTTTGCCGGCGGACTGGCCGGCACGACCAGGGTCATCAGGTCTGCTGCATTTGCTCCGGTACAGGATACCGGCGCGACGCAGGGGACGACCGGTCCGGGGACGCTCATCGGCGATACCGGCTAAGCATAGCCAAACCGGGAGGCGGCTCCGGCTGCCTCCCTCCCCTTTTCACAATCAAGGAAACAACGCATGTCCAATACTGCGGTGGCTGAAAAGCCCGCCAGCGCGCCCGCACCCGCGGAGGACCGGCCCTATATCCTCAAGCCCTCCGAATTCGCGATCTACGGCCATAAGCATGAGCGGCTGACCGCGACCGTGCCGGTCGGCACACGCTTTGAGGATGCGCTTCTGCCGGGTTTCTGGACGAACATCGTCCACATGATGAAGAAAAACCTCATGACCGGCGGAGCTGATCGTTCCGGGTCCATCATCGAGATGCGCAGCGAGGACCACGCCTTTTATGCCGAGCTTTATGTGCGCGGCGTGCTGGAGCGCGGGCTGATCGTGCAATGCGTCGGCCCGGCGATAGACCCCGGAACGGGCAAAGCCTGCCCGGTCAATCTCCAGACCGGCAAGGCATGGACCGGCAGGCCCGCCGCCGCGCCCGCCACCGCGCTCACCGCGAAGTGGAATCCGGGCAAGAAGGGCTTCGACATCATCGGCGCCGACCAGCAGATTGTCGCCGACGGCACGGAGTTCCGCACGCGCGAGCAGGCGGAAGAGTGGATCAGGAAATTCTCGGCGTAAGAACGGGACACGCCCATGGCCACCAAGCTCGCCATCTTCAACGCTGCGCTGAATGAGATCGGCGAGACCGCGACCGCCGATACCGGCGAGGGCGTCGAGGCCGTGCGCACGCTGGTGCGCAACTATGACCGTGTTGTCGCCGATTGCCTCGCCACGGGTTCGTGGAATTTCGCCATGGAGACCATCAAGGCGGAGAGCGATACCGGCGTCACCCCGGAATTCGGCTTCACCGAGGTGTTCGCCAAGCCGGATGATTGGGTGCGCACCATCGGCGTGTCGGAGGATGAGTATTTCTCATTTCCGCTCCTGCATTACTACGATGATGTGAACTACTGGTCCGCCGACAACTCCCCGATCTATATCCGCTATGTCAGCAACGACACCGGGCTGGGGATGGAATTGTCGCGCTGGCCCGCCGCCTTCACGCGTTTCGTGGAACTGGAACTGGCGCACCGCTCCTGCCTGCGCATCAACCAGTCCGGAAGCCTCAAGGACGCCATCGGCAAGGAGCGGGACCGTGCGCGCAAGGCCGCGCTGAACCAAGACGCGATGAATGAGTCCCAACCCAAGTTCCCCCCGCCATCCTCCTGGACGCAGGCCCGCGGCGGACGCAGCGCGCGCGGCGACCGTGGCAATCGCGGCTCGTTGATCGGGTAATCCATGACCGTGCAACCCCCAATGGAAAGGAGGTGAATGGTGGCCCGCGCTAACGTCCCATTCCTGTCCTTTCAATAGAGGACTGATCTCCCCGAAGGCGCTTGGCCGCGTCGATCTCGACCGGACGAAGCTGTCCGCCGAGGTCTACACCAACTGGCTGCCGAAGACGCAGGGCGCAATGACCCTTCGCCCCGGCACAAAGTGGTGCGGCTCTTCGTTCAACGATACCGGCGCGGAATTCATCGAATTCGTCTCCTCCACCGATGACGTCGCCCTTGTCGAGCTGACGCATCAGAAGATGCGCATCTGGCTTGGCGAGGATGCGCATTCCCTGGCGCTGCTGTCGCGTCCCTTCGTCTCCACCACGGTTTCCATCACCGACACCGGCTGGTCGGATGCGTCAACCGGCGGCACCGCGTCGATTTCGACCATCGACGCCATCCCGCAGATGACGGGGGCGACGACGGCTGGCGTGACGATCACGGCATCGTCGGAGAATGCCAGTGTCGATGACAGCGACGGCGGCGGGAGCGCCTTCCGCATCGCCGACAACGACCTGTCCAGCGAGTGGCACGATACTGGCGACGGCAACAATTCCCTGCCCAGCTGGGTGAAGGTGGACTTCGGCTCGCCGAAATCGATCGCGCGCTATTCGGTGCGCGCCTCCTCGCGCAGCGGGCGCACCGACAGCGCCCCCGATACCTGGCAGCTCCAAGGCAATGACGTCGATACCGGCGCCGGCTGGACGACGGAGGACACCCAAGGCTCGGAAACCGGCTGGGCCACCTCGGAAAAGCGCACCTACACGCTGGAGGACACCGGCACGCCCGGCCCCTGGCGCTATTGGCGGCTGAACGTCACCGGCGTTGACACCGATCTCGAACTGATCATCGCCGAGATCGAGATGTTCGAGGCCAACGTCAACACCAAGGTGACGCAGGACTCCAACGGCATCACGCTGAACGCATCGGCCATCGGCTCGCTGGCAAGAACCCGCAAGCGCGTCGTCGTCGATACCGGCGACCGGGGTGTGGAGCATTCCCTCGCCATCGCCGTGGCGCGCGGCCCCGTCACCTTCCGTGTCGGTTCGACATCTGGCGATGACGATTACGTCTCGGAGACCTCGCTCGGCACCGGCCATCACAACCTCGCCTTCACCCCGAACAGCGACTTCCACATCACCATGCAGACCGACGCGCTGGTGAACCGCGTCGTCTCTTCCCTCTCCATCGGTGACAGCGGCACGGTGGAGATCACCGCCCCCTGGGAAGCCGCCGATATCGACAACATCCGCTACGACCAATCCGCCGATGTCGTCTATGTCGATTGCGTGGGCGTCAGGCCGTCCAAGATCGAGCGGCGCGGCACGGGCCGCTCCTGGTCGGTGGTGGATTACGCCCCGAATAACGGCCCGTTCCTGGCGACGGCATCTTCAGCCGCGAAGATGAAGGTCTCGCATTTCTTCGGCAATACCGACCTCACCTCCGATGTGCCGTTCTTCTCGCCCGGCCATGTCGGCGCGCTGTTCCGCGCCTTCCATGAGGGGCAAGGCGGGCAATGGCGGCTTGGCGCGCTTGAGGCGGTCACCGACGCCATCGCGATGACCGGGATCCAGGACACCGACACGGGATCGCACACGGCGGCCAACGAGCGCCGCATTGTGTTTTCGGTGACCGGCACATGGTCGGGAACGATCATCATCGAGCGGTCTTTCGATGGTCCCGACCTTGGTTTCAAGCCGTCAAATCCCAATTATGGCGGCTCGACCACCGGCGATACGGGCACCTTCACCCGCACGATCGATGACGAGGACGACAATCTCAAGGTCTGGTATCGCGCCCGCGTCTCCTCCTACACCTCCGGCGTCGCCGTGGTCACGGCGACCTATGCCGGCGGCGGCGTCACCGGCATCTGCCGTGTCACCGGCTACAATTCCAACACCAATGTCGATGTCGAAGTGCTCTCGCGCTTCTCCGACACCGGCCCGACGGCCAACTGGCAGGAGGGCTACTGGTCCGACGCGCGCTCATTCCCGACAGCCGTTGCCCTGCATGGCGGGCGGCTGTTCCACGCCGTCGGCGGCAATCTGTTCGGGTCCGTGGCCGACGACTACGAGAACTTCAACCAGGAGACCGTGGGCGACGCCGGGCCGATCATCCGCACGCTCGGCTCCGGCCCGGTTGATTCCATCCACTATCTCGTCTCGCTGCTGCGCCTGATCATCGGCACGGCCGGCGCGGAACTGGCGCTCACCTCCTCTTCGCTGGACGAGCCGGTCACCCCCTCCAATTCCAATGCGCGGGGCTTTTCCACGCAGGGCGGGGCAAATCTGCGCGCGGTAAAACTCGACACCCGCGCCATCATGGTGCAGCGCTCCCGCTCGCGTATCCTGATGCTGGGGCCGGGCACGCAAGGATCGGCCTTCGGCGACTATGAGGGCATGGAGTTGACGCTCCTCGTCCCCGATCTGCTCGACCAGCGGGCGCTGCTCCAGTCCGGTGTCGTCTCCATCGCCATCCAGCGCCAGCCCGACACCCGCATCCACTGCGTTCTCGCCGATGGCCGCGTCGGCATCCTCACCTATGAGCCGCAGGAAGAGGTGTTGTGCTGGACGATGTGGCAGACCGACACCGGCACGGGCGGGGCTGTGGAACGCGCCATGGTGCTGCCGGGGGTGGGCGAGGATGCCGTTTATTATCATATCCGCCGCAGCATCGGCGGCGCCGATGACAGCTATACCAAGGTGCTGCTCCACTTCGAGGGCGAGGACGCCTCGACATCGATCATCGACAGCAATGCTGGCGGTTCCGCGCGCATCTGGACCGCGAACGGCAATGCGCAGCTGGACCGGGCGCAGCGCAAATTCGGACGATCCTCGCTGCTTTGCGACGGCACTGGGGACTGGGTATACACGCCTGACAGCGCCGACTTTGCCCTCGGCACCAGCGATTTCACCGTCGATTTCTGGTTCAACTGCAATGCCGCCGGTGGGGCGAATGCGCGGCTCTGCGGGCAGACGGATGCCAGCGGAACGGCTGCCGGATCAGCGTTCTATCTTCACCGCCATTCGTCCAACGTCATCGAGGCGCAGATTTCGGATGGTTCGTCGTTCACGGCCGTGCAGGGCACGACGCAGTTCACCAATCTGCTGAACACCGGCTGGCATCATCTCGCGCTCGTTCGCACCGGCAACACGCTCAAGCTCTTCCTTGATGGAACGCAGGAAGGCAGCAGCACCGCTTTTACGGGAACCATTCCGAATTCCTCAGCGGATTTTGCCGTTGGCGCGCGTAGCTCCGATGCAAGCACGCCCAATCCATGGACCGGCTGGATCGACGAATTCCGCCTCTCTGTCGGCATTGCCCGCTGGACGGCGAACTTCACGCCGCCAACCGTCCCCACGCCGCCGACCCATGTCCGTTACCTGGAAAAATGGGCGATGGAGTCGGAATGCGTCGGCGACACTGGCCTTACCTGGCTGATGGATTGCGCCAAGAGCTACACCGACACCGGGCGCACGGCGACGCTCACCGGCTTCACGCATCTGGCGGGCAAGTCCGTGGTGGTCTGGTCCGACGACACGGGCTCCATTCCCGGCGTTGACCGGTCCCCGGATGTCGAGGGTGTGCAGACCGTCTACACGGTGGATACCGGCACCGGGACGATCGATCTGAGCGTGCCGGTGCATCATGCCGTGGCGGGCCGGCCCTATGTCGCGGACTGGAAATCAACCAAGCTGGCCTATGCGGCGGAAGCCGGAACCGCGCTGGCGCAGATGAAGCGCACCGACAAGATCGGCTTTGTGCTCTACAAAACGCACAATAACGGGCTTTTCTACGGATCGGATTCCGGCCACCTCGATCCCCTGCCGCGCAATATCGACGCTGGCGGCGTGGTGGACCCGGATAAGATTTTCGAGATGTTCGATAAGGTGGCCATGGCATTCCCGGGGCTTTGGGATACCAACAGCCGCATCCATCTCAGGGCGAAATCGCCAAGGCCGTGTACGGTGCTGGCGGCTGTGCCCACTGTGCAAACCAATGAGCGCGTTTGAGCTGACTTGCCAACCCGTCCCATCCACGATAGACAGCATGTCGCCAGCCGTGGGCGTCATACGCGGCACGAATTCGGGCTGAATGCCAGCGGGACTACATTTGTGGAAATGAGCCGTCTCGCAAATCCTTGTCAGCCCACGCATTTCATACGGGCGTAGTACACGGTTGTACGCCGACTTCACCGTCGGAGGTTGCGGTAAAAGTGGGGGAAATACTAGTTAAGTACCCCATCGGTTCGACTCCCCGCCGCCCGTGCCAAATTGAAAGAGCAAGTCGCTAACCCCTCCACGCCTTCGGGCGTTCCAACTGCCACCCTTTCTGGTGGCCAGGGAGGGAGGCGCAACCATCTGGCGGCGGGGCGCAAGCCTTCCGTGATTGAGAACAGCGGATACGGACCTGTGTACTAGCCGCTCAGATCGCAGGCGCCGCCAGATGATCTCAAGACCTCCCCCTAACCATGGGGAAGGCCGCCGGGGTTGATCTCCCGGCGTTGAAATACTCCCCCTTCGTCTAAGGGTAGGACACCTGATTTTGAGTCAGGCAATCGTGGTTCGAATCCATGAGGGGGAACGTCGATTTCGTAGCTCAACTGGATAGAGCGCTGCCCTACGAAGGCGGAGGTTCCAGGTTCAAATCCTGGCGAGATCGTCAGTTGGTCCCGTAGCTCAGCGGAGGAGAGCGCCGCGCTTCGAACGCGGAGGTTCCAGGTTCAAATCCTGGCGAGATCGTCAGTTGGTCCCGTAGCTCAGCAGAGGAGAGCGCCGCGCTTCGAACGCGGAGGGCGGAGGTTCAAATCCTTCCGGGATCGCCAGCTATCCACGACATAAATTGGGACATAACGATGACGGAAAACGCTGTCGGCCTGATGCTGTTCGGCTTCGGACTGCTCGTCATCGCGGTCTTCTACTGGGCCGCGACCGCGCATATCCGCGAGTGGGAACGCGAGAAGCGCCGCCGCGCGAACGGGGGCGAGGATTACGTCAGCACCGCCTGGGGTGGGCGGAAGAATATCTGAATGCATTGGGTGAGCTATCCGGGATTTCCAGATAACTGACCGATGGCCGCGCTGATCATCCGCCCCGCCTCCGCTTCCGACATCGCCGCCTTCTCCGACATGCCCAACAAGCCATCCATCCGCGCCATGGCGGGGGAATTGGACGGCCGCATCGTCGGCCTTGGCGGCCTCGTCTTCCATCAGGGCCGCTGGCTCGGCTTCGTCGATCTCCTCCCCGAGGCGCGCCCGCATAAAATCGCCATCGCCCGCGCCGCGATCCGCTTCCTGGAGGAAGCAAAGCGCGACGGCATCAAGTTCATCTATGTCGAGGCTGACCTCAACGAGCCAACCGCATTGCGCTGGCTCAACAGCCTCGGCTTCCACCTCGATCCCCGGTCCAATTTCTTATATCGCTGGAGAGCGGAATAAATGGCAGCACTTGCCACAATCGCCACGGTCGTCTCGACGGTCGCCGGGTTGGCCGGTTCGTATATGCAGGCGCAAGGCACGCTTGCGGCAGGGAAAGCCGCGCAGCAGGCGGCTGAGTTCGAAGCCAAGCAGCTCGATATCAAGGCCAAAGAGGAACAGGCCGCCGCCCAGCGCGACATGTTCGACCAGCGCCGCGAGAAGGAGCTGGCGCTGTCCAAGCTGCAGTCGAATGCGGCTGCTTCCGGCTTTTCCGCAACCGATCCGACCGCGCTCGCCCTGGCCGATGAAATCGAGCGCTACGGCACGACCAAGGAACAGCTTGCCATGTATGGCGGGACATCGCGGCGCGCGGGCATCGAGGCACAGGCGGCGGGGCGGCGCATGGAAGGCAAGGCGGCGCGGATCGGATCGCAATATTCGGCGGCCGGGACGATCCTTGGCGGCATTTCCACCATGGCTTCGAAATATGCCTCGCCCTACGGCAAGCAGACCAGTGGCGGCGGCAACTACTACGGCTGAGGCTGACGATACATGGCAAAACTCCCCACACGCGACGATCTCAGCCAGGCCCCTTCGGCACGCTCCGGACGTCCGACCGCGACCTACGATGTCTCCGCCATCGGCAAGGGCGTGCAGAACTTTGGCCGTGGCCTTCAGGCCGTCGGCGAGGCCGGGTTCGATCTGGTTAAGCATCAGCAGGCGATCGATGATTACGACGCCGAGCTGAAATTCCAGCAGTTTGCGTTGGACGAAGATTTTGCGCTTGAGGACGCCCAGACCAAGGTGGAACCGGGACAGGCCGGGCGTTTCGCCGAAGATCACATCGGCGGCTATGGCGAGCGCGCCAAGGAATTCCTCGCCCCTCTCCCCGACGCCACGCGGCGCAAATACGACCTCAAGCTGAAGCTCAAGGAGAGGGATCTGTTCCGCAAGGCCGCCACGTTTGGGCGAACGGAGCAGAAGCGTTACACCGAGACCCGGCAGGACGATTTCATCAACGGGGCATTGCCGAGGGTGACCTCCCCAGCAGGCTATTCCAAGCTGCTGGGCACATATGAGCGGATGGTCGATGACAGCCCCTGGATGACGCCGATCGAGAAGGATCAGGTCAAGCGCGCCAAACTGCCAAGGATTGAAGCCGCCTATGTGAAGGGCCTCGCCGACCGCGCCGAACGGCTGGAGGATCTGGGGCAGCTTGACCGCGATCTGGGGTTCGGGCCGGGACTCGACGCGGAACAGAACCAGGAAACCCGCGCCCGTCCCGCCAGCCAGCCGATGGGCCTTCTGGAGCGCGGCAACATCGACCTCGGCAACCGACCCGTTGTGAAGAACAAGGACGGCTCCATCTCCACCGTCCGTTCGATGTCGGTGAATATCGATGGCCGCGAGGTGCTGATCCCGACTATCAGCGATGATGGCAAAACGCTGTCGGAAGAAGCGGCTGTCGAGCAATACCGCAAGACCGGCAAGCATCTCGGCATGTTCGATACGCCGGAGAATGCCACGCTTTATGCCGAACGGCTGCATCAGGACCAGGAGAAGCGTTACGCGCCGAAGGGCGAGCGCCAGCCTGTCACCCCGATCTCCTTCCGTCTGGAGACCGGCCAGACCGATCCCATCAAGGGTGTCGGCAACATCTCGAAGGATTCGAAGGGTTCGCGCTCCTACGGCAATTTCGGCCTCAACAGCATGGGGTCGGCGCAAGAATTCGCCGCCGAATATGGCGAAGCGCTTGGCCTGTCCGGCGAGCCGGGAACCGCCGAATTCGACAACTCCTGGAAGGAAGTTGCACGTGCCGATCCGCAGGGCTTGCACCAGGCGGAAATGGAGTGGTGGAACAAGACCATCCTGCCGCGCGTCACCGTCGATCTGACCCATGCGGGCGTCGCGGATGAGGTGGCCACCGATCCCCGCGTGCAAGCCTATTTCGCCGACCGTCTCGTGCAATATGGTCCGGCCTCCATCGGCAACCACGAGAAGCGCATCGCGGCGGCCTTCGATGCTTCCGGCGGCGATGCGGAGAAATTCCTGCGCGCCGTGTCGGAATCCGACCGCGACAACATGGAGCGGGATTTCCCGAATGCGTTGCGCACGGGCGTCTATGGCCGCCGGGGCCATGACAACCGCGTCTATGGCCGCCTCAATCTTGCGCTTGCTGGCGCGGGCGGTGGCGGCGAGGGGGCGAAGCTTCCATCCGCCCCCGACGCCTACACCGGCCCCTACCGCCACCTCACCCCCGAACAGCGCCTGGAGCTTTCCCACTACACCCGCACCCGCGCCAACGCACTCGCCAAGGCATTGGAGGAAGAGCGCAAGCAGGCAGCACTGCGGGAACGCGCCGATGCGATCCTCGGCGGCAAGATGCCGGCCGATCCCGGCTCCAAGGTGGACCGCGAGATCATCGACCAGGCATTCCAGGCAACCGACATCCAGGACCGCCTTAATGCTGCCGACCCTGCGGCTGCGGGCCAAGTCACTGCCTTTGCCAAGCACACCGGCTATGTCCCGGAAATGGCGGTGTCGGAACTGCGGGCAATGTCGGTGAACGGCTCCGATGAGCAGAAGGTCTATGCGCTGGAAACAGCGGCGAACCTGCTGCGCGAAAAACCCGGCGCGCTGGAGGGATCGGAGAAATCCAAGGCGCTGAAGGATGATGCGTCACTCTATGAGGCGCTGACCATGGATGCCGGGCTTGATGCCAACGAAGCGCTCGGCCGCATCCAGGAAATGCGCACGCCGGAATTCGCCAAGAGGCGCGAGGCGTTCAAGCAGGAACGCGACGTGCTGCTAAAGGATGTCAAGGCCACGGACCTGACGGCGGAATTCGACGGCTGGTTTACATCCGCGCCCGGTCTCGGCGGCACGCCAAGCCAGGGCGGCGTGGTGCTGGACGCCTATCGCGAACTGGTGGGCAACCACTATGTGAAGACCGGCGACATCGACATCGCCAAGGCCATGGCGAAGAAGGACTTGCAGCGCACCTATGCGGTTTCCGAGATCACCGGGAACAAGCGCTTCATGCGGTATCCGCCGGAGCATTATTACCCGGCATTGGAGATGGTCCCCGGCGGAACGCCCTCGCGCCAGTATTTCCGTGATGAACTGAAGGCGCTGGTGAATGACTATGTGCGTGGCGCATTCGCGGCAGAGAACCAAGAAGTTCGCGCCCAAGCGCTTGCCGCTCGTGGTCCAGGAGCGCCATCGCCGATTGATGTACCGGAAATTCCGCTCTCCGACATCTTCATCGAAACGACAGACGAGACGGTCCGTGATGCCAAGGCCGGACGGCTGCCGCGCTATGCCGTCTCCTGGATTGAGCGGCGGGACGGCATTCCCCTGCGGATGACCACCGGGCCAGGGATGTTCTTCCAGGCTGATACGAAGAAACCGCAGGAACGGCTGAGACTGGAGAAAGAAGCGCGGATACGCGAAGGAACGCGTCTGATGCTGGAACGCGACCGCCGCTATGAAGAAGCCCCGCTTCGGCCCATCGGCAAGCCGATCGAGGAGATTTTCCGCGGCCAGCGCCAGTTGCCGACGGAGACCGGCGCGGCGGAACGGTTGCGCGGCGGGAACCGTGCATTCTTCGAGCAACAACAGGCTGTGCCGGGCAGCGCGCGCTTGCCGGACATTGACGAGGAGACGCCCTGATGCCCTGGGTGCCTGGAGACCCGCTCGGCGGCGAAATCGCTGGGCCACCACTCGCGCAGCGCGAGGAACCGGAGAGCGAATCCGCCTGGTCCACGGCGGGGAAGATCGCCGCGCCGATCGCTGTCGGCGCCGGGCTCGTACTGGCCCCGGAATTCACCATCCCAGCGCTTGTTGCTGGCGGCATTGGCGCGTCCATCGCAGACCCCGCAGCGACCAAAGCCGCATGGCGTACGGAGAACACCGGCGGTTCCGTCCTGTCCAGCCAGGAACTGGGCGTGACGGATTGGGACATCGACCCGGATATCGACCCCTGGGCGGAAATCGTCGATACCCACTATGAACTCTATTCCGAGCGCTTCGAACGGGTGCGGAACCGTGCGCATCTAAACGCCATCAAAGCCGACATCGACCGCGAGAACCAGGATCGCAAGACGCTTGCCGCTTCCGGCATCATCGGCCAGGGCGCAAGCATGGCGGCTGGTATCCTCGACTGGCCATCCTTGTTCCCTGGCGCCGTCGTCCTCAAAACCGCCAAGGGCGGCGTCTCCATGCTGAAGACCGCTGGCGCCACGGCCGCAGCCGGAACCGCTGGCGCGATTGCATCGGAAAGCGTGCTGCAATCCACCCAGCAGCTTCGCACGGCGGAAGAAAGCGCCATGGCCATCGGCGGCGCGGCGATCCTGTCGGGCGCGCTTGGCGCTGGCCTTGGACGCAGGATCGCGCGGGCTGAGTTCGATGCGCTTGTGCCGCGTGTCGAGCGCGATCTCACCATCCCCGGAGGCGGCGAGCCAGACCCGTTCATCCCCGGATCGTTCAAGCCTGTGGTGGAGGCCGCCCCCGGCTCCTCCCCCCGTGCCATGGAGGTAGCCGACGCGATCCGGCAAACAGCGGAGGAAATCCTCCCTGCTGGTGTGCGGGTGCAGGTGGTGGATACCCTCGGCCCTGTGGGGGATGACGGGCTGTTCGGCCTTCGCGCCAGGCGCTACACCGCCCCGGAAGTGGAAACCCCCGACCAGATCGCCGATGCGCTGAAGACCATCCGCGCCAGCGTCGAGGATGCCCAGACGGCCCCGCTCACCGGGCGCTTTGCCCCAGACGATCTTCGCGCCCGCTTCGTCGCCTACAAGAAGGCGGACACCGATTTGCGTGCCGCGATGATCGGCGGGCTGGATGAAGCCGATGCGCTTGCCCGCTATGCCGATGTGAGGCACCAGGCGGAATCCATCGTCAACGATCTGCGCAAGACCGATGCGCGGATCAATCGCGATATCGAGAAGGACATCAAGGCGCGGGGGGGCGGGGATGCGATGTTCTCGGTGC
>Ga0105042_100041_pt1 | contig 14097 bp, 34 predicted proteins | sample LS_165metaG_FD_91487 | JGI IMG/M metagenome (GOLD analysis project Ga0105042, IMG submission 91487) | Switchgrass associated microbial communities from Austin, Texas, USA - LS_165 metaG | ecosystem: Host-associated > Plants > Phyllosphere > Phylloplane/Leaf | place: USA: Austin, Texas | collected... | reverse complement strand
TCAGAGGCAGGCAGAGGAGATGGGAGCGTGAGAAAGGTCACTGCTGAAGAATGGCTGGCCGAAGGCGTCCGGCTTTACGGCGACGACAAGATGAAGTGGCGGTTCAAATGCCCGTCATGCGGCCATGTCGCCAGCGTCCAGGATTGGAAACATGCCGGGGCCACCGAAGGTCAGATCGCCTTTAGCTGCGTCGGGCGCAACACCGGTTCAACCAAGGAGCTTGGCGATAAAACCGGCGGCCCCTGCAATTACGCGGGCGGCGGGCTCTTCCGGCTGAACCCGGTTGAGGTCGATGACGGCGAGCACAAGCATTCCATGTTCGAGTTCGCCGAACATGACGAGGCGCCCGTCGCAGACGTGCCGAAGCCTGAGGACGCGGCAGCGTAATTGTCGAAAATCCCCCTCACCGACCAAATCGCAGAAATCGAGGCGGTCATATCGCGAACATTCGAGAGCGTGAAATCCGGCGCTCTCCTCCCTGAGACAGCCAGTGAGCGTTTCCCGAAGTTATTCGCGGTTCTGCACACGCTGAAATGGCTGGAGGAACACATGGACTGGATACGGGAAGAGGCGAAGAGACGGAAATGAGTGAGACGAAATTTACGCCGGGGCCTTGGGCGGCCGATCATGTCCAGACCGAGTGCGATGAGTTCCCCTATCACAGCTATGCGGTCTACGACGCGCAAGGCCGCGTCATCGTGGACGCGACCAATTCGCAGGTGGGGGAGATTCACCAGGAAGGTCCGGACGAAGACGGCCACGTCGATCGCTGGGATGAACAAGGGCGTCGCAATTGCACGGCGATAGCCGCGCTGCCGGAACTCTGGCAAGCGCTGAAAGCTGCGTCACATGCCCTTCGGAGCTACCAGCACGGAAACACGGCCACCGATCTCGCCGCCGAGGTCGCGGACTTCGCTGACGCCGCCCTCGCCAAAGCCGAGGGACGCAAATGACCGAAGCGCGCGCGACCGGCACCATCAAATGCTTCTTCGACGGCAAGGGCTACGGCTGGATCATCCCTGACGATGGCGGCGAGGACGTGATGTTCCATGTGACGGATTTCCTCGACGACAGGTCGCTCGTCGCCACGGGACGCAAGGTCTCATACCGGCCCTATGCGGCCCGCAAGGGGCCACGGGCCGTTGATGTGACTGTGCTGACGGAAGATGGGAAATGCCCGCTGTGCGGGGCGGAGAAGGCGAGATGAGAAACCTTCACCTCCTGGACGCCTATCGGATCACGGGCAATCGGCTGCCTGCTCACTTCAAGGGCTATGCGGGCGATCACACCTGCGGCGCATTCGAGATCGCCTCCCCGGTTGACCGTGCGATCATGCACATCATGGCGTCGTCCGATTGCGGCTGGGAGCATGTCTCCGTGTCGCGGCGCAACCGATGCCCGAACTGGACCGAGATGAGCCACGTCAAAAGCCTCTTCTTCAAAGAGGACGAGACGGTGATGCAGCTTCACGTCCCCGCGTCCGATCACGTCAACGATCACCCCTATTGCCTCCACCTCTGGCGTCCGACCGGGCAGGACATTCCACGCCCGCCTGCGTGGATGGTCGGCGGATGTTCCGCTGAGGAAGCCGAGGCTGAGATGCGCAAGATGCTGGCGGAAGGTGAGAAATGACCACTCTCGCCCTCGACCTCGGCACGCGCCTCGGCTGGGCCGTCTCCTTCGGCAAGGATGGAGAGGGGAAGCGGCCATGAAATCGAAGCTGCGCAAGTTCCGCTGCAAGGCACGCTGTGGGCTCTCGCTCCGCTGGACGCTCGGCCCCAACCGGGACGGCACGAAGTTCAAGGCCATTGCCGTCGGCGACGCCAAGATGGGCCGACAGCCTGTCCCGTCGGCTTTTATCCCGAGCATCGACTTCGCGATCAGCAGCGCGGTCATTGGAGGTCCGTCCTTCGACAGCATGGATGAGGCTGAGCAATATGTGAGGTCGCTATGACCAGCATCACCGTCTTCATTCCCGGCAATCCGGCCGCCAAAGGCAACATCCGGTACCTTGGCCAGCGGGGCGGGCGCGCCATTCTCACTGACGCGACGAAGAAGCTGAAGCCCTGGGACAGCCATGTCCGTTCGGCCCTCGCTGACGATGAAGGCCAACCCAAAGCCTATTTCGACGGCCCCGTGCATATCGAACTGGAATTCGTCATGCCGCGCCCGCTGTCCACCCCGAAGCGTTCGACTCCACCAGCGGTGAAGAAGCCCGATCTCGACAAGCTCCAGCGCGCCGTCTTCGACGCCATCTCATCGGCTGGCGTTTGGCGCGATGACAGCCAGGTTGTCTCCGTCGTGGCGTCCAAGCGCCTGGCTGAGATCGGGCAGGCGCCGGGTCTGCATCTGTTCATCACAGTGGCGAATGAGAGGAAGGAAGCGGCATGACCGACGACATCGACAGCCGCGTCCGCGCGCTTCTCGCCGACCATCTCGGCGTGGAACCCTCCCGCGTCGAAGATGACGCCACCTCCCTTGAGGATGACCTCGGAGCCGACAGCCTCGATTGCGTCGAAATCTGCATGGCGATGGAGGATGCATTCGAGATCGAAATTCCCGAAGACGCCGCGCGTGAAGTCGCGACCGTTGGCGATGTGATCCAGGTTGTGCGCGAGGCGCTTGGCGGGAAACAGGAGGCGGCGTAGCCGCCAACAACAGGAGAACTACATGGGACTGGACATCACAGCATACCGTCAACTCACCATCGCAACCGGCGTCGAGGTCGATGAAAGCGGCTATCCCGTCGATTACGACAAGTATTGGAAGCCCAGCACAGCCGCGATCAAATGGGCCGAAGAGCATTTCCCCGGCAGATCGCAGGGCATTGACCGGGACGCGATCTACACATCCGCGGAAAGCCATGCGTTCCGCGCCGGCAGTTACTCAGGCTACAACGCATGGCGCAATCAACTCGCCGAATTAGCGGGCATCAAGGATGAAGACCGCGATCATCTTGATGAGGGCAAGCCCTTCGCCGAGTTGGTGTTCTTTGCCGACAATGAAGGCGTCATCGGGCCGGTTGTCGGCGCGAAACTGCTCCGGGATTTCCAGGACAACCTTCCAAAGGCTGAAGCCATCGGCGGCTATTTCCTCGACCGCTATCGGGATTGGCTGAAGGCGTTCGAATTTGCGGCTGATGGCGGCGCTGTCGAGTTCCACTGATGACCCGCACCCGCCCCACCAAGCGTCAAAAAAACTCTGCGCCGCCTATCTGCGCATCCTGGCGCTGATGGGACGGGCAATCCCATACGAGACCAACTGCAACTGAAAGGATGGACTATGACTGAAGACACCAAGCCGCTCCGCGAGCGCAAGACCTGGGACAGCAAGTTTCAGACGTTCTACCCGGTGCGAGATCGATACTCAGAACAGGTGGTCGGAGCATATCACCGCAAGTATTTCCCCGATGATCGTCTTGCATTCGCAACGGAGATAATTACTCGCTTCGCGCTCGTCGCCGCTAAGCCGGATGGCGAAGATTCCGCCGGCCGCGCAAAACTCGCGTTGCAGGAACCACAAGTCATCGTGGATTTCGCCTGCGATGTCGCGACCAAAGCTTTCGCCAAATTCGAAGAGCTAGGCTGGCTCCAGCCAATGCCGACCGTTGATGAAGCGGAAGAGGCATCACGCATCAACTCCAGCCGCAATTGAGCCATGTCCAGTCGTCCCCCGAACCTCACCGAAAAGCTCGCAAGCGTGCTTCTCGTTCTGAAGCTCGGGGACGACTGGCTGATCCCGGAACCGATCCGATCGAAAGGAAGCGCGGATGAAATCCTCGCCTATTGCCAATGGGACCATTACCCGGTCCGCCGCGCGGATGGCGGCACGAATGATCCCCGCAACATCCGTCCTTTGCCTGTCGCCGTTCATGCGGAAAAGACCGCAAAGAAGGATTTGCCCGAGATCGCCAAGGGAAAGCGCCTCTCGGCAAGCGCGGAAGAAACACGCCGGATCATCCTCGCCAAGGTCGGGAAGATCGGCGACGAAGCGGCCATGCAGATGAGGCGCAAGCGCAAGCATCCGCTGCCTTGCGGGAAGCATAGCGGCTGGAAGAAGCCGCTCGGGAAATTGAATGCTGTCAGGAGGGTGAAGTGAGCACCATCAACGCCTCGCACATCATCGAGGTCGGCAAGGCGCTGCTGCCATACCTGCGCGCCGACCTCACCTCCGATGAACTGGGGAAAGCCGCGCATGACGCCGCCGCCGCGCTGCTGCGCGCCCGTCTCGGGGATGTCGGACTGTCAGACCGACAGCGCCTCGCGCTGAAGTGCGGCAACGATCCCTACGCCGATCATCAGGTGTGCAAGGCGTGTTCGGGGAATGGCTATGTGCCGATGGGCACGCAGTTCGGAGGGTGAAGTGAGCGAGAAGCCGACGCTGTATGAAGCCGTGCAGGCTTTCATGGGGCAGATCGCGGCTGAGTATGGCCGCATCATCGACGAAGGCGATGACGATATGCCCGTGACCGTCACCTTGGGCGGCTACGCGGTCAAGATGAAGCTCCTGGACCTCAAGCGGCTCGACCGCGCTTATGCGCACGCCTTTGATCAGAAGTGCAAGCGGGACGAACGGAAGTCGCGAGGGACGCTGCTATGACCCATCCCCCTCTCGCCGACATCGCCAAATGCGCTTTTCTCGCGGCCATGAAAACCCAGGCGACCAGCGAAGCGATGTGGATCGCGGCAGCTGATGCCGTCGTTGAGGAATGCGCGAAGGTGGCGGACAGATTGAACCACGATGAGGCCAAGGTCATCCTCGGCGAAAGAGCGGTGATCGCTGTCGGGCAGATTGCCGAAGCCATCCGCGCTCTGAAAGGCAACGCCAATGGCTGAGAACGACTGCCAGGGGGAAGACCCTGTGATGATGCTGGTGGAGCGTCTGCGCGCGATAGACAAGGAAATACCGTGGCATGCGCGCGATGAGGCCGCCGAAGCGCTCCTCTCCCTCTCCCAAGAGAGGGACCGGCTGCGGGAGATCGCGGATCTAACGCACACCATCTTGAACGGCTGCGAATGGTGGATCATCGAAACGCCGAACGAGGGTGCGCTGGCGAAGGCATTCGCGCTCCTCGGCAGACCAATCACTGCGAAAGAGACCCGCCGGGATATCGACCGCGATTACGCCGATTTCCGCGCCGCTCTCAACAAGGAACCCCCATGCGAAACCTGACCCCGCTGCACCTGCGGTGCGCCGCCATGGCTTCCTGCCCCTCCATCACCCAGATGGACAGCGGCGAATATCTCATCGTCGGCAAATCAGCCAGCATGGCCGCAGCATGTGATCGCATCCCCGTTGGGGAAGGGGAACATGCGGTGATCGTCAGCGGGGAACTGTTGGCGGGTGTTGTGCCGGGGTGGAAGACGATCGACAGCGCGCCGAGGGATGGGACTCCAGTCCTGCTGTGTGATGCGCGAACCGGAAGCATGCGTTGGGCCGTGTGGGCAATTCATCCCGACCACATCGGGTCGCCTCAAGAAGATTTCCTCGGTTGGCGCGACGGCACGCTTCGCGCTGGCGGGACGATTGTTGGCCTGGTTGCTACACATTGGATGCCGCTTCCCGCAGCGCCGCAAGGCTATGCCCCATCCGATCAGAGCGCCTGGCAATCCGATTGGACGCGCGGAAGCACTTGGCGACACGTTAAGTCAGGCCGCGTCTATAAGACGACAGGGAGATGCAGGCTAGAAGCAACCGGCGAGCCCGCCGTCCTCTACGTGCTGGCAGACGGGGCCAACGATACCGTCTGGGCTCGGTCGCAAGACGAATTCCTCGACGGTCGCTTCGAGCGCGTAGATCCCCTCCCTCCAGCCGAGAAGGAGCCATCCTGATGGGCTACACCGCGCTCACCGCTTTCCTCGATGTCAAGAAACGCCGGTCACCGGAGGAAGCGGCCAGACTCGCCTATGACGCCATCGTGGAAGCTTATGAGGGAAATCGCCTTCATGCCCTGCTGCAGGAGGAAGCCGTCAAGCTTGGCGCTCTCATGGATAAAGCGGACAGGGTTGATGAATTGGAACGGGAGATTTTGGGGCTGAAGCGCCGGCTGAAGCAGATCGCGGCGCTCTCGACGGAAAAGGTGGAAGCATGACGCCGCTGGAAATCGCCGCGAAGGCCCGGTGGGAAAGCCGCGCCGAGGGCAACTTCCCGCATCGCTGGGAGGACTTCACCGACGAAGGACGCAAGGCGCACATGGAGGACATGCGCGCCGCGCTCCTCGCCCTCGCGGAGGAGGAATTGCCCAAGGAAGTCCTCACGATTACCGGCCCCGCTGGCTGGCACGTGGATATGGACCATCGGCGCTGCATTTTCCGCATCATTGTTCGCGCCATTGCGGAGGATCGCCCATGACCCCCGAACTCCTCACCCGCCTCCGCTCCTGGCTCTCCGCTGATGAGAGCCAGTATGAATGCCGCCTGTCGGTGAATGAGGTCAGGGAGATTGTCGGGGCGTTGGAGGCAAAGGATGCCGACATCGCGCGCCTTTCCACCGCGCTGGAGGGTCTGATCACAAGGCATGCCGAGCTGGTTGAATCCGGGGACTGCGGCTTCTGGGATGTCGAGACCGAGCCGGAGATGATCGAGGCGCGGGCCGCGCTTGATGCGCTTGATGGGCCGACGCCGGAGAATGGGATACGGGGCGAGAAGCCCCAGGAGCCGGAGAGCGGACAATGAAGGGAGCCGTTATCCGCGAAGACTGCCCCTACTATCAGCAAGGCGGGAGGTCATGTCTATGCAAGCCGCTTTGTAAGATTTGCGGAGGACGGAAGCACACGGGGATTCACGGGCCGACGATTGAAGACCCGCGCGCTGGAGCAGAGATTTGGAAGGGCGGCCATCTTTTCGTGCCGAGAAGCAGGAAGCCCGCAAGGGAGACCAGCACATGACCCGCGTCCTCGTCTGCGGCGGCCGCGACTTCAATGACGTGCCGCTGATCTGGAAAACGCTCGACGCATTACGCCCGGTCCGGGACATCCGCCATGTCATCGATGGCGCGTCGGACGATGTGACCGGGCCATATGTCGGCGCCGATTATTGGGCGCATCAATGGGCGTGCGCTCGGGACATGGAAACCACGCGGTTCCATGCGGCTTGGGCAAGCCAGCGCCGCGCAGCCGGCCCGATCCGCAACACCAGAATGCTCCAGGAAGGAATGCCCGCTCTCGTTGTGGCGTTTCCCGGAGGTCGAGGCACCGCCAACATGGTGGCCCAGGCAAGGGCCGCCGGCATTGAGGTTATCGAGATAACGAAGTGAGTGGCAGATGAGTGAAATGACAAGACCCAAGAAGCTGCTGCGCAAACCCGCCGTGCTGGAGAAGTTCCCGTGCGGCAACACCAAATTCTACGAGCTGATCAAGGATGGCAAGCTGCCGTCCCCAATCAAGGTCGGCAGGGCTTCCTTCTGGGACGAGGCCGAAGTGGACGAGGCGATCAACCGCCTCGTCGCGGAATGCCGGGTAACCTGATCAGGCTACTCTTCTGAAGGGTATGATCTTGCCCGGCCCGCTTTCCTTCAGCGCGTCCAGGTAGTCGGCATACCATTGCAGCATCTCGCGCCGCTCAGCCATATATTCGGCGGCGTTGTAGGCGCGTCGCACCTTGTTCTTTTCCTCATGAGCAAGCTGGCGCTCGATAGCATCGTCCTTGAAACCCGCCTCGTTGAGGATGGTGGAGGCGATTGAGCGGAATCCATGCGTCGTCGTGCGGGAGTGATAGCCCATCCGATAGAGCGCGAAGAGCATGGTGTTGTTGGACATGTAGCCCTCGCGGGTCGCGGCGGGGAACAGATGCGCGGCATGGCCGGTGAGCTTGCGCAATTCCAGGAACGCGGCGACGGCCTGGCGGGACAGCGGCACCAGATGGCCATGGCGTCCCTTCATCTTCATCCGCTCATCAGGCACGCGCCACAGCGGCGCATCCCCTTCGAGGTCTTCGATCTCGCGCCACTGCCCCGCGCGCAACTCAGTGGTGCGCAGCAGCGTGAGCGCGGCGAGCTTCAGCGCCAGCTTCGTTACGGCCTCGCCGTCATAGGCATCAACGGCGCGCAGCAGCCCCGGCAGCATGTCCAGCGGCACGGCGGCATGATGCTTGACGGGAGGCGACGGCTTTAACGCACCGCGTAAATCTGTCGAGGGATCGCGCGTGGCGCGTCCGGTGACGATAGCGTAGCGAAAAATCTGCCCGCAATGCTCCTTCACCCGCTTCGCCATCTCCAGCGCGCCGCGCGCTTCGATCTTGCGGAGCATCTGCAAAAGCTGGGGCGGTTCGATCTTGTGGATCTGAAGATGGCCGATCTCCGGGAACACATTGTCCTGGAGCCTGTCGAGCACTTGACCGGCATAACGCGCCGTCAGCGACTCCTTCTTCAACCCGTGCCACTCCCGCGCGACGCTCTCGAAACTGGTCTCCTCCGCTGTCGCTAATGCGAGCTTTTCGGCCTTGCGGATGTCGCCGGGATCGCGGCCTTGCAGGATGTCTTTCTTGGCTGCATCCCGCGCCTCGCGGGCGTCCCCGAGGCCGATGAGCGGATATGTTCCCAGGGCAAGCGTCTTCTGCTTTCCAGCGAAACGATAGGCCAGTCGCCAGTACCGTTTCCCATCGGGTTTGACCAGGATGTAGAGGCCGCCCGCATCGGATTTTTTGTAAGGTTTTTTCTTACCCTTAGCGGCTCGCAGCCATGTGTCGGTGAGCGGCATTGTTGGTACCTCGTTTTTGGCTCGAAGCAGGTACCAACAATGGTACCAACAATTTTTGCGGATGCCAACGCATGCAAGAGAAGCTACGCGAACGCCAATTCGCCGGGTTTCGTTGATTTTTAAGGATTTTTTGGATGCCGGCGAATGCTGCCGAATGAGTGTTAGCTGGGGCGCTAGGATTCGAATTGCGGCGATTATCGCTTCTTTAGCAATGACTTGATTTCAACAGCTAGCCGTTGGACCAACATCGGTACCAACAAAATGCGGGCCTGTGGAAAGACCGCATTTTCCGCCCCTCACGCCTCCGCCTTAAACCCCAGCGCCTCCCCCTCGACACGGCAATATCCATCCCGCGCGATGGCCAGCCGGTAGGCCGGTTTCAGCCTCGCCATCTCGCCGGTAAACGTCCCGGTCCACGGTCCCTGATGGCGGATGTGGTCGGGGAGATCGTTGAACCCACCCTCGCGGAACAGCAGCCGGATCGCGCCTCGCGGCCGGGCGGACATGACGTGTTCGTAGCGGTCGGACATGGGGCATTATCGCCGCCGCGACGCCAGTGGGCAACAATCCCCGATTGTGCGGATTTGCGCCACACAGCCGCGCCTTAGGTAAAAACACTTACATCATAATAAGTGGGAACTTTTCGCTTTACGTGTCTTTTGTGTGGACGCATAGTACACAGAACGGGGGTTGTTTACCACACACGGTAACGCTTCCGTGTGGCGCGGAGACCATAAATCCCGCGCTGCGGCGCTCCGGTTCCTCGTCCTCCTCTCCTCACCCTGGACGGTGCTGTTACCGAACGCCACCCTAGCGGGGCGGCCGGGATGGGTCGTGTTGCTTCCCATCCCGGCCGGGCTTTTCGCCCCGCAAAGCAGTGCATGTCATGCGCCGGTCGTCTCTCAGCGTCCCGGCAGGCGGTCGCGGCCCCAGCCGCGCCGCCACATTTTACCACATCCATTTTGAGGGAATAATGAAAAGCATCCTTGCATTCAGCCTCGCCCTTTCCCTGTCGGCTCCGGCGCTGGCCGACGTCGCCTTCTGGCCGTTCGACCCGAAGACGGGCACCGCCTTCAACGGCGGCGGGTTCGACGCCAAGACGGCGGCGGAGCACAAGGCCCACCACACCAACCTGCGCAACGGCATCATCGCCAATGGCGGCTGCAACGCCGACATGACGCCCTATTGGGTCGCGCAGGGCTGTTCGGGCAGCACCTTCACCAATGCCGACGCCTCGAATGAGGGCACGGGCAGCAGTCCCAGTTCCGGCAGCGGGACGTCCGGCGGCGCGGCGGCGAGGTAACGCGACACCGGACCGAGGCGGGGCGTCCGCCCCCGATGCCCCGCCTCTTCTTTCAACCAGCGGAGACTTCGATGCTCGAATTCCTGGTTACGACGGCTATGGGCGATGATCACACCGTATCCGCCAAGGATCATGACGGTGCGCGGCGTGCCATCAACGCAGAGATTCGCGCGCAGGGCGATGACGACTGGGTTGAGGCCGTCGATTTGGCTCCTGGTCAATGCGCATCGAGGCTCTGGCCCGCCCCTTGGCACCCGTAGCGCGCCCCAGCGGGGTGGCGGGGTTAGCCCCCCATGGCCCCGCCTCCCTTCCGTAATTTGCCGCGCCCCGGCTGCTCTGGGCACGGCAAGGAGAGCCGGCGTTGCGCGCGTTCCCCAAATGTCACCCGGTGCCGGCTCTTTCCTCCACTCAATGAAAGGCGGAACGTCTCCATGACCTACATCGCCATCCCCACGAAGGCCGCGCATTTGGTGCGTGTCCGGGTCGAAGAAGAAGACGGACTCTTCACCGCGACCAGTCCGGACCTCGGCCTCATCGTCACCGGGTATAATTTGGGCGACGAATTCCATAAGGGCATCACCCAGTCGATCGCGAAGCTGTTCGCTGCCATGGGGCAGACGGAGCCGATGAAGGTCATCCGGGTGAACCACCCGAAACGCACCACCGGCCACTGGCATTTCGCGGCCATCCCCCAATGCGTCCTTGATGAACAGACGGCTTGACACGGAGTCCCGTCATGAAGCGTCTCCCCTATTTCGCCATCCTCGCCTTCGCCTGCGGCTTCCCCGCGCTCGCCGCAGATCTGGAGGGGAATTACGTCCCCCTCAGCCTGAAGGACAAACCCGTCGTGCGCGACATCCACCGCCACGACCCGGCGAAATTGACCACCCGGTACATCTGCTACGAGGGCGACGGGATTTACCCGAGGGTCTGCGATGTCGCCGCCAACAAGCCGCGCGCGCCGGAGAAGCCCCAGCGGGCATCCGGCGCGCGGTAGGAAACCGGAGGGGGCGGCGCGTACTGGGGCGTGCCGCTTCCCGCCAGAGCAAGGGGGCACATGATGAACACGCTGAAGCTTCTGCTGCTCTACATCGCCGCGCCGTTCGTGGTTCTCAGCGCCGCGATCACGCTGCTGATGACCCTGGCATCAAAGCAGGGACGCGAGCGCGAGGAGCAGATGGATAGGGACGAGGAGGCGGGCGAGAAATGAGTGCGGGAACCATCCTGGCAATCGTCTTCTGCGTGGTGATCGCGGTGGCGCTGATCGCGGTGCTGCTCCCGCCGAGGAAGCCGCCGAAGGAATAACGAACACCGCAGTTCGAGGAGGGGCGGCGGCCGGGCCACGCCGGAGTGTTATTCCCTCTCCTCGATTGAAGGCTTTCCGGGGCGCTGCGGTCCTTAATTCACGAGGGAAACACATGTCAGCAGAAGCAGAAGCCGACGCCCGTCTGTTGGGCCTCGCCAATGAGAAGGGCAAGTTCGCCATCCAGATCGGCATGGCGATGGACGATGCGCTCGTTGATGCCTTCGAACGCGGCATCGACAGGGAGTGGTTCACCCTGGTGGATGTCACCCCGATAGCGGTGGCGCCCGGCACCGTCTGCCGTGTGTTCCGCCTGACAGCGGCGGGGTGGAAGCGCCGCCATGCCGTGCTCCCCTACATGCCCGTCAAGACGACGTGTTGAGGCCCCCATGAACAATCTGAGGCTCGTCGAACCCATGCCAAAAACCCTCGACCGCGCGGCGTGGCACAAGCCGCTGGTCTCCATCATCATCACCCACCACAATTACAGCCTCCATCTGGAGGATTGCCTCCGGTCGATCACCGACCAGACCCATGCGAACTGGGAATGCGTGGTGGTCGATGACGCCTCCTCTGACGAAGAGCACGACATCGCCAAGCAGCTGGTGGAGAGGATGGGCGATGAGCGCTTCCGCTTCCTGGCGCTGGAGGAAAATGTCGGGCAGATACCGGCGTTCTTCGCTGGGCTGGACCAGACGCGCGGCGAATTCGTCTGCCCGCTCGATCCCGATGACCGCTATGCCGAAACCTTCCTAGCCGAGATGGTCGCGGCGCACAACAACGTCGTCCGCCATGTACCGCTCATCTCCTGCGAACAGATGCTGCTGCGCGGCGACCAGCTGATTTCCGGCGTCGTCACCGGCCATTCCTTCAAGGCGGTGATGGGCGATGACACCGGCATCAGGGTGTTTGACGATCTCCACTATTTCCCCGCCACCAGCGAGAAATGGCCGTGGTCATCGACATCAGGAATGATGTTCCGCCGACCCGCGCTGAACGCCTGCCGGCCGAACGGCGGCATCACCTGGAAGCGCCAGCTGGACGCCTGGCTCGCCCCCGGCGCGCATATGCTGGGCGGATCGATGTTCCTCAACAAACGGCTGGTCTATCGCGGGGTGCATGCGGACAACAGCTGGATCAGGGGGGATGTTCTCGGGATGGGGCAGAGCGCGCGGATGGCGTCGGTTGGCGCCGAGATCAGAGCCGAGGTGCGCGGGGCCATCATCGCCAATGGCTATGAGCTTGACCTCGCCCGGGCCAAGCGCGGCAAGCGCACCATGGTGCAAAGGCTGCGCCGGTCTTTCGCAAAGCGCCTCGACCGCTTCATGGGGCTGATGATGGAGAAAGGAGACGGGCGATGAAACCCCACACCCGCAGACGCATAGCCATGGCGCTGCTCCCACTCGGCACGCGGCGCGGCCAGAAGGTGGCCGCCGCCGTCTCCATTCTGATCGCCGCGACGCTTGGCAGCATCGGCATTGTCGCTGGCAATGTTGCGCTCTGCCTGACCGGGCTGACTTTCGCTCTGGGCTATCTGGCGGGGTATATCGTCGGCGCTGTGTACGCCGCCTGCATCGTGGAGGGCACGGAATGAGCGCACCCATCAATGAAGACAAAGCCGCCGAAGGCTTCGTGATCCTGGCCTTCGGCACGCTGATCGGCACGGCCATTGGCCCCATCTGCTACGGCTGCGGCCTCAACGAACACCTCAGTTGGGGGATCGGCATCCTCACGATGTGCGCGGTCGCCTATTTGGTGGGGAAATACGGAACCTGAGCATGATCCAGACCCACATCCGCGATTACCGCAAATCGCGACACATGACGCTGAAGCAGCTCGCCGACGCCATCGGCACGACGCCGCAAAGCGTCCAGCGCCTGGAGACCGGCAATATGACGGTCTCGCTGGAATGGCTGCACAAGATCGGCAATGCCTTGCAGGTGGAGCCCTACAAGCTGCTCATCCCGACGGGGAGCACGCCCGTAGGCGAGCAGTTCGCCGAGATGACCCGTGGGGCGCTGATCGCCAACAGGCGGACGATCGCCATTGGCGACGTGCCGCTGGAGATGGGCGTCGCCTACGGCAAGCTGATCGATCTCGTCATCCTCTACAGCAAGGGGCTTGCCGGATTCGACGACATCCCGGAAGCAGCGGCAAAGGTCGCGGCGGCGGCAAGCCGCATCGGGATCGATGGGCGGGCGCTGCGTGAGGCGGCGAAGCTGGGGGAGGCGGCATGATGACCTATGACGAACAGCTTCGCCTGAACGCCATCATCCGCGAATTGGTCGAACCCGAAGGCGACAGCTTCCCGGCGGACCATGCGTATGAACTGGCTTCGGCCTTGCAGCCACAGCGCCAGAGGCACGTTTTCTTCGGCATTGTTCTTCCCCGGCTATGGGGCGGAGGTGCGTTCGAGGGGCTGACGAATACCGGGCATCGCGCCTCCAGCGAGGACGAAGACAAGCCCATCGTGATCAACAACGAGCCCAAGAAGCTTTGGATCGGTCCCTATGCCGTGTGGCGAATGGACAGCCGCAGGGAAACGACCGTCTATATCGAAGACCGCTTCGCTGACACGCGAAGCACCGGCGAACGGCGTGCTTGGGCGCTCGACTACGAGGCGGGGCAGGTTCAGCGCCTGCGGCGCTGTAAAGCACGGGTGATCGAAGTGCTGTTCTTCGCGCTGACCATTAAAACATTTCGCCATTGGAAATCGCCGCGCGTGGAGTCCGCCAAATGACCCCCATGCCCCCAGAAGTCCCCCGCACCCTCGCCGCTCACCGGATGATCATCGGC
>Ga0105042_100039_pt1 | contig 14291 bp, 17 predicted proteins | sample LS_165metaG_FD_91487 | JGI IMG/M metagenome (GOLD analysis project Ga0105042, IMG submission 91487) | Switchgrass associated microbial communities from Austin, Texas, USA - LS_165 metaG | ecosystem: Host-associated > Plants > Phyllosphere > Phylloplane/Leaf | place: USA: Austin, Texas | collected... | reverse complement strand
CTCCAGCTCGACGGCAGCGTCCTGCAAGACACCAAACAGGCGCACATGGGCCAGCGCGGAGTGATGTACCTGATCACCCTGCCCACCGGCGAGACGATCGAGTTCCGCGGCGGAGAGCACACCACCGACACCCCGCTGTCGTATCAGGGCCTCATCCGCTTCACCGTCGCCGCCGAAGGCGACGTCCTGGCCTCGCTCGACCGCATCGCCGAGCAGCTCGGCCGCATGGGCTGCCCCGTGCGGCCGGCGACCCGCGACGACCTCGAACTGTTCTACTGGCGCCACCTCGTCGGCATCATGGAAAGCCGCTGCGACACCAAACGCGAAGGACGCTCATCGCCGCACGGCGGCACCAACGAGTTCATCGACAAGTTCTGGGAGAAGGTCGACGCCAAGGCCGCCGACGAGATCGCTCGGCTGCGCGCCGCCTTCGCCCAGCTCCACGGCGAGGAGACCGTCGAGGAGTTCCTCACCGCCGACGGGCACCTGCCGCGCTTCGGCCACCTCGACCTGCGCCGGCCCCACCAGCCCTGCGGCATGCCCTATTGGGAACGCCTCGACGTCCCGCACGAGCTATGGGCCTCCAAAGACGTCCTGTCGATCAAGTACCGCAGCGGCGGCGAACCCATCGTGCGAAGCGGCTGCGCGATGTCCACAGAGGAGCGTGTACGCATTCTCGGGGTGATGAAGAGCGGCCAGTCCAGCTTCGAGGACATGACCCGGGGCTCGGCCGCCTTCATCTTCACCCGCGCCAACCGCAGCCAACACGACAAGTGGATCCTTTACGTCTCGCCCCGCGTCCTCGCCCGCACGTCGACCTTCAGCTTCGGCGGCGATCTCTTCGGCGCGATCGAGAGTCGGGAGACCGCCGCGTACTACCTGCCCGACGCCCTGGCCTACCACACCGGCTCCGGCAACGAGACAATGGTGAAGAACACCATCAGCGTCCTCGACGACATCGAAGTGATCATCTTTGACTTCGCACAACATCGAGAGGCAGCCATCGCCTTCCTCGCCGAACGTGGCATCACCGAACTGCGGGGCATCCCCGTCGCCGAGCGACTCGTCATGCGCGCCGACGTGCACACCGCCCTGGGCCGCGCCAAGGACCACCTCTACGCCATGAGCAAAGACCTGCCGTGAGCACCGTCATCGTCCACCTCGCTCCCGGCCGCGGACCCGTCGGGGTCTGGCGCACCGCCGGGAGCGAGGTCGAGTGCTACTACCCGGCCGGCTACACCGCCGAGCACGACACCGCCGCCGCGCTCATGCACGCACGCGGCAACGACGTGCCCTGGCCCGCCTGGTTCACCCGCCTCGCCGAACGCGCCAGCTACAGCGCCACCTTCACCATCGTCGAGGCCGACCCCGCGCTGAGCCTGCCGTCGATCCTGTCGAGCATGCGCATGAACTGGAACGCCGCCCGCCACTGACCTTTCACCTCCCGACCGGCCGATATAGGTCCATGTCACCGGGAGGTAAAAGGCATGTCCGACGACGAACTCGTCATTGTCCCCAGCAACGGCGACGGCTACGTACCACTCGCGCGGACGCGGACCGGCCGCCTATTCAGGAAGCACCTGCTCAACCTGGGAAATTTGCGCCACCCAGCGACCGGGCAGGACATCAAGGTCGACGAAGACTTCGTCGCCACGATGCAGAAGAACTTCAAGGACGGTGTCTGCGACATCGTCCAGGTCCCGCTCGCGAACGGCAAGAACGAGCACACCGAAGATCCGGAGAGGAACATCGGTGAAGTCGTCGACATCGAGCTGAACGACAAGAAGGTCTACGCGATCATCGACGTTCGCGACGACAAGCACGCCAACAAGCTCGGAAAGACGTACCTCGGCGCATCAGCGATGATGCATCTCGACTACACCGACACCCGCACCGGGAAAAAGGTCGGCCCCACCCTGTTGCACTCCTGCGTAACCAATCGCCCTTATGTCACGGGATTGGAGAACTACGAGGAGATCCTCGCCGCAACGTCCGATAGCTCTAACGGAGCAGCAGTTTTGCTCACAACGGACGTAATCGAAGCCGGCCCGGACACTCCTGAGGAGACAGAAATGGGTGAAGAGTCGAAGACTCAGGAGACGAAGCCGTCTCTGGAAGACCTTCTGAACACCCTGAAGAACGAGCACAACATCGACGTGCCCGCCCTTCAGGCAAAGGCCACCGAAGGCGACCAGGCCGCCAGCCTCACCAGCACCCTGGTCGATGCGCTGACCAAGGCCGGCGTCGTGAAGCTCAGCAACGACACCGCCAACGACGTCTCGAACGAGACCGTCGTCGGCGCGGTCGCCGAGCTGGCCCAGAACAACGTGGCCCTCACCGACCGGGTCAACACCCTGGAGCACCAGGCCGCCGAGACGGCCGTCGACAAGCTCATCGCCGACGGCTTTATCAAGCCGGCCAAGAAGAAGTTCTACGTCGACCTGAAGCTGTCGAACCCGAGCGTCTTCGACGAGGTCGTCCCGGACGAGCCGCTCGTGAAGCTCAACAACGAGTCCGGCGTCACCCCGCCCAAGGACGAGGCGCACAACAAGGACATCGACTCCGAGGTCATTCGCCTCGCGAACCTGCACGCCGAACTGGCCGGACCCAAGAAGTAGACCCGCGCCCAAGGCTGACCGAATAGACACACCGAAAGGCTGAGGAACATGGCAAACGCCTACCCGGTCATTCCGGTCCCCGGGTACACCAAGGGAGCGGAATACACCGATCCGGAGATCCTTTACAGTTCCGTCGGGTATCGCCAGTACGGCGTGACCATCGCGGGCGGCCAGGGGATTCTGCCGGCCGGAACTGTCCTCGGACAGAAGACGGCGGACAAGAAGTACTACGTCTACGACAACGCCGGTGCCGGTGGTGTCGGAACGGCTCGGGGCGTTCTGCGCCGCGCGGTCGACACCGGCGGAGCTGGGGCTGCCGATCAGCTCGGGAACATCCTCGTCTCCGGCATGCTGAAGCTGAACATGGTCTCCGGAGCTGACGCTGCCGCGCTGACCGATCTCGGCGCCGTGACTGACACCGTCAGGGGCACGTTCAAGTTCTGATCTGCCGTCCTCAGCCTCCGCATCGCGCTCCATCTCGAAAGAGGTGGGGCGCTTTGCTTTACGAAGGTTGCGCACAAACGAGGGTTCTGCGCGGCGAAGTCCGATGAGTGAATCGAAGGCCAGCCAGGTGATCCCGCAAGGGAGGCGCAGGCCGGGCTCCATCTCTGTGGGGTCGCTGAATTCGTGTCACAGGCAATTACGCTGAGGAGCGCAGGCCATGCCGGATATCAGCCTCCTGGAACCCATGGTGCTCCGGGGCGTTGTCGAAAAGTTTACGGCTCCCGAGTCGTTGGTCATGCTGGGTCGCATTCCGCAGACCCCGTGGCCTTACCCGTCGGTTACGTGGGACGTAATCGTTGGGTCACGCATGGTAGCGAAGCCGAATGTGCCGAATAGCGAGGCACATATCGTCCCTCGTCTTGGTCGTACTCAGGAAAGCGCCGCGTTCGTCTACCTTCGGGAAAAGAAGGTTTTCGAGCCCACCACGCTCTACTGGATCCGCCAGGAGGGCGAGCTGGCCGCGCGCAATGCTGAGCGTGCCGTGCTCCGTGAGATCGCGGACCTGAACCAGCGATTCGACAATTTCGCGGAGTTCTGCCTCTGGGGCGCGATGAAGGGCCAGCTCAACTTCGACTACGCCGATGTCGTGGCGCCCGTCGACTACAAGATGCCGGCCAGTCACAAGCCGAATCCCGGCACCGGCTGGGACACCGCGACGCCGCAGCAGATTGTGGCTGACATCAGGGCTTGGAAGCGTCTGATCGCGCGTGACGGTCGCGTTCCGGCGCGCGAGGCTTTCGTTACCGAGGTCACGATGGCGTACATCTTCGACGCTTTCGCGACCAACGGAACGGTGCCGGCTTCGCTTATGTCGGACCGTATGAAAGATCAGTATTACGCGCAGGGGACTCTTCCCGGATTCATGGGCCTGAACTGGTCGACAATCGAGACTGTTTACGACGACGACCTGGGCGCCAGCACCCTTTTCGTGCCGGACAACGCACTATTCATGGGCAATTACACCGACCAGCGTCCGATCGAATTGATGATCGGCCCCACCGCCGATGACGAGGCCCCGACCAATTTCACCGGAAAGTTCTCGAAGACCTGGAAGGACAAGGACCCGAGTGCCCGCCAGTTCCTTCTGGAGTGGAACCTCCTGCCGGTCGTGACCCGCCCGGAGCAGATGATTTACGTGGACGACGTTACGTCCACCACGTGACGCGCTGAGCGTCCAACCAAGACCGCCCTCGGATCCTGTCGGGTCCGAGGGCGGTTTCTTATTTCAGGCATCGTCGGCTACGTCATCTGGCGCGGTATCCGGTGCCGGTCCTGGGTAACGGCGGGGGCGCCGGAGCGCGCTGAGGGTGATCTCCAGTTGGGTGACCTGCTCCTGGAGGGATCGAACGTGCGATCGGAGGGTGGTTGCCACGGCTTGCTCAGCGACGAGCTGTGCGGTGACCCGGTCTAGTTGGGCGTGTAGGCGGTCGACCTGTGCTTGGAGGCGCTGCATTTCACTATTGGCGTTCGTGAGGACTTTTTCGTAGAAGGCTTGGCTTCGCTCGAATGCTTCTCCGTCGACCTTCTGTTGGGAGATTCGGTTCACTTCGGCCGACGCTTCGGCGGTGACCTGATTTGCCCGTGACGATGAGCGGTAGGCAAAGACGGCCGCGACGATGCTGGGGATTCCTGCCACTGCTGCGGCGATGATGGTGGGGTCAGTCGCCATGGGACGCTTCCCCCCGGTTCTCGTGTGGGGGTACTCGTCGGTGTCGGGGGAGTACTGGCGGTTCTGGCCATGAGGCGATAACTCCGAGCCAGCCGGCCATGCACAGCCAGATGGTTCCGCTGATGTACGCGCGGTCGACGTGTCCGATCGCGGCTGCGCTCATCATAAGGATGCCCCACATCGTTTTCACGCAGATCGCTGCCGCGAATCCGATCCGGTCATTCAGTCGGAACGCGTAGAACAGGCACAGGACGCCTGCTACGCCCCACAGGATCGCCCACAGCCATAGGGGCGCTACGGCTGCCAGGTAGCGCACGGATGCGCTCCGCTGGGATGGCGAGTCCGGAAACAGGAGGCTGTAGCAGTAGACCAGGTCGAGGAGAGCGAAGAAGAGCAGCGCGACACCACGCCGGCCGATTCGATAGACCAGGAACCCGCGAGTCCTGCTTACTTCGGTGTTCATTCCGGACAGCACGTCTGCGAGCACTTGCGCACGTTCCCTCTCTTCGGGCGTCATCGATCGGTGCTCCTCTGGTCGCGACGGAACTCGTTGGCGCGCTTCAGCAGGCGGGAGAAGCCGAGGACGAACGCGATCACGGCAACCGCTTGGATCAGGTGATTGGCGAGCACCCAGGGGCCGTGATGATGGACGTTGAACGCCATTGCGATGTGTGTGAGCGCGCACGTGACGAAGAAGACGACACCTGATACAAGCACGGGGCGGGTCAAGGGTAGGTAAGGCAACCACGTGATCGGCACGAGTAGATAGCCGAGCACGACTACGAGGTTGGATGCCAGGTTTAGAGCCGCCGTCATACCCGTATTCATCGGTTCTGCGGGGCATGGGGAAGTTTTCTGCCCCGGGTGCCGCGCGGTGACGATCTGGGTTCTTCGACCGCGTAAAAGCGCCTACAGGTACCGGTAGATATCACCGCCGATAGAAATAGTGAAAGGCGGTGGCTTGAATGCCTCGACGGCGACGTGATGCACCACCCGGGCCGGAGGTCGTGGACGTGCTCAACCTGGGTACTGAGCCGGATCCCGGCGAGGTTACGGCGGATCCGGACAGCCCCATTCCGGGTGAGACCGTCACCGTCACGGTCCCGATCCCGGCGCCGCGCGTACCGGAAACACAGCTCACCCCGGACCAACGGCGAATCCGCGATCTGGAGGACCGGCTCGCGAAGGAGATGGGTCGCAAGGATCCGGAGATCGAGTTCGAGCCGCCGGTGGAAGGCACGGAGAACATCCGCATCCACTTCGTCAGCAACGGCTTCACCGCCCTCGGTCAGGTCTGGTACGTGGGGCAGGAGCTGGAGTTCACGCCAGGCTCCCAGGCGTACCAGGACACCTGCGACCGCTACGGCCGCTCGTGGCTGGAGCTGCGCGACGACCCCGCCGGCCAGGAAGCCAAGTACGGCGCGGTGAAGTTCCGCTCCGGCGCGTGGCCGGGCCTGTCGCTGGAAGAGGGCGTGCGCACCGCGAAGTACCAGAAGCTCGCCCCGATGAAGCCGGGGCAGAAGTTCGAGCCCAGCGACGACGAGGTCCGCCAGGCCGCCGCCGCCGAAGCCCGACGCCGCCGCGCCGCACCGCGCATTCCGGCCGCTTAAGGGAGATCCGCTATGTTGCCTGCGCCGACGCTCGCCGAACTCGCCCTGTTCACTGGCAGGGACGAGTCGACGTTTCCTGCCTACGCCACGCAGGCGCTGGCGCAGGCGACATTGCTGTTCTCCATCGTGACGAAGCTCGACGAGTACCCCGAGGATCCGGACGGCCGGCAGCTCGCCATCAACGCCATCCTGGAGATGGCCGACCGGATGCAGTTGGAACAGCCCTACGCCGCCAGCAAGGCCAGCCCGTTCCAATCCGAGACGATCGGCTCCTACAGCTACAGCAAGGGTTCGGCGTTCACCAAGGCCCGCGAAGGAGCGGCGACCGGGCTGTTCTGGTGGGACCTCGCCCTCGACGAGCTGTCGCTGGCCGACCGGGCGCAGGTCTCGTCGAGTTCCGTCGCGGCGTTCGAGCGGGAGATCACGACAGCGTCGGGAGACCGCACGATCGTCGGCCCGGCCGACTGTGTGGAGTCTGGGATCGGGTTCTACAACGCCAACACCCGCTCCGACCCGCGGAGCTGATCGCGATGCGCCACCTGTTCAACTCGGTCGTGGAGATCCTTCGCCTCGAAGGCACTCTCGTTGATGGCACGCTGACCCAGCAGTGGAAACCGGTCGGGCAGATGCTGTGCCGCATCGACCTGAACTTCGTGCGGGTCGGCAAGGACCAGCCGATGCCTGTTGCTGCCGGCCGCGCCCCCGACCGCTCCGGGCTGCTGTTCTTCTCCGTCGGTGAGGACGCCCGAGCCGGCGACCGGCTGCGTTGCATCTCCGGCCCCGTCAGCGGCACGTTCGAGCTGCGGGTCGTACCCGACCCGGCGATCGGCTACTCGGCCTCACACCACCTCGAAGCGCAGATCATCGAGGTCAGCCAGCAGCTCGCCGGCCGCTTCCCCGGCTCCGTGCCGGAACAGGTGGTGACTCCGTGAGCCACGTCAAGCTGGAGTTCCACCTCGACCGCAGCGAAGCCGACCGCGACCTGTACCGGGTCCGGCAGGGTCCCAGCGGGTTCACCCACCGCCGGCTCGACGGTGTGCTGCTGAGCCAGTTCCAGGCCACCCAGATGGTCATTCACGTCGTGACCGGCTCGCTGAAGGCATCCGGCTCCCCGGACAGCCGCGGCGGAGCCGACGGGGAGTGGGAAGGCGACATCACCTACGGCGGTGAGCTGAACTTCGCCCCGTCGCCTGGCCCGGCCCGCCGCGCCAGCAACTACGCGATCTTCGAGTTCGAGAAGCCGCACGACGAGCACTACGACCACAACTGGATCCGGGCGGCTGCGCTCAAGGATCGCCGCGACGAGTACGCCGACGTTCTGCTCGACTGGCTCGCGGAGGGCGCGTGACCACCATCCCGGTTGCCACCGACGATCTCGTCCAGGGCGCCACCAAATACCTGCTGGCGATCCCGGCCGTCACCGCCCAGCTCGGCGTCACACCGGCCGGCACGCCCTACCTTTTCCAGCACAACCTGTTCGTGACGATGGAAGGCACCAGCAGCACCGCGGCCGTCCTCGGCTACGGCGGCTCGTGGACGGGCTCGAACGCGCACAACACGATGCGCTTCCCCCGCCTGTCCTTGGAGCTGTACTGCGACCCGCTGCGCGACAGCGGGCAGAACGTCACCGAGCCCGGCGAGACGTGGCGCCGGCTCAACAAGACCTTCACCGTGCTCGACCGGTATCTGCACCGGGTCGGTGGGGGAGAGCAGTACTGGGGCTCGATCCGCACGCTGTCGAGCGTTCGCCAAAGCGATCCGACCATCTACGCCGTTCCGGACGGCAACGGACTGCTGCGCGCCCAGGTCTTCTACGCGATAGAGATGGGATGACACGTGAAGGTCTTGGTGAAGGCGGCGCTGAATCCGTACAGCGGATACGGCAACGACGGGATCGGGATCGTCCGCGCGCTGCTGCGCGCCGGCCTGGACGTCTACATCGATCCACCGTTTGCGGTGCCACCTCTGCCGGACGACGTCGCGGAGCTGTTCACCAAGCGTCTTGAGGCGCCCTTCGACTTGGTGTTGCACCACGTCGACCCGGCCCAGCTCGGCCTGTCCCCGCAAGCCCGACAGGCGTCGGCGGTCACCGTCGGCTGGTCCATGTGGGAGTACACGACGTTCGACAAGGGCTACTGGGCTCGCGGGTTGAAGAAGCGGCTGAAGAACTATGACGTGCTGCTGGGCTACGACAGTGTCACGTGCGGGGCGTTCGAGCCGTACGTCAGCAAGGGCACCGTGTTGGAGACGCTCCAGGGCGGGTTCTGGCCGGAGGGCTGGCTTCCCGTGAACCGGGATTGGCACGGGCCTCGATTCGGCTTCTGCATGACGGGCCAGCTCGCGCAGCGCAAGGACCCGTTCACGGCCATCCAAGCCTTTCACGAGCTGAAGCTGGAGCTGCCGGAGGAGTTCGAGCCGGCCGAGCTGCACCTGAAGACGAACGTGCCGGGCCTGCATTCGGCGATGGAGCAGATGATCCCGAAGCTGCGCATCCACTACGCGACCTGGCCGGTGGAGGTGCTGCGCGAGTTCTACGCCAGCCAGCACGTGTTGTTGGCTCCGTCGAGGGGTGAGGGCAAGAACGTGCCGGCGCTGGAGTTCATGTCCACCGGCGGCACCGTCATTGCGACGAACTGGGGCGGGCACACGCAGTGGCTCAACAGCGAGTACGCCTACCCGTTGGACTACACCCTCGCGCCGGAGTCGCCCGCGACGCCCAACTGCATGTCGGCGCGGGCGAGCAAGGATCACCTGAAAGCGTTGATGCTGCACACGTTGCGGAACCGGGACGAGGTCGCGCGCAAGGGAGACCTTGCGGCGAAGGTGATTCCGACGATGTGTCACTGGGACTCGGTGATCGAGCGGCTGTTCATCAAGCTCAACGCCGTCGTTCCCGGCCGCGGTGGGCAGCTCCTGCACGCCTACCGGCGCAGCCGGGAGGACGCTCAGCAGGCCGGCATCTATGCCTAGCACGGTCGAGGTGCGATGTCCGGTCGGGCCTCGCCAGCTATTCACGAAGTTGAAGCTCGGGGAAGAGTTCGCGCAGTACGTGCAGCCCGGGAATCTCATCGAATTCACCTGCTCCGACTGTGCGCGGAAGCTGAGCCGCGAGCGGCAGCGCCGGCTTCGGGTCTTCCACCGATTCAACTTCCTGGGTGAGCTGGTGGAGACCACCGTCGAAGAGTTGTGGGAGTGCCGCTCCAGCTTCACGGGGTAGGGAATCGCTTAATCCGATTAGTCACACGACGTACGAACCCGTTCCTGAACAGGAGCCGTCGAAGTGACTTCCAAGGTTGTTGAGGGTTTTAGCCTCACGCACGCCGCGATCCTCGACGGCACCACCGGTGCGGAGGAGGTCGACGGCGACATCTATGGCGTGCGTTCCGGCACGCTCGCGGTCGATACCGGCAACTATGACAACACCGGCGACGACTTCGTGTTGTCGAGCTGGGTGTGGTTCAACTTCGCCACGATTACCGTGCAGGCGGGATACGTTCCGTTCGACACGATCGCGCTCCTTTCCGGGTCGTCGGTCGTCAGCTCGGGAACGGGCACCAGCGACTACTACAGCTTGCCGCTGTGGGAGGAAACGTCGCTGAACACGCCGCCGAAGCCGGTGCTTCTTCGGGTGCCTGCCCGTGACAAGGACGGTGTTGTCCGGAACCTGGACTTCGTCCTTTACCGGGTTCAGTTCGGCCCCATGTCGTTCGACGGCCCCAGCTACAAGTCGGGTCTTCTCCTGAACTACACCGGCCGCGCGGTCATGTCCGACAAGGACGAGACGGGCGCGCTTCTCACGCGCAAGGCGATCGGTCGACTGATCAGCCGCCCGGCTGTCTGACCTGCTGCTTCACCTACTCCTGAATAGCGTCCAGAAGCCCCGGAGGCGATAGTGGCGAACGAACTCGACGCGCTGGACCCGGTTCCGGAAGTCGTAACTCTGACGACCGGAACCCAGGTCCAGATCGAGGATCTCAAGTCGCGGCAGTTTTTCAAGCTGCTGCGCATCGTGACCCGAGGCGCGCTGCCGGCATTGCGCGACTTCTCTGTCTTTCAGACTGATGTTGACTTCGATGTCAAGGAGTTCGCCGGCCGGTTCCTTTCGCTGATGCTGCTCAGCATCCCGGAAGCCGAAGACGAAGCCATCGAGTTCGTCAACGCGATGGTGAAGCCCGTCGGGCTGATTGAACGGCCGCGCGGCTCGAAGCTTTCCAAGCAGGATCTTGAGCGCAACACCGAGCTGTGGCAGCGCGTCATCGTCGACCTCGACAATCCTGAACTCGATGACCTCGTCACGATCATCGAGGCCGTCGTGAAGCGCGAAGCGGCTGACATTCAGGCACTGGGAAAACGCCTGGCGGCCATGTTCAGGATGGCCGAGAAGACGGGGCAGGTCCCCGGGTCCCCGAACCGGACATCTCCGGACTGGAATACGTCGGCGGGTTCACGCGAGCGTTCGACCTCGTCTGTCACCAGTACGGATGGACCCGACAGCAATGTCTCGACCTCAGCCTCCGAGAGCTACGTCAACACGTAGCCGCGATTCGCGAGCGTCAGTTCTACGCCAAGTGGGAGCACGAGCAGTGGCTGATTTGGCAGACCCGAACGATCTGCACGTTCGTGGCCGCCACGGTGCCGGTGGAAAACGCCGGGGACACCAATCAGCTTTTGCGGGAGGCGATGCGGATCGGGCAGGAATCCGATGAGGAAGACGCCGACCCGGCCCATCCGGAACCTGCCGTCGGCTCGTTCGAGCGCTTTATGAGCACGTTCGCCAACCCCAACAGGTGGGCTGGCCGCTAGACGAGGGAGGAGGTCGTCGATGGCGGACAAGATCCAGCGGGTTGTATACCGCATCGTCGTCGACACCTCCCAGCTCGCTGCCGGCGTCGCCGCCGCACGGACCGAACTTGCCGCCCTCAACAAGGACGACAAGAAGTTCGGCGACGATGCCATCAAACGCGCGGAGGCGCTGGAGAAGGCCAAGGGCAAGGTCGCCAAGGCCCAGCGTGATCTGAACGACGCGATCAAGGCTCAGCCCGGTGGCGGGGGCGGGCAGCAGGGTGTCGGCCCCACACCGTCGTCGAGCGCGCCGGCCCACAACTACCACCCGCAGCTTGCGACGATCATCGCCGAGCTGAAGAAGATCGCCGCCGGAAGCAACAACGGCGGACCGAACCCCAATCCGAACCCGAACGCGCCGCAGGGCCAGCAGCAGCAGGGATCGGCGAAGCAGCCGACGGCGCTTCAGCAGCAGAAGCTCGACCACAATGCCGCGGTCCAGCAGGAGAAGCTGGCGCAGCTCCAGGACGACAACGCCACCCAGCAGCTCGTCAACGAGGAGAAGCTGGAGCAGGCCGCCCAGCGCACCGCCGAGGCCACCAACCGGGCCGTCACGGCGCAGCAGCGGCTTGAAACCGAGACTCACCGCACGACCGCCGCCCAGGAGCGGCAGGCATCGCAGGCGATCATCAACGCCGAGCGGGAGGCGCAGGCCCGCAGCAACGCCCTGCAAGCGGCGAGCCGGCAGGCGACCGCGGACCTGGAGAACGAGGCCCGCCTCGACCGGATCGCCGACCAGGACGCGATCTCGGCCAACCGGGTCGCGCAGTCCTCGGAGAACGCCGCAGCGGCGCACGAGCGGTACAACGGTGTTCTCCAGCGCAACGCCGACGCCGCCAGCGTCGCCGCCGCCCGGATCACCGAACTCGATGCGCGCACGAACCGGGCCAGTGAGCAGGCGCGGCTCAACGCCGACCGGGCCACCGAAGTACGTGAGCGCGCCTCGCGGAACGAGCAGCTCCACGAGTACCAGCTCGAACAGGCCCGCCAGCGTGCGCTCGCCGCGACGGCGCGGGCGACCGCGGCGGAGAACGCGCTCACCGCTGCCCGCGCCCGGCCGCGAACGATCAACGACCGCATCCAACGCGCCCGGGACCGTTTCGCCGAGGTGAGCGAGCGCAACGCCGCCTTCCAGCGTGGAGTGAGCGAGCGCGCCACCGCCCGGAGGGAAGAGGTCGGCGTCGACTACGACGACCGGCTGCGTGACTTGATCGCGCGCACCCGCCACACCGTGCCCGGGTTCACCCCCGTACGGACTCCACGCGAGGACGGGCAGACCCTTGAGGAGTACACGGCGGCACGTCGCCGTGACCTTGAGGCCGAGCGGGACCAGATCGTCTCCGCGCACGCACAGCGGCGTGCCCGCATCGGCCTCAACGCCGAGACCCGCAACGCCGTACGGCTTCTACGGGAGCACCGGGAGGAAAGCTTCCGCAGCTCGCGTCGCACGGATGACGAAGGTCGGCCGCGTGTCGGAGGCGCGCGCGGCCTCATCACCAGCATCGGGCGCGGTCTGCGTCAGGCGCAGCAAGAAGGCGCCGAACTCGTTGATCACATCGGGGACTCGGCCACTCGCCGGCTGAGCCGATGGCAGCTCATGTTGCGCCTCATCGGGGCCGCGCTGATCCTGCTCATCCCGCTCGTGGCGTCACTGACCGCCGTGCTCGGCACGATGGTCGCGACCCTCGTAGCCGCCGGTGCCGCGGTTGCTGTCTTCGCGATCGCCGGTGTCGCTCAATTCAAGGCGCTGACAGAGGCGATCAAGGAGGCCGACCGCACCGGCGCCGCGCTGCCGCAGCGGTTCCAGGCTGTCGGGAATGCCTTCTTCGCGCTGCGTGATGCCTTCAAGGAATTCGGATCCGCTACTCAGGGGCCGGTTCTCGCTGTCTTCGCGCAGGCGCTGCAAGTCGCCGCCGGCATCCTGCCGAAGATCGTCGACACGGTCAGCGCCGCTGCCGAGGGGCTTCGGCGTGGGCTGGGCATCATCGATGCGAGCATTCAGGGTGGGCGCTTCAACGACTTCCTGAATTTCGTGGACCGGCAAGCTCCTGGCGCGATCGCCGGCCTCATTCAGGGGCTCAAGGATCTCGCCGCCGGGGTCGCCGAAATGGCGATGTCGTTCGAGCCGTTCATTCAGTGGTTCATCGACGGCTTCACGAACATGGGCGCCAGCTTCCGGGACTGGGCGCGCAATCTTGCCACCTCGGAGGAGTTCAACCGTTTCATGGCCTACGCCATGGAGGTCGGGCCGCTCGTCGTCGACACCTTGTACGACCTGCTACGGATCATCATCAACCTCGGCGCCGCGTTCGCGCCGGTGGCGGAATGGGGCTACCAGCTCATTCGCGCCTTCGCGGCGCTGCTCGAAGCCATTCCTCTCGCGGCGCTCCAGGCGTTCATCATGGCTTTGACGGCCTTTGGAATTCTCAAGGTCGTCATTCTGCTCGTCGGCGGGTTCAAGGTCGCGTTGCTCGGTGTCCGTTCGATGCTGTTGGTGGTCGAAGCCGCGCTGACCCGCACAGCGGTGGCGATGGGCGCCACGGCACGCGCGGCGGTCATTGCCCGTGGCGCGATGCTCGCACTCGGCGCCGTCACCGCCGTGCTGATCGCGGTAGCGGTGGCGATGTCTGCTGTCTCGGCGGCCGAGGACAAGGCTGCGGCTGCGGCCGAGCGGCATCGCACCACTGTCCGGAACCTGGCGGACGACCTGCGCGAAAACGGCGGTGTCGCTTCCGAGGGCTACCGCAAGCAGGTGCTCGAAGAGCTGAATGCCAACATCAATCCCTACAACGCCATGGACGACTGGGAGTGGTACACGGACAAGCGATCGTCCAAGTACCAGCGCACGACCAGCGTCACCGCGGAGGCCAAGGCCGCTGGGATCGACCTGGGCCGGCTGGTGTCCGGCGCCTCGGGCAATGAGGAGGCGCGCAACGAGACGATCGCCAAGTTCGAGGAGCGCATCGCCGAACTTGACGCCAGGGCGAAGAAGTCGGACGACCCACGGGAAAAGGCGAAGTTGGACGCCCAGGCCGCTCAGGCGGAGCG
>Ga0105042_100038_pt1 | contig 14316 bp, 15 predicted proteins | sample LS_165metaG_FD_91487 | JGI IMG/M metagenome (GOLD analysis project Ga0105042, IMG submission 91487) | Switchgrass associated microbial communities from Austin, Texas, USA - LS_165 metaG | ecosystem: Host-associated > Plants > Phyllosphere > Phylloplane/Leaf | place: USA: Austin, Texas | collected... | reverse complement strand
TGAGTACGAAACATTCGCTGAAAAGACAGCGTAGGTCTGCGTGTTGTAGATTTTCTTCGGTTTGAAGTCCAGGTATTTCACGCCTGCCCAGAGGAAACCCACAACCGGTGTTCCGTCGGACATAAATTTTATCTGTTGATCCCCGTTTGCATCCCAATACCCCCCTTCAATCGTAATAAGCGAATCAACGACCGTCATGCTCAGCGGAGTAGTCTTGTTCTCATTGCTCACCATTGCGCAATCTGAACCGTTCAATAAGTGAATAATTGCCCCGTCGTGCAGGCGCCAGGTTGTCCTTGCCGGAATAACGATCGTAGAGTCAATATCCCACTGGCCCGGGCCGGAAACAACTATACCACGGCCTGCCGCGTAATCAATAGCTGCTTGTATAGCCGATCGGTCGCTATTCCCGTCCCCGGCGATCGCACCGAACCACACCGGGTTGACTACTGGTAATTGCAGATCAATTATAGTACTGTCGGCCGCCCGTTTCAGGATCAGGCTGTCTATGTGTCTATAACCTGTCCGGACGTAGCCGGCGAGCATGGCAGAGGTGTCTGTATAATGGACAAACCGGGCGTCAGATTCGGATTTCGTGTAGTAATCATTCAGGACTGCGGAAGTAAGAAACTTGCGCCAGCCTATGCTATCTCTCCCGTAAAATGATTGATCAGCAGGACGCCACTTGATCATTCCAGGCGCAATCATAGTGGCGTCTGAATCTGTTGTGTCTTCTCTTGGAAGAAATAAAGCTCCGACTACCCTAACCCCGTTTTTAAATTCATACAACTTGCTCCCCATTGGTATTGGAGGAGCCGTCTGCGAAAATGCCTGTAATCCTGTTAGTATTAATAATATAGAAAGTAAAATCCTCATATTGTTTGAATTCTGATTCGCTCCCCACCATAAAAGGCAGGGATAAATAATATTGTTCCAGTACCGGTTGGAATAATCCGGTTGCCCCCTATCTTGTATTGATAGAACCCTTCACGAAATACCTTTATCCGCTCTCCCGCCAATACAGCATTGAAGTAGTTGGTGTCCCCTGCGGCCGGGAAGCCCGGATCGCCCACTGTAAATTGAATGACCGCCATAAGAAAAAAGGCGGCACTAAGTCCGCCGTTTTGGTTTTAAATAACCTGGAAGCATTCGAAGATACCTGCAGGTGTATCGAAAGGACACGGAGAATCTTGTGACCGCCACTTGGAAGAAACGTTCCATTCTACGTTGTCTTCTAGGTTTTCGGTGATGGGCGCACGCGTATCAATTGTCACGGTTACATCTGAAATGTGGGTCTGGCTGCCAGTCCGGTATATACTATGGTATTGTCCGTTCTTTCTCTTCAGGGTGTTGTAAAAGTTACAATTGCCCTTATAATTGGGATCTCGGTAAGTCAGGGTAAAATCACGTCCGAGTATTGTTTCCACATCGTCGCCGTATCCCTGTCCGGTGATCGGATCAGGAGCATCCAGGGTACCAGTTACTTTTGGAATGATGATGATATCCCCGCTGGCAATGCCTGTTGTCCACAATGTTACATTAGTTGGATTGGCAATGAGGGTTGTATAATATGCATCTGTAACGAAACCCGCAGACCTTACACGGCCCTTCTCGTAGTCGTTACAGTCATCGCACTGATAATCTGGTAATTCGTCTGTATCGCAACCAGGATAATAGATAGCCATGGTTTAATATTTTTTTGAAGTTTTAATCACATTGGCAAAGGCTTATGCAGCCTTTCACATATTTTAACTCTACTCTATATCTGATCGAAAAGAAGATATGTTCCGGTTTCAGATAGTAGTTGATCCCTTGGAACTCTTGACTGAACAAAGACCGGCTGTTGTGATTGGCTGAAACAGGCAGTATATTGAGATAGTTAATACCTGTTGGCTTTTCGCCTGCAGGGAAATTGGAGGCAATCGCGGCCTCCAATACATCAGGAGATATCTCTACCCTTCTGCGGTCAGCCATCACCACAAGATCAAGATCATAGTTCTGTTGAAAGGATGTGTACCCGTCGCCATAACTTTGATTCTTATCCTGCGTGTAGGAAGAACTGACGATCCGATGGTAAATGCCCATTTCCTCAATGTCATCGAACGTCAGGTATTTGGCCTCTCCGCTGGTAAGAATAATAGCAGGAATAAACTCATAACTGTTATCCTTTTTCCTGGCAATTGGGTAGGCGATTCCACTAAATGAAGTAGTAGGGAACGCTGTTAACTTGACTTTCAGCGCCTCATTAATATCAGATACTATGTCACCCAAAAAGGCCATTCAGATAATCGTTTATTGTTGTTTCGGCCAAGTGGATTTCAAAACCAGACAAGGCGTATACTCCGGGTTTCATCTCCTCCAACCATGTTGCTTTCTGCAAGTTCCACTGGTTATTGAAGCCTAAACCGAAATCATTACCATCTGCAACCGGCACAAAATCTTGTTCCATTTGTCGAGTAAGGGAGTATATCATCTTTCGAGAATCGGTCCTGTTGTGGCGCTCCCTTTCACGCATATAACTGTTGCCATAAGTACCTATTGGGGTTCCTTCAGAGGTAAGCCCTCGTACATGTATTCGGTGCCTTACCTCACCCGCAAGGAATAAAACAACAGGGCGCATGTACTCCGCCGGCTGTTCTTTCAGCCGCTTCAAATCCAGTATCAGTTTCTGTACATTTTCAGCCATTACATTGCGCTTTCCCTGAAATGAATGTCCCCGTTCTGTTGAAGAGGGCAATCCGTTTCATTTGATAAACAATCAGAATCCTCTACGTCTATTCCTTGGACAGCATATTTCAACTCCTTTTCGTATTGCACCAGGTAGTAGTCGGCCAGTTCCCGGGCTTCGCCTTTATCTATTGTGGTATACCGGTTAACCCTGTTGGAGAAATAGTTTTCAATCATCAGCTCATGCCCAAGTAAATACCACAAAGAAGTTGCGAGAAGGTCTTTGTTTTCGCATGCAATACATTCAACGGTCGCTCGTTCGTTAATCTGGTAGCACTTATTCAGTTCTGCCATGAACGAGGTCCGGAACCGGAGTAAAGCGCGCTTTTCTACCTCATCCCACAATCCTTTGTAGGTCTTTTGCTCGGTGTCTGCGATCTTATCCATCCTCTCCAACGTGATCCCCGGAAGCGAGTTTATGTATAACCCGCTTTCCGGTTCACTTGAATGGCAACCTTGTAACCCAATAAATCCGGTGAAGCAATCCAAGATAGGCATGATCAGGTATTAGTGATGGTGTAACGGAGGGTGCCGTTGTTCCCGCTCAGACGGTCAGTACCGCAGTCGCTGTAGATAGCCTCGTTCTGGTAAGCATCAGACGGAATGTTAAACAAGCCGTATGTCTTAGACAGAATCAGCGCATATCCGCGGTTGATCGGTACAGTACCATCGCATTCGCTTTCTATGTCCTGGGGACAGTCGAAATACTTCAGCTGTGCGTCCACCACCAGGGCATCATAACCGCCGTTACAGTTGGGACAAAGAACCGGCAGAGGCAGGGTAAAGAATTGAGATACACCCTTATCACCTGCACGGAACCCTTCATACCGTACGATATCAATCATGCCCACAGAGCCCTGGGAGAATACACCAACTTGGTTAGTGCCCCAGGCCGCCTTTGAATACAAGTCGTGATAGAAACGGAAGCCAGTAAAGCGGGACATGTCAACACCGCCAGCGTTACAGCAGGAAACGAGCTGCTGAATATTGAAGTTGTTGAAAATACCGCTACCAACAATATCAATCTGACCACAAAACTCGTTCTCAGAAGCATCGGCCAATATCTTCGTGATGCCCGTGCTCAGGTCGTACTGAGTGGCGTCCTTCGGAATGTTTACCGTCTGAGCTGAGTTTGTTCCCGTAACCACATTCACACCGAACTTTATCGCCTGCAGGGTCAGCAGATCCTGGTTGATACCACCTACAAGACCGTTGACAGAGTTCATCACATCGCCCATGAACTCGTTCATCAGCGGTGTGGCCGGCTGACCTACCATCACGGTGCGAGAAGCGTCAGCGCAATACTTCGCCATTGTCTCGTCATCGATGAAAAAGGCTACTTTCCGGAAGTTGGTGGTGGCCAGGGCGGCTTCCAGCCAGGCCGGGATGTAGTTGATGTTACAGTTATCCTCAGTATCGGTTTGAGAAGGCACGACACGCTTTTTGTACTTATATCGTACGTCTCTTTGGTGTCCGTTGCCATCGCTCAGAGTGAGTAATTGGAGGGATGGTTTATCTTCAAGCAGTTTCTGAAGAAATCCGGCGGGAGTCACTTTAAATGCCGGAGTGTTACACTGCGCTATGTCACTTAGCTGCGCAAGTATGCTGGGGCAAAAGCCGTTTGCCATTGTATTAATAATTAAGAAGGTTTACTTCCTCTTAACTACCGGTATTTGCAAAGGCTGCTTTGGCTTGTTCTATCTTTGAAAGTAAAGCATTATTAGCCGGAGCGCCATTGGGGACGGTAGTAGTAGGATTGCCATTGATAGGCGGTGTCCCGGATGGACCGGCAGGAGTCTTGTTAACCTTTATGATCTTCGCGCCGGAAAGAACCTTGTCGCGAAACTCACGGTAGTTGACAAGCTTGTTATCTTGGTAGAAGTCTAGCGCCTCATCTGAGGCCTGTACGAGAGTTAGCGTGCCATTTCTGTTAACGACCTTGGCACCTTGGGCCGTAAGTTCTTTATTCAAACGCTGTTCCGCAAGCGTCAGCATTGTTTCCCGGTCAAATTGATCTTCGGCCAGGTCTACTTCTGACAATGAGTTACGGAACAGTGTGGTAGTTATTTCGTTCTGGGCCTCCTGACGAATCTGCTTAATCTGATCGTCATACTGTTTTATCAGCTGGGCCTTTTCTTGGTTTAGCTTGTTGATTTGCTCTTGCAGTTGTGCTTTGTCCGTCTTGCCCGCTGCCCCTTTCTGCGCTTCCAGGTCACGAATCTTCTTCGCAATGGCCGGAATGCGTTCGTATGTATTTTCGATGCCTGTGATCTCCTGACGGCTGGCGTCATCAAACTCAAACTCATCAAATAGGGAAAGGATGTTTTTATCAACACCATCAAGAATTGAACTACGGAAGTGCTTTTTAAGTGCTGGGTTGTTCTTGGCTGAATCCTCAGTCATAAGACGAGTGTTCAGGGCATCGTTCAGTTCATCAGGTATTTCCAGGTTCGCACTGAGAATGTCAGTGAACTCCGGACTTTCGGTGTTGTAACCCGCTTTCTTAGCGAGATTGTTTAAAAGTGTCCCTATTTTAACAGGCATAAATGTTTGTTTGATCAGAAATTATCGGCCTCCGCAGCCTTTGCATCCACCGCCCTTAGGCTTTGGCATCTTTGGTTTATTGACCTTCGCCATTGTTTTCAGTTTTAGGTTTACGTCCGGGCTTACCGGGCTCTTTTGACGGTTCACTATTTTGTGATTCCAGCAGTTGAGTAATCATTGCCTGTTGCTGCCTGATTTGCTCCTGTTGCTGCTGCATCTGTTTTTTCAGATCGTCCAGGTCAGCCGTATTTACTTGTGTAGGAGCAATGATCGGTGACATCTTTGCTGTAGGCTCAGAGTCCTTTCGCCACTCTGCCACCTCCTCTTCGGTCGCTGGTATCCAGGTCACAGTCTCCTTTGCAGCGTTCTGACTACCCGCCACCTTGGCGTTATATTTCGTCCAGAATTGCCTGGTTTTGTTGCTCCGAGGAACAAATGAAACCCGACCATCCTGTATCAACTTGTCAAATAATTCAGCCATGTAAATAACTTTCATATCAAAAATAGATATTTTCTATATCTACTAGTGCTCACTATTGTTTTTATCTATATATTTGCTATAAAGTATATCATGGACAAAGAAAACAAACGGGGTAAAACCTGGCTACTGACAAAGATTCCGGAGGATATAATCACAATTGTCAGGGAGCATCAGGCTAAGAAAATGAAGGAGTGTAACTGTCAGTATGGGGTCGGCCAAGCTATCTACAATCTGCTCAGGAAGGCCTATGGGCAAGAAAAATAGTATCATTGTGGGATGGACCAAACACCCATACATCCATGCCCACTTTGCGAACGGCCTTTAGAGGAGCCATTTAAAGGGCTTCTGTCATGCTATCATTGCATGATAAATGTTGATCCGGATACCGGGGATACAAAAAGAATTAGGCCGCCTAAAAGCATTATTGGGAAAATAACGGATAAATTAAAGTCGTTTCTATGGATGTAAAATTCAATTCAACCAAACCATTGGGGCATAAATCATATGGAAGTATCCCGCACCTGCCCGGTAGCCGTTTAGGCATTGGGGATCATCATTGCCATGTAGGTCAGGCAAAAATCGCAACGGAAAGGGTAAGAGATAGGCATGACATTGTGATTATTCAGGAAAAGCTAGATGGGTCAAACGTGGGGGTGGCAAAGATAAACGGAGAAATAATTGCCCTTACCCGTTCTGGTTATCTGGCGACTACTTCCCCCTACATCCAGCACCACTACTTTTCAATGTGGGTTGATCAGAATAGGACCCGGTTTGATGAGGTATTAAAGGACGGTGAGCGCATTTGCGGGGAGTGGCTGGCGCAAGCACACGGGACCCGGTATAATTTGCGGCATGAGCCTTTTGTCGCGTTTGATTTAATGTCCGGTAATGCTCGATATATTCACAAGGCATTTTACGATCGCATTTCCGGGTATTTTAAGTTGCCGCACTGTGTCCACTATGGCGGCCCATTGAGCGTTGAACAAGCTATTAACAGATTGGATGATTTTGGAATGCATGGAGCACTTGATCCTGTGGAGGGGGTTATATACCGAGTTGAACATAAGGGGGAAGTCGATTTCCTGACGAAATACGTGCGCCACGATAAGCAAGATGGTAAATACCTGCCGGAACAAAATGGAACCGGGAAACCTATTTGGAATGTCGATGTTTCACAATTTATCAATATTAGATGATAGTAGCATCCGAACTCAGACAGGGTAATATTATCGAAACAGTAGATGGTATTAGACAAGTTACTGGCGTGTTGGGAGAGGTTATATATTGGGGTGGTGAAATGGAGTTTTGCGCCTCATTTCGATGTGAACCGGTTCCCCTCACCGAAGAATGGCTGCTTAAGTTGGGTTTTTCAAGAAGTCCTCTCCCGTTTTCAGAAGGAGTATACGAAGGGCCGATTATAGATAATCGCGTAGAGTATAATGCCGGGTCGTTCATGTATTGTTTATGGACTCAGCGTTTGAGAAATATTGAACATGTCCACCAACTCCAGAACCTTTATTACGCCCTTACCGGCGAAGAGCTGAAAATAAAATAACTATGATAATGAATTACAATGACAGGGTGCGAGCCAATGCTGAAAAGCTTGCTAGAATTAATGTGGCCGAAATGGCCCAGATGGCAAAATATCAAGGGATTACATCTACATTAGGTGGAGATTATGATAATTGGACTGAAAATGCAAAAAAGTCAGCAGTAGGCGCTCATATTAATAGAGCAAAGGCGGCAGTTGCCGAACAAGCTGAAGCGATTCGCCATTTTGGTTTAACATATGACAACAAAATAGATGTAGAAAAATTTCTGTTAGATAATGGATATACTGAAGTTCCATAATACCATTATGCCACTTCCTTAAATTTATCCCTAAGCGCCTGAGGAACCGCGTTATCCGGCACAGGGAAAATAGAGTGCTGGCAATTCCACCCGCCTGCATAGGTCATGAAGTTACTACTGTTTGTTCCCTTGATAAATCCTTCCGGCAAATCTGTCTTTGGGTTCAGCTTACACTCTCTTTCTTGGAATTCTGGGAATTCCCCCTTGATTAATTTTGGTATTTCGCTTCTATGAAAATACCGTTTCTCTGTCATTGCATGGCAGAAACAACGGGTGGTAGTAATGGTTGAGCCAACATACTGATACCAGCGGAAATTAAGACCCTCAGACACTGTTTGGGTGTAATTCCTGGAATATTGAGCGATTGACGTGATGACATTTGTCTTTATTTCTTGGCCGAAAATCCCAGGAGTCGCTGCATTGCTTACAACGCGACCCACTAAGGTGCCGGCCAATGCTCCATAACTCCCCCCGGTTGTGATATTCTGAAGTAGTATCTTCTTGATGCTATTTATAGAACTGGATAATCCCACCTCTGTAAGTGCATCCAATGTTGTGGTTACAGCATACTCCCGGATCGCCTGTAGTAATGGAGTGGGCTTGAACTTCTCCTGAATGAGCTTAAAGTACTGATTTTGTAGCTTTGTAATCTCATTGAACGCTTCCAGGTAATCTTTTACATCTTTCTTGTACCCATCATCTATAATGATCTTCAACAGTCTTCGGCTAATATTCCCTACCAAACGTAGGTTTTTTACCGATTGAAGAATCTTATCTCCTTTCGTGTCCAACTCCTTTAATATTACTTGTAGTTCCTTCCAGATACGTTGTTCGATATCAGGCAGTTTATTATTGAACTTCTCTGCGGAAGATTCGATAATATCTGATATTTGCTTCATTATTTGCGCCGGTGTTGCCATATTCTTATGCTTCTACCTCCTCGATTACTTCCTCTCCCTCCTCGGGTGCCATGTCGGTTAAAATGGACTGCTTCGTAGAGTTGGCGTTAATTACCTCCTCTGCGTATCCAATAATTATACCCTTCCTTTCCGCCATCGTAATAGATCCGAAGTTTTTGTTTTCTGCCATAGCCCTGCGCACAAATTGCTGTATGTTTGAGCTGATCACATAGTCAAGCTGGGTAATGCCATTATTATTGAGTCTTACCATTTTATCGTCCTCTGTTATATTGGGGAACGGGTCAAGCTCAAAGACCGTTTCCAGCTCGTCTTTTACCTGGTGGTCATTGTAGAACTTTTTAGCCGCGTATTCCAGCTGCATCTGGTTCAGTATAACCGGACTAAGCTTATTCTGATTTGCTTTAGCCAGGTCATCCAGCAGAAGGGCAGATGAAAGCAGGTCAAACTTTTCTGGAACGGGGATAGCTGGAAGCATTTTTCTGCGCTCATCTTTATTTGGAACTACATCCTTATAACGATATTCGTTTATAACAAAATATGTCCAATCCATAACGTCCACTATGTCTTCTGCTACAGAATGCACAAAGTTGTTGGTTTCTTCTCCATCATACGCCTTTGCCACTCCACTTTCAGCAAGAGGCGTCTTAGAAAGAAACTCCATATTAACGGCAGAAAGGGCGCCATATAACTGCTTATCTACCTGCCCGTCTATCCTATCCACCATTAAAGCAACGTCTGTCTTCTGGATGTAACCAGCTGGCGGAGTGGGAATAGGCGCCGCGCCTTCAACATTGTTAACAGGCCTTAGGACAATGTTAGAATAGGGAGAGGTGTTAACATAGCCCACCCCCCTACATTGGGTACATTCACATTTTTTATCATTTACAAATTCAATCCCTTTCCCTTTACAGTGCCGGCATTCAGTTTGGCTATATATCCATTTGTCCGAATGCACATGTTGTACAATCTCAGCCTGCAGGTCGCTGTATATCCTGGCTGCTTCATCCAGTCGGGGAACCATGGCTTGAATGCGAGATTCATACAGGAAGATATTATCAAGCGCCTTGTAAAACACCCCTCCAAGCCTGCGAACAGGAGCAAAGCCTAAATTATGCGGCCGCTTCCACTCTTCTTGCATCTTATAACCCAGATCATACTGAACCCATCGGTGTATATTCTGCCGGTCAATGATATATATTATCAGCCCGTTAGTATAAGTTCGGCCATCAACAGTATATGTGTGGGAGTCGGCAGATAACAGTACTGCGTAATCATCCATAGCGAAGTCCAGCACCTGATCTGAATGGAAAATATATGAGTACGGTCGTAGAAACTCCGCGTCCGCGACATCCCATTCCAGGGGCCAAATAGCCTCTACTGCGTTGGCGTCGATCTGAAGCGCCTTTAACAGGACCGAAAAGGCCCAATTAGTGACACTTCTAAAGTAAGGATAGCGTTCTTCGCAATATGCCTGCAACGTTTCATCCTCCCGCCCAGACACGAGCGCGGGGATGGTATTAGGGTCGTAATTTATAGACCAATCCTGGGAACGGCGGATCTTGGAAAGAGAGGTGATTACCTTTCCGACAGTTGGCTTTGTAATCGGAACGTATATCTTTTTCCGGTACTCCTTTATCCTGTCGCTCTCTGACGGGCGCCGCTCTTCTATTATATCCTCTGGCACTTCTCCATTGGCATGAACACGCAAGGCCTTATAAAGCTCTACAGCTTCATCATAAGCCTTGTATTTTATTTGCTTACTGGCATATTGTTCTATCAGATCACGCGTTACATTGATAGGCATCTTAATACTTTGATCTTTCTGGTATGTAACTTCTCTTGTCCCGCACCTGATACGGCTGGTTTATGCCCATAACTTTAGCGTAGTGAGCGGTCAGGTTATTATAGTGAGCTTTAGCATATTCAGGCGTTACATTACCCCCTATGCTATAGCCATAGAATAATTTTGAAAGCTGATAGGGCTGCAGGTGCCTGTGCTTCCTGTCCCTGAAGTGCCAGTAAATAGGCAGCCAGTTATCCTTATGGGGCACTATCCCGGTTTGAAGGCTGGCGATTATAAAGGCTAGCTCATCTGGCATTGCCGATCCGGAGAAGGTCTTTGTTCCCGGTTTTGGCTTGTCAAAGGCTTTCTGAACCCGTTTGAAATAATCCTTTGCCCTGGCTGTCTTTTCGAAGTAGACCAGTTCAGAGTAGAATATATACATTGGGTTCTCCCCTCCTACCATCTGCCTGAGCTCCAATGGATCAGCCCAATAACAGTAATCCTTTGGGCCTTCGTTCATGATGGTAAAGTCCAACCCTTCCAATTCTTGGAATAGTTTACTTACAGGCCGGTCGCACATCCAGACCATGTCCACGTCAAGAAATAACGTCCTTTCGAACGGGGAAAGGTCGTACATTCTTGTTTTAGGCTTTATGTAGTCTGGCTGGCCCTTGGTGTGCCATGAGCTATCTGCAGGGACAGCTTCGGAACTGAATAGCCGCTGTTCGTTTTCAGGAAGCCCGTAAAGGCCCCCGTCATGAACAAGATGGATATTTACTCCCTTGTCGGAAGCCCTCAAAGAAGCGGCCAGATTAACCGCCATTTTCAGGTAGTTCATATGCCCCATTGCTATTAAAAGTACTCCTGTCATATTTCAATTATTGCTATTCGTTCACCCGCATAACCAGCAGGGACAAATGTTATTACACCGGTTGCTGAATCAAGATCATATGTATTGCCTCCGGTTGTGTATTGAATAAGCCCTTCCCTGAACACTTCTATCTGAAGATTAGAAAGCCCTATCAGGTTATCGTCCTGGTGCTCGGTCTGGCCTTCAGTAAGCGTAAACTCATCGCTGTACTTATCAGGACAGCTAGGCGTTACTCCTCCGCCTTCGCATTCATCTATTATTTCTACGCCACACTCAAATCCGCAGTTGTTGTTGGAATAACTTTGAGTGTAGTCATAAATAGTGAACTCACCTGTATTAAGGACGGTATTTATATTTTCATCAGGCCTATTTATGGTGTATTCTCCTTCCTGGCTCATTCGCTGATTGACATTGGCAAATGTGTTTCCTACCGTTACCACATCGTGTTTTAATGCCACTACAAGCCTCTCATGCTGCAGATCACTTAGGTATCCTACCGTTCCCTGCCATGTTTTGTCTATCTGGGTTGATGTTCGCTTCCTAACTTGGTTAGATTGGCGAAATACGTTCTCCTCAATTTGGAATGCAGGGTTTCGGAGATAAAAAGGTAATCGTATCTCATTTTCTGTTATGCGCGTAGTACCGTTGTCATCATAGGTTACATACTTGAAATCATACCCGTTTTCCTCATTATAGTATGTAATGACTGAGGTGAAACATTCCTTCGTTTCCCTGTAGAATATATTACTACAGGCAAGTGCGTCGCCGCCAGAGTTTAGTATGCAGTACCGGAAACATTCACCCGATCCGACTATACCGCTCATGTCTGTTTCGGGAAAGTTTACGTACCCATATCCGAAGTAAACGTTCAGGCCAATATTTTTAGCAAGTCCTACCCCGTTGTAAAAGACTATTATGCCGCTGATTGTTGGGACTTCGCAACAGTCTATAAAGTCAAAGCTGGGTAATGCAAACTCATAATATTGAGATATTAGGTCGAAGAACTCCTGCTTTGTATACGTTCCTTCCGGAAGTTGAGGCTGTCCAGGCGCGGGAGAATAATTACCGACAGCTAACGGGAAATCATCATCTGAAAGGGCGTGACCGTTAGTATCTATAAATTTATAATGCTTACAGGTTTCAATTACTTCATATTCGGGGTCATATATTGTTTCACATTCTTCTGAACAAACCGCTGCATAGAATGTGGTGCCCGATAATATCAGCTCATCCTCCACTTTTATCTGGAACTTGACCCCGAAATTATCTATCACAGGCAGAGCTGCTTGCTTGGTACTCCCTGAACAATCAGTTGGATCTGTATTGAAATCAACAAATGAGTTATATGGTGATCTGATCGGCATTCTATTGTTTTTCTAATGTCCAGGACTGCCCTGCAGCCTTAACAATGTCGGCATCATCTATGCCCGTTATATTGTATATAACAACCTTAGTTATGTATCCATATCCTTGGCCCGCAGTAATTGTTACACTCTGCTGGGAAACGGTGGTTTGTCCAGCATTGAAGTTTAGTGTATTAGTGGGACTCGCCAACGGACTGCCTGGAAACGCTCTACATGCTTCAAGTGGAATAGTGGTATTAACTACACATTGTCCCCATTGGAAACTGATATTTCCTGGCGCTGGCACATCTCCGACACTATGGGCGGTTAGGATCAAGTGGTTATTACTTCCAAAGCTGGTCAGCTGAGCCGAAAGCTCAATCTTAAAGGCCGGTGCCGGCATTTCAAACGTGCCATAAGCATAATTTTGCCCCACCTCACTTTCGGAGCAATAGGGGATGATCATTACACTCCATTCCCCAGGCGCTATACCCGACACCGTGAACGGATGGGTGGTAGTGGTCCCTGAAAAACCAGTTCCGGCCCCCGGAGTATTTCCTTGTGTAACTATATATGCCCATAAAGTAGCCCCGGGATTGCCTTCTGTGAAGTCTATCTCGGCTGTTTTGTTAGTGAAATTATAGCTGTCCATCGTCACCGAACCCGGAGTAACGGTCGCTTCACAGGCTTCAGGCGGCTCAACGGCAGGTAACTGAGTAGTATTTTTAGGAATTGCAGTTATTGTTGCCATTCCTTCTTCAGGACGGTAGCTGATATTCTTTATCCAGCCGTAAATATCATTCCCATTACACTTAACAAGTATGGACTTAAACTTTAAGGTGGGCTCATCCTTTATCCGCTTGAATAGGTTGTAGTTCAGCGGATGATCAAAGGTTATTAACTCAGGAAAGGTTATCGGCTTTGCATTGTCCTGGTCATCAAAGTTGCCTATTGAAATGGATGCGTTCTCCGCTATCGGCTGACCTTCGATATTACAATCGTTTAGGCCGAATTTTGCTACATAGTTGGCTTTGCCCTCTGTAAAGATCAGCTTACTATCGCTTTGAAGCTGCCGCAGGCCTTGCATAATGTAGTTAAACCAGCGCATGGCATTACGGATAGGTGAAATGCGGCCATTGTAGCAGGTATCTGGATCGTTAACATTCTCTACACCGTAGGCGACATCAGCAAACGTCTCTACCGAATATTCAGCGGGTAGCCCTTCATCTTTCAAGCATATGCCAAATAGATCATTATCATATTGCCAGTCATCTGTGCCGGTATCGAGGCGACGGGTTATTTCCCACGTATAGGGAGCTGAAATAATATCGCTCATCGCTTCAAGCTCTTGACTAATTGCATTTATATTGAGTCTAAAACGGCGATCAGTCATCAGCTCATCCAGGCCAGAATATTGCTCAGCGGTCCATTTATTGTATCCTACATGCAAACGGTTGAACAGCCTTTTAGTGTCTACCGACCGGCGCACCTTGGGAGCATCGCTGAAAATAATTCCTACCTGATCTTGATAGAAATAGCGCCAATCTTCAAAACGAAGAACATTAAACCCCTCTCTATTCTTATCTGGCTCTATCGTTAACCCTATGTTCCAGATAGCGTTGTGATCGTCAAAAAGCTGTTTAAGGCTAACAAAGCAGCCGGGCTGCGTGCCGTCTGTAAGAAGCCGGCGACGAACATTTAACCCGCTGCTGATAGCGTACAGGCCCGCGCACGTCTGATTCAGTATAGCATAAGGCTGTGAATCAACTCGCCCAAAAGTTTCAGAATAGAACCGG
>Ga0105042_100037_pt1 | contig 14372 bp, 28 predicted proteins | sample LS_165metaG_FD_91487 | JGI IMG/M metagenome (GOLD analysis project Ga0105042, IMG submission 91487) | Switchgrass associated microbial communities from Austin, Texas, USA - LS_165 metaG | ecosystem: Host-associated > Plants > Phyllosphere > Phylloplane/Leaf | place: USA: Austin, Texas | collected... | reverse complement strand
GGGCAGGCGCACCGCCACCGGCAGACGCGGTCGGCGAGCCACACCATGGCCTCCCTGGCTGGGTGGGCGCCGGTGGCCGTCCGGTGCGGATGGGCGTACGGCGCCGCGAATGAGAGGACCTGGTCGGCCCGGTTGACGATGTACGTCTCGGGGAACCGCAGGTTGTCGGCCGCCCGGCATCGCCTGCAGTCGCCGGCGTGGCACCAGGAGGAGGGCCCGAACTGGCAGGCGCACGCGGCGAGCAGCTGCCTGCGGATGGCGGAGGGGAGGACGTGTTGGCGCACCCAGGCGGCCTCGTCGGGCGTCATGCCGCCTCGCTTCCGGCCAGCCGCTGGACGACCTGGCGGGCCAGGGCCAGCTCGTCGTCGGGGATGCCGAGGACATCGATGCAGTCGTCGGCGCCGGCCAGGATGGCGGTGATCGCCGCCTTGATCCGTTCCCGGCGTTCGACGGCCTTGCCTTGGGCGTCGGCATAGCGGACGTAGGTGATAGCGGACTCACGGGCGGTGTCGCCGTGGACAGTCCCGAATCCGGCTTCGGCCGAAGCCGATCGCTTCTCGTTCTTGGCGCGAGGCTTGCTCGTCGAGGGCGTGGTGCGCTCGGCTTCCAGGCACGCGGCGCACGCCTGCACCTTGCGGTAGATGTGCTGCTTGTATCCGGCGGTGGTGCCGTGCCGGATGCCCTTCTCCTGGCCGATGACGCTCACCGGGTCACCTCCGGCCATGCCACCTTGGCCAGCGCCGCCCGGTGCAGCTTGGGCAGGTCGACGACCGGGTGGCCGAGATGATCCAAGCCCATCGACTGCAGCCACCACCCGTCGCATTCGTCTTCGGTCGGGAAGACGAGCCCGGCGCGGCCTTGGGCGGCGGTGGCCATCTGGCTCTTGGTCGCTCCGCCCGTCCCGGTGGCGTAGATCTTGAGGTGCATGGGGTTGACCAGCGCGATCGGTGCGTTCATGCGCTTGCAGGCGAGGCGGATGACGCCGCTGATTTCGGCGAGGCGGTGGGCGGCGGCGGAGCGGAGTCCGGGCGCGTAGTCCTCGATGACGACGAGGTCGGGCATCCAGGTGCAGAGAATGGCCAGGAAGGCTTCTTCGATGTGGTCGAGCCGTGTCAGGTCGTCGGTGAGGGTGCGGGTCTTGCCTGCCTTTTTGGGGGCCCGGATAGCGGTGGTTCCGCCGGGGTGGGCGACGCCACTGATCTCGGCGGCGAGGTCGAGTCCGATGACGCGGGGTGCCGCCTCGGCCGGGGAAGCGGCCGAGGCGGAGACGGGGGCGGCGAGGTCGGTCACAGGTCCCGCCCGGTGAGCCGGTCGGCTTCGCTGTGGAGGGCGTCGACGAGGCGGAGTTCGGTGTCGAGGCTGCCGTCGGCCGGGTACAGGATCGCGCCGAGGTCTTTGGCGGCCATGCGGTAGGAGCCGGAGTGGTCGAGGTCCACGAACTGGCCGTGCAGGTCGACCAGTTTCGTCAGCTCCCCGGCGAATCGGCCGCGCAGGTTGGTGAGGGCTTCGACGGCCCGGCCGCGTTCGGCGTCGAGGTCGTCGATGGTGGCGCGGAGGCGGCGGATCCAAGCACTGTCGGCCCGGTAGGCGAGGCTGCCGCCTGCCAGGAAGGCGATGATTCCGACGATGATGTGGCTGGTCACGGCTGCTCCGGTGGCGAGTAGAGGGAGTCGTCGGGGTGCGGCGTCGGGTCCGCGAGGCGGTCGAGCGGCGGACGTTTCCGGGCGCGGCCGGACGGTGCCGGACGTACGCGGATGGGCAGGAGCCGGTAGGCGGCCCAGGCGATGAGGGCGAGCCCGAAGGAGACGCCGAGCACGGCGACGGCTTCACCCATGGGTGTCGGCCTCCTGGTCGCACGGCCCTTTACGGCAGGTCGGGCACTTCAGCCCGTCGGCGTCCTTGGTCCAGTCCCATTCGCTCGACGGCTCGGCCAGCAGCAGCCGCTCGGCCTCTTCGAGGCTGGCGAAGTGGACGTCGCCGTCCTCGTCCTGGTCGTAGACGTACGCGCAGCAGGCGCACTCGACGGTGATGCACGGGCCGTCCAACTGGCGGGGCTTGTGCGGCAGGCTGTAGTCGGCGGCGAATTTGGCGGCGGTCTCTTCGGTGGCGAAGTGCATGACGCCGTCGTTGTCGAGGTCTTCGCCGTCGTCGTGGGTGAGGACCCAGCAGGTGTTAGCCACGGCTGGCCACCTCCGCCCAGGCGCGAAGCCGTTCCAGGCAGGCGGTCACCGTGGCCCACGCCTCGGCGGAGACGTCGCCGGGCTTGAGCTGCCGCACCTTGGCCGCGCTCTTGTGGACCATGCCGCCCTCGTGCCAACAGGTGACGAGTTCGGCGGCGGCCTCGCGGGATTCGCAGGCGACGAACACCGTGTCGGCGAATACGCCCACCTTGAGGACGATGAGACGGCCGACCGGCTCGAACCGGGACCGCCACAGCAGCCAGCGGTTGGAGTCGCTGCCGCCGTAGGTCATGACGGACATCTCGTTGACCTCGATGCCCCACACCTGGTCAGCCACGTCCGGCCTCCCGCGCGTCTGCGAGTTGCCCTTGCGCGGTGAGCAGGTCCCGATCCAGGCGCTCGTTCTCGGCGAGCAGCCGGGCGACCTCGGCCTCGGCGGCGCGGATCCGCTCCCATTGCTTGTCGCTGGCTTCCTTCGACAGGCCGAGCAGGGCGTCGTACTTGAGGCGGAGGGCTTCCAGTTCTCCGTTCACCTCGTCCCACTCGTGCACGTGCGGGGGCTTGCGACCGGCCTCCCGCCAGGTTTCGTCGCGGTAGTTGTCGCAGGGGTGGCAGGAGCCACACGGGCCGTCGAGCAGGGCGCGCATCCGCTCGACTTCGGCCAGGAGTTCGTCCCCGGCTTCCAGCCCGGCCCCGATGAGCAGGTCACTGTCGCGTTGCGGGTCGGCCGGGACGCGCATCACGAAGCGCCGCGACAGGCCCTGCTCGCAGACTTCGCCCAGTTCGTCGTGGGCGCGCTTGAGCTGGCCGCGCAACTCAGCCAGCCGGTCGGCGGACAGGCGCTCAGTCATCGGTCGCCTCCCGCAGTTGGGCGTTGTGCGCCTCACCGATCCGCGTCAGCGAGCGGAGCGCGCGGGCGATCGTCGCCAGCTCATGCCGGGCGTCGGCCAGGTCGGCAGGCTCCATCCCGTCCGCGAGGTCGCTCAGGATTTCGTCCGCCCACACGTTGCTGGCCTGCATCTCGCCGACCCGAAGCAGCAGCTCGTCCAGCTGGGCCAGCCCATCGGAAGTGATCTCGGGGAACACGGCGGCCATCAGAGCGTCACCCCGTGCTCCCGGAAGATCGCCACGATCACCGGGTCGTCCGCGAACCGCGACAGCGAGTCGTATTCGGTGTCCCAGTCCTCATGCCGCAGCGTCTCGATCAGATCGCCGAGCACGCGCCGCTTGATCTCCTCGGACGCGTTGGCGTCGCACAGCCCTCTCGCGACTGGGTCGAAGATGCGGTAACCCGCAGAACCCCAGCCCATCAGCCCTCACCGCCCGGAGCGTCAGCGGCGGCGGACGGCTTGACCCACTCCACCGACCGCACAACCCGCGCCCGGGCCACGACCGGCGTGAACGTCGCGACCTGCTCGTCCTCCCACGGTTGGGTCTCCTGCATCTCGGTCAGGCCCCGCCGGTAGGTGGCCGCGAAGTGCTCGCCCGCCTCGTTGCGAATGACCAGCCGGTGCGTGGACGTCCACCGGCTGCTGCCGGTCTCGACCTGTGCGACGACGGTCCAGCCGTCGATGGTGCTGCCGGGGCCGTCGTAGGTCAGTTCCCGGGCCGTCTCGGCGTCCAGCTCGACCGGCCCGGTGGCGACCGGCGGCGCGGGCTCCACCTGGAACACGTGCGCCTCGAAACGCACCGGGTCCAGCTTGGTTTCGTAGTCGGCCCCGACCGGCGTGATCTCGATCTCGACGACGCCGTCCCGGGCGAAGATGGACGGCCACCAGTCGTTGCCGTCGTGGTAGTCGTTGTCGCCCGACGTCAGCATCTCGGCGACGTTCTCCGGCGTCGGCGGGGTGATCGCGGTCATGCTGCGCTCCTGGTGGTCTCGTAGCGTCGGCGTGACGGCTTCGCCACCACCGGATGAGCAGCCGCATACGCCGACGCCTCAGCAGCCGACGCCACAGCGCTCGCCAGACCACCCCAGCCGGACGGAGAACCATGACGGACGTGACGGCCCGTGTGGAAGGAGAGCAGCCTCATGACCGCACCCCCGCCGCCTGCTCGACCGCCGCCAGCTGGCACAACTGGCCAGCCGGAACCCTGCGGCCCTCCACCTCGTGATACAGGCCATCACCCGGCGCCCACGACATCGGACGGCCGCACACACACAGCTCCGGTGCCTGCCCCGCCGCGGTGCTCGGCTGGGGCTCGGGCAGTTCGGCGCGGGCCTCGGCGAACAGGATCAGCGCCCGCATCTGCGCGGCCCGATTGTCGTGCCAGCGGGCGGAATGCCGAGCCTCCTCGGCCTTCTGCTCAGCGGCGGCTTGGGCCTTGCGGAGGTAGATCAGGGTGTCTTCGGTGAAGACCAGCTCGTCGGCCAGGAAGTCGGCGGGGATCGGCTCGACGCCGGACGGGATAATCTGGGTGTTCGACATGCTTGTTGCTCCTTCGGGAGGTAGAGCCCCCTGCCGCACGCACGGCAGGGGGCTTTCTGCTTCAGGGGGTCAGGGCTTCCTGCCGGGCCGCCGGCGCATACTGGATCGGCCAGTCGCCGCAGATCACGGCCTCTGGATCGCGCTTGTCGCCCGCCTTCGGGCTGCGCAGGTAGTCCTGGTAGGAGGCGGCTTTCTCGGCCGCCCACCGCTTCTGCGCGGCGTGCAACTCCGGGAGATCCACGGCCAGGTCGTCGAACAGGTGCCGGTCGTCGCGGTAACCCGACTGGATCCGCGGACGGGACTCGCGGGGCAGGTGCGCGATCTCGCCCATCCGCCGGGCCACCCGGTGCGAGATGAGCGCGTCGTAGCGCGCGCCGTGCGCCTTCGCGTCGTCCCAGCCCGCATTGAAGACCTGCGCGCACGTCTTGAGCGCGTGCGCGCCCTGCTTCTCGTTGACGCGCTTCCGCCAGGGGTCGACGTGGACGGACAGGACGCGGGTGTCGACGACCAGGCCGATCCGGCCGCCCGCCCACTCCGCCAGCGGAGGGAAGCCGTGCCGGGCCAGCTCGCGTTCCAGGACGGTGAGGTCGTACACGACGTTGTGCCCGACCAGAGCCAGGCCTTCCCGCCACGCGTCACCCACGAGCGAGGCGACCGCCTGCACGCCGGCGTCGGCGGGGTCGCCGTGCTCGGCCAGGTACTCGTTCGTGTAGCCGTGGATCTCGATGTTGTCGGCCGTGAGCTCCGCGCCCGGGTCGATCAGGATGGGCGGGTTGTCGCGCGGCAGCATGCCGCCGCCGACCCAGCCGAGATACGCCTCGACGATGCGGGCCTCCTCCGGGTTGGCGGAGGAGGTTTCCAGGTCGAAGGCGGCCATCCTGCACGAGCCCAGGCGCGCGTTCACCATGGCCGCAGCTCCAGCCCGGCCTTCGCCCGGTCGTCGTCGACGTCCCACGGCTGCCGGAAGTGGAGGCGGCGGGCGATCTGGCAGCCCGTGCACTTACACTCGGCGACCAGGTCCCGCTCGCCTTCCGGCGTCCACGCGAAGGTCTGGTGGCCGTGCAGGACGTTGTTGAAGACCTCCTTGGCCTCGCGCAGTTCGGCCCGGTACTCGGCGAGCTGCTCGGCCAGTTGAGCTTCCCGGCAGTCGCACGCGGTGCGGTGCTGGACGCACGCCTTCCAGCGCGGGTCCAGCGAGTCCTTCGGCAGCGGCGCGTGCAGGGGCAGGGTCACCGCGGGGCGGGCTCCGCCGCCGAATCGGACGGTGTGGCGTACGGCCAGTTCGGTGGAGGCCACGGTCTACTCCTGGCCGTACATCTCGTCGGGGTCGGCCACCTCGAGGCCGTCGTCGACGACGTCGGCGTCTACCGGCTCCTCAGGCGCCCGCTGCGGCTCCTCGCCCGGCGCGGGCGGGTTCTTCTCCAGGTGGTCGATCACGCGGCCCGCCTCGGCGACGGTCAGCTCGTTGCGGCTCGCCACCTCCCGGCCGATCACATCCGCGACGAACGCGAGCGCCGTGTCCCGGTCGGTGATGCCGGCCTCGCGCATGAGGGCGGCCATCTTCTTCTGCTGCGGGCCGGTGATGGTCGGCTCCATGCCGTCCGGCGGCTGCGGCGGCTCCGGCGGGGCGACCGCCTCACGGATGGTCTGGCCGGGCCTGTTCTCCCGGGCCACCGCGGTGGTGACCACCACGGAGCCGTCGCCGTTGACTTCGGCGCCGAGCTCCTCGGGGGTGTAGCCGACGCCGGACAGTTCCTCTTCGCACGCCTCCCGCGCCACCTCGCTGATGGCGCGTGCCTTGAGCATGGCCTCGGGGTAGTTCTTCCAGACGGCCTTGTTCGTCAGCCCGGCGGCCTGGGCGCGGCCCATCGTCCAGACGGCGCGGAACTCGAAGTCGGGGTCGTCGCGGCGGATGATGGTGGCCACCGCGGCGACGAGCTTGCCCTGCTGGTCGCGCTCCACCCAGACGCGCAGCCGGTGGCCGGCGCGGCGGACGAGGGCGGAGATGAGGCCGGACGAGGCGGACGGTTTGCCTTCTATTACATGTACGCCGTTGATGGCGGCCATGGGCTCGATGCCGAGGGAGCGGCCGAATTCGATGGCCCACAGCACGTTTTCGGGCTTGGCCTGGAACTGCTTGGGCAGCATGTTGGAGGTGGCCAGGGTGCGGGAGTATTCGATCCGCTCGGGCAGCGTGTCGTGCTGGACGGCGGGCAGGTTGTCGACGGTCACGCGGGGGCTCCGATCAGGGCGGCGGGGTCAGGGAGTTTGCGGCCGGCCACCAGGTACGGCTTGCCGCCGTTCTTGGCCTGGCGGGTGGCGAGGGTGTGGCCGTTCCAGCGGGCGCGGCGGGCGTCGCCCATGGCGTTGAGCAGGCGGGTGCGGGCCAGCTGGTCGGCCTCGGCGGCGGCCTCGGCGGCGGCGAGCGCGGTGAGGAACTCGGCGGCCTGCTCGTCGTCGACCTCGACGTCGGCGAGCGGGTCTTTCTTGTCGCGGATGTCGGGGTGGATCTGGCGTACGGCCTCGTAGGTGGCCGTGTGGGCGTCCAGGTCGGGCATCTCGCCCCACAGCAGCGAGTCGAGGAAGTCGATCGCGGCGGATCGCATGAGGGCGGCGTCGTCGGGGTCGTAGTCGACGATGTACTCGGCGAACTGGAGGCGGCTGCCGAGGACGGCGAAGTATGTGCGGGGCAGGCCGAGGACGTCCATGTACCACTGGGCTTGGCACCGGTAATAAAGCGGCACTTGGTCGGTGCCGGGTTCGCCCCAGCCGCTGCCGTCGGCGTCGGTTTTGATCTCCAGGAGGGCCGACATCTCGATGTCGTACCAGCCGACGGGCCAGCCGCCTTCGGGCTGGTAGTAGCGGATGAGCCGGTCGGGGTTGGCGAGCTGCCAGTCCCGTTCCTGGTGGGTCCAGGTGCCGGTCTCGCGGATCATCCATTCGGGGTGCTGGTCGGCGAACCAGTTGGCGATGGAGGGTTCGAGGTAGTGGCCGCGCGCCTGCTCCTTCGTCTCCGCCTCGGGGGCGACGAGGCCGGCCATCTGGCACCAGAGGCTGTAGGGGGATTCCCAAGGGCTGATGCCGAGGACGGCGGCGATGCTGGATCCGCCGAGCCGGGCCTTGCGCGCGGCGTGCCATTCGATGCTGCCGTTGGGCCAGGTGCCGAGGTAGCGGCCGGTGGGTGTGTAGAGGCCTTCCACTACTCGTCCTCCCCGTTGTCGTCTTGGTGGTCGTCGGGGTGTCCGCGCCATCCGGCTTCGCGGTCCTGCTCGATGTCGGGGTCGGCGTGCCAGCTCATGACTCGTCTCCGTCGCAGGAGTGGCCGTAGACGATGCGGCGCACGTCGGACTCGTTGCAGATGAGGTCGTAGGCCAGGCCGGTGCGGAGGCCGCACGGCTTGTGGATGAGGTGGTGGAGGGACCACCAGCCGGAGGCTTTCTCGGCGTCCCAGTCGCTCGGCAGCCTCATCACGCCTCACCCCTGGTGGGCTGCTCGTCGGCCACATCCACCGGCACCGGCCGCTCCTCGGGCGCGTCGGCGTCCTCGTGCACCAGGTAGGTCACCGGGTACTGCGCCGACAGCCGCTGAAGACTGTCGGCGACCGTCAGGTGGGTGTCCGGGTGGGTGTGGGCGACGGCGGCTTCCAGGACGCCGATCAGCAGGTTGACGCGCGTCTTACGCAGGTCGTCCCGCGTCTTGCGTCCCTCGCTGTCGGCCGGGCGCGGCAGGTCGAGGAAGTCGCGAAGCGCGGCCAGGAGCGGGCGGATCTCCTCGGCGTCAGCCATCGAGGCCACCCCGCTCCGTCAGGCTGTCGGCGATCTGCTCCAGCCGCGCCTCAGCCCGCTCCATCCCCGTCTCGTCCTCGTCGTCGAGCTGGCGGAGCAGCTCGTGGTCGCCGACGATCTGGGCGAGCGCCCGGCGGACCTCGCGGGGCGAACGGTTGGCGGCCCAGTCGTCGACGATGCGGGCCGGGTCGCGGGCGATCCGGATGCGCACGCTGTTGACGACGGCGACCATCGCGTCAGCCGCCGCCACCTCACGGGCCGGGCCGGAGGCCAGGATCTCGCCGTGAACGACCCGCACGATCACCTCGGACAGCGGCGTGCCGGGGGCGACGAGCGGGAGGACGTGGCAGGTCGTGCGCAGAATCCGGCGCACAGTCGGGGACGCGGTCATCGGGCCTCACCGGCCTCGGCGTTGCCTGCGCTGCCCTGACGCTTCTCGAGCCGGGCCCTCGACTGGCAGAGCCGATCGACGGCGCGGGCGTAGGCGAGGTCTCCGGCAGTCGCCGCCAGATATCCGATGAGCTGGTGCATCTCGTCCTGGCTCAGGTCGCCAAGGGACTCGAGCCGCTCGTCGGCGGTCTTCCTCGCGTTGTCCGGAGTGATCGCGCTCATCGGCCGGTCACCACCGTGTCGATACCTTGCTGGGCGGCGATCTCTGCCATCAGCCGGGCACCCACGGCCAGAGCGCCGCGCTCGTCCGTGCCCATCTCCGCCAGATCGCGCTCCCGATACGCCTCATCCACCAGCCGGGCCACCTCGCCCGAAGCCCACCGGCAGACGTCGGTCCGCGAGTCCAGCTCTCCCAGCGGATGGGCCGCGCCGCGCGCCAGGCGGTCATTTACCAGCACCTCGCGCATCGCATGCCGGATCGCGTCACCGCCGCCCGTGGCGGGCCGTTCCGCCGCCTCGCGGGCCAGCACCACCATGGCGGCGTTCAGCGGGTCGCCCTCCACCAGGCCTGTGATCGGGCAGACCGTCACCGCCTGGGCCATGCTGCGCAGGTCGGCCCGGTCGCTGCGGCTGTCGCCGAGGGCATCCAAGTACGTGATCGCTTCCGGCGCCTGCAGCACGGCAGCCGCCAGCGCGGTGTGAAGGGACGGACCTACGCCCTGCACCGGCTCGTCGCTGCCGCGCTGTGCGACGACGTGCACGTTCGGGCGGACGGCGGAACGGGCCAGGATCTGGATCTCGTGGCCGGTGGCGTGCAGCGCCTCGACGAGCTCGCCGACGCCGGCCGGGGCGAGGATGTCGCGGGTGGTGGGGACGACGAGCACGGCTGGTGCCGGCGGCGTCTCCAGGTCGGGAAGAATGGCAGTCATTGGTCCTGCTCTCTCTGCTGTGACGGTTGGGGAGGGCGGGGTCATCGCGAGGTCTCGGGGATCAGCCGGGGCCTCGCGGCATGTTCAGGTGGTGGTGATCTCGGGCTCGGGCGCGTCGCCGAGGTAGCGGAGGATCTCGGCCCGGGAGACGCGGGTCATGCCCTTGCGTGAGCCCGGACGGCGCACGTCCTTTGCCTTGAGGTCGCCCGATGCGATGAGCCGGTAGACCGTGTTGACGCCGACCCGCAGTTGACGTGCGGCTTCCGGCACGGTGTATGCGAGCGTGTCGTCGGGGGCGGTCGTTGCGGCCTTCATGCTCGCTCCCTTCTGGTGGCAGATTCTTCTGCCGGAGGAGTGAAAAGTTGGTCCAGGGGGACTTGGACGAACGAGGCGATAGCCTCGGCGGTCTGCTTGCTCGTGCTGGTCTTCCTCCCACTGGCGAGGGCACCGATGGTCTGGCGAGATATGCCCGTACCTCGTGCGACCGCGCCAGTGTCGCCTGCCGCCTTGATGACGGCCGCGAAGGTTTCACGGCCTTTCAGGGCCCAGCCGCGGGTGCGTGGCATGCGTCGTGCCCTCCGGGGAAGTGCTGGAACAGTGTGGCAGATTCTTCTGCCACCGTAGGGCCAGAAGCGCCTGACTGTCTAGTCAGATGGATAGGTCCATCGCATCACTAGAGAGCTCTGGCATTATTGTTGTCACCAAGCGATCGTCGCACTTCAGACATTTCGGTCGTTGTCAGCGGATTAACCTGCCGCAACACGCGTTTCCATTGGCGAGGGAACCACAGGGAGCGACAACAATGCCGCCGCATAGTGACGACGTACGTCGTCCGTTCAGTGATCACCTGCGTGATTACATCGAAGAGCAAGAGAAGTCACCCACCGGAGTCAGCCTCCGCATGCTGATCGAGAAGTGCGTCGATCCTGAAACCGGGCAATCGCTCAACCGCACCTGGCTGACCGAGGCTTCCGCAGGCCGGACCAAGAAGATCCCCGAGCCCTGGCGGCTGCGCGCGCTCTCGCGGGGGATCGGGACGCCGGTGGCCGTACTTCAGCGACTGGCCGCGGAGCAGTGGGCAAACGTGCAGGCCGACGCCCTGCATGTGCCGGTCGGCGAGGAGGACTGGGTGCTTGTGCCCATCCCGGCTGGGCTGAGTGAGGTCGAAAAGCAGAAGGTTGTTCGGTGGGCGCAGCGTTATGCCGAAGATCTGACGGAGGAAGGCTAACCTCCACGCCACATCTTCCTTGCTGTGGAAGATTCCGCCACATCGTCCCGGATCGTTCCAGGATTATTGCGTAACACTAGCCTCTCCCGGTTTTTGGAATAACCGCACACGGCGTAGAGAGGCACACAGTGATCAGAACATGCATACGGTCCGCTATCGGCTGGTCCCACCCGAACGACTCAGCCCATACGGCGGCGGCCACATCCGCCTCCACGCCACCGGCGTAATCCCCTACATCGACCAGCGACTCATGGACCCGATCATGCCGTGCGTCATGAACCCGCCCGCGACCGAGGTCCTCAGCAAGATGACCCGCCTCGCGGTCCCACTGGACGAGCCGTCCATCCGCTGCCGATTCTTCCGGGTACCTGATCTGCCCGACGGCCAGCTGATCGCCTACGATTTCGACCCCGTGAAGGGCACCGTCGACGTCCTGCTCCTGGCGGACACCGTCAAGCAGGATGTGATCCCGGTCCTCGATCATGCAGGCGAGATGCTGTTCCGGCACTACACCCTCTAAATCCGACCCCCACGCAGAGGCCACAATGGCGCGATTCCGAAGGCTCCCGTCCGGGCTATGGCAGGCGACCGTAGACCTGCCATCCGGACGACGGACCACGAAGTCGGGGCCCCGCAAGAAAGATCTGCAAGAGTGGGCGACCAATCTAGAAGCGAAAATCCTCGCTGGCCACAAGGTGAATCCCCGTGGCGGCCGAACCCTGCTCAGTGACTGGCATACCCGCTGGTGGGAGGCCCGCGTCGTCGAACCGGAGACGCGGCGAGGAGACGAATCCACCTGGAGCAACCACGTTCATCCCCACTGGGAGGAATGGCGGATCGGTGACATAGGCCGTATCGATGTCCAATCTTGGATTCGCGGCCTGGAGAAAAACGGCGTTGGCGCACATGCAATCCGCCACGCCTATAACCTTCTCTCTTCCCTACTCGGCGACGCCGTATTAGAGGGTCTGATTCCTGTATCGCCATGCCAGCGAATCGACCTGCCGCCGACTCCGCCGAAAGCTCCTGCGTGGTTTACCCGCGGCGAGGTGGACGCCATCGTCGCCGAACTCCCGGCCGGTCACGCGGCCATGACCGAGCTCATGGTGTACACCGGCCTCCGCTGGGGGGAGGCCGCTGGCGTGGCCGGCGCGAACCGGGACGATGAGACCGGCAATCCGGTCGACTGGCTCCGCGGACGGATTCAGATCCGCGGCGCTATGTCTCAGTCGGGAAGGTGGAAGCAGTACCCGAAGAACTCCAGCAGCCGCCGGGAGGTGCCGGTGCCGCGTCCGGTGCTGGATCTCCTGGCGCCGCTGCTGGCCGATCGCCGCCGTGACGCGTGGGTATTCGTCGCGACGCGGCGGAGTCCAGGGAGTAAGCCGGGGGCGGAGCGCCCGCCGGTGTCGGGGTCGAACTGGTGGCATGTGTGGAAGGCGGCGATCCGGCGGGCGAATGAGCGGATCGAGGCCGCGAACGCGGGACTGCCGCCGCACCAGCACCGGGCGCCGGTGCCGGACTATACGCCGCACGACTGCCGTCATACGGCGGCGAGCTGGCTGGTGCAGCAGGGGGTGGATCTGTACCGGGTGCAGGGTCTGCTTGGCCACTCTTCGTATCAGACGACGCAGCGGTATGCCCATCTCGCGCCGGATGCGCATTCGGCGGTTGAGGATGCGTGGTCGAAGATCAATGCGCATCAGGTGCGCACGGGCGCGGAAAAGTGAGGTGGGCACCGCTGATGAGCTGGGATGACGCGTTTTGGACGTGTACCCGATGACCCACCACGTGGAGTGCGTGGCACTGCTGGTGAGGCGGTAGTTACCGGCCTCTGACCTGGGGCTGAGCCAACGCGATTGCTCCAGGTCGCTCCAGAATGTTCCGGTGGGATCCAAGATTTTTGCGCACGAGATGCGCACGATCTTGCCAGGATGTTCCAAGATCAGCGGTTGCGGAGCGTTACGACGACGGCCACGCGTCGGCGGGCTGGACGTAGGTCCCCCGCCGCGCCACCGTGTGCGCCCACCCCTCCTGGCGCAGCACCGCCAGCGCCCGCCGGATCGTGTCGGTCGCCGCGTCGTACTCGTGCTCCAGAGTGCCCTCAGACGGCAGCCTCCGGCCGGGCAGCCACTCGCCCGCACGGATCCTCGCGGCGAGGTCTGCGGCGATCTGACGGTATGGGGGGAGCGTCTCCGCGGCGCGCGGCGCGGAGACGGGGTCGGCGCCGGCGAACATGCCTTCGCCGTCGATGACGTAGATGAGGCGTTCGGTGGTGAGCTTGCGGGTGGCGCGGCGGACGGTGGTGCGGCCGACGCCGAATTCGCGGCCTAGATCGTATTCGCTGGGGATGCGCTGGCCTGGCCGTATTTCGCCTGCCTTGATTCGAGCGGCGATGATCGCGGCGAGTTGTTCGTACAGGGGCGTTGTCCGGCCGCGATCGAGCACGGGGTGACGTTAGGTGTGGTGCTGCTCCACCCCTTGACCGGATACAGGGATCCCCTGAGCAGATACAGGGTTGGGTCAGTAAACCGACATTGGGTATCGGACGTCCCATATAAGGTCGCCGGTCACGCCGCGGCGGCCGGTGGCTCCGCCCGAACTCCGGGTGAGGGCGGGGCCACGCTCCCCGGTTGGGGCTCCAGCTAGAACACGAGTGATTGTATGCCGGGCATGCGAAAAGCCCCGGCCGCGATCAGCGCCGGGGCTCGCTCTGGTTCTGGGTTAGCATCCACCCGATGCCCGCTCAACACTTGCCTTGCCTTGAGTGGAGCATCAGGGGCGGCCTCCCTGGCCGGAGTGTCGCCCCACCCATTTCGCAGGTCACTCGCCGCACTCCGGGTCGTCTGCGGGGTCGCTGGACAGATTCCGCTCGGCGTCGGCGATCTGCTCCTCGGTGAGGCCGTTAATGGTGACGACGCTTCCGGCGGGCGTGGTGTGGCTGAAGTCGCGCTTGGCGGTCATTCGGGCTCCGGTGGTGGCGTGGGGACGCAGACGGGGCAGGGCGCCGTTCGGACGGCTGTGGCGCGGCTCTCGCCGCCGCCGAGCCGGAGGACCGTGCGGGCTCCGAGGCAGTGTCCGCATAGCCCGGAGGCCGCTGCTGCCGGGTGCCCCCACGCGGGTGTGCGTGGGGGCGGGGGGCGTTCTTCGGCGGGTTCGTGTTCGCCACCGACCCAGCCCCGGCCGTGGCAGAACAGGCAGGCGAGGAACAGCGAGCCGAGCTGCTGGCCGCGTTGCCCGTCGCATTCGGGGCAGGTGATGGGGTCGGTCATGCGCGGCCGGTTCCGTTGCAGGCGCGGCAGGGCACCCAGACGGATTGTCCGGGGCCGTCGCCGTTCTGGTCTACCCATTCCCCTTGGGCACCCAGGCAGGTGCCGCAGACAGGGGGTGTTGCCGGTTCGTCGGCCATGGGGACACGGTACGGCGGGTGGAGG
>Ga0105042_100036_pt1 | contig 14696 bp, 15 predicted proteins | sample LS_165metaG_FD_91487 | JGI IMG/M metagenome (GOLD analysis project Ga0105042, IMG submission 91487) | Switchgrass associated microbial communities from Austin, Texas, USA - LS_165 metaG | ecosystem: Host-associated > Plants > Phyllosphere > Phylloplane/Leaf | place: USA: Austin, Texas | collected... | reverse complement strand
CTGATGCGCACGGCTTGGCTCGCGGCGGCGTGGAACATGGCGTCGGCCTCAGCGGGCTTGACGTGGCCGTCGGCGATGGCCCGGTAGAGGCTGACGTAGATGGTCTGGCAGTTGCTGTTCGCGCGTGCGTCGGGGTACAGGCCCTTCCAGCCGCCGAAGTAGCGCCAGGCGCGGCCCTTGTCGGTGCCGATGAGTTGCCCGTCGGTGGTGAGGATGACGTTGTCGCCGTGGGTGTCGTCGTTGTCGAGGAGCCAGTCGAGAACGTGTTCGCGGGCGAGGGCGCAGAGCTGTGTGCGGGTGAGGCCGGCGAAGTCCTTGCCGTGGAAGCCGAGCAGAGTCTTCTCCACGGCAAACAGGTGCTGGGCCTGTCCGTAGTGGCCGTCGAAATCGACGAGGCGGCTCTCGGCGGTGCGGTAGCCGAGCCGGCGGGCCAGCAGGTGCGCCTCGTGTTCGACCTCGGGCCGGAACTTGGCGTCGGGGTGCGGTGCGGGTTTGAACAGCCATTGGCGGCTGTGCTGGTCGACGAGGACGGCCTTGTGGTGGTAGCCGCCGAGGGCCGGCTGGTCGGGGGCGTAGGTGAAGCGCGGGATGGCGGCTTCACGGATCTGGCGCAGGCGCAGCTCGGCGACGGCTTCGGTGACGACCTTGTATCGCTCGCGCAGCAGTCGCGGCAGCGGCAGGTCGTGTTCCTCGATGAAGCCGAGCAGCGCGCCGGTGTTCCATTCGTGCACCGGTAGGTGGCTGTCGAACCGCTCCCGCCAGGTGGACCGCTGCGGCGGCTCGGTGGCGTATGGCGGGGCCGAGTTGTGGTCGAACCAGGAGCCCTTGTTCTTCCAGGCGAGGCGGGAGAGGCGGTCGACGAGGAATTTGTGGCCGTCGAGGTGGGCCTTGACCCACTCCACCTTCTGCGCGTGGGTGAGGCCGACCGGGTGGGCCAGCTTCGCGGCGATGACGTAGTTGTTGATGTCGGTGGCCGCCCACTCGGTCCGCGGCGACGGCCAATCGCCAGGGATCTCGACGCCGGCTGGGATCTCGCCTTCGACCGCGGGTGCCCAGACGACGAAGTGCGTCTCGGGGTTGTCGGGGTGTCCGGGGTGGTAGATGCCGGGCTTCGCACCGTTGGCGATCTCGATGTCGTAGCAGGCGGCCAGGTCGCCGTCGTGCCAGGCGCGCAGCCAGTGGAGGACGGCCTCGGTGCTGTAGCTGGTGTGGCCGCGGGCGATGAGCTGACCGTTGCCGACGGCCTTCGCGGCGGCGGCGATCCGCATCCGTCGGTAGACGTCCCCACGCTTCTGCTCGTCACAGAGGACGGGCCTCTCGACGTAGCCCTCTGCGGTCAGCGCGAACGGGCCGAGGCAGCCGGCGAGCGAGCGCTCGATGTGCCGGATGAAGCCGGCCTTCTTCGGTGGTGCGAGCGGTGTGGGGCTGTAGGCCGCTTCCCGCTTGGCGATGGCGGCGTGGTCGGCGGTGGCGAGCGGGCTGTTGATCGCTGCTAGCGGGCGTACGACCTGAGTGCCCTTGGCGTTCTTGAGGGCGGCGAGCGCCTGCTCGGCCTGGGCGCTGGTCATGGTTATGCCGGCGACGGTGACCGGCGTGTCGACCAGCGGCTCGACGACCGGCGCGGGAACGGATTGCGCGGCTTCCCTGGCGCTGCCGGCGGGGGCGTTCCAGTCCGACGAGGGGGCGATGAAGAAGTCGGACTTCGAGGAGGTGAGGTGATAGCCGCCGGTATTCGCTGCTGCTGTCCACTTCGCGACCAAAGCGCTCGTGGTGTCGACCGCCCCGAGATTGATTGTCGCCATCCCCACCCTCAACTCCTCACTGTGAGTGCCCTCTAGTTGCACCTACAGCGACGGAGTGTCGGTTTTACGCGATATCGTCAGAGATCTACGGGGGCGAGTCCGGGGATGGTGACGAGCGCGGCGATGACGCCGGCCAGGTCGGGGCCGCCGACGTCGAGGCCGTCGCGCTCCAGCTCGTCGAGGCGCAGCGGGCCGAAGGTGAAGTCATCGGAGGTGTCGCGGGCCAGGCGCATCAGGGCGAGGATCGCTGAGGCGTAGGCGCCGGGATTGTCGGCGCGGTAAGTGATGCGAGTCGGCGGCTCAGCCACCGGATGCCGCCTTGCGCACGAGGTCCATGACCCGCCGGGCGGTGACAGCGAAGAACGCGGTCAACGCCCGGAAGCGGGCCAGGGGCATCCGGCGTACGTCGGCGGCGGCCAGCCGGCGCGGGGTGCGGCCGGGCGGCCGGGCGGCGACCTGCTGGCGAAGCGCGGCGGTCGCCTCGGACAGCTCGATGACAATCCGGCAGCGGCAGTTCGGGTGTCGGGGCGGGCCGTGGAGAGCGCCGAAGACCGGCGGTGGCTTCTGCGTCGGGTCGGTGGTGGTGGCGTGGTCGAACTCGGCGTGCAGGTCGATGACGGTGCCGTGCAGGGCGCGGCAGGCGGGGCACGGGTTGTCGGAGCGGGCGACCCAGCGTTTGGTGAGCTGTGCGCCGGGGTGCGCGGCGGCATAGGCGGCGTAGATAGCCTGCTGCGCGTCGGTGAACCCGCGGTGCACGGCGACGACGGCCGCAGCGGTCGCCTTCACCCCGAGACGCCGCACGGCGCGGCTGAGGGCCTCGTGGGCGACGAGGACCCGGGCGGCGTTGGCGGCGGTGCCGGCGACGCCGTCGTAGCCGGCCTGGATCGACTGCTGGATGTCGTTGCGGGCCATGACGAACGCGACGGCGACGGTGGCGAGGATCGCGGCCAGGTGCTCGCCCTGGTCGGGGAGCCGTTCGGGGACGGTGTACTGGTAGGCGGCCAGGTCGCGGGTGGCGGAGACCTGGGCGGCGCGGGAGGAGGCTCCGTAGCCGGCGCGGACGGTGTTCTCGATGCTTTCCTGCGCGGCGTCCAGCGTGGTGGACAGCGCACCGTAGACATCGGGGCGTGAGATCAACTCTCCACCGGACAGTGTCGAGTGCTCGCGGATGGCGGCGGCGAGGTAGGCACCGAAGTGGGTGACGACGGTGCCCAGACGCGCGGTGACCTGAGAACGGATTCGTTGCTCGATGGTCAGAAGCGTGGTGTCATCCGCGCTCACGAGACCTTCTTGTCCTTGCCGGGCGTCTTCTTCGCAGCGGCCTTGCCGGCGGCCGGCTTCTCCTCGCCGTCCTCGTCGACCTGGTCGGCGTACGCGCCGTCGATCTTCCAGCCGAGCCTGATGAACGCCTTGACGTCAAAGCGCTGCCGAGCGCTGGTGTTGCCGTTGGCGTCTCGCACGGCCACGGTGCCGTCGCCGTAGTCGAGCAGGACCGCGCCGGGCTGGTCCGGGTGGCTGAAGGTCCGCTTGACACCTGCGCCGGCGTTCTTGTCCGGGGTCGTCTTCGCGTCCCCAGGGTCCTGTGGCTTGGCGCCGGGGCCGCCGCCGAGCGTCTTGCGTTCGGTGGCGTCTGCGTTGCGCTGGCCGCGGCCGTAGGGCTTGCCCTTAACCCCGTGCTTGGCGAGCTTCTCCTCCATGTCGCGGGTGATCGGTGTGCCGATCGGGACGCCGTAGGTGCGGGCGCCTTCCTGGGTGCGTACGACCTTCGGGCCGCCGGAGGTCGGCTTGCCGCGCACGAGTTCGACGTACGCCTCGTCGAGGAGGTCGGCGGCCAGCTCGGTCAGCGCCAGGTGAGCGTCGTCCACATTGGACAGCGTGAAGCCGGAGGGCAGCAGCGACGGGTCCACCACCGGAGAGCCCCCGGCCCCGGGCTCGCCCGGGACGGTGCCGGCCTGGGCGTCCTGCATCTGCTGGATCTCGGCCTGGCGTTCCTTCTCGACGGCCATCTCCTCCTCGACGGTCTCCCAGTCGATCTCCAGGCCGATCTCCTCCGCGACCTGCTTCTCCAGCTCGTGCACGAACTCGGGCCGGATGGTGAGGCTCTGCCCGCCGGTGGCGAGGGTCTTGAACAGCTCGAAGACGGCGTCCTTGCTCTCGTTCGTCAGTGGCCCGAACTGGAACCGCGGGTACTTCTTGCTGTCGAAGTTGAAGTCGATGAAACGCGGGATGACCTGCTGGTTGATGACCTCTTCGATCTCGCTCATGATCGTCTGGAGCATCATCATGAACAGGGCATCGCTCTGCTGACCGAAATCCACCAATTTCGGTTCGCCGCCGCCGGTGTCCTTGTCGAAGAAGCCGGCGAGGACGGACTTGCTCATCTGGTTGTTGTGGTGGTTGATCAGGTCCAGGAAGTTGAACCCGGTCGACTCCTTCAACGACTCGATGGCGTAGTTCTCCGGGATGGTGATGGCCTGGGCCACGCCGAGGTCCACCATCGCCTTCTCGAAGCGCATCCGCTCCTCGCGGCCGGGGTTGAGGGGCATCTTCCCGACGCGGGTGCCGACCGCTGCACGCTGCGCGGCGATATGCGCAATGATGTACAACTTGAACTTTTTGTCCCAATGCTTGAACGCGGCCTCGAAGTAGCTGCGCCCGTAAAACTGGCGCTCCTCCTCGTTCGCGGCGTAGTAGATCGCGTGCTCGCCCGGGATCGTGACGTCGATGGCGCGGCCCATGTACATCGTGCGCTGCCGGAACCCGGCGAACTCCGACCTGTCGTTGAGCAGGAACGTGACCGTCTCAGATGGACGGTGCGCGGCCTTCTTGAGCGTCCACTTGCCCTTCATCGGGCCGTCCGTCGGGCACTGGTAGACCAGCTCGAAGGCGGAGAAGCCGTCGAACACGGCCATCAGGAGCTGCGCAATGAAGCGCTGGAACGGCACTGTCATGCCGCCGCCGGAGGCGGGCAGGGTGAACATCTGCTCGATGAACGCGGCCTCGTCCTCGCCGCCGTCCACGTACTCCTCGGGAACGAACGTCGCGGTCTTCAACGCGCTGCGGATCGGCAGGGTGATCAGCCGGAACAGGGCACGGGCCTGTCCGTCGGTGTTGCGCATCGTGACGAGCTGCTTGACCGTCGTCTCGTCCTCGCGCAGCGCTTCCCACATGTTCTTGTAGGGCGTGACGTAAGGCAGGTACGCGGTAACGCCCACCTCGTAGTCGGGCTGCGGCTTCGGGACGACCCCGTTCAGCCTGCTCTTGGCCGGCGTCTTGCTCGGCTCAGCCATTAGGTGTGCTCCTGTCGATCAGCCCGCGCGCTCAGGTGGACTAATCGGCTTTTCAGAACGCGGACGGAACGTCGCGCTCCCAGATGCGCTTCATGTTGACCCCCAGCGGCAGCTCGAAAGTGCTGCCGACGAAGAACTCCGGCGCTCCGTAGTAGGCGCGGGCGCCGCCGGATTCCTCCTGGCCGCCGATCTTCACCGCGCCGAGGACGGCTCCGGCGAGGGCGTCGGCGAGATCCTTCGAGCCGTCGGCGGGGTGGTCGACGCGGCCGTTGGGCAGCCGGGTCAGCGACAGCAGCTCGTCGCGCAGCAGGAACGACGGCTGGTCCTCGGTCGGTGCCGGCCGAGGGATGCTGAGGCGGCCCTCGTAGGCCAGGTCCCGCAGGGTCCGCCACGGGTCCTCGGACACGTCGGTGGAGACCCGCTCCGATTCGATGCCCTTGGACTCCAGGATCTGGATGCTGTCGGTGGAACCGAACCCGTCGAAGGTGAAGCGGCGGATCGCGAAGCCTCGACGGATCAGCTCGAACGCGAGCTGGCGTGCCCACCGGACCTGGATCTCGCGGGGCGGGTTCACTCCGGCGTCGGCGCTGTAGGCCAGCACGAAGTCGACCTTCACGTTGGGGCGGATCTCGCGCACCGGATGCGGAGCGCCATCTTCATCCTCGGCGACGACCTCGTGCTCGCTGTAGCTGACGACGTGGGCCATGGCGATGCCGGCGCGGTCACCGGTGATCGCCAGATCCGCGTGCATCGAGTACTGGGCGCCGCGTACCGGGAAGAAGTCGTCGGCGAAGGCGTAGCGCGGCACCCACACACGCCGGCTGCCGCTGGACTCAAGGCCGTAGAAGACGTTGATCGGCAGCGGGTCGCGCTCCTCGAAGCAGGCATCCACGGCGATGGCGTTGCGGAAGTACGGGTTGATGGCGCGGCTTGGCCGGCACTCGTACATGGCGCGGGCCATGACGGGGTCTTCGCGGTAATCCTCGGCGAAGTCCGCTCTGGACAGACCCGGTCGTACCTCCCAGGTGGCTAGCGGACCGGAGCAGTAGTGGCGGGAGTCGATGCCCTTCTCTTCGATGTCGGCTTTGGCGAGTGCGGTGAGCTGTTGAATGGTCGAGCCGAGGTAGCGCGGGTAGGAGATGCGCACCTGCTTGTACGTGGCCGGGAAGCGGGTCGCGCCGGAAGTGCGCATCATCTTGAGGATGCCCTCGGCGCTTTTCGTCGGCTCGCGGGCGGTGACGTTGCGCCGCGCGGTCATCTCCTTCTTGCTCTTGAAGGCGTCGATCTCGTCCGCGATTCCCAACAACAGGTTGAGTCCCTCTTGGCTTTCAGCGTCGCTGTGCCCGGAGATGGATTCGACGTTCTTGGCGTAGGAGATGGTGTTCTGCTTGGGGTCGCACCGGTCTTTGAACCAGCCGGTCTTGACGGCGCGGGTGATGGGGATGAAGAACGCCTGCTGCGCCTGGCCGGCGTTGCTGGCGACGTTGAGCAGGTGGATGGTGTCCTGCTCGGGAACGCGATAGTACTGCTGAGGGCTGTGCAGGCACAGGAGCAGGTAGGCGATGCGCATAGAAGCGATGCGGCACACGTGGTCCTTCCCGCTGCCCTTGCCCCATTGCAGCGTGACAAAGTTGCACATCCGGATCGGCTCGGACCAGTACGGCTCGTCACGCCATGAAGTGACCGGCCCGGACGTCCACCGCGACGCCTGCTTGTCCGCCTCGAACTCCTTGGCCATACGCGGATACAGCTCCGGGAAGTAGATGCGTTCGATGTGACGCACCGCGTCGTACTGCACCGGCGACAGTGGCGGATTACCGAGGAAGTTCCTGTCCTGGACGAAGATCGTCAGAGAGACGGGCTCTTCGTCGAAGATCGTGGACAGGCTGAGGCTCGGGCCGTCGTCGTCATCTCCGGCGGCCTGCCGCAGCATTTCAGCGAAGTCAGCCATTACGGCGCCGTGTAGTAGACGACGTTGATCCGCCAGATGACGTTCGTGGTGGCCGGCGCGACGATCGTCGTTGCCGTGTTCGCGGCGGCGGCACGCAGCGGTGCGGTCTGGAAGTCTTCGTTCCGCTCGGTGGTGGTGCCGATCGCGGCGGCGGTCGGCATGGTGAAACTGAGTGTTCCGGCCATGTTGGTGGTGGTGACCACCTGCGGGGTGGCGCTGCCGGTAATTGCCGCGGTGGCGTAGCGAACGACACTCAGTTTGGTTATGTAGTGGTACAGACCTGCGCCAGCAGCGGGCAATGTCGCGGTGACGGCCTGGCCGGCGGCTGCGGTGACGGACACGGCCTGGTCAATCGCACGGCCGGCAATGATTTGCGCACCGGTCGGGTCGACGCGGGAACGTCGCCACGGGTATGTGGCGTCGGAGACCGCGGAGTGGCTGTGCCCGGTGTCGCCGAGGCCGATCGCGCCGACCTGATGCACCATCGTCCCGGATGGGACGGTGCCGGAGTTGAGCGTGTGGATCCGCAGCGGCGTGGCCTGGACATCGGGGATGGGAAAGTTCGGGTAGCGGTAGTTGAGTACCGCACTCGGTGATTCCGTTCCGTCGATGTACCAGAACACGGCATCGGAACGCATGACCAGGACGAAGGAGTGGACCTGGTTGTTGAAAAGGGTCCGCCCCAAGTTGAGTCGCTTTTCGCCGGGGGCCTGGCCGATGGCGTCGGCGCGGGTACGTACACCGGCGTCGTACATGACGGCGTACATGTAGCCGTCGGTGTCGATTTCGTAGCCGATGCCGTTGAGCAGCGGGCCAGAAGTGTTGCTTCCGGTGTAGGCGGTGGTCCAGGTGCCGGGGGCGGTGCCGACACCGAAGAAGCGGTGCGAGTTGAGGTATCCCGGCGCACCCGCAGCGCCGGCAACATTCTCAAAGCGGTTCATCAGCGCGAGGCCCAAGAAGCCCACACCCTGCGGCCCGAAGGTGGGATTGGAGGCCATGAAACTGGAGGCGCTGGCGGTGTTTCCCGCGTGCACGGAGGTCCGGCCGCCGATGACAGTCGGGGCGACGGTTCCGCCGGTCGTCCACCGCTGAATGTCGATGTTGCCGTCGAATGCATCGACGAACAACGTGGCGGCCTCACCAGTTACCCTCAGATTTCCGTAGCCGGTGACGGTGGCGTTGATGCCTAGGGCGGCGGCGGTAGGGGTGCTGATGTGCATCGCCTGGGTGCCGCCGCTGGAGACGGTGGCCTTGCGCTGGGGGTAGGTCCCGTCGACGATCTGGGTGCCCTGGCGGGCGTTGTCCAGGACCGAAAGCCCGACCGCGCTGAGTGTGGGTGCCCCGGACACGGTGCCGGAGTTCAGGGAATGGAACCGGGCGGGCATCGATCCCAGCGTCGATGCGGCGGTCGCCGAGGCGGTAGGAACGTCGAGGGTGTCGACGAAGAACAGGGCCACGTCGCCGCGCCATTCAATGACGTACGTGTGGGCCAGGCCGTCGGTCGGGTAGGTCAGCGCCTGCGTCCAGACGCGGGTGCCGGCCCGATACACGCTGGCACGCAGTGCGCCGGCAGTGTCGACTTCGAAGCCGATGCCGTTGGTCAGCGGCGCGGCGGAGGTGCCCGGCTGGGAGGTGTTGGTTCCCCAGCCCCAGAAGCGATGATTGCCGGTCACCGCGGTCGTTTCCAGGGCCACCTGCGTGGCGAAGCTGATGGACACCGCTCCGGCGGTGAAGGCCGCCTGAGACTGGAGAACCGAGGTCGCTGACGCGGTCGTCAGCGGCGCGAGACTCAAGGCGTTGTTGGCCACGGTGGGGGCGACCGTGCCGTAAACGGCCCACCGGACGGTGGTGTCGATGCTCGCCGCTTCGAACGTGTCGGTCAGCATCGGCATACCGTCGGTGGCGGTGTTGAGCTGCCCGAAAGCATTCACCATCGCGTAGATGCCGGCCATGGCCGCAGCCGGGTTGGTGATGGACACCGCCTGGTCGCCTGCGGGGCCGACCTTCATCGGCTGCCACGCGCCGGTGTCGTCCTGGCCGTGGCTGCGGCTGTTTGGGTTGGAGGTGTTGCTCATGTGCTCTCCACCCCGGAGATCGTGATCGTGAGTGTCGTGGCGGCGCTGGCGTAGGCGTAGAGGGTCTCGGCCGCGGCGAGGACGACGTTGCCGGACCAGTCGTAGTAGTCCAGGACGTTCTCCTGGTACCAGATGCGCTTGCCGGCGCCGTCGGTGCCGATGGCGATGGTGAAATGGGCGGCGGCGCCGGTCTCGTTGACCACGCGCAGATAGCGCAGGACGGTCGTGGTCGATGCGGGCACGGTGTAGAGCAGGGTCGAGGTGTTGGCAAGGAATGCCGGCCCGACGAGGCGCTTGAGAACGTCCGGCATCAGTCGACCCCGTACTTCATGGTCGCGGCGTAGCGGGGTGGGTTGACGGGCGAGTACACGCGCGAACCGCTGTCCGAGACGGCACCCGAGGCGGCGAGTGTGCCGGTGACCGTGACGCCGGTGTTGGTGGCCCGTAACCGTTCCGCACCACCGGTCACCAATGCGACCTTGTCGCTGTTGTCGGGAAAATACATGCCGGTGTCGAAATCAGCGAAATTTGCGAATGGCGGGTTCGTAACGACGTTCGATGAGCCGGAGCACATTTGGTCGTAGAACGAGTACCGGCGGTTCGGAGAGGTCCCCGGTCCGACGATGTTTGCAAATCCGTCGTTGTAGATCTCAAAGTGACCGGCGTTGCTTCCGGTCTTCGTCAGGCGGATCGCCGCGGTCACGCTGTCGGTGATGTGAATCGGCGCGGCCGGGCTCGGCGTGGGGCCGATCCCGAGGCGTCCGGTGACCTGGGCGGTGCCGGTGTGCTTGATGACTCCGGATTCCACGGTGGTGCCGGTGGCGGTTGTCCACGCGGAGCCGTTCCAGCGCATGAACACCAACGTCGTCGAGGAGAAGGCGACAGCGTTGACCACACCGGGGTTCGGGGTGGTCGCTCCTTCAGCGATCGCCAGAACCACCGGCTTCGTGGCGGACTGCTGTGCTCGTGTGGTCATTCAGCCGCTCCGCCGATTCACATCTTGCTGACGACGACGTGGAATTCGTTCGTTGCCCAGACGGCGTCGGGTTTGATGGCGACCGAGTTGATGTCCGGCCGCTCGACGTACACGTCGATTTCGTCCCACGGCGACGAGTTGCGGTACACCACGACATTGACGGCGCGGGTGCCGAGGTTGTGGGTCACCGTAAACGTGGTCAAGGCGCCGTTGCCGAGATCCTGCTCGGCCGGGGCACTGACGCCAGTGACCATGCCGACGTATGCGAACGTCGCGGTGGTCGAGCCGAGCGTGAACACATCGTTGGTCAGCAAGGCGAACGTGTCGGCCTTGGTGCCTTCGAGCACGATCCAGTAGGAGCCGACCACGGCTTCGCCGGCCGTGTCCCAGTTCCCCGCGCGGGTCATCGCGCTGCCGGCGCCGTTCCACACCCACGGCCCGTTCTGGGTGCCGGTGCTCTGACCGGCGAGCAGGAAGACGTCACCGTTCGTGGGCGTGATGCCGTCGATCGCGGCTGGCGCGGCAGCGGTGTTCACGTTGGCGGTCGAGGCCGCCCGAACGGTGCCCTTGAGGGTCTGTCCACTTGCGACGGCGGCAAGCTGGTTGTCGACGTACGCCTTGGTCGCCGCGTCCTGGGCGGCGTCCGGGTCGAGAAGGTCGATGATCTTCTGCGACCCGAGGCCGACCGAACCGGTCGGCGCGGCGAGTTGGTCGAGCCGCGACGTTCGCACCTGAGTGTCAAAGTCGCTGATCGTGCTGGCGAGCTGGGTGCCGGTCTGGTTCGCGCGGGAAATCGCGGCGGTGTACGCGGCCTCGACGTCGATCTTCCGGGCGGCGTCGTTACTACCGTTGGTCGGCGCCCCAAGGTTGGTTACCTTGAGGCCGTTCATGTCCTTGTGGGAACCGGCCTTACGTGCAGTCATTCCAAGGCTCCTCGCTCACGACAGGTCGACGACACCAGCCACGCTGATGTCAAAGGACAGGCGGAGACTTTGTCCGGGGACGAGGTACTGCACGCCGAAGCCGTCCAAAATGAATCCATCGGACGAAGTGACGACGATGCCCGCTGGGTTGAATCCGAGGCCGTGCTCGATGGTCCACACGGTGGCCGGAATGGACTGCTCGTGCTGAAAGGCACCCTGTGCCTCGCCGGGGTCACCCTTGGGGCCTTGGGGGCCTGGCGGACCCGCCGGACCTGCGGGACCGGGAGGTCCGGGTAGGCCGCCGGAAACCTCGATGATCGACGGTTCACTGACCGGGATATCGATGATGTCGGCCCAGTTCTGCACATCGATGACAGGCTCACTCATTCGACCAACACGTCCCGCACGACAACGAGCCGGCCGCGCAGGACCCGGCTGACCTCACCGTCGGGACTGCGCATGTCGAGGACGTAGAACAGCGCGGGGCCGGGCAGTGCCTCGGTCTGCTCCGCGTCCATGGCGATGGTGATGATCCCGTCAGCGCTGAGCGTCAGCCCGTCCGAGGGCGAGGTCAGGTCGAACGACGCGGCCTGCCCACGTTGCGGCGCGGCACGCAGGATCGCCGACCACGTAGTGAGGTCGAGGGGCACACCTTCAGGCCGCCAGCGGATGTCGCGCCGAAAGTTCGCTCCGGCGTAGACCTTCAGTTCCAGGTCCATCGGGTCGCCGTACACGGGGCTTATCCGTTCTTGCCTGCGGCGTCGAGGAGCTGCTCCAGGGGGCTGCGCGCCGGAGGCTTGCCGATGGTCAGCACGACGAGGTCGGTCACGTCCGAGCGCGGGCACGGACCGGCGAGATCGATCGCCTTTTGCAGATCGGCATCGCTGATGTCGCCGCCGGGGGCGTCATCGCTGTCGACGACGACATACTCGGTGCGAACCTCGACCGGGTCCTCGAACGTGACGCTGAGGTCTTCGTTCACCGTGTATGGGACCTTGAACATCTTGCGCTCATCGTCGGCGGAGTCAGACTCGACGAGGATGAAGTTCGTCCACAGCTCGCGAATCCAGTAATAGGCAGGCTGGTCGCGGTAATCGCCACTGGGGTTGGCCTTGCGCCATTGCTCCCGCACGGCGTCGGTTCGCTTATCGAACGCGCGGCGCACGATCTCGGTGTTGAACTCGGTCTTGGCCAGGCACAGGATGTCCTCGGCGCGATACGTGGCCTCCACCTTGTCCTTGCTGCCGCGCTTGCCGGCCTTCTTGGCGCCCTTCTTGACCTTGTTCTTGGCCTTGAGGGCTTCCCACTGGGCGACGGCCTTGGCTGCCTTGGCGCGGGTGTCGGCGTTGACGTCCCCGACTCCGGCGGCCCACTTCTTCACCCGCGACACTGCGATGGCGATGGCCGTCGAGACGGACTTGCCGCCGCGCACCATGGCGCGGGCGATGCGGCAGATGTACTCGGGAAGGCCGCCCGCGCCTTCGACCCAGTTCTTTCCGGGCTTCGTGTTCAGGGTGCAGCCGGCGAACGAAACGATCAGATCGCGATCGTCCCGGTCGAAGATGATGCTGTTGCTCACTGCGCCTGCTTTCGTTCGCCGGCTGTCCCCTGAGGACGATTACTTGTCGTCGTTCTTCTTCTCGTCGGCCTTGCGCTTGGCGTCCTTGACCGCGGCGTAGCGGTCGGTGGTCTCGCGGCGCAGCGTCTCGCCCTCGTCGAGGTGGTCGGACAGGACGGTGTTGCCGTCCTTGTCGACCTTGGCCACGGTGCCGTTGAAGTACTGGCGGCCTTCCTTCTTCACCAGTTCTTCCGGCGCGGCGGCCTCCTTGTGCTCGGTCTCGCCGCTGGTCGCCTGAGCCATCGACTCAGTGGCGCGCGGCCCGTCCTCGCCCGCGCGACCCGTCTTGTTCGTAGCCATTGCTGTCTCCTCTTAGATGCCGGCCTTTTCAAATCCCACTGCGAACTGTTCGAGCAGGGCCTTGCGGCTCTTCGGGTCGGGGACAACCGACTGCACCGTGCTGACGATGAGCTTCTGAATGTCCCGCAGGAGTGCCTTGCGGTCGGAGACCGCGACGGGCTCGACCTTGCCGAGCATGCGGTTGAATTCCTGGGTCATGCTGAGCCAGAAGACGTTGAATTCCTTCTGCACGGACGCGGAGCCGAAGCCGCCGGACTCGCCGCGTTCCTTCCAGCGCAGAATGATGTAGTTGTAGGCGATGCGCTCGATGAGGAGCTGCTGCACGGTGTTCATCGGCAGGTGCTTGGCCTCTTCACGCATGCGATGAATGAGCACCTCGTACAGCCGGCGCAGCCGCGGGCACGTCACGTGCTCCGGCAGCTCATAGGCATCGTCGAGTGCGTCAAGTTCATCGGCCATACCTCTTTTATCGGCCGAAGGCGCGCACCCAACCGTGTTCGCGGCGCAGCGGGTTGGTCAGCCTGTAGTGCGGGTGCCGGATCGTCTCGACGTCGGGGTAGCCGATGTCGTTGTTGAGCACTTCGAGGATCGCCTGATGCAGTTCGAGACTGTGGAACTCGATCAGCAGGTCCGGCATGCGCTCGCCGAGAGTCTGCATCGCGCCGTCGATGACCATCATTTCGTGGCCCTCGACGTCGATCTTCAGGAAGTCGGGGACGTCCCAGGACTCGGCGATGAGGGAGTCGACGGTGCGGGCACGGATGATCCGCGTCGGGAGGTTGTCGTCGTCGGACTGCCATTCCATGCCGGTGATGCCGGAGGTGACGAGCTGGCCGGTGGAGATCTTGTCGGGCAGGGCCACGAGTTCGATCGGGCCGTTGGAGTCGGACAGGGCGAGCTGGGAGATCTCGACGTGGACGTGCTTGGCGCCGGTGATCCACGGAGCGAGGTACTCGTAGCATTCGACGGCCGGCTCGAACGCGACGACGTGCCGGAAGCGGCGGGTCATCTCCGGCAGGGTCTGGCCACAGTTGGCGCCGACGTCCCAGCCGACCCGGCCTTCGAATCCGTCCCAGAGGGCGCGGTGGATCTCCGGGGGGTCTGTCGGTGCGGGCCTCACTGGTACGGACCTCTTCCTTTGAGGGAGATGTAGATCAGCCACGCCCAGGCTCCGACGATCGTCGTGGCGATGCCGCAGCCGAATGCGGCGAGGTATTTCACGGCGTTTCGCCGATCGGGAACACCCGCATGAGCATCGCCACGAAGTTGTAGACGAGTGCGGCGCGGGTGACGCGGTGATGGCCGTTTTCGAGGTAGCGCTTGCCGTTCCACTGCACGACGTGCGGGAACAGGTCGCTGGATTCGTGGGGCTCGACGCCGAACAATGGACTGATCCGCACGCCGTTCTGGGTGAGGTACAGCTCGGCGAACTCGACCGGTTCGATGCGGACCTCGTTCAACCAGCGCGCCGAGGTGAGTCCGGTGGGCGGGTAGGGCCGTTCGGTGACGATGCCGGCGAACGGGAAGCTCACTGCTGCGCAGCCATCTCGGCGAGGGTCATGCGCCGCTGCGGGGTGGCGGGTGCCACGGCCGCGGGCCCGCGGCTAAGGAGTTCGGCGAGCATCATCACGGCGAGGTCGAGCGCGGTGCGCGGATTGTCGGTGGCGCGGGGCCTGGTGGTCAGGTCCCAGAGGACTTTGAGGCAGCCGGTGGCGGTGGGGGCGTCGATGGCGCGGGCGAGGTCGCGGCGGGCCTGGAGTG
>Ga0105042_100033_pt1 | contig 15448 bp, 21 predicted proteins | sample LS_165metaG_FD_91487 | JGI IMG/M metagenome (GOLD analysis project Ga0105042, IMG submission 91487) | Switchgrass associated microbial communities from Austin, Texas, USA - LS_165 metaG | ecosystem: Host-associated > Plants > Phyllosphere > Phylloplane/Leaf | place: USA: Austin, Texas | collected... | reverse complement strand
GGGGACGATCCTCATATGCGCCTCGCGAACCAGATGCAGGCGAGGAGCATGAGGACGATCACCAGGACGGAGGTGAGGCGGTCGTCGATGGTGACGGTGATGGCGGTCACTGATCAGCCCATCCTCACCATACCGACCGCCCACCCGCCGGCCGCTCCGGCCGGAGGTGTGAGAGACACAACCGCCTCGACATAGGTTTCCGCCACTCTCAGGATCCCGAGACCGGACACGACCGCCTCGACGTAGACCTCGGCGACCCGCATCGCGCCCTGACCGGCGACGACCGCCTCGACGTAGGTTTCCGCAACGCGTGCCCACGTCATGTGCCGGCCTTGTTGCCGAACTCCATCGAATGCAGGTCAGACACGGTCCAGGCGCCACCACCCGGCTTCGTTTCGATGATGCCGCCGGGAGCGGTGAACGTCGCGGCTGTGAGCGGCTGGGCGGCCGTGTCGCTCTCGCTGGAACCGCTGCGGGCCACCCCGACCCAGGTGCGCGCACCGGCGTCGTTCTTCTGCGCGTGGGCGTAGATGCCGACGCCGAACACCTCGTTCGCGGTCGAGATCCCGGACGTGTCGGTGAAGGTGTAGGTGTCCTTGTCGCCGGTGGCGAGGAAGTCGACGTAGTCGGAGGTGTTCAGGAACCCGAGAGGGTCGTTGACCAGCTCGTAGTTGTCGGTGCTGTCCCCGTCGGAGCCGGTGCCCTGGGAGCTGTTGCCGTTGCCGTTGGGGAGCAGGCAGAAGATTTTGGGGGCGTTGAGGAAGTCGTTGTTCTTCGACCCGGCACCGTTGCACAGGTAGAAGTCGCTGATTGAGGGGTCGTACGCACTGCTTGTGCCAGGGGTGAGGCGGATCCCATCGAGCACCGTTTTGGTGCCTCCGGCCTTCGTGTCGATGCCTTGGAGATCGATGATCGTGACGCCATCGATTTTCACGACAACCGACCCGTTGGTGTCGTGGAGGACGACTTTCGCCTCCAGGAAGTAGGGCACCCCGTTGACCGGGAAATAGGCGACTGGCGTTGTGGTGAGAAGCGTGCTACCGAGGCCGCCCAGGTACACCCGAACCCGGCGTGCCGGTGCCGCCGACGACCCGGTGAGGCTGACGGTGATGTGGGTCGTGGTCGCTCCATCGGACATGAAGTCGAGCAGCGGCGTCTCGGCGCTCACGGCACCGGAAATACTGAAGGCTGCCCCGGCGATGAAGGTCGCATGTTCTTCCGACGCGGCAACCTGCTTGCGGACCGTGCAGGCCGATCCGCCAGACGCGGTCATGCCACGCCCATTGGTATGAAGAGGGAGGCTGTTTGCAACAGGCGTGCCGGTGGTCAATGTCCACTTGGCAACGATGTGGGCGCTGGAGATGGCGAACGTGTCCGTGAAAAGGAGCGTCATGTGAATCTCGCTTCGGCGGTCATGTCGGCGGCTCCGGTACCAGCGCTGGTGATTTCAAGGGCAAGGATGTCGTCGGCGACGTAATCGACCGACACGAGCCCGTTGTGGGCACCCGACGACGAGGGGACGGTGACCGTCGCCACGACGGCCCCGTTGCGGAGCACGTCAATGACCGTCGACGTCGATCCGGCGGTGCCGAGGGTGACGGCGAGGAGGGTGAGCGTCCCCGGTCGGATCAGCCGGGCGGGCGGGGATGTTCCGGCGGCCAGCGCACCGGCGTACGAGAACATGACCTCGAAGGCGTCATCGGTGATCGCCGAGGCGCGGATGCGCCGCTCGAGGGTCCCGACCCTGGCGGCCAGGTCGTCGATGAGCCGCTGGACCTGCGGGGGCAGCAGCGTCGCGGACATCTACGGTTCGGCGTTGAGGGTCATGGTGAGCTGGTCCGTTTTCGTGTTGATGGACATGGCGACGATCCGGTAGGTGCCGTCGACGTCAACGTGGCCGTGGGCGAAGTCGACGGTGACGGTGTCGCCGGTGTCGACTCCGCCGATGAACCCGGCCGGGTAGCCGGTCACCTCGAGGATCTGCGGGCGGGCGAGGACGTCGAGGATGGCCTGGGCGCGGGTGTCGAGCTCGCCGATGAGGACGTCGTCGGAGGCCTGCTCGATGTGCTCGAGGGTCAGCCCGCCGAACGCTGCGGGGTCGGACGCGCCGCCTTCGGGCCGGTCGGGCCCGTCGCCGGGGCCGAGGACCACAACGGACGTGGCGGCGTTGGCGCCATCGGACGACCAGGTCATGTCGGCCAGGTTCGTGTCGAGCACGAGCGTTGTGCCGTACAGGGAGCCTTTGCGGGGCGAGTAGGTCGTGAACGTGCGGGTTGTGGTCGTGATCTCGATGTCGATGTCGACGATCCCGTTGCGGACGTATTCGAGGATGGCGTCGGCGATGTTGCGATGCTCGGCGTGCTGGTAGGCGATCGACTTCATGACGCTGGTGGCGGCGCCGGCGGTGTCGATGTTCAGGTCGGACTTACCGTGGGTGAACGGGCCGAGATCCTGGGCGTACAGGACGATCCCGGCGACGATGTCGGCGACGTCGGCGCCCGCCGGGTCGGGCCAGCCGAACGACAGCGACTCCATCCCGGTGAGGGTGACAAGGTCGTAGTAGGCGGTCCCGTGCGGCGGGTACAGGCGCACTTCGAGGGTGTCGTTGTCCATGACGGCGGGGAGGCCGACTTCGAACGCCAGCCACTGGTCTTTGGGGGTGGCGTCGTTGATCGCGGCGGCGGATGCGGGGGTGACGGCGATGACGTCGCCGGTGCCGGCCTGTTTGTGGACGACGAAGAGGCCCCGGTCGTCGAGGGCTCCGCCCGCATAGCCGGAGGTGGGGACGTACACGTAGCAGGCGATGGTCATGTAGTCGCCGGCAGGGTGGGACTGGTTGTGGGTGTAGGTCTGATGGGCGTAGGTGTTGTGGTCTGCTGTCCCGCCGGCGAGCTCCAGCGATTGGGCGCCGGAGATCTTGATGCCGGTGTCGATCGAATGGGTGACGCCACCCTGGAACGACCAGCCCGTTTCGCCGTCTTCAAAATCGCCGTTGCTGAGCTGGTTGACCCGGTCGGCCCGGCCGAAGTAGCGGCGGGTGAAGTACCAGAGCAGGCCGGCGCACTGCCAGGTCGTGGTCCGCAGCCCGGCTTGGATGCGGACGATCGGCCCCCAGAAGAGGATCGTTCCGTCGCGGTACACCTGGACTTCCCGGCCGAACTGGAACAGGGCGGCGTCCGAGTCGGTGGTGGTCAGGGTGATGTCGCAGCCGCCCGGCCCGTTGAGTTCCCAGCGCAGGTTCGATACCGCGGCGTTGTCGACGTCACCGAACGATGAGCCGTCGAGGTCGACGACCTTGACGGTGTAGGCACCGGCCACCTTAGGCGGGTCTCCCCCGCTGGCGGAGCCGCTCTGGTCTGGGGACGACCCGGTCGGCGGCCTCTTCGGCGAACAGACCGGCGAGTTCCCGGCGGAGCGCCGCGACCTCTTCGGGGCCGGCGCCGGCGACGGTGTCGTCGAGCCGGTCGAGGATCATCTGTTCCCGCTCGGACGGTTCGATGTCGCCGAAGACCGGGACGGTGGAGCCGAGCCGGTCGAAGATGAGCCGCCGGAGACGGTTCGCTTCCGAGGGGGTCGCCTTCTTCAGCCACGCTTTGAGGAGCGAGCCGACGGTGCGTGGGGTCACGGCACGAGGGTCTTGGCCGGGTCGGCGGCGACGAGTGACAGGTCGAACCGGACCGACTGGGCGGTGTGCTGCCGGGTTCTCATCGGGGCGGCCAGCCGCACGGTCAGGCTGTAGGTGGCGTCACCTTCGTCGACGACCAGGGTGCCGTCGGCGGTGACGATCCCGTTGATCGCGGTGGCGAGTTTGCGGCGGGCGCGGGCCACGTCGGCGACGGTTTCACCGATGATGTAGCCGGCCACCCCGAGGCTGCGGCTGGCCCGGCGGCCGTGGCCGATGACCGCCCCGTCCGAGAGTGGTTTCTCGACGATGATCATCTCGACGCCGGGACTGTCCCACCCTTCGATGTCGGAGACGACGAACTCGTCGCCGTCACCGTCCGGGCCGTCGTTGAAAGTGATCCCAGCGAGGGTGACGACCGGCATGTCAGTTGACCTGCCAGGCGATTTCGCGGGCGATCGCCGCCGGGTCCTGTGTGCCGGTGAACGTCTGGTTGATCGTGATCGGCCCGTAGGTTTGCCGGCCGGACAGCGGGCCGATGAAGTCGGGGGACACCTGGGTCTTCTGGAGTTGGGTGAGCGGGCCGATGAAGTCGGGGCTGACGGTCTGCTGCTGTGGCAGGCCGGCGAGCTGCGGGGTGAGGAACGGGGCGAGCTGCGGGTAAAGGGCGATCAGCTTCTCGATTTCCTCGCGGAGGCGTAGGGCCTGGTCGGCGTTGCCGGCGAAGGCGTCCTTCGATGCGTTCTGCGCTTCGAGCGACTCGTAGGCCCGCTGCGCCAACGTGTATTCGGCGTCGGCGACACCGATGGTGGCGTCGCGGACACGCCGTTTCGCGTCGGCGAGCTTGTCGTTGAAGTCGGGGTCGCCAGCCTGCTGGCGGCGGAGCTCTTCGGCGGCGTCCTTCTCGTCGTCCTGGGCGTCGGCCAGGTTCTCGTTGGCGTCGGCCAGTTTCTCGGTCGCCTCCGCGAGCGCCTCCTGCGCCGAGTCGAGCCCTCGCAGGTCGGTGGCGACGGCGAGGGCCTTGTCGTATTCGGCCTGGGCTTTGGCCTGCTCGCGGGTTGCTTTCCCCGTGGCCCGTTTGGCGTCATGGAGACGTTCTTCGGCGTCGGCAACCTTGTCGAGATCGACGGCCCCTTGTCGGAGCAGCCGGTTCAATGCCTCCTGGGCGTCGGCCTGGCCGCGGCGGGCGTCGTCGAGCTGACGGGACGCCTGGTCGAGGGACCGTTGCGCGCCGGTCGTCTCCAACGTGACGTCGAGGAGATCCTCGAGGTCGCCGACGAGACCCTGCGCGGCGGCGCCGGCGCCACCGAACCCGAGAGCAAGGTCACCCATCGCCCCGGTCTGGCCCTCAGTGGCGGTCGTGGTATCCCCGAACGCCGACTCCATGTCGTGCAGGCCCGCCTCGGTGGCGCGCATCCCTTTGACGGCGTCCTGCATCGCTTCGGGGACGCCTTCCATCCCCGGGATGAACTGGTCGACCTTCTCGAGCGCTTTGGCGGTGACGGAGATCATGTCCGCGACGGCGCCGACGAAGAACCCGGCGGCGTCGGTCATGCCTTCGCCGACGGTCTCCATGAGCCAGAGGAACGCCGGGACGACCTTGTCGTTGATGAACCCGGTGATGTTCGCCAGGGCCGGGGTGAGCCCCGCGCCCAGCTTCGCTTTGACGTTTTCGGTTTCGGCGGCGAGGCGACGCTGCTGGTTGGCCAGCGAATCGGACGTGTTGGCGAAGTCGCCCTGGATGTCTTTGGTGCCGTCCATGATCAGCTGCAACGTGGCCATCGTCTTGGCCTGCTGGCTCACCTCGGCGGTCGTGGAGGCGAGGCCCATCTCGACGGCCTTCTGTTTCACGACGGCGTCGGACAGGACAACGTTGAAGCGGCGGATCGGTTCGGTCTCGCCGCGGAGAGCGGCGCCGATGGCCTGGATGGCGTCGACCGGTTCGGCGTTGAACGCGGAGCCCATGTCCGCGCCGAGGGTCGTGAGCCGCTGCGACCATTCGACGGTCTGCTGGGTGGTCAGCCCGAGGTTCTGGAGAAGCCCACCGAGTGAGGCGGTCAGCTCACGGGCCTGCGCTTCGGACAGGCCGATCTGGGTGGACGACTCGACGAACCGGTCGATCTCACCGCGGGCGTCTTTGAAGACGAGCCCAGTCACGTTGATGGCCTCTTCCAGGTCGGAGGCGGCCTGGACCGAATCCTGGAAGAAATCAGTGATGGCGCGGGCGCCAACCAGCCCGGCGGCGATCCCGACCGCCGATTTGAGGCTGGTGCCGATCCCGCCGGCGAGGCTTTTCCCACCTGCTTCGCCGGCGACGGCCAGGTCGCGGTTGATCCCGACCTGTACCTCGCGGCTAAAGCCGGTCATGTCGGGGCGGATCTCGACGTAGCCGACCCCGACGTTGACACCCTGGGCCATCAGGCGGTCACCTCCTTCTTCGGCGCGTAGACGAACCGGCCGCCAGCCCGGCGGATCTGTTCAGGGGTCGACGTCCGCTTCGGTGCTGCCGGCCGGACGGGAAGTGTCGGTCGCGACCGTTGCTGGGCCAGGTTGTGTCGTACGAAGGCACTGTCGAGGGGCAGCCCGTGGATCAGGGCGGTGAGTCTCCGGGCTCCGAGCTGCTGGTGTGGCTGGCCGAAGCAGACGTGTCGGAGATCGAGCTGGTAGTAGCGGGCGAAGTCGGCCTCGAGCCAGTCCCACTGGTCGGTGAGGATCCGTCCGAGGCGGTCGATTCCCCCAGCTGCATCCCGTACCTTCCCATGACCCATCGGACGAGGCTGTCCAGGTCGGCCTTGGTGGGACCGTGGGCCCAGAAGTCGTCGAAGTCGTCGCCGAGGATGAACCGCATCGCCGCCTTGTAGTCGCGGAGGAGATAGGCGAACTCGGCGGGGAGTTCGACGGGCAGGACGAACTTCTGGCCGCCGAAGATGAACATGGGTGCGTCGCCGGCTGCTTCTCGGCGGGCGGCCCCGACGGCGTCCAGGTCGAACGGTTCTGCCATCAGGACACGTCGACCCAGTCGGCGATGATCGTAAACGGGTCTTCGCCTTCGGTTCCCAGCGCGGAGAACGTGAGCGGGATCGGGTTGCCGCCCGTTTTGACCATGTTGATCGCGCCGACGGTCGTGATCATCCCGCGGGGGATGATGATCCGGGTCGTCTTGTCGCCGTCGACCGCTTCGATCCCGAGAGCCCGTTCGTCGATCGACCCGGCGGCCGGCGGGGTGTAGACGTCGCCGTCCCAGGTGCCACCCCCGAACGCGAGGCTGATGGTGTCCTCGTTCCACTGCAGCAACGAGAAGGCGGCGTCGAACGTTTCGGCGGTCACGAGCCGACGGACCGGATAGCGTGACTGCCAGGCGGGAATGTCGGTGATGGTCCGGCCCGGGGTGATGGCGACGCCGCTGTCGTCGGTGAACCCGAGTTCGGCCCAGCCGGCCGCCCAGGCGGCGGCGGTGTCGGTCGGGGCGGTGGTGCCGACCGGAGCGACGTACACGTGGCCGGTTCCGGCGATGAAAACTTCCTCTGCGGTCAGGGCCACAGTTCACTCCTTTGGTTCATGGGATCGGGTGGAGGTAGACGAGAACATCGAAGGTGTAGGCCGGACGGCCGGTCGGCGGGTCCGGGTTCCAGTAGAAGACGCCCGGTTCGACGGCGGTGACAACCGCGGCGGGCCGGGTGCCGGGCAGGTCGTCGAGGGCGGCCTGGACGAGACGGGCGAGGTTCTGGGCGGCCTGCTTGGTGGTGTGGTACACGTCGATCTGGAGGCGGGCCACGTCGAGCCAGCCGGCGACGGCGGGGGTGCCGCCGACGCGGACGACCCGCACGACCGGGAACGTCGGATCGGCGGGGATTTCGGTACCGATCGGGATGTCGGGGATGTCCGTGTGGGATCGGAGCCAGGCGGTGGCGACCAGTTCGGCGTCGGGAAGGACGGTGAGGGCCATCTCAGCCGGCCATCTCGACCAGTTCGGCTGGTGCCGTCTCGTACGGGCCGGGAGCATCGAACACGGCGCGGATGTGATGTCCGACCGGGGCGCGGTGGAACGTCGGCCGGGACGTCGACAGGAACGGCCACGACGGGTCCCACTGGTCGTGGACGGTGCGAACCTTCACGTCGTGGGAGAAGTCGCCGCCAGCGCCGCTCAGGTTGCCGTACAGGGTCCGTTTGTGGAGCACGGGAATGTCGGCGCCGAGGGTGAGAGCGGCGAGCATCGGGGCCTTGTGGATCACGATCGGGAGGTGCAGCTCGTACGACAGCGGGTCGGGGATCCCGAGCCGGTGGAGGAGATCCGAGGTGGCGACCATCCCCCGGAGATACTGGCGGGACGGGCCGTAGCGGCGCCGGTAGTAGTCGACGACGACGGAGACCGGCCCACGGTGCAACATCGGGGGCCCGGCCACCGGATGCATGACGAAGAAATCGTCGTTCATGAGCAGGAACGGGTCGGACACGTCGGGATGTTCACAGGCGGCCCGCAGATTCGCCGTCGAGTTCCGGTACTTGGTGTCGTCCTGGGCGACGTCGATGTGATGCACGCCGACCGTCCACGGGGGACGGAACCCGGCCAGCCACACGTTGTCGTGAGCGACGTGGGCGGCCAGGCTGCGGAGGCTGTAGCGGAGCTCGTCGTTGTGGACGTCACGTTTCACGACGTAGACGGCGTCCATTCAGGTGACCCTCCGCAGTTCGACCTCGAGGTGATGGGTCCCGCGGGGGGCACGCCGCTCGATCGGGTCGCCGTCGACTTCGAAGACCCGCCCGGCGGATTCGACCCGGTCGAACGGGGTGATGTCGGCATCGGCGGGGAGGAACATGCGCCAGCGGGCCACGACCGTGTCCCGGTCGGTGTTCGTCTCCTCCGACGAAAGCTGCTCGACACGGGCCGGATAGGAGACCGACGTTTCCGTACCGGGCTGCGGATTGCCGTAGGCGTCGATGGCGTCGTAGGCGCGGCGGACGACCGTGACCGTCTCGGTGAGGAGCGACTGGAGACTCATCCGATCATCCGAGTCTTCCCCGGGAACCGTCGAGGGCCCGGCGGAGCACCGCCCGCGGTGGGCTGTGGATCGTGCCGAACTCGACGAACAGGGCGATGAAATGGCGGTTGTTGACGGTGGCCAGCGCACCACGCGAATCGAACCCGGCCTGGGTGTCGAACATGTCGGCGTAGTGACGTTGCCGGCTCGTCGGCAGCGACGCCTCCCGGGGCGCGATCCGTTCCGCCTCACCCTGGATCGCTTCGCCGACCATCCGGAGCCCTCGGAGCATCTCGGGTCGGCGGACGAGCTCGTCGACGGCGGCGGGGCGGACCACGACCCTGACCATCAGAGCGTCTCGTCTCCGATGGTGACCCACGGGATCGGGTCACCGCCGATGTCGACCGGGACGCTGACGATGTTCGGGGCGTAGCCGCTTTCCAGTTCGATCGACCCGAGCGACATGAGCCCGACGGCACGGCGGATGATCCGCCGGTCCGCCGCGGTCAGGTACACCGCGGTCGACGTCGTGTCCCCGTAACTGACCGAGTAGGTGCCGATCTGTTCGGAACGCAGGCCGTCCGGGTTGCGGAACGCCCGGCCGGCCACCGCGACGCAGACGGCGACGACCACGTCGGGGACCGTCTCCAAAGCGCCTTCGTCGTCGACCCAGTCCTCCGTACCGGCCTCGACGCGGATCAGCGCCGACGCGTCGTCGAGGGCTGCCTGCGCCCGTTCCTCGTCGGCCGCGGCGATGCCTCCCAACCTCGCGGCGAACTCTTCGAGGGAAACGAGCGCAGGCAGCGACGCCATCGTTACGAACCCGGAGCGTTGATCGTCACGAGCCGGGTGTTCTCCGACCCGTCGTCCTCCACGGAGGCCGCCCCCGCGAACGACGACACGACCGACCGGTCACGCAGATAGTTCGGGTCGTAGTCGCGGATCCACCGCATCGCCAGCCCCGCATACGTTTCCGACGCGCCGGCGTTGACCCCGTCGGGGACGACCGGGGCGACGTTCCCGAACGCGACGGCGGTCCGGTGGAACGCGTAGCCGGCGTCAGGGTCGATGGCGTTCGACGTCACGACGGTGAAGCCGGCGACCCGGCCGATCGACGCGTCCCGCAACGCCGAATCGGACCCGGACCGGTCCACGTCGGAAAGACGTTCCGACCCCAAGAAGTCGGCTTCGAGGTTCGCTCCGAGGAGCAGCACCCGTTCCGACATGGGCACGTTGTTCAGGTTCAGCTGGGTGCGGGCCGCCAACGCGGTGACGTAGGCATCGTCGGTGCCGATCGTGTGCGTCAACGCCGAAGCGGCGGGGACCGTCGCACCTTCGATCGTCGTCGCGATCAGGTTCTCGAGCCGTTCGGCGACGGCACGGACCTGCGGCATGAGCACCTGCTCACCGAACGAGACGATGTCGAGGGTGAGCTGCTCGTCGGTGATCGCCACCGCCGAGTACGGGTGGGTGTCCAACGTCACGTCGACACCGACCTCGGTCAGGTCGTCGATCACGATCGCCGAACCGCGGGTGCGCCACTCGTAGTCTCGGGCGGACAGGACCGCGGGGAGGCGCAACGTGACCGTGTCGTCCTTGGCGCCACGGAAATCGGCGGCGCCGTAGCCCCACACCAGGCGGGGCAGGACGATCTCGCGCTGCAACAGGCCGAGAGCGGTCCGTGCGATCGTTTCTGACTTCAGGAATGTGTTCGCCACGACAACCTCCTATGTGGAAAGGGGACCACGCAGCGGCTCGTGGCGAACCGTGCGGGTGTGTCAGAAATGGCGGGGTACCGAAGCGGCCAGCTTCGCCGGGTCGGTCTCCTCCGGTTCGGCGTCGGGCACCGCGCCCGGACGGAGCTTCTCCTTCGGCCGGCCGGCGGCCGGCGGGGTCTGGTCATCCTTCGCTTTGAACGCCTCGAGGAGCTCGTCGGCGTCCGCTTCGAGTTCCTCCTCGGTGGCGCCGACGAGACGTTTGACCTGAGCTTCGGTGAGCCCTTTGCGGATCGCGATCCGCATCCGGCAGGCGTCCAGTTCGGCATTCTTCGCCCGGTCCTCGAGGGCCCGGTTCGAATCGGCCAGCTTCTGGGCGTCGGTCTTGTCTTTCTCCTCCAACTCGACGAGCCGGGCCGCTTTGGCTTTCAGGTCGTCGTAATCGGAGTATTTGGCCGCCTCACGCTTCAGCCGGTCGGCGACGATCCTGTCGATGTCGGCCTGCGTGAACGTCTTGGGGTCGTCCGGCTTCGGGTCCGGGGTCGGATCCGACTTCGGGTCGTCGGGCATGTTGGCCTCCTGGTGGAGTGTCCGGCCGGTTTCAGCGCCCGGCCGTCAGCGCGCCTCACCCCTGGGGACGGGGCGAGTGGGGTTAGGTGGTGGCGGGGACCCGTCCTTCGACGGCCTGGCGGAACGCCTTACGGGCCGCCGCCCCCGACTTGCCACGGGTGACCTGATCCCACTGGTCGCGCCACTCGGCGGCCCGGCCGGGCCATGGAGCGTCAGCGTCATAGGTGGGTTCGACGGTGCAGCCGCAGCTCAGATGGGCCTGGAACCCGCCACCGGTTTCGGTCCGGTACACAGGCCCACGGGAGGCGAGCATGCGGCAGAATGAGCACGGGTTCGAATCGGTGACACGCGCCCAGCCGACCGCCCGCCGGTCCGCCTCGACGGAGCGGACAAGGGTGTCACGGCCGGCGTTGAGGGCATGACGGGTCACGTCTCCGGACACGTTCACGAACGTGCGGGCGGCCACGTCGGGGACACCGGCGGCGAGGAGCTTCTCCGGGCCGACGATCCCGACATACCTGAGGGAGCGGACGAGCTCGTCGGGCGGCGGGGTCGACGCCACGACCGGTGTGGCCGTACCGGCGGCGCCTTCGGCCATCCGGAACGCCTGGAAGTACACGGCGGCCAGCCGGGCCGAATCGCCCGCCCGGGCGCCGATGATGGCCAGCAGGAGACGTTCCAGGTCGGACCATGTGCGGGCAGGATGTTCCGGGTCGAACATCGGCCACACGGCCAGCACCTCGCGGATCGTCCGGGCTCGGATCTGGAGCTGGCCACGCCGGTGCGCTTCGGTCAGCCCGCGGCCGACGACGGTCGCCGCCATCAGCCGCCGTCCCCTCCGCCCATCTGCCGGTCGAGGAGAGCGGCCAGGCCACCGATCGCGTCGGCGGACGCCAGTTCCGCCTTGGCCCGTTCGACGTCCTGCTGGGTCCAGCCGGGGATCTTCTCCCACAGCATCGCCGGCGGGACGTTCAACATCTGCGCCATCTTCCCGAGCGCGTCGACCGTGGAAGCGAGCGCCCGGGCTTCGGTGTCCCGCCACCGGACCTGCGCACCGGCGGACACCTCCCGCTTCTCGAGCCGGGCTGCCAAGCCGAGGGTCTGTTCCCACGCCTCGCCGAACAGCACTTCCCGTTCGGCGATCTTGCGGCGCTGCCCGGACTCGGCCGCGGCGAGCGCCTCGGCCGACAGGTTCACCAGCTTGCCGAGGAGATGATGCGGCGGGGTCTGCGAAATGGTCGCCAGATGCTGCAGGGTCGATTCCCGCGAATTGAGATAGCCGGACAGGTCGGTCTGGCCGAACTCGCCGACCTTCACGTCCGGGTCGTCGAACGTCCACAGCCTCGACGCCGCCGCCTTCGCCTTCTCCGTCTCCGACTCCGACGTCCACCCCAGCACGTACCGTTGCCGGAACGACTGGAAATGCTGGGCGACGAGCAGATCGAACGTGGTGAAGTCGATCTGGTCCTGCAACGGGATCAGCGGCTCGATCTCACCGGACAGGTCATCGTCGAGATCGTCATGGTTGCGGAACCGGACCACCGGACATGAGCCGATGCCGTGCACCTGCCGTTCGTCGAGGACCGGGTTCCAGTCCGACCCGGGCCGCTTCTCGCCCTCGTCGAGGAACCAGACCGCCTCGGCGTCGTACAGCCGATACGACGTCCCCATGTCGGTGCGGCGCACCTCGAGCGCCACCTCCGGCCAGTCCGGATCCTCGCCGTACAGGGCGGTCAGCCGCCGGGGCGACACACCCCGCACCACCGGCCCCGGATCCCCCGGCAACACCAGCACATACGACGTGCCGTAGGCGAGCGCGGCCCGATGCACACCGGTCTGATGGGCGTCCAAAGCGTTGGCCTGCCACACCTCCCACACCTCGTCGTCGGACGGTTCGCCCTGCTCCCGGTAGCCGACCACATACAGCGACTGGGCGAGCACGTCGACGACCAGGCCGAGGACGTTCACGCGTGACATCTGCGCCATCCTCTTCACCTCGACCGGAACACCACGAGGTGCGACAGGCAGCGGCTGGTCGCCTTTCCAGTACTGGTGGATCCGGGTCAGCTTCTCCGCTTCCGCTTTGCGGGTCTTCAACAGCCGGACGGTCCAGTCGACCACCTCGGACTCGGTGAGGATCACAGGAACGCCGCCTTCCCGGTGCGCCGCCGGCGTTTGTCGAGCTTCCCGGACGCGATCACGTCCCGGCGGGCCTGCCGGGCCCCGACCGCACACACCGCCAAGTCGATCTTCTTCGGCGACTCACGTCCCTCCTTGCAGATCGACACCCCCCACTTGTTCGGGGCGCGGCGGGCGTTGAGGACATGCCGGCGGAGCCGCGAATCGCCGTCATGGGTGACCGCCCGGTCCGCGACATCGACCAGCATCCGCCCACACGCAGCCGTGAACTCCGGGACCTTGACGCGCATGTCCCACGCCACCGGATGGGGATGCCTGCCACCCGTGGCGTCGACGGCCAGCCGGTCACGGAACTCCGCAGCCCACGAGTCGACGTACTGCTCGAACTCGCGGACGTCGGCGTAGAACGCTACGACGTCGAACCGGTCGAACGCACGGCGGACCTCGAGGTCGACCTCGGCTCTCGGGACTTCCCACCCGTCGCCGTTCTCGGGCTTCTCCCAGCAGCCGATCACGAACAGGTGGCCGTCGTCGACCCGGCAGCCGACCAGCCCCGTGGCGTCATCGGACTTCGACCCGTCGAAGAACATCACGATCGTGTCCTGGTCGGCGACCGTCCGTTCCGGTTCAGCGCAGGCCGCCCACTCCGGATGGGTCATCCACGCATCCCGGGCCGCGGTCGGCTGGTTGAAGAAGTACCGCCGCGAGTCCTCCACGTCCTTCTCGACGTTCCAGAACTCGTTCTCCACGATCCCGTCGAGGTCCATCACCTCGGCGAACGGGCCGTAAACCTCCCGGAGCGCGCCGACGACCGCGTCCCGGTCGGCCAGATCGACATCCGGGGGCGCCTCCCGATGGTCGAACAGCAGGCGGTGCGCTTTCGCTTTCCCCTCGAGGATCGCCCGGGCCCGGGCATGGGTCCGCTCCGCGATCGAATCCTCACCCGGCTGGTACATCGTCGAGGTCTGCAACGCCCACGGGGTCGACTCGCGCCGCTTCCGGCAGTTCCGGTCGACCGTCACGTACATGCGGCGCAGCTCCGGCGTCTGGTACAGGTGCGACTCGTCGAAGACCGTGAACGTCTCCTTCCCGCCGTCCTTCGCCGACGACGACGCCGTCGACGGGACGATCTCCCCGCCGTTCGGGAGGAAGATCCGGGTCAACCCGGCGGCGTTGCCGGCAAGACCCTCAGCCAGCGGCCCCTCGGTCAGGTTGAAGTAGACGTTGTCGTAGGTGTTGCCCGCCTGGGTCTCCTCCGTGGCCAGACAGCGCACGAACGGGTAGGTGACGGGCCGGCCCATCGGGTCGCCGGCCACGTACCGGTAGATGAAGTCCCGCCAGCGGAACACTTCGCCACCCTCGGCCCAGCCGGCGAACCGGCACGGCCCCATCCCCTCCCACAGCACCAGGAGGCCCGCCAGCTCGGACTTGGCGCGCCCCTTCGCCCGGGAGATGAACGCCGAGTCGTACAGGCGGCGCCCCTGGCCGTTCAGGGCGTAGGCGTCGACGACGAACCCGGCGAACTCGTCATCTAGGGGCAGTCCCTCCGGGTCGTCGCCACGGAGGGAACGGCCCTCGACGTCGCCGGGCCCATGGACACAGAAATGCTCTATCCAGGCGAGCGCCAGCCAGCCCAACGACCGGTCACGATCATGGTCTGGCGCGATGATCCGCTCACGCACTGGCCAGCCTCCGGCGCCGCTCCTCCAACCTCGCCACACCCGAATCGTCGTCGGCGGCCTGGTCGGCGGGATCTTCGGCGACGACCGTCCAGCGGAGCTGCGCCATCGCCTTCGGAGTCAGACCGAGCCGGTCGTCGAGCTCGCGCATCTCCCGCATGATCCCGAGCCGGCCGGTGGCCAAACTCGCCAACCGGCTGACCGCCCGGCGCACCTCAGCCTGCGTCTCCGACTCGAGGACCTCCAAAAAGTCGAGCCCCTCGACACGGCCGGACGTGGCGAGATCATCCTCGAGTGCCGCCCGGCGCAGCAGGACTGAGAACGCACCCGGATCCCACGCTGCCGCCTGCGGCGTCGCCCACGCCCACTTCCACCACGCGGTACCGGCCGCTCCGAGCGCACCCTTCGGGATCCGGGGAGCGGGGCCGGAGCGCCCGCGGGCGGGGAGCTTCGTGGTCGGGATCGTCGGAGCGTGGCGCCGATGATGCTTCGGGTCAGGAAGAGGGCCGCGGGGCAACCGCCTCCTCCTTCGTGAGCCACCGATCGTTCGCCCGTCTCCACTGCACTTCGTTCATGTCGGTGTAGGTGACGCCGTTGATGGTGAACGTCCCCGTCCGGGTCCCCTGACGGGCCAACCATTCCTCCAATGTCACGGTCCTAGGGTCCATTCGACATTCATCTCCGGATCCCGGGCTCGCAACCCGAGGCGCTCCGTTTGCGAAACCCGCACGCACAGCGAGGCGC
>Ga0105042_100030_pt1 | contig 16871 bp, 16 predicted proteins | sample LS_165metaG_FD_91487 | JGI IMG/M metagenome (GOLD analysis project Ga0105042, IMG submission 91487) | Switchgrass associated microbial communities from Austin, Texas, USA - LS_165 metaG | ecosystem: Host-associated > Plants > Phyllosphere > Phylloplane/Leaf | place: USA: Austin, Texas | collected... | reverse complement strand
ATATTGTATAGTCTAAAACAATGATATTTTGCAACTTAGCGCGTGTATTTTATACCTTAAGTGATGGGAATTGAAGAGATGGGAGAGGTTTGTCCGACGAAAGCAAGACTGCAAAACGAGCGAAATATGAAGGTGATTGGAAGCAATGTGAAGAGGTTTCGTGAATTGAGCGGAAAATCACAGTTAGAAGTTGCTTTCTACATGGAAACCGAGCAAGGTTTGATCTCGTTACTGGAAACCGGAAAATATGCCAACACTTCCGTTTATACTTTAACCCGGCTAGCATTACTTTTTAACGTGCATATTTCCGATTTCTTTAAAGATGAAACGATTCCTAAGGCTTTACCCGTATAAGTTTGATGAGATAAAGCTATTCGTTTCGCTTGGTCAATCTTACGACGAATTAAACCGGTCGATTATTCAGGGCGGTGTAAGTCCGGTTGATGCCAAAGAAGCGGTTACAATGGGCAAGCGAGTGAATGTGCTAGGGCGAACCACATCAATGCCAGTTGACAAAATAATTGTTGTAAAGCTGAATTACTTCGATAATAACATTCGATCAATTGCAATTCTATCACATGAGCTTAACCACGCAGCACGTCGAATACTTGACATTTACGAAGCTGAATCAAACCGGAATCTATCGAATCGGGAGGAAGCCGAATGCTACCTTTCCGAACACCTTTTCGAATCGGCAATGATCGAACTAAAGCCGGATATTGATTATACCGAACAGAAACGGAACTTTGATTGGCTCGAAGAAATTACGCATAGTTTGGAATAGTTTTGTACTTTTGGTTAAAATGAATTGAGATGGAATCAAATTACGAAAACATGACGAACGAGGGAAAGATCGTTCACAATACGGAGATAACTAGAAAGTGCGTTGTATTCTTTACCGCGTTGATTGCGATTGGTTTGGGTATTTCCCTTATCTTTGGAATAATGGCAACCGGTATAATGAAAAACCTTTGATATGCTGAGCAGAGAGCAGAAATATGCTATAATCACTTGGGGTGTTATTTTGGTTGGATTGGTAACAGTTTTTATTTTGGTGTTGTAAATATGGATGGAACTAAGTTAACTCAGGATTTATTTGACAAAATATGTGAGGAAATAGCAACCTCATCTATGTCAACACGAAACGTATGTAAGGCTAACGGTATTGATGGAGCAACATTTTATAGGGCTATTTCGAAAGACGAAAATTGGCGCGACCAATACACGCGCGCGAAAGAAGATCAAACTGAATTTCTGGTTGATGAAATGCTTGAAATCGCTGACGATGGTTCAAACGATCTTATGACAATTGTGAAAGGCGATATTGAATATGAGCTAGAAAATAAAGAGGTTACCAATCGATCTAAGTTGCGCATAGACACTCGTAAATTTATAGCTGCCAAACTTAAGCCTAAGAAATATGGGGATAAACTGGATATTACTTCCAACGGTAATGAAATAAAATCAGTTCCGGTTGTACTTCCTGACGGCAAAACATACGAAGACCTTAAGAAAGAACTTAAACCTGAATAATGCAATACGGAGTTACCGAGGTATTCATAAAGCACGAATACTTTTCGAATCTTCGTGTTAAGTTGATGAGAGAGGAAAACGGCGAAACCGTACTATACTCTTACAACGGGGATTCTGTAACTCAAATTTGCGAGTATCCAACCGACCGTAAGCGTTACGAACTTAAACCTGGATTTCTTCAAATCGATCTTGACTCTAGTTTCTTCTACATATACGAAGACGGCGAATATAGCTTCTATCGCTACAAATACATTAAACACGTTGGTTCGTCACGATCCAGCAAATCATGGTCAATTGAAGAATCAATAATACGTGACTGCGAGCAAAATAATGCGTTCCGTGTTACCGTTTGGCGCGACACAAAGGCTTCGTTAGGTGAAACGGTGTGGAAGGATTTCAAAAAGCTATTTCCAGCTTCCGGTCGTTCGTATAAGTTCCCACAAGATACACGACCAATATTCTTTCCGAATGGATCGACAATTGAGCCGCAAGGGGACGACACTACGAATGCACACGGTCTAACTCAAAACAAAGCATGGCTGAATGAGCCTTACAAAATGAGTAAAGATACGTTCGACCAAATTGACCAGCGTGCAGATCAAATAATTTTAGACATTAACCCAACCGGCACGCATTGGAGTGACGAACTCGAAAAGCATCCACGTTGCAAGGTTATACACTCTACTTTTCAAGATAATCCATTTTGCCCGATTGAAATGAAGCTGAAAATACTTTCATACGATCCAGGCAACCCGGTAAACATTGAAAACGGAACAGCGGATAATTATAAATGGCAGGTTTACGGACTCGGGTTAAAAGCAGAGAAAGAAAACCGAGTGTTCCGAGGCTGGAAGAAAATAACCCGCGCTGAGTATGACGCGTTGGATGTGCCGGAAATAATCGGTTGCGACTGGGGGAAGAATCATAATTGGGGAATTATCTCTGCGAAGTTTTACGATGGCGTATTGTATCTCCGGGAACTTAACTACGCTTCTGAAACCGATATAATGAAGTCGTTGCCGTTGAATGTTCTGCAGGATTTAAAGTCTCAGGAAAAGGAAGGCGAGAACCTTGGTATCGTTTCGTATATGTTCTCAAAGCTTGGGATCAATAAAAAGCAGACAATCATATGCGACAACAACCGACCTTTGAAAATTGCCATGCTTCGTCGTTGTGGTTGGGAATATGCTTACCCGGCCCAGAAAGGACAGGGCAGTATAAAAGATGGGGTTGACTTGGTTGAAAGCATACCCGTTTGTTACACCGACGATTCGCCCAACCTTGAAAACGAGTACGAAAATTATTCATATCCGAAAGACCGTTACGGTGTTGTAATGGATGAACCAGAGGATGACAATAATCACCTTTGCGACCCAACTAGATACATAGTTCAGCACTTAGCCAAGCAAGGATTAGTTAAGGCTGTTTAACTCCAGCTAATTCCATTGCTTCTTTCAATGAAATTCCGATATCAGTATAAAGCTTAACTGTTTCAGCTTGTCTCTTGTCGATCTCTGATTTCTTTTCTTCATCCTCTTGGAAACAAGGCAAATGAGAATAATCAAGTTCTAACCATTCATTGTTAGGCAATTTCAATCCACGTTTCAACAGCGAACAGAAACGCCCTGCAAATGGAAATATTCCATCTTGGTAGCCCATTCTAAGACCTTCCAATAGATTTGCCTGTATCTTGGATTTTTCCTTACTGAATATGTTATCGTTCAGTTGAACCAAATCAATAAGCACCTTTGTATCTTCGCTTATTTCCTCGAATAACATATTCTCTTTAATAGCGAATGAAGTAGGAATGAAATTAACGTCACCGTCAACGATACGAATAGACGACTGTCCGTCGAAGTGACCGTGTGTTTCCTCTTGTTGCTGGCGTTCCAATTTGATTCTTGAATCCTCGGTTAAAGCGCGCGGGCCTATATCATCTTTTGTTTTATTTGCCCAAATACCAAGTGCCCCCTTTTTATTTATGTTCGCATTTCGGTAACCCATTGCGCCACGGATATTACTTATTTCCATATGGCACGAAGTCAACATTGATTCGCCAACGATTGCCGATTTGCCTCCTGATCTCCTAAAGTGAAGAACTTCGCTGGCTTTGTATACATCATCCTCGCCGGTATTGTAACACATTCTGTACTCCTGAATGATTTCGTCAGCAGTTTTGGCTTTCCATCGTTTACCGGTTGTTTTGATTTTGAGCTGATCAAATGGAAGATTATTTATGACATAAGGGACATCATTGAATCCAGCAGGGAATACCGGCAACATTACACAGTTTCCATAAACCCAATAATTAATTGCAACGTCTGTCAACCATTCTTCACCTGATTGTAATGGGTTCGGATTTTCAAGTATTTCAACCAGTGGGCTGTCTTCAATCACTTCACCTTCCTTTGTTCCATTCATTCGCTTGTGTATGAACCGACCATTTGCGAACATGGAAGCGTGACGACCAATTACCTTTTGAAGTGCAGATGTAGTAGTAAATAGTTCCATTTCTTTGCCGGAAACAACTTCCCATGTTTGTGAAGTTTTATTCCATTCAAAGTCCGGATCAATTTGCCAGCCTGACGGAGTTCGTGTAAATCTATCGTTACCACCTCTTCCCCATTCAAGGAGATTATAACCAGCAATACGTATAAATCCCATAGATTGAAAATATTATGTTGAATGAAGCAAATGTAACCAATTCTATTTAACATAATTCCGAAATTTATGTATTATGTTAAATAGCTTTTATATATTTACCACATGGAAAAGCCGAAAGTTGACACTGATAAGACCAAAAAAGAACTGGAAAGAATCAGAGAAAAGAAGCTGAAACAGGTTAAAAATCAATCTGAAATAAAGAAGTAGTATGATTACATCATCTTATTTTCCTGATAAGACATTTGCAACAAAAGAACATTTGTTTGCTGAAATGATAGAGAACCGGGATGCGATTCTTTCAATGAAGAAAGTAGAACGTAAATCTGATAGTTTCGGCACTATCTTGAATACAATCCCAAAGTTGTTTAGCGAGAAAGGGATGAGAATGGAAGAGAATTTCATCTATCCTATCATCAATACAACAATGTTCATGGATTCGCACGATGATGTGCAAATGAATAACTCTTGGAATAAGAGCGTAAAAGAACAGCAAGGTCGAATCTACTATCTTGCCGACCATGAAATGAAGGTTGATAAAATCATCGCACACCCTCAGGATGTTGAAATGATGTTGAAGCCTTTTACATGGAAGGAGCTAGGGTTTAACTACGATGGTTCAACGCAAGCTTTGATATTCAAGATTGGGATTGAAAACATCAAAATGCCACAGGCTTTAGACATCATAAAAAACAAATACCCCATTCAGAACTCGGTAAGAGAAAAATACATTAAAGTTCGTTTTGCGGTTAACTCTACAAGCATGGATTTTAAGTCAGAGAAAGAGGTGTGGGATGAAATTTATGACCAAATTGCCAATAAAGAATATGCTGATAACCGAGGCTATTTCTTTGCGGTTGATGAATCTAAAATAGTTAATGAGAGCAGCATGGTGTTATTTGGGTCAAACTCCGCTACACCGCTACTTCAAAAGGATATTGAAGCCGTCACAGACACTTCAAGAAATGAGCCGTCGAACGACACTCAACAAGCAAAACAGTTTTTTATCAATCTTTTAAATTAACAAAATGAAAGACAAATTTCAGTCATTCTTGACGGCTAAAGGAATTACACCGGAGCAGTTCAAGGAATACGATGCAGAAAAAATGGCAGGTCTTTACAACGAGTTCAACGGTGAACAGCGTAAAGAGTTGGAAGAGTTAATTGCCAACAAAGCCGACAATGACACAATTAGCAAGCTTCGTGAAGATCTTACTAGCTCACTAACAGAGCAAATGAAAGCCCTTAACGGCGCAATGCGTGAAATGGGCGCTCAGATAAAGGCGTTGTCTGAAGGCGAAAAAGACGGATCAGTTAAGCACAACGATATTCGTTCGGGACTTGAATCCAACTTGGAAAACCTGAAAACACTTAAAACAAGCAAGTCGGGTGAGTTTGATTTCACGGTTAAAGCCGTTGGAACAATGCTTGAAAGCACAAATATTTCAGGTGGTAACGTTCCAGTTGAACAACGTATTCCGGGGTTAAACATCATTGCATCACGCAGAGTCCGTTTACTTGACTTGTTCAGCCGTAGACGCGCAACTTCAAACATCATTTCTTGGGTGTACCAAGCAAATAAAGAGGGTGCTGCAGGTGGAACATTAGAGGGAGCAACTAAAAATCAAATTGATTTCGATTTGGTTGTAGCTTCTCAGGCAGTTGTTAAACGTACTGCTTTCATCAAAGTTTCTACTGAGATGTTAGATGATATTGATTTCATAGAGAGCGAAATCCGCGCGGAATTGATGCGTGAGCTATTGAAGAACGTTGAATTGACAGCGTATTCAGGTAACGGTACTGCACCTAACTTGAACGGTATTCGTACGGTAGCAACAGCATTCGCAGCGGGTACATTTGCCGGAACAGTTGACAACGCGAACCAAGTTGATGTACTTGCTGTTGCAATGAACCAAATCAAGATTGCAGAACACGGAATGCCGGATTATATCTTGATGCACCCGTCAGATGTAACCGCGTTGAAGTTGTACAAAGTTTCAACTACTGATCGTCGTTATGTCGACAGATTGGTTAACGTTGGTTCTACACTTGTTCTTGATGGTGTTCCAATCATTGAAACAACGCTTGTAACTGCTGGTCAGTACTTGATTGGTGATTTCTCTTTAGCTGGTCTTTACGAGAAAGAAGGAATCAATATCCAAATGGGGCTTGATGCGGATGATTTCACAAAGAACCTACGCACAATCATTGCTGAATGGCGTGGTGCTTTGGTTGTGAAGAACAACGACCGTACAGCATTTGTTAAAGGCGTATTCGCCACGGATATGGCAGCATTAGAAACAGCTTAATACTTTGATCATGGCAGAAGAAACACAAGAGAAAAAGCCAGCTTCTGAGAAGAAAAGCACGGCTAAATTGAATTTGGATGCGGATAAAATTTACCAATTCAAGTCTAACGGCAAGTCTAAGCATATGCCGGCGGATGAAGTGTACGAGGTTACCGCAGAAATGGCAGAAATTCTAGTATCAAAGAAATACGGAGAAATTCTATAGGCCATGTTCATAGTCCCTACTGATTTTACAGGTTTCTATCAATTGGCATTGAATCAATATGCTGTTGATCAAATTCAGGGGTTCATTGATGAGTTTGAACGTCCCGCGCTTAACGATTTGTTGGGCGCGGAACTTTCTCAAATTCTGATTGATGATTCCGGTTCAGGTGAGCCAGTAGATGAAGATTTGCTCAAAATATTCAATCCATTTGATTTGGATTTGAATTGCGAAACCGTTCATTCGGGGGGGATTAAAAAGTATCTTCTAGGGATTGTATTTTACAAATTCGTACACACAAACCGATTAAAGCCGTCAATTAATGGCGGTTTAGCAAAACGGAAAGTTGAAGCGTCTGAAATTGTAAATTATCGTCCTGAATCAACATCGAGATACAATCAGTCCATTGATACCGGTCGAGCAATCCAGGCTTATATCATGGAGAATATGGATAAGTACGAATCATTCAAAGGCAAAAGGCTCTTATACAATCACTAATGCAGGACATTGTTCAAATAGTAAGGGACGAGATTGTCGCGAACATTGACAATACGGTAGTTGTTAGGCAAATCGTGGATAATGATGAGCTTACAATAACTGTTGTGTTGTGTGATTATAAGTGGCTAAAGGTCGGTCAATCGCTTACGGATGAGGACTTACAATTATGGAACATCCAGACAATTGACTATGAAAACGGACAAATAAGGTTGTTGATTCCTGGAGAAGATTCAACATTGGTTAAGGGACAGGTATTGACAATTGTTCAGCCAACGTTTGTTTTCGGAACAGTTAAAACCGCTGAAAACGAATGGAAGTTGAAAACTGGTGAAAACTCAATAATTGGGCTTCCTTTGATTTGGCTTGCCGGTTCTGTTCCTGAAAATGAATATGGGTACGACAGTTCTAAAGATTACGATGCTAGTTTGCGCGTTTTTTTTCTTGACAATATTGACATGGTAAGTTCGCTTGATGATGAGCAGAGAAGCCAAGCTGTTAGACCTATGCTTGCTCTTGAAAAAGCTTTCAATGATTCTGTTGAAAACAGCTATAAAGTTGATCGACTCAGATCCGGCCAACGTAGAACCTTGTCAATTTTTGGAAACGAAGATAAGGACGGTATATATGAAATGATTTTCGATGAAGAACTAGGCGGTGTTGAAGCGCAACCAACACTAACTATTTACAAAAGTGTTGCGTGTAAATGTTAAACGACAAAAACTAATATAATATGTCAAATGTATGTTGTCAGTCGGGGCTACCTAACTTCGGTCGAGGTAAGTGTACGACACAGATTGGAGAGGTTGTAGGGCTTATTTTTGTACCTACATTCAACTCTATTAACGTAATGAATGGTATTGGTTTGGCGGGGCCATTTGGTCAAACTCAAATCACAACACTTCTTACAAATAACCCGGAAGGCCAAAACAGATGGACACCATCGCCAAGAATGTACGCTGTTACTTTGCCTGTTGCCGATACGGTATTCGATGAGGCTACGGATGGAACAAAGTCATTCGTTCGTGAAGGTATTTGGTCAATGGCTGCCGAAATCAGAGATCGTGATGCAGTCCCGCCAGTATTGAAAAAGTTGAAAAAGATGCGTTGCAAGGAGTGGTCTTGCTACTTGGTCACGAGAGACAATCAGTTGGTTGGACGAATCAATGCAGAGGGAACAATTATGTATCCGTTGCAGTCTAATTCTGGGTCTATTGATCCTAAAATGATGTTCCGTGATGCTGCAGCCACTAACAAAATTATGTTCGGGTTCGATTTCGACAACCTGATCAAACAAGAAGACTTGTATGTTTTGCAGGGTGAAGACCTTACAACTCCGGTTGATTTTCTTCGATTACAAAAGAATACGGACGTTACCATTACAGTTGTAGGTAATCCTACTACAACATCTGTTGTGGTTGACGTTAAATCAGATTTTGCAACCGGATTGACACCTAATAATGATGTTGTTGGGCTTGACGGGTTAGCAGACTTTGCATTGTTCAATGAAACTACTGGACATACGTCTATTCCAATTACAGCAATAGACGAAGACCCGTTGGTGGATGGTCGTTATGAACTTACATTTGGAGCGCAAACGAGCGGTGATGAAATGTATATTGAAATGGCAACGCCTCAGATTTTCTTCGAAGGAAACACAACGTTTGAAATTCCGTAACAATGGGATCAATTAAAATCGGTAAGACTACATTTCTATCTCAAAACCTTAAGGGAAAGAAGTTAGAGGAGGCTCAAAAAGAATTTCCGAGAATTGACAAAAGAAAAGTCGAACAGGCTTGGAACATTGCCAATAAGAAGCCGGAAAAGAAAGATTAAATCGAAGCCCTCATGTAGATCATGGGGGTTTTTTATACCAAACATCATGTTTCAGGACTCTGATTTATACAACAAGGTTTTAGCGTTATCTAATGTCACAGAGGACGATGCGTGGATGTTTGCTTTTGATCACAGTTCGTTCAGGCAGGAAATAATTGATTCGGTTCGTGACAGATTGTTCACGAAAGGAACTAATGAACAGGGTAGGATTATAGGTGTTTATTCACCTGCTTCACAACGAATCAACCCTGAAAAGATAGCTGGAACTCCTTACACTTTAAAAGATACCGGACGTTTTTACCAGTCGATATATATGGGAGTGTTTCGGGATTACTTTTTTATAGATGCTAACCCGATTAAAGGAAATGACAACTTATTCCAAAAGTTCGGTGATGGGATTATCGGCCTGGATGAAGAGCAAAAGGAATGGTTAAACGAGAGAATAGCAGAATACTATTATGAGTACATCGAACAAGTATTACAACGAAATTGACGACTTCCCTTTGTGGAACTGGTCGAAATGCTGTAAGGGAGAGCTGCAGTATTCCAGATTAGACATTAAAGAGGGTTCGGAAAAAGAAGATTCTGAGGCATGGGAAATGCTTTATAACGACTTCATTTCTAAGGTCGGGCTAGGAGACGAATATAATGAATACTTGGAACTACTAAGAAAACGAGCTTTACTTCAATTGGAGTATTTGGAAACTCGAAAAAGACGGGTTCTGAACGAGGTGAATTTACTCACTCATTCGATTGAATCACATAAAGAACGAATTAAATCTGATAGCTCCGGTTCGATTACAAAGACATTGAACTGGCTTAGTAAAAACCAGGGCTATCAAATCAATATAAAGGAAATTACGACACTTGCTTACTTTGATTTGATCAAGGAGGCTAACACTAATAACAATGGCTAAACAGTTCAAAAGGGAAGTTACAGAAGCATCAGAAGCGTTAAATCAAATAATTGCCGTAGCTGATCGAGTTAAAGCAAAGTTTGATGAAGCTGAAACAGCAACTCAACGGTTCGCCAAATCATTCGGATTAATCGTTAGCAACGCTGACCTGTCTAAAATGAGCGGTATAAATGCGCTTACTTCGGCTACTGATAAAATCAATAAGCAGACAGAGCAGACTATTTTACTCGAAAAGGAGAAAATAAAGCTGTCTCAATTGAACGAAAAGGTTAAGCTTTCCGAAATACAGCTATTGAACAAACAAGCATCTGCTGAAGCTAAGGTTGTAGCTGAACAGCGAAAAGCCGAACAACAACAGAAGAAAAATACACAGGCAAACGAAAAGAAAACCAAGAGCGTGAAAATGCTTACGGTTGCCGAAGCTCAACTAATCCAACAGCAACGCGAAGCCTTAGCCAAAACAAAGGCAATTGCTCAATTCCGTAATGCAGAGGCTGGAAGTTTGCAACAATTGGAGGCTAAAATGAAGCTGGTAGAAATGGCTTATAATCGTTTGACACCGGAACAAATAGAGAATACTAAACAAGGCCAACGTTACTTGGCTTCACTTAGCGCGGTTCGCGCCGAATTAACCAAGCAACAGGCGGCGTTCGGGAAACATACGCTGAATGTTGGGAATTATGCCGGTGCATATAATGGATTAGGGAATTCGATTTCTCAAATCGCTAGAGAGATGCCGGCATTTGCGAATTCATTCCAAACGGGATTTTTAGCAATTTCAAATAACTTACCAATTTTCTTTGATGAAGTAGCTAAAATAAAAAAGGCAAACCTAGAGCTAGCTCAATCGGGACAACCGGTTACAAGTGTGTTTAAGCAAATCGGATCTTCACTTTTATCCCCCATGATGGCGTTAAACGCGTTTACAATACTTCTGACGGTTGCGGGGCCGAAATTAATTGATTGGATAAGTGGATTAATAAAGGGAGGACAAGAGTTAACAGAGCTTGAAAAAAGACAGAGATACGCAAATGAACAGTCAAAAAAGAGTAGGGAATTTATCGCTTCTGAATCATCTGAATATGTAGGTTATTTGATGAAATTGAAAGCTACAAACGCCGGATCAAAGGAGCGATCAAAGATTATTTCTGAAATAAACGATAAATATGGCGTTACCTTGCGAAACCTTAAAGACGAGGCTAAGTTCCAGCAGATGATAAACGATGAAGTACTGAAATTCATCGACTATAAAAAAGCTCAATTCAAGTTACAACAATACGACGAAAAGATTCAATTAAATCTTAAAACTCAATTAAAATTAGAGCAAGAAATCTCGAAAAGTCGGGAAAGAGAGCGCATACAATCTGAACAAATGCGCAAAGAACTTGAAAAAGGTGATGCGGCAAATGAAAGACGTATTTCACTTATTCGTGGAGCAAGAAACAGACAGATTAGGCAAACGCAAGATTTGCAAAATGAGCTAGGAAAAGCAAATAAACGATTGGAAGATTACGGTTACGGAATACTTGAAACAGAGAAGAAAGTAGATGACTTTGGGTACAAGTTAAAAGGAACCACACAGGACTTAAAGGAATTCAATGTTGAGCTATCCAAATTCGACGTAATACTAGCCAATATTCAAAGTTACGAAAGTGAGGTTCAACTGCGATTTGATATTCGTATGATTGCCGGCGGAACTCAGTTAGATAATATTTCACAGGTGTTTGAAGACTTCAAGGCTGGTGTTATTTCGGGTATCGAGGAATCAGGAACATACGTTGAATCTGAATTGTTCCGAATCCTGAATGATGAATACGACTTGCGTAAAAAGCTAATAGAAGAACAGAATGCATTCGAGATCGAACAGCTTAAGGACAAGTTAGCAGCGGAAAGTGAAATGCGTTTGCGTGACATTGAGCAGGAGAGAAATGAAAAGTTACAGGAGATTAAAGATTCGGAAAAACAACTTTTGGCAGAAGGCAAATTAACAGCAGAACAGAAAGCAGTTATTAATCATGCTAAAATTGAACTGGATAGAAACTATCAAAAGGAACGTGAAAAGATAAGTAAGGATATTGCTGAACAAGAGCGATTATTAGACCTTGAAATAGAGAAGTCAAACGCTAAGAAGAATCAGGACATTGCGCAAAATGAACGTGAGCGTTTAGATGCAATTAATTCAACAAATGAGGAGCTTTACCAAGCAGAACAAAAAGCACTAGAGAAACAGGCAGAAGAGAGAAAAAAAGCCGAGGAAGAAGAAAAAGAACGGGCTGAAAAAATGCAGGATTGGCGAAGTCGTTTGATCGAAAAAGGATTAGACGAACTGCGGAGAGCATCGGAAGAGCGGGAAAAGTTAATTGACAAGGAAATTCAGGCAAGTGAAAAACTCATGCAGACCTTGGAAGCACAAGCACAGGCCGGAACGATTACAGCACAACAGTCTTTAGCAGAACAGCAGAAGATCACAAATGAACGTACTTTAGCCAAACAGAAAGAGCAACAATTACAACAGCAATTAGAGGACATTAAACTACTTTACCAAGCGGTTGAACATTACGTTGATAAAGGCGACACGATACCAGTTGCGACCGGAAAGGCTTTCTTAGAGGTGAAGGGATTGAAAGCAATTGCCGGCACATTGAAAGGATTCTTTACCGGAACAAAGCGAACCGTTGGAGAAGAGTTAGGCGCACCTTTACTGCCTGGAAAGGACGGTCATATAGTCCGCGTTGATGGAGCAGAAAAGATTTTGAACCCTGATCAATCCCGCGCAACAGGCGGAGCAACTACGGATGATATTGTGGATGGTTATCTATTCGCTAAAGCCGTTTCAAATGTCGCATTGAACAAATTAAATTTAGGCGGTTCAAACAATCGTTTCGACGACAGGGTTTTAGATAAGTTAAGTTCCCTCGAGGAAACAATAAGAAACAAACCTGAAACGCAATTCGACGTCAATAAGATCGGGCAGGGACTTGTTGAAATATCCGGAAAGACAAAAACCGGAAACCAACTAATTCATAATCGTTTCATTATTAAAAACTAAGGTATGAAGTTTGATTTGGACGGGGTTGTAGGAACGCCAAGGAACTACGAAAACATTAGCTTGAAATGTGACTTTTCAGGCAATAACAATGTTCTTTCTATTGGTGCTGATTCGATCATATTTGTTAATGAACAGAGAGAAAAGATACTGCAGCATCGTTATACACTTGGGGTCACTGAGGGCATACCTCTTACGATAACTTGCGACAACGGACAGCAGTTAGAATATTACGTAGACCTGCAGGAAAAGACTATTTACCGGGACTACGAAATAGAATGCACGATAAAAAAGAGATGGGCGAATGATTCGTTTTTTACTCTTGCCGATGGATTTACATTTGATCTGGGAAAGGCAAAAGGGATTGTTTACGATATTTTTGACACTCCTTATGCGATCATTGAAACAAACCAAGTCATGAAAGGTCTGGTTCTGTCTGTTGCTTTATACACAATGACAGAAGCTTTGGCAGATGCGATAAAAGAGGCGCAAAACTTAGTCGCTGAATTCACAAGTGCAATTGGTATAGATGTTTCTGATGCTTTAGCAGCGGGTATAAAATTAGCAGCGCAAATTGCTTATCTTGTTGCCTTGGTTCTTGCTATTAAGAAGCTATGTGAACAGTTACGGGAATTGATCTTTCCAAAGATCAGGTATTTCAAAGCATCGAAAGTAAAGGATTTGATCGTTAAGTCGGCTAACTACTTAGGCTACCAGGTTCAATCAACATTGTTTAACGCTTTGTCTGGGCTTACGATTTTACCAGTACCGATCATAAAGGGCAAAACAGATATACTTCAATACATTGAGAACGATTTGAATTTTGCTTTTACGAAAGGGTTCCCGAGTACTCAGGACACGGTTAATACATTGGGTGACTTAATACGAGCTGTGGAAACAACGTTTAACGCAAGAACAACCGTTTTTGATGGTGTGGTAAGAATAGAGCGTAGGGACTATCAGTTTAATGCTTACCAACAAAACCTATTCCCGGCACTTAACATTCAAGCGAAACGGCAAAATGAATACGAGCTAAACACGGCTGATTCATTCAAGCGTGCATATGTTTCATATCGTGTTGATTTTTCTGACTTGCACACCGTTAATAAATTTGATCCGGCTGACCATGAAGTAAGTGTAGAACAATCCAATGTGAACAATGCCGATTTGGTTTCAATAAAAGGACTTCGAAGGGTAGATATTCCATTTTCTTTAGCAGACAGAAAAAAAGAATTGAACTGGCTAGAAAAACGCGTGCTGTCGTTCTTTCAGTTCGTTGATACCATAACGTCAATATTTGGGAACGGGACAAATTTCGCCGGTATAATCACAAATAGAATCGGTGTAACTCAAATTTCACAGCAATTTTTCGGAACAACAAAATTAATGTGGACGGTAGCAGGTAAGCAACCGGCAAACTATCTTAACTACATTTCAGCGCGCAATATTTGGCTTAATTACCACCTAATCGATGCTATTTCAAATAACGGGTATAGAATTTATTCGAATGCAAGAACTATGCTATCATCCTTAGATTTCTTAGCTTTACAAAATTGCAACTATGCAAATATTAACGGGGTAGATAATTGTGAATTGCTAACGGTTGACTATAACGATTATGACAAATCGGCTGTAATTTCGTACAAAGAACCTGAAAACTGGGCGTTTAATACTAATTTGATTCCAATAAATGATTAACGAAAAGCAAATAGAAGAACAGGTAAAACAGTTGGTTCATAACATTGAATTAAGTGTTTCTGAATGCGTTAAAATCAAGTCAGAAGACAAGCGATTAGAGCAGGTGAAAAATGATGTTTCACAAAGTTTACAAATTCTAAAACAGGTTTTCGGAAATGGCAACACAAATTCTAAGTAAGAAATTCACGGATATTTTCGGAAACGAAACAACCTTTTACCGGGCGAATGCTGGCGATAAGATCACAAGCACTTTCGAGGTTAGGAATCTGATCGAAGCCGGATCATCTGACACGAACTATTTCTACGTCTATCCGTCAACGAATACGATAACCCGAATGTATGGGAATTGGGAGGATGACGGATTGAGAGAAGGTCAAACGGTTCAAGTTCGTAATCCTGCGATCATGACATTTACCACAACGGTAACAGCAATTTACGGAAATACTATCGAGCTTGCCACATTAGGTGCTTTGGCCGGCGTTTCTTCTGAGGGCGAAAGTTTCGGAACAACTGATTTTGTTCGATTAAACTCAAATACACAACACGACTGCGTTGATACTCTTGTAAACTTCGTGAATAACGGCGGTAGTACTTCTACAAATTCACTTATCGACGGAGAAAACACGGTAATTCGCTTTGCTGGGCTAAATGCTTTAACGGTTAGTGGATCTATCACTGGTGTTCAAGTAGGTCATAAATCTGGACAATTCAATGTGTCAGGTGAAATAACTTTAGACAGCGAAGACGTTGACAATTTTACCAGAGTGTACACGTTTGAAATTGTAAGCTATCAACCTGGCGCTTATCTGGAATCTAACTTCATCGGTTCAGATTGCCTTAAACAAGTTGTTCAGTTTAATTTTCAGGTTGTCGAAGGTGAGCCATACGCAAACACAATTGTTTCCTTTAATTCAGATGCAGATACAGGCGCTTTCGATCAGGCTTTTAATACTGGAATAGTAGATGCTACTTTGGTTGATTCGATCAACGAGATTAACTACGGCGCAACTGGTGAATATTATTTCAAAGTCGATTCAACTGCAACTGAAAGGTATTTTTCTTCATTGTATATTCCTCTTGACGACAATTATTTCAAGAACAATAATTCAAGCCAAAGCAAACATACAATGATCATGCAGTCCCACATTCCATTCTCGCCAGGATCATACTTTAGTGTGGAAAATGATTTAGGTGCTGGATATGTTATTGAAATGGATTTAGTGGGAACTGTTGGAACTGTCAGCGAGTATCACGTCATTTTTGCTCCGAACTCTGACTTTATAGACTTCATGGATTCCAGAGAAGACGGTGACAGAAGGTTTGTTTTGTATTTCAGATGCGGAAACATTAACCTAACAGTTTTTGACGGTCAATTGATAAAAGAACCGCCAGTTGCAGGTGTCCTGCCTGACGTAACAGATACTGGGTTAAATTTCCATAACGAAAACACTAGTGATTTTGTAAGTTCAGAAACATTTCCAGTAGCCACGTATACAGAAGATGATTTGGGATACGTATTACTATTTAGACCAGAAAAAGAGGATGTTTACTCGTTACTTAGGGTTGATATAGAAGTATTCAATACGGTTTCAGGAGATTCTTTTAATCTTGAATCGGTCGTATTTGACTTCAATAATGTGCAGATAAGCAATGACGGGGGTTATTTGTTCAATGAATCAATAGGTGTTACAAACAATCTTCCTCCAAATTCCGCCAAGAAACAAGCTACACTTGAAAGATACAGTTCAATTGATGCCGGTACTAAATATGGGGTAAAGCTGTATTATCCATTCATAAACCGGTGGGAATATTGGCTTTCTCAAACGAATGCAGACGTTGCGTTTTATCCAAACCAGAACAAAAATTGGTTTGAATACGATAATGCTTTGGGTTGGAATATTCGTATAAGAACATCTCTTGAAACGGATGAACAAGCCTTTATTCATGAAGATGAGATAGCAATAAAAGACTATGATGCAGGTAATTTTACTAGCGAAATACAGTTATTCCGTGAAAACGGCGATCCATGCAACGCGATTGTTGATGGTGAAATAATGACGGTAAAGGCAATTCATACCGCACTTGCTCCAATTAACCCGGAAACGGCTTGGGGCTGGATCGGAGTAGAACCATTTGAGGGGCAACCACGATTTATTTGTTCCACTGTAATAGGT
>Ga0105042_100029_pt1 | contig 16981 bp, 29 predicted proteins | sample LS_165metaG_FD_91487 | JGI IMG/M metagenome (GOLD analysis project Ga0105042, IMG submission 91487) | Switchgrass associated microbial communities from Austin, Texas, USA - LS_165 metaG | ecosystem: Host-associated > Plants > Phyllosphere > Phylloplane/Leaf | place: USA: Austin, Texas | collected... | reverse complement strand
TGTCGAACGCCGTCACCCCGGAGAACGTCAGGTGGCAGCTCCCACAGTGCGCCGGCTGCCTTCCCGACCACCTGGCACCACAGCGGCAGCCCGTAAAGGTGTCACGCGCCTGACCGCGCGCCGTTTCCAGCCCCGATCCCTCCACAGTGGTCAGTGCACCTAGGATCCGGCCCTCAACACCCGTTTCATCGCTCACCCTGACTGCTATCGGGCAGGCTCCCCCAGCAACCACACACCCCACTTGTTGATCTTGAAGGGTTCTCCAGCTCCGGCTCCGGCTAGTTGGACTCGGTCCCCGCAGCCCCCGCCTAGTTGATCTTGACGGGCTCTCCCACTCCGGGCTATATCCCCAACGTTGATCTTGACGGGCTATCTCCGCCTAGTTGATCTTGAAGAGCTGGATCTCCATCCCCGCTCTGCCGCCTGGCGGCGCTGCGGACATCCCCCAGGGGGCATGTCCGCCGACCCCTATGCGCCCGCTGCCGGCCGCTCACACGTCGAACGTGGTCACGCGCCCCGTGACCTCGTTCTCTACCCGCACGCTGCCGCTCAGCCCGTAGTGCCGTGCGATGCGCGTGCACAGCGTGCGCCAGTCACGCCCCTTGAATGCGGGAACGCCGTTCTCAGCGAGCGTGTAGCAACCCTCAGCCTTAGTACGGCTGGCCAACACAAGGATTGGTCCCTCAGCGTCCACAAGGCCCTGTACGTGCACGTGTGCAGCGTCCCTGCCATCCTCGCTGTGCACCACGTCAAGCTCAATAACGTGCCTGCCCATTGCGTGCCTCCCTGCGTGCGTCGGTGCCGTCACCCTGCAAGTCGGCAGCGTGGGAAGGGCCTTTAGGAAAAGCGCCCGATAATCTCGATTACCGTGCGCCCATTACCCGGGTAGAGCGGCAGCCAATTTAGCGCCCCTCAGAGGCCCGTAGAGGGCCTGAGGGCAGGCACCCTAGGGGATACCTGCCCTCAGCACTGCTCAGAACTTGCCGGCGCAGATAGGCCCGATTCCGGCAGCGATGCTTGCTTCGTCGGTAAGGGTCCGTCCGCAGTCGATGCACGTGCCGTAGAGCTTTCCGTACTCCTTTGCCTGCTCCAAAGTCATCTTGTGTTCGGGCCGGATCCGGCGGAGCGCTCCCGAGGCATATTCGAACTTGCCCGTTTCCTCGTTAAGGATTTTCGCGTACGGGCGCCCCGACTCACGGGCGTACTGGACCTTGTAAACGGTGCCGTCCACAAGGTAGATCCCATCGGTCACCTCAGCGGTCGGCGCGGCAGCCACAACCGGGCGCGGCGCGGGACGCATAGCCTTCAGCTCATCGATTAGCGCAGATGCGCCACGCTTCGTGAGCTGCGGGTCCACCTCGCGCCCCGGGCACTTCTCATTGATGAGCTTCGCGATGAAGCCAAGCTGCGGGGCGGTTGCCAGATCGGGCGCCGGGCGCTGAGTTGCCGGCAACTCCGGGCAGGCCAAAAGGCGCTCGATGAGGTCGCGCGCTCCGGCAAGCGACATTTCCTCGATAACCTCGCTACCCGGCAGACGAACGAGGTTGCGCGTGTCGCGCTCCGCCATCAGGCGCTTAATGAAGCGGACCTGCCGCTCAGACACCTTGCGGACGATGCCGCGCCCGGAGCGCGTGCCCGGAGTGGCGTAGCGCGTGCGCTCCGGCGCCACATTCTCGCCGTTGCCGAAAGCGTAGGACTCCGGGTTAAGGCCGTTCGCCAGGATGGCGGAGTCGAGGTCGGCCATCATGCACGGAACGCACATGCACTCCGGGTCGTGGCCCTTAGGAGTGGTGTAAACGGCCTTGTAAGTGGTCGCGACGCTCATTGCTTGCCTCCGTGTGTCCGTCCCTGCCAACACGTCAAGCATTGCTCGCGTAGAGCAGCAGTTGTGTCATCAGGCTGGGCAGGAATAGCTGACCGCTCTTCCTACAAGCGACCTGGCAGCACACATTGCGCTCACGGGCAGGTAATGCCGGGCGCGGGAGCGCTATTGCGGGTACCTGGCGGAGTGCCTACGGCCCTATGGGCCTACGCGCCCACGCGCCTACCCGCCTACGTGCCGGAGTGCCGGAGTGCCTACGTGCCCACGGGCCTACGTGCCGGAGCGCCGGAGTGCCGACGGGCCTACGTGCCGGAGTGCACCAACGGGCCTACGCGCCTACGTGCCCACGGGCCTACCGTGCCGGAGTGCCCTACGTGCCTATGGGCCTCTGCTGGCCCTACGGGCGTCTACGGGCCTCTGCTGTATGTGCCGCCCTATCCGGCTGTTACTTGGCTGTGGGCAGGGTTACGGCTATTGCAGGCGCTCTGAGTTCTGCAATGCCGTATCTCGCCGTGAAAGCCGTTAGTGCCGGATAGGCCAAACTAGTTGGGTATACCAACTAAATGGGGTTAGGCAACTTGTGGGCAGGTAAGGGTCCACTATTGATTTATCAAGGTACGGGGGAAGGTGGCTGAGTTTCCATGCGTGGCGCTTAGAACGCGCGCCCGGCTGGAATGCGGAGTTGGCAACCGGGCGCGGGAGCGGCGTAGGGACTAGCGGAGCGCGTCGACCGCAGCCGCGATCGATACGGCACGCTCGATGTCCTCGGCGGACAGCTCAGCAGTGGGGGCCGGCATGAATCCTCCGTTGCGGACCCACGCGACCAGCGCTTCGCTGAGGTCGCGGAGTCGATCGGTGTCCGTCTCGACGTCACGCGCGGGAGCGTCGGCGCAGATTGCCAGGATCTCATTGATGGTCGCGAGCGGGTCCATTGCATGCCTCCAAGGGTGGGCTTCCGGGCGGCTTGCCCGGCAGGAATGACATTACGCGGGTAGAGCAGTGGCCGTGTCGGGCGAACGGCCTGCACTGACCGCCTAGTTGCCGTAGCGCTCGATTTCGAGTGTGCGAATCGCGTCGTATACCGGGCATGCCGTCGGGTCCGCGTAGTACGTGGTCGGGTAGTAGATTTCGGCGACGGCAGCGGTCCAGGACATCAGCCGGAGTTCAACCAGCCGGAGCGCTACGTCCGTGTGCGAGATTGACGGCTTGACGAGATCCATGCGCATTACTTGCCTCCGGGTTGTTGTGGTGGGCTCGCTGCCCACCACAAACATTACCCGCGTAGAGCACTACGTCTGTCGGCCGATCGGCTAGCAGTACTTCGCGAGGTGGGTGTGCTTGACGAGAGCGCCCGGAGTGCTCGCGACGAACTCCGCGATCGCGCGTGTGGGGAATTCGTAGAGCTTGATGTCCGCGCCGTCGGCAGCCGTGAAGGTCACTTCCCAGCACTGGCGCCCGTTGCCGGCATTGGAGCAGGCGACGCGCGTGCACTGGCGGATAACCGGGGCGTCGATCGCGGCAGGGACCGCGTACACGCTCGCGTGCCGGTTGGCCTTTGCGTGTAGGCACGCGCCGCAGTTGCAGGGAAGTTCGATTTTCTCGGCGCGAAGATTGTCGAAGTCAATTCGGATGATCGGCGTGACGGACATTGCGGTTACCTCCTGAGTTAGTGGTGGGCTCGCTGCCCACCACAAACATTACGCGGGTAGAGCAGTGCCGACTGTCCCCCGGTCGGCCAGAACGGGGGACGGAAGATCCGACACGTGCCAGGCCGTCAGAACGGCGGCTCAGCGTCGCCGAAAAGCGCTGCATCACGGGCGCGCGCGTCTGCCAGACGCTCAGCCTCGCGAGTGGCGCGATCGCGCTCAGCGTGCTGGAGCGATACGCCAGGTTCCCAATCCGCGTAAGGGTCGCAAGCATCCCACGGGCACGCGCCAGGCCCGTTCAAACGGTGCCAGTCGCGATGCGCGTCGGCAGTGGTGTACGGCAGAGCCGTGCGCTCTTCGATCATGTCCCAGTAGGCTTCTTCGCTCATGGGAAGTTCGAACGACATTGCCGGCCTCCGTGTGGTGAGTGGTGGGCTCGCTGCCCACCACTGACATTACTCGGGTAGAGCAGTGCTCGTGTCATCCGATCAGTCAGAACGGGTAATCGTCCTCGACGTATTCGCCGCCCGTGTGACCTTCGAACTCGTCGTATCGACGTCCGCCGCGGTCGATGCAGCCGTAGCGGCACGCGCGCCCGTTGCCGCCACAGGACGGACAAGACTCCGCGTACGCGGGTCCGTCGTCGTCAAGGTGCGGGCCTGCGCAGTCCTCGGCGCAGTCGGGCGAACCTTCCCAGTGCTTAGCGCGCGTCGCCATTGTGGTGCCTCCGTTTGTTTGGTGGTGGGCTCGCTGCCCACCACAAACATTACGCGGGTAGAGCAGGAGCCGTGTCAACCGGTCGGTCAGATTCCGATCCGCTTCCGACGCTCACGGCGTGCCGTCGCACGCTCAGCGCCTAGCGCATCCTGCCGGTCGACCCATCGCTGAGCGTCGCCGAGACTACGGTGTTGCTGCGCGCCGTAGCTGTGATAGCTCAGGTAAGCCGTACCCGGCCAGTGGGAACGCGCGTTCGCGACCATCGCGATTCGGTCCGTGAGCATGATGGCGGGTGCGCCGTTGAATTCGAAGATCATTGCTCAGCCCTTTCGGGTCGCAGTAGTGGAGGTGAGTGGCGCACCGTGGATGCCGTGCGTTGCGTCAACCTTGACCGCGGAAACGCGCGCTCCGTCCGGTAGCTTGTGACCGGGCTGCAATCCGATGATGGTCAAGGCGTTGTGCGCCGCGTCGCTCGTGTTCGCGCCGACCACGTAGAACGTCGGCAGATGCCGGCAACCTTCGTAGCCCTTGTGCGATGTCTCGATGCGCGCCGCGATGTGGAAGATGGACATGCCCTGCGGAAGTTGACGGATGTTGGCCTCGACGTCGATCGACATTGCTGTTTCCTCCTGAGTGGGTGGTGGGCGCCTTGCCCACCACAAACATTACTCGGGTAGAGCAGTGGCCGTGTCGGGTGGTTAGTCAGCGCTTCGTCGACCGAACGGACCAGTCCAGGATGCGGAGCGGATTGGCGTTTCGCTTCGCGTAGGTGGCGCCACAGTCGATGCACTCCACCGGGCGAACGGCGGCAACAGCCTCGACGTCGTCGTCACTGACGATCATGAGTCCGGCGACCCACTCATGCCGGCATTTGCTGTGCTCCTGCAAGGCCGTGCGGCTGGGCTTGTCTCCTGCCGCGTACCCGTCAACGTAGTCCGTCTCTCCGTCGACTCCCTCGATGACCGCGAAGTAATACCAGTCAGCGTCGCTGGGCGAGACGTCGAAGCGGGTAGCGGCGTGCGTGGTTTCCATCGCGATTACCTCCTGCGTGAGTGGTGGGCGCGTTGCCCACCACAAACATTACGCGGGTAGAGCTAGGACCGTGTCGGGTGGTCGGGTAAAACGCCCTAGGCGCTTCAGACGACGTCGCCGCTGGCCTTTTCCTCGGCTCCGTTCAGGGTCCAATTCGGGTAATGGCCGCTGGTCATGCCGTCCCTGACAAGTCCAGCGATGTACTCCAGCAGTTCCGCCATCTGCTCAACGGTGGCGACTTCTTCCGAAATTTCGATCTTCAGCATCGGGTTTCGACCCTTCTGTGTTGGCGAACACTGCGCGGAGGTTGTTACTCGGGGGTAGTGCCTTAGCTTCGCGGAATGCGCGTGTAGTGATGGGCGCCCGTAACGGCCTGCTCCGGCGTGCCGTAGCGGAACTCCGTGTTACGGGCGCGGGAGTCCACACGATACACGGCCGTTCCGCCACCATCAGGGACCGCAACGATCAGCGTGCCGTCGTCGTCGCGCGCGAACTCCGGCGCCGTGTGCATCTGGCGCACGGCGTCGCCGAGGGCTGCAATGGCGGCCTCGCGCGCTTCCGCTTGGGTTGCTCCGTACCCGGAGATCAGCCCGAAGAGCGTCACTTTCCACTGAGCGTCGCGCCCGAATCCGCGGCTGGCAGTGCCAGTGACAGAGACTTTGACGTCCTTGGGTTCGACTGAGCCGACCATTGCGGTTACCTCCTGAGTTGGTGGTGGGCGCCTTGCCCACCACAAACATTACGCGGGTAGAGCGCGCGCCGTGTCGGGTGAACGGTCAGCCGTTGTAGTCCGGGCAGATCCATCCCAGTTCGCGCCACGAACGGTAAGCGGTCTCGATGTTGTGACGGATGCCGATCCTGCCTGCCGCGTAGAGGCCAGCGTGGGTACCGAACGCATACCCGAAGTCCGTCGCCAGGCTTGTGTCACGCTCCTCCGGCCCTAGGGTGTCCTGGACTCCCCAGACGTACCCGGTTGCCATTGCGCGCAAGATCTCGACGTTCGCGCGACCGTTCTCGGGTACGTACGTGAGCACCTGCCGGTAACGCAGGCCGAGAGACTTGAGCAGGGTGACGGACATTGCGGGTACCTCCTGGGGCGGTGGTGGTGGGCGGCTTGCCCACCACCAACATTACTCGGGTAGAGCAGGATCCGTGTCGGGTGGACGGTCAGCGCTTACGGGCCGGGCGCCCGACGGAGTCGTCAAGTCCGGCGGCCCGACGGACAAAACCCTTGTGCTTGTTGGTGGTGACGCTGTAGTTCTCCTCCGGCATCTGCCAGCCGCTCTCCGGCGCCCACCACGCGATGGGCGTGCCGTAGGACGCGACGACGTACACGGCACCCTCGACGGTCCGGAGCGCGTCACGGTCTTCGACGGACATCCGGCCGGTGGGCACCTCGACCGCGGAGCGGTAGGTCTGACCGCTCACGCTGCCGTGCTCGAAGTTGGCGCGGTTCGAAATGCCGGCGTCGATCTTCGCGTGCATTGCTGCCTCCTGTGTGAGGTGGTGGGCTCCTTGCCCACCACCAACATTACTCGGGTAGAGCAGAGTCCGTGTCAGGCGGTCGGCTGGTTGCCGGCGCCAATCGGGCGCGGCATCTGTGACATCTGCTCTTCGAAGCGCACGCGCCCGACTCCGTTCGCGTACCCGTAGAGGAACATCGCTGCGTCGCGACGGGTCCGAAAGAACCTGTGCGAGCGCTCCACCTCAGCCGACCATGAGTCACGCTCGCTGCCGATCTGGCGCGGCGCGGCAACCCATCCGTAGTCACCCTGGCGCCACACGCGCCCGATGTAGCGTCCGAGGGGCACGCCGTTCGCGCCACCACCGCTCAGGGGCGCTTTGCCGTTCGCGTACACGCTCAGGAGCTGCGTACCGTCCGCGAGAATGGTCTTGTCCCCGATGGTGAAGGTGGGGCCGATCGGCTGAGCCATGGTGTTGCCTCCGATGTGAAGTGGTGGGCGCCTTGCCCACCACAAACATTACTCGGGTAGAGCAGCGGGTCTGTCGGGTGATCGGGTGGTCTTATCGCTGCCAGGGTGACGCCGGCTTTACCGGGTACCGTCTGGCGCGGCGACGGATCCGGCGTTCGGTCGGCGCGTACTCGACTTCGGTCGCGCTTCCGGCGTTGCGCACCACGGGCGTAAGCGCAGCGTCGTCACGGTAAATCGTGATACCCGCGCAGCCGTACGCCTCCTGCATTGCTTCGATCAGGGTGAATGTGCCCCCACCCTTGCGCTCGTAGAGCCTGCCGTCCAACGAAATGAGATACATGTCGAAGTCTTCTCAGCCGCTCAGATCATGCCTGCGATGTTCACGACGCGATCTGCGAGACGGGCGGCAGCCCGTTCGCGACGCTCACGACGCTTGTAGCTGACGGCACGCTCGGTTGCCTTGCGGTCGAATCGTCGCTTTGCGCTCTTGTAGCTCATGGTGTGGGGCCTTTCTCGAATCGGTCGGACGTTGCGGTGTTGGCATTAGCTTGACACGGGTAGAGCACCTGCGTATGTCGGGTGGTCGGCCGGAGGAGCGCCGGAATCGGTGGACGCTCCTGCCCGGCCGGGAATCGCTCAGGAGGTGGGCGCGTTCTCGGCCATCTTGCGGCGCAGTCGGGCAACCTGCATGTTGGCATAGTTGAACGCTTCGGTTGCCGCGGCGCGCTCGCTTACGGCCTGCCCCAGACGTTGCGCGGCCTGCGCGTAGGCGCCAGCACGGTCCAACTCCGGCGTCCAGTGCTCCGCGAGGGCTGCCAGGAGCGCGGCCACGATGGCGGCACGGTAGGTGGTGGGGGCAATACCGCCGAACATCCCACGCGGCCTAACGTCGTGGTCGGCAGGCTCGTACTCGGTCCACGTGCCGTCATCGTTGCGCGTGGCGTGGACGCTCGCGAGAAACTCGCGCTCGCGGATCGTGAGGTGCTGGCCGTCGTTGACGTTGTGGCTGCCTTGGGTCGTGATGTACGCCGTACCGTCCCCCTGAAACGCGATACGCACGGGTCCGGTGACGACGCTCGCACCCTTGCCGTGATTGATCTCGACGTTCAGCTCAGGCGTCTTGACCCACGCCGGCTTCGTGTCGTCGTGGCTGACCGAAACGGTGACCGCGGGGTCGAGACGGTACAGGTTGACGCTGACGCCGCCGTTGGCGTCCTGCGCGATGCTGATCAGCCCGCCCGTCCCGTCGGTCGCCGAGAACTCCGCGATGCGCTCGTTCTTGGATGCGTAGCGGGAAGCGGGGGCCGTGGTGGTGATCTTCGGGCGTGCCATTTCGGTTACCTCCTGAGTAGGTGTTGCGCTGTGATGGGTATAGCTTGACACGGGTAGAGCAGGTGGCGTGTCAGCCGGTTGGCTGGCCCTGAACCTGACTACTCGGCGGACACCTGCTGCGTGTGCCCGCAGTTGGCGCACTCCACGAAGTCCGGCAGAGTACGGCTTCCGATCTCGGCCACAAGTTCCCACGCGCGAGCCATGTAGTGGAGGGCGTCGTACGCCTCACGCGCAGTATTGCCAAGGTGGTTATTGCCGTATCCGATACCGAGAGACGGACGTCCGGCGCGTGTCAGGTCGAGCTTGTAGGTAGTGCCCTCGTGCAGTCGCCATTCACGCGTGTCGATGCCGACTGCGGCGGCTGCGACCTGCGTACGCTCGTACATTTCGCGGACGTCGGAGATCGTAATGCGGGCCATTGCGGGTTACCTCCTGAGTTGGTGCTGCACTGGTGGGGAAAGCTTGACACGAGTAGAGCACGAGCGTCTGTCATCCGATTGGTTGCCCTACCGCCGTTCGATCTCGAAGAGTTCCGAGAATGGGAACCAACCGTTGACGCCGTTGCCGTCTACCAGGGCTTTCGCGGGTCCGACCTGCGCGATAACGACGGCCGTGCCATCGGCGGTGTACACGTCGCGCAGCGATTCCGCATACGCGCGTGCGCTCTCCCAGGTGAGCGGCTTCATCTCGGGCTCTCCCGCGATGTGGATGCCCAGGCGCGCGGCAGCGACTCGGAAGGCTGCCGCCACGTCGTCGGACTGCGCGACGATACGGATACCTTCGTCTCCCGGCCCGTGGATGACGGCCGCGTGCGGGTACTGCTCCGTGTCGTAGCCGGGCGCGGGCGTGTCGGGCCGGCTCTCCGGGGCGCCGAACGTGTCGGGGCGCACGTCGTTGACGGCCCAGATGAATTCGAGAAACGCGCTACCGCGGTCGGTCGGCTTGAGCTTCTCGCCGCGGGCGAATCGGACCATGGTCATGCGTGCTGCGCTCCTCGCTTCGTTGGTGGGGTGTAGCTTGACACAGGCAGAGCGGGACGCGCGCCGGGTCGGCCTGCCGTCACGTGTCGGGGGTCCGTGCGGGTGGAGGCACTACCTACGTGCCTGCGCCATTCTGGCCGCGAAGTACGCCAGCGTGGCGGCGCGAAGTTGTTCGCTGCGCTGCCGCTCACTGTCGCCCGCGGTCCATTCGTATGCCGCGTGCAGCCGAATGATCTCGTATGCCGTTGCCTGGCAGACGGCCGATAGCACGTGAAACGGCGTCTCCGCGAACGTGACCGCGATCTCGCGCACTTCACTCTGTTCCGCACGGTCCAACGAAACCGCATGTTCAATTCCGGTGACCGTGAGGTAACGCCCGTCAATTTTCATTGGCGCCCCTCCGTCAGGTGTCGAGCGACACAGAACCGTCACTGCGAACCTTGAGCCGGACCTGCGACCACGTCTCGTCATTGTGCGGGTGGATGTACTGCACGGAGACCGTGAGCGATCCGTCCTTGTTGAACTCCACGCGGGCGTGACGGAGCCATTCGAGGGCCGGCGCCTCGATGTCGACCGATTGAACATCGGTGTATGTCTTTCCGGGCGTGGAGAGACCGTTGGTGTGGTGGGCGGAGACATTGACGGTGAGGCGCTTCATGTTGGGCACAGTGAATCTCCAGGTGGGGAGGGGCGGCGGTCCGAAGGACTGTCCGGACCGCCGGGGGCGACATCAGGATCCGTAGATGGCTTCCTGCGCGGCGCGTAGCAGCTCCGCGTTGGAGGTGAAGACACGCCCGCAGCCGGAGGTACAGCGGGACTCACCCGGCTTCAATCCCTCCTGCTCCGGGTAGAACGGCTTCGCGAGGTAACCGACGGTGGACCCGTGAGTGCAGCGGCCGGCAGCGTGCGCGGCGTCGACCAGGCGTCCGAGGCGGTTCCACTCGGCCTGCTCCAGGTCGGCGTCGAATCGCGCCTGCTCGATGGCTTCCATCTCGTATCCGTAGTCGTCGTCCATTGCGCTAGCCTCCTGAATCGGCGGGGTGTGCTGTTCCATTAGCTTGACACGGGTAGAGCATGACCGTGTCGGGTGAACGGTCAAAGATCCTTTGAATCCGTGCGATCACGTGGCCGTGTGTAGAAACAGGCGAGGGCTACACAGCACGAGATGAAGATGGTCCAGAACAGCGCCGCAGGGATCGAATCGGTGGAGAAGGTCATGTGCCCACGATCGCATGCGCACTACCTGCGTAATGTCATCCGATTGTGCAGTTAAGGTCAGGCAGCCTCGTAGCTTCCGACGATGGTAAGGACGTCGCCAGCAACCCACGTGAATGGGCTGGTGGCGGTCGGATTTGACACGAGTCCGTTGGCGTCCGTCATGAACGGTTGAACGGTGGTACTCGTGAGTCCGTTGGCGTGCCACATGTAGTACACGGCTCCGGCACGGTTCACGATGGCCTTGCCGTTGATGGTGAGGTTCGCGGCGTTGGCTACGGGGAGGCTCAGGCGCGGCGCGGCGCTGGCTCCATATGTGGAGGTGGAGCCGAATGTGGCGCTGGTCCTGAAGTGGACGGTCTTGCCGATCTGCGCGTACTTGGCGGTGATGGTGCCGTCGCCGATGGCCCAACCGGTACCGCTCAGGGTGCTGGTGTAGGTGGTCCAGGCGCCAAGGCTGCGGCCGGCGACCGAGAGATCGCCATCTACCGTGACGTTGGAGCTGAAGATCGTGGATGCGGCTGCGCTTGTCGCGCCGGGGTTGAACGTGACGTGCTGCCGCGCGTTGACCATGTCGCGCACGAACAGGCCGGCGGCGTCTTCGCCCGGCTGGTAGATCCCCCACTTGTCGCTGCCGGCGTGTTGGTAGTACAAACCCTGTCCGCCGACGGCGGTGGTCGATACGTTCAGGATCAGGTACGCCACATCGGCGGTGGACGTTCCAACGGTGACGGCGTTTCCCTTGACGAGAATGTCGTCGTCGGTGGTGAGCTGGTTGGCGGCGCCGCGATAGAGGTTGGTATCCGTGCCGAAGGTGATGCCGTTCGTCGGGGTGGTACCGGTGGGCAACGCGAGCGACGCGGGCTTACTCGGCCCGCCGATGACGAAACTGGTGTCGGCTTCGACGATGTTGGTAATGCCGGCTTCGCTGGTGATGACATCGATGGACCAGCCGCTGCCCCAGCCGGTGGCGTTCAGGTAGCCGGTGATGACCTCGGAGATGGCGATGAAGTGGTACTGCGTCCATCCGGTGGTGGTGAGGTCGCCCAGAAGGATGCACAGCTTCGTTCCGTCGTGGCCGAAGCGGATCTTGGTCCCGAAACCGGTGTCGCCGATGATGCGAGCCCGCGCGTTCTGCCACGATGGCGTGGTGGCGTAACCGTAACCGGCGAGATGAATGGTCCAGTGCTCGTACGGCGCCATGTACGAGAATCCGCGAAGCGTGATCGCGAGTTGGGTATTCGTCCAGCTTTTCGGCAAGGTGATCTTGAGCGTGCCGGTCGCTGCGGGGGAAGTGCTGGGAGCCCAGCCGGCCACGTCCTGGTAGCGATGCAGGGCGGTGGGCGTGGCGTAGCGGTGATGGGTGGACCCGGCGACATTGATCGGACTGGTCGAGTCCGGCGTCGTGCCGGTGTCCTGGTTGATCGTCGGAACCGTCAGGGTGCCGGTCATCGTGTCGCCCGACTTGGCGACCTTCGTCGGGTCGGTCGCCGTGGTCGTGACGGTGGTCGCAGATGTCTTGCCCATGATGGTTATGCCACCCAGACGTAGGAAACCGTGGATCCGCTGGTCGCGGCATTGACGTAGACAAGGTTCGTGTTGGCCACATCGATGGAAACCGTCTCGCCCGGAAGCAGATCGAAGCCGGTGCCGGCGGCGACACCGGACGCGCCGACGTAGACCAAGCCGGTGTTGGCAGCGGTCGCCTTGATGGTGACGGAGCTGCATGCGTTAGCGGCGAGCTGCACGGCGGTGCCGGCGGTCGCAACGGTGGCCTTGGCGGTGCCGAAGGTCGCCGAGCCTTGGGTGGCGACGTGAAGCGCGCCGGTGGCCGTTGCCGGGGTGCGCAGGTACTGGTTCAGGCCGGCGTTGTAGCCGAGGGTACCGACGCCGAGGACACCCTGACCGGTGGTGCCGGTCGCGGCAGCAGAGGTACGAGCCCGGGACCAGTTGGTTCCGTCAAACGCCGAGAGGGCGGCGCCGACGGTCGAGGTGGTGGGGTTGGCGGAGCTGTCGGCCAGGGCGGAGGCTGCGGCCAGTTCGGTGTCGACGGCGAGGCTCTGGCCCGGAGGGTTGAGCACCATCCCGATCGCGGGGTCCGCGTTCGGGTACAAGATCATGGTCGGTACGACGGAGCCGTTGACGTAGTTGCTCAGGCGCAGCCGCACGTAGCGGGTGTAGATAGGGGCGCTGACGACGACGCCGAGCTGAGGGCCGATGGGGGCCGATGTGGTGTATTGGTAGCCGCCCCCGGGCGCGTGCGGCCAGATGTAGGGAATTGCGTACCAGTTGGTGTTGTCGTTGGAGCCCAGCAGTTCGTACTGCTGGTTCGCGGCGGCGCTGAACGAAATGGTCAGCGACGCGTAGCCGGATACGTCGGTGGATGGGATCGGGTTGTTGCCGACGGTGCTGGTGGCGGTGCCGGTGATGACCAGACCGGCGGGGCTGGAGGCGCCGAGCTGGAGGGTGCCGGTGGAGTCGACCTTGACTCGGCGGAAGGCGCTGCCGTCCCAGCCGAGGATGCCGGCGCCGGCCACAGTGCTGGTGATCGCGCCGGAGAACGAGCCGTCAGCGGTGGCGGCGGTGGAGCCGATTTTCGTGTCGAGGACGGTGCCGGTCGGAGTGTGGACGGCGAACACCGACGGCATGGCATTGGGCAGGGCGACGAGGGTCGGAACCGAGCTGCCGGAGGTGTACGAGGTCACCCGCACACGCACGTAGCGGGTGGTGACCGGGGCGTTGTAGATCAAGCTCCACGGCGTGATCTGCGTCGTCCACACGATCGGGCTGGACTGCGACGTGGTCATCGGCAGCGTGTAAAAGTTGGTGTTGTCGTCCGAGCCCTGCAATTCCACGATGGAGTTGCCGGAAGCGGAGAACGACAGTGAGAGGCTGGCGTAGCCAGACACGTCGGTGGACGGGATGACGTTCTGGTTGAGTGCGTTGGTCGCGGCGCCGGTGACGACGAGTCCGGAGGCTGCCGCACTGGTGGTGGCGACTGCGCCGGTGGTGTCGGTCTTGATCCGTCGGTACGCCGATCCGTCGTGTCCGAGGACGCCGACGCCGACCAGGCCGGAGCCTGAGGACCCTTCGAAGCTGTTAGCCGCGCTGCCGAGGGAGACCGACAGTGGCGTGCCGGTCGGGGTGATGACGGCGGTAGCCAACGGCTTCGCGTTGGGCATCAACGTCATGTACGGGATGCAGTTGCCCCAGCCGTAGCCGGCGACCCGCAGACGCGCGTAGCGGGTCGACACGGACGCGCCGACGGTGACGCCGAGGGTGGCGCCGAACGAGGTGGCCCACACCATCGGGGACGCGCCGATGGTGTAGACCGGCAGGACGACCCAGTTGGTGTTGTCCTCGGAGCCTTGCAGCTCGAAGGTGACGCCCGCGGTGGCGCTGACGGTGATGGCCAGCACGGAATGGCTGGACACGTCGGTGGACGGGATCGGGATCTGGTTCAGCGCGGTGGCCGAGGATCCGGTGATCGTCGTGCCGGTGGTGGCGCCGCCCCCGCCGGATCCGGCGGTGACGAGCGCTCCGGTGTTGTCCGTCTTCACCCGCCGGTAGACGCTGCCGTCCCAGCCGAGGATGCCGGCGGCCGGGACGCCGGTGCCGGTGCCGGCGTCGGCGGCGTTGGCGCTTCGCTGGCGGTCCCAGGTGGTGCCGTTGAATACCAGGTTGTCGGCGCCGACGGTTGTGGTGGTGGGGTTAGCGGTGCCGTCTGCGAGGGCGGCAGCGGTCGGAAGTTCGGTGTCGGAGGCGCCTCCTCCCCCGCCGGAGACGACGGTGACCGGCAGAGGGTTGGCGGTGGCGACGGTGGCGCCGTTGGCAGCGAGGGTGACTTCGCCTCCGGCGACTTCGACCTCGGTTCCGGCGGCGAGGTTGACCGTCGGGGTGCCGGACACAGACACGGTGGGGGTTCCGGTTACCGACACGGACGGGGTCCCCGAGACCGTTACCGTCGGGGTACCGGAGACGCTGACCGTCAGCGGACCGTCGGCGATGGTGACGAGCTGGGCGTCGCCGTCGCCGGTGGTGATGATGTCGCCGGATGCTCCTGCGCCGCCTCCGCCGTTGACGACGTTGACGTGCAACGGGTTGGCGTTGGTGACCGGGCCGGATCCGTTGTCGACGATGACGTGCCGGTCGGCGAGGGACACGGCGACGGTATCGCCGTCGGCATTGGTGACCTCGATCGGTCCATCGATGGCGACGGGAATCGGCGCCACATTGCCGACCGTGACCGGTAGTGCAGAGGCGGCGGTGACATCGACGGTGGAGCCGGGGGCGAGGGCAACCGTGGCGCCGTCGGCGAGTTCGACGGTAGCTCCGTCAGCGAGAGTGAACTCCGCGGCGCCGGAGAGGCTGACGGCGATCGGGGTGCTGTCGTCGATGCCGACGACGGTGTTCGCTGCGAGAGCTACCGGGCCGGTGATGGCGACGGCCGTGCCGCCGCTGAGGGAGACGGTGAGGGCGCTGGGGATCTGGACCCGAATCGGGGTGGTGTCGTCGATGCCGACAGTGCTGCCGTCCGCGAGGGTGACCTCGGTGCCGGGGACCAGGCCGACGACGGTGCCGTCCGCGAGGGTGACCTCTCCCCCGTCGCCTCCGGACAGCGCGGCGACGGTGGCCGCGTCGAGAGCGACCGTGGTGCCGGCAGCCAGGGCGACCTCAGTGCCCGCGGTGAGATTGACCGTACTGCCGTCGATGGACAGCGCGGTGTCCTCGCCGAGTTCGACGGTGATCCCGCCCGCGATGGTGACCGGCAAGGGATTGCTTGGGGACACCTTGACGGTCTCGCCCTGAGCGTCCTCGTACGTGGAGGTGGAAGCTCCCGAGCCGCCGTAGAAACCCATCTCAGTCACGTCGATATCCCTTAACCGAAGAACTTGACCTGGTACTCGGGCGTGCCGGGCGAGGCGAGCCGCACTTCGGGGATTCCGTCGGTCTTGTCGACGTGCAGAGCGATGACGAGATAGCCGATGGTGGCCGGGATCATTTCGCAGTCGTCCCAGGGCGCCACCGGGTCGACGCCGTCACCACGGATATAGATGCGGTCGGCGCCGTCCACATTGAGGATCCGCGCCTTGCGAAGATTGCCTCCGGACGGAGAAACAGCTTCGACCTGGTTGGCAGTGAGCTTGCCGTTGAAGATGCGCGTGGCCGCCATCGTTCTCCCTCCCCCGCTTACCTATCGGCGGCTGGGAGGGGCCGCACCCCCTATCGGGACGGGCGGCCCGTTCCGGGATGACGCGGTGGACGGCCGGTGCGGGGCCGGCGAAACGGTGGGGGCCGGTCGAGTGGCATGTCTTCTGCATCGGCCGGGCTCGCTGCTACGGTCCGTTGAATGACCCGCCACAAGACCCCATGGTTCGCGCACCTGTTCTCGGCGAAGAACCTCGTCTATACCGAACCGTCGCCGGACGAGGTGACGATCATCTGTGAGCTGGCGCGCGAGCCGGACCGGCCGATCCTGTTGAAGATCGACGACCGTGAGCAGGCGCGGCAGTTGGCGGGGCGGCTGCTGTACTGGGCGGACGGCGGGGACTAGCGGCGCAGGAAGGGCGCGCTGCGGTGCTGCGGTTCGGCGTCGCGGATCAGCTCGATGATGCTCTCGGCGTTGCGCAGCGCGCGGGTGTGCTCCAGTTCGGCGCTGGAGCGGAACCAGAACGTGCGGGCACGCACAGAGCTGCCGTACCGCTCGGTGAGGCGGTACGGCAGCCGGTGGGTGTCGAGGGTGATGACGATGAGGTTGGCGCCCCAGGCATCGCAGAACTCCATGCTGTGTTCTACGGGGTGCGGGGCTTGCGGGTCCTGGTGGAGCGCACGTGTGGACCGATGACGGTGAACAGGGCCGCGTAGCCGCCGTCACCCTCGTCGATGACGAGCAGCTTGAAGACGTCGCCGCAGCTACGGCACGCGGCGATGTACTCGCGAACCTCGGGATCGACGGTGACGGCGAAGTCCGGGCAGCACGGCATTGGGGCGCGCACCATGCCCTTATCGGTGTTGTCCGTGTAGCGCCAGATGCTCGTGTCCAGCGGCACCGTGTTGAGGTCAGGAAGGCGAGCCTCCGGCCCGTAGACCTGAGGCTCGTTGGACGTGTCGTCGCTCATGATGCGTCGCGCGGGTGCAGGCACAGGCACCAGTGGTTCTTCGCCTCGGTCCACACGCCAGCCGGGGTGGGCACGCCGTCGTCGGTGGCGGTTTTGGTGGCCTGCTCTTCGGTGGCTCCGGCGTCGCGGGCGAGGGTGTAGATCTCCTCGTCGAAGCCGCCCTGGAAGGCGCGGTAGGTCCACT
>Ga0105042_100028_pt1 | contig 17248 bp, 30 predicted proteins | sample LS_165metaG_FD_91487 | JGI IMG/M metagenome (GOLD analysis project Ga0105042, IMG submission 91487) | Switchgrass associated microbial communities from Austin, Texas, USA - LS_165 metaG | ecosystem: Host-associated > Plants > Phyllosphere > Phylloplane/Leaf | place: USA: Austin, Texas | collected... | reverse complement strand
GTCGGGGACCTGGGCGACCTCGCAGGTGGGTCCGTCCTTGACGCTGATGCCGACGCCGAAGACGTCGTCGCCGAGGTCGGGTAGGCGCTGGCCGAGCCAGCGGGCGGTGACGGTGAGGTCGGGGCGGGGTTCGCTGCGGTATAGGAGCCAGTACAACTCGTTCTGGCGGTAGCTCAGCCACTGGGCGGCGGTGATGGGTTCGCCGGCCTTGTCGAAGAAGTGGCTGGTGCCGGTGAACTGTCCACAGTGGTCGCACCAGCCGGAGAGACCTTCGCCGCGTGCGTAGGGCTGGCCGCAGCGCGGGCACTTCATGTGGCTCTCCCGCAGGTGCACAGCTCGGGGCGTTGTTCGAGGGTGTCGAGTAGGTACAGGCCGGCGGCGACGACGGTCTGTGGGCGTCCGCTGTTGGCGAACTCTTCGTTGAGCGCTTCACCGACCTGGAGGATGCACGGGGCGGTGTGGCCGAGGAACGGTTCGCTGATGCGTCTGGTGGCGTAGTCGGGGTCGGTGGTAACGACGCCGTTGCTGAACACGTAGGGGCCGTGGGTGAGTTTGCGTCGGCGGAAGACCTCGATGTAGTCGGGGCCTTCGACCCAGTGCACGGGGATGTGGGCGTCGATGCGTTCCCACTGGCTGTCGAGCTGCTCGTGCAGGGCGGGGCCGCCGCACCAGGCGCGGTTGCCGATGAAGATGACGGTGTCGCCGCGGTAGGCGGCGAGGGTGATGGCGCCGATGTCGTAGCGCTCGTGCTCTTGCAGCTCACGCGGTGGCGGCTGGTCGGATCTGCCGAGGGCATCGTCGAGGGTGGGTTGGCGGTCGTACTCGGGGACGCGGTCGGGCCAGCTCAGGATGAGGGTGCGGTTGCGGCCGTGGCGGGCGACGGTGAAGGGTGCGTGTCCACGAAGGACATGGACCCATCGCTGGTCCCACGGCATCTGGTCGTAGGCGAGGGTGTCGATGCCGTGCTGGTCGAGGAGGTAGCACAGGTAGCCGGAGCCGGCCATCGGGTCGAGGACAGCGGTGCCGGCGTGTTTGGCGATGAAGGCGACACTATCGGGGTCGGAGACGCTGAAGCCGTAGCGGTTGACGAGGGTGACGCGGTTGGGGAACTCGCCGAATTGATTGTCGTTGAACAGTTGGACGGCGCGTTGCTCGACGGGTCCGAAGGCGTCGTCCTCGGGGGCGGCGTGCCGGCCGTAGACGCGGGCTTCCAGCTCGCGTTCCTCGGCGCGGCGCTGGGGGGTCTTATTGCTCTGGACCGTCAGGTAGCCGGCGGTGACGATGCAGGCGATGACGCGCTGGGAGGGGTGGGACACGAAGTGGCGGCCGGCGTGGCGGGCGTCGATGACCCAGTCCTGAACGGCGTCCCAGTACGGGTTCTGGATCGTCGGGCTCACGGCCTGGTCCTCACTTCCAGGGGCGGCTGTCCCTGTTCCCGTCGTTTCTCGTTCCACCAGTCCCAGCAGGCGCGGGCCTCGTCGCGCTTGGTACCGGGGTAGGGATCGGCGGACACTCCCGTGCAGCATAGGCAGCGGCGCTCAAGGTGGTCGATGCCACCGAGCATCTCCCGGATGTCGCATTCGGCGTGGACAGGCAGCACGGCGACGGCGTACTCGGGGTTGCCGGGTACGAGCAGGGCCGGGTCGGTGTTTTCGTCGGCCTTGACCTCGGCGGTGCGGAACAGGCCACGCTCGCCTTCCACGACCGGCTCCTGGCAGTACATGCAGGGTCGGCCGACGGGGGTCGGTTGCTGGACGACGCGGCGGTGGGGTTCGAGGTCGAGCCTGGGGATGTCCCACTTCTCGCCGAAGAAGTGGATGATGCTCGTGCGGGTCGGCGTACTCATTGCCCCGACAACGAACGATCTCGTTGTCTGGTTACGGCAGGAGGCCCCCGCCCTCGGTCCGACTACCGAGACAGGGGCCTCCACTGTGGATCTACAGGTCGAAGCGTCCCGTACGCACCTCGTCGAGGAACTGCTCCCATGCCGTGGCGCCGAACGTCAGGACAGGGCCGGTACGGTCTTTGGAGTCACGCACCTGCGCGGCGCCGTCTTCGGCACGCGCTTCGACGCAGGCGCTGCCCTCGCCACTTCGACTGGATGTCTTCCATTCCTCGGTCAACTTCTTGCTCGACACGTTGTTGCGCTCCCTCTCAACTCTGCATGATCTCCCGAATCATCGCCGTCGACATCGACGGGGCGAGAGCCTTGGTGCGCAGCTCGTCCCACAACTGGCGAAACGGCTGCGCCTCTTCTCCCTCCTCGAACAGGCCGCCCGTGGGTAGGTCGAGGTAGGCGACATCCGGCAGCCCTTCCTCGAATTCGAGGAGGACGAATACGGGCGCGGCACTGGCCGGGGCGCCCGCGGCTAGGGGAAGCACCTGGATGGTGATGTGGGGCCAGGTGCTCAACTTCAGCAGGTGTTCGAGCTGGCCGCGCCACACCTCGGTCCCGCCGACCCGGCGGCGTACGGCGCCCTCGTCGAGGACGGCGTGCACCCGCAGCGGTCGCTCGACCCGGGTGATCACCTCCTGGCGTTTCATCCGCACCGTGACTCGTTCGTCGACCACGGCGGCGGGCAGCGGCGGGATGGAGTCGTCGAGGACAGCGCGGGCGTACGCCTCGGTCTGGAGCAGGCCGGGCATGTGCAGGCAGGTGAAGTCCAGCCGGGTGTCGGCGGCGTCTTCCAGGCCGATGAAGGTCCGGTACGGGTCGGACAGCGCCGTGCGGTGCGGCGCCCACCAGCCGCGTAGCCGGCCTTCCGCGCGCAACTGGTCGAGGCGTTCGCGTTCGGCCTGGTCGGTGATGCCGTAGAGGTCCATCAGCGCGAAGACCTCGATCTGCTTGAGACCGAGCTGGCCGCCCTCGAAGCGGATCATCGATGACAGGTTCGAGTGGATGGCCTTCGCCGCTGTGGTCTGTGTGTAGCCGGCCTTTTCTCGCGCGGCGCGCATGAGCGCTCCGAGCTGGCGGCGGCGGACGGTCGGGGAAGCCATGCCTGAAGTGTGCCCCTCGATTCACGCCAGTATCAAATCGAATCACTGAACTCGATACTAGATACTTGCCACTAGCACTTTTAGTGTGGCACAGTCACTGCACGCCAGGAACGCGGCGCGCTGCGTGACACAGGTCCGTAGCGATGTCTGCCCTGGTCATGGACGCGCACCGGTCGTTTCGTGGGACGAGCGCTCCCGTCTCGGCGCGGCCGACTCCGCCCACGCGGAGCGACCGGTGCGCCCCACGGAAGGGACAGCCCATGAACGGCCCGTACAGCGGAGACCCCCGGCCCTTAGACGATGGCGAGGCAGTGCGGATGCGACGGCGCCTCAACGATCACCTGCGCGACCACCACATCGATTGCGGGCTGCGCTGCGACACCTACGTGAGCATGTGGCTGGCCTTGGCCGCAGCCGGCGAGACGATCGAGGAGAAGCGACCATGAGCTGGATCGGCGGCGCGTGCGACGTGGATGACGACGGCTTCATCGTCAACCCCCCGTTGCTCTACCCGATACCCGAGGACGCCCGCGAACTGACCGAGGAGCAGGTCGAGAAGGTCGACAGACCCCGACTGCCGCGCCGCGACACCAGCGTCTACCGCTGGCCGAGCTTCGACTGACCTGCTGCCGCACCTCATCTTCCGTCCCGCGACAAGGACCCCTGGCCGTGCTCATGTATTCGACCCCGGCGAAATCCACCCTGACGCATCGACCGTCGTGGAAGTCTTACTGGCGACGATCTGCGATCTCCCTCAGGTCTCAGGTGGAGTACGCGATCAAGGCGTGGATACGCGCCAACGGCGGCTCCACTGTCCCCGACACCTATATGCACCGCCACGTGATCGAGCGGCTGCACGCCAGCTCGTCGTCGCGCCGGGGGCGAGACTGATGGCCGTGCGGCGTTCCTGGGCACCCCCGGCGCGCACCGATAGCTGGCCGGCGATCGCGGACCCATTCTTCTCTCTGGCACACGACGACCGATCGGGCAGACCGCGGTTGCACGAGCGCGCGTTGCCCGCGGGGTTGAGCGCCGCGCTGTTGATGGAGCTGGTACTGGCCCGCCGGATCGAGATCGACCCTGACCAGGTGAGGGTCATCTCCGCCAATCCACCCACGGACGCCGTCGCGACGACAATCCTCAATGACCTGCTGATCGCGCCGGAAAAGAGCGCGGCCGACTGGCTCTCGACGTGGGAGGACACCGTATACGAGCGGGTCGTCGGACGGCTGCTGTCTGCCGGACAGATCGAAATGGTGACCCGACGACGCTTCCTGGTCACGTACGCGGGCTACCAGCCGGTGAACCGCACGGCGGGGTCTGGGGTTGCGGTGAGGCTGGAAACCCTGCTGTTGAAGGGTGACCCGCTGTCTGCGGAGGACGCGGCCTTGTGCGGTCTGATCGCGGCGACCGGCATGTCCCGCAAGAAAGAGATGTGGCGCAAACAGAACCGGGACCTCTGCCGCAAGCGCCTGGACGCCGTGGTCCAGGGCCTGCGGCCGTCGTTGACGGTGCTGGTGAACGAGACCCAGACGCTGCTTGATCAGGCGGTCGCCGCTCCCAGCTAGACCTGCCGGGTCTCTTCTGATCTTCAGCCGTGTCGCGTGTGGCGGTACGGCGGCTTCACCGCGCCTGTTGGCGCGCTATTTGTGGGGAGTTGTACTCATGTCCAAGGGCTATGGCCCACAGTCGCTCGCGGTCGGCCGGATCGGGCCGACCGGGATGCTGACCTTTGCGATGGCGGCGGCGGCGCCTCTCGTCGTGGTCGGCGGCGTCTTCGTATCGGCCTACCTCGCGACCGGCATCACCGCGCTGCCCCTGCCGATCGCCATCGTCGGCGCCATCCTCGGTGTGTTCACCGTCGGCTACACGCGGATGGGAAGTCACATCAAACATCCCGGGGCGCTGTACGCCTACATCGCTCAGGGCCTGGGACGCCCGATCGCCTGCGGCGCGGCATGGCTGGCACTGGCCGCGTACCACGCCCTCCAGGTCGGCCTGTACGGGCTGCTGTCCGTGACCGTGGTCCAGGCGGCGCAAACGTGGTTCGGGGTAAAGCTGTCCTGGTGGGTGCCGGCATTCGTCATCTGCGGCGTGGTCGCCATCCTGGGTCTGCGGCGCATCGACGTCAACCGGGCCGTCACCGCGGTCCTGCTCGTCGTCGAGGTCGGGCTCGTGCTGGTGTTCGCGACGGCGCTGATCGTCGAACCGGCGGACGGTCACCTCTCGGCTGACGTGCTGTCCCCGACCCACCTGGCCAGCTCGCAGCTCGGCGCGCTCGCGGTGATCGCCTTCCTCAGCTTCATCGGCATCGAGCAGCCCTCCGCCTACAGCGAAGAGGCCCGAAACTCGGCGGTGACGGTCCGCAAGGCCATCCGGCTCACCCTGCTGGTGATCTGCGTGCTGTACATGTACGTCGCGATCGCCATGCCGCAAGGAACTGGCCCCGGCAACCTCATCGCAGCCGCCCAGGAGCAACAGACGGCGCTGTTCTTCAACCTGGCCGCCGAACGGCTCGGCCGATGGGCTGTCCACGCCGGTCTGCTGATGCAGATCACATCCATCCTGATCGGCCTGCTGGCCTTCCATAACGTGACCGCGCGCTATGCCTTCAGCCTCGGCCGGGAAGGGATCCTGCCCCGTCGGCTGGCCGAGACATCGGAGACCACCGGTGCACCGAAAGCCGGCTCGTTGACGCAGAGCGCCCTGGCCGCGGTGACGATCGCGGTGTACGCCCTCGCCGGCTGGGACCCGGTGCTGCACCTGTTCTACTACGTCGGCAGTTCGGGCGGCTACGGCGTCCTGGTCGTGCTCGCCATCACCGGCGTCGCCGTGGCGGCATACTTCCACAAGAACCCGCACGGCGAGAACCTCTGGCGGCGCCGGATCGCGCCGATCACCGCCGCCGTTCTGCTGATCGGCATGGCGATCCTCGCGACGATCCACCTTGGCACTCTGCTCGGCGCACCGGAGTCGATGCTGCGTTGGGCAATCCCGCTGTTCGTCGTGGTGCTCCTTGTCGGCGGCCTGCTCAACGGCATGTACATCCGCGTGTACCGGCCCGACACGTACGCCCGCATCGGCCTGGGCGTGCGCACGTCGGCCGTGAAGGGCGCGACCGCAGCCCGGCACAGCAGCGACGGTCATACCCAGGAGATACCCGTGGTGCCGACGCAGATCGCCGAACCGATACGGATGCCGCGCCATGTCGTCGAAGGCGTCGGCGGCACGTCCGAGGAGCAGCGGTACCGGTGACCGTCTACAACATCACCCCCGGAGACCCGCGCAAGGCCGGCGACATCGCCCTGGTGATCGCCGAGGCGTTCAAGCCGCTCGCCGTCGCGGAATGGTTGGCCCGCGACGAAAAGAAGCGCGTGAAGATGATGAGCGCGCAGTTCGAGATGTTCGTGCAGCACGCCTTCGCACACGGTGAGGTGTGGACCGCCCTCGACGGGCAGGCCGCCGCCGTCTGGTTTCGCCGGCCCATGCCTGACATCCCCGACTACGACGAGCGGCTGGCCGAGATCTGCGGCGATCACCTGCCCCGATTCCAGGCGCTGGACAAGGCGTTCGACGAGCACCACCCGAAAGACCAACACCACCACCTGGCGTTCCTCGCCGTCACCAGGCGGCTCCAGGGCCACCTCATCGGCTCCACCCTGCTCCACCACCACCTCGCCCACCTCGACAAGACGGGTCAGCGTGCTTACCTCGAAGCGTCAGATCGCCGCTCCCAGGGGCTCTACCTCCGCAGCGGTTTCGTCAACCTCGGTCCCGCCATCGAACTCCCCGAGGGTGGACCCGAGATGTACCCCATGCAGCGCACACCCAGACGAGGTCGCGATGCCCTCTGAGCAGCCGCTGAACAGCGTGGGTCAGCCCATCGTCGCCGGCAAGGAACGGGTCGCGATGCAGAAGGAGGGCAAGCGGCTCTACAACCTCGGCTGGAGCATTCGCGACATCAGCGAAAGGTGGAACAAGTCGTACGGCTTCACACACCGCATCCTTGTCGAATCGGGCGTGAAACTGCGCAGCAGAGGCGGGTACCAGCGCGGTTCACGCGACACCCCATAGCCACCACTCAAGGAGTGCCCGTCGGCCGCATCCCGACAGCAGGGCGCTCCGGGGGTGCCCGCCGGGCCACACGTCACCCCGGCGGGCACCCCACTTTCCTGATGATGCTGGCTAGATTTCGTCGGGGTCGGGGTCCTTGCTGCGGTTCCAGGTCTCGCTTCCCCGGGTCATGCTCCACAGCAGAAACCATCCCTTCCAGTCCTCAAGGGAATAGACGTTCATGCCCGACAGGGTGCGGACCGGCAGCGGGCACGCATTCGCGTCACGACGGTCGATCCAACGACGTAGACGGTGGATGCCCACGCGCAGCCCCAGCGATACTTCGTGGATGCCGGCGATGTCGGCGTAGACCTCCGCCCGCACCTCGTCGATCAGCTCGGCGCGGACCCGGTCGTAGATCTCCTGCGGGATCGGCTCGTCGCTCACTTCTGCCTCGCCCGGTAGCGCTGCATCGCCGCCTTGGCCATGGCCTTGCCGCGTTCGCTGGTGCGGTACCGCTCCGCGGTCGCCTTGCCGGCCTCGGTGCGGAAGTACTCCTTGACCATCGCGTTCTCGCACTCGCGGCAGTAGGAACGAAGCCGGCCGCTCGGACGCGCGACCCTGGGCCGCTCCTGGCAGCGGGGGCAGATCCCGTCGGTGCGGATCTTCGGCTCCGCCACGTGCCGGCTCGCCGTGCGGCACGTCTTCGAGCAGATCTTCTGGGTGATGCGAATGCGGGTGAAGTCGTTGCCGCACACCGTGCACGGCACGGTGTCGCCCCCGCCCGGCTGGTACGCCAACGTCGTCTGCGGGATCAGCCCCGCCTGCCGCAGCCGGATGACGCGGTTCCACACGGCCTTGCGGGAACGGCCGAGCTTGCCGGCGATGACGTCCACGTGTGCGCCGAGGTTCCACCACTTCACCAGCGCCCGGTCGTCGGTCACGCTCCACCGGTCAGCAAACACGAAGCATCCCCCATCCGTCCGTCCACATGAAACTGAGCAGCAGCGTCATCAGCACGATGAAGAAGATCTGGCCGCGCATCTGCGCCTTGTCCCAGGCGTCGCAGCGGCATTCGCAGTCGCAGTACTCGACGTCGTCGTCCTCAGTCATTGATCAGCTCGTGGTCGTACGGGAACGTGTCGCCGGGCACGAGACTCGTCAGCGTGTACGGCATGGCGTTGTTCACGAACAGGGCGACCAGCAGCCGCTCGGGATCCATGTAGCCGCCGGGCATCGGCTCGACGAGCCGGCCCTCGGGGGTGACCCGCCGCCACGTGTAGCCCACGCCGTTGCTGATGATGTAGACCGCGTCGAGATCGTCGCGGGGCCGGTTGTCGTGGTTCTTGAACACGCGCTGCGCGGGTTGCATGGCGGAGGCCCTTTCACCACAAGGCGACGAGAGCCTCCAGGACTCCGTCGCGCGCGCCGTTACGGCTCGCGTCCTCTGCTACCGCCAAAACTCGCCGGATGTACGCGCAACGCTTGGGGTCGTACAACTTTCCTAGCGATATGTACTGCCGCACCAGGAACGCCGGCCAGCCTGGCACCTCCTGCGGCTGCGTGGTGCGGGTCGCCCGCCACAGGTCATCGAGCAACGCCACCCGCGAGATCAGCAGGTCGATCGTCGCCGGTTGGGTGTCCGGGTCGAGGCGGCCCAGCCGCGTCAGCGCGGCCTTCTTGCGCCCGGCCAGCAGCGCGTCCACAAAGGACTCCGCCGGGCAGTCGTCACACAGCGCGTCGATGCTCGCCTTCGACGGGATCCCGTCGAACAGCGACAGCTTGAAGCACACGTCCGCGGCCGTCGCCAGGTCGCCGCCGACGCGCTCCAGCAGGTGCCAGGCCATCGTCTGATCGATCGAGGTGCGCCGGCGCACCCACGCGATCGCGTCCTCGCTGTTCGGTGCCGCACAGCGAACCAGGCGGGCGTTGCGCCGGCTCTGAAGCAGCGCCGCGACCGGTGCCGGCACGTCCGCCTCGGCGGCGACGAACAGCAGGTGCACCCCGGGTAGCAGCCGGCAGCCGTCGAGCCACTTCGACAGCGGCGTCCACGTCTTGATCCGCTCCGCCTCGCGCACCAGCACCAGCCGGCCGGCGCCGGGGGTCAGCGGGTACTGCATCGCCGCCGCCCAGATCTCGGCCGGCTTGGACTCCCCCGCGCTCAGGCAGACGTAGTTGAACTCGTCGACCGCCAGGGTGTCGCGGACGTGATCGACGACCTCCTCCACCAGCGGCACCTGATCACCGCAGACGTAGGTGACGCGGCGCACCTCACCGCGGTCGGCAGAGGTGCGCCACTGCGCGTAGGTCGCCACCGATCACCGTCGTGACTTCGGCTTGTACTGCTTGGCCGGGCCGTGCTTGCTCGGCTTGCCGTCGAAGTCGACCTCGCCCTCGATCGGCGTGCAGGCGATCACGGCGGCGAGTGCGAGCACCACTACCGATACAGCGACAACCACGACGATCGTGCGACGGCTCACGCGTTCTCCATTCGCTTGCTCACCCAGCGCTGAACGTCGGCGGCGATGTCCCGGGTGGGATCACTCCACACGTCGGCGCTCGGTAGCTCCAGTTCCTGCTGCGGGCACCCGCGGTGCGGCCGGATGTGCAGCCAGCCGATGACGCTCGGCAGGCAGCGCTGCACCGGCCTCTGCTCGACGTTCACGGGACGATCAACCCGGACGCCCGGCGACCCGACGGCGCCGGGGCGGAGGCGCGGACATGCTTCTCCCGCGCCTGGGCGAGGCACTCCCGAAGCACAGTGGACAGTCGCTGCTCGAACGCCAGGTCGTAGGTGTCACGCAGCTCCGGCGGCAGCATGACGTCCAGCAGGGCGTCGACCCGCGCGGCGATCACCAGCCCCGGGTTGGGGATCTCCCGCTGAGCCACCAAAGCCCGGTAGTTCTTGTCGTTCTCGGCACGGATCGTCGCCAGCCGGGTGCGCAGTTGCTGGTACGCCTCGGCGATCTGCGGATCCTGCGGTCGCACGTCAGGTTCGGTCTCGGTCAAGGACATCCCTCTCTTTGATGTGGCGGCCCACGACGTGCACCAGGTAGGCGCACAACGCGAACAGGCCGAGCAGCGACACCGTCAGCCCCACCCACTCGTGGGTGTTCGGGCAGGCGACATCGGGTGGAACGTGGTGGCGCATCGCGGGGGTCCTCAGTGGTGGGGTGTCACGGTGACGGTGAACGCGCTGACGAGCAGCGCCAGCACGATGTTGGCGAGGAAGAGCGCGAAGAGGATGATCAGCAGCCGGCGAACGCGGTGGTCCTGGCGTGCCGGCGACCCGTCGCCTCGGCGCTTGCGCACAGGGGCACCTCCAGGCGCCGCTCAGGTCGCCAGGAACGGCTCCAGAGCGACTCGTATCCCTAATCGGGACTGCGGTGACGGCACCTCCCCCAGGCGCAGCAGCATGTGGCGCAGCAGGTGCGGCCGGTGGTGCAGGTTGAACGTGTCCGGCTCGTCGAAGAGCGACCACTCCAGGGTCAGCGCCTCGACGAGCCACCGGAACAGCAGGCCCCGACACGGGTCCTGCCACTCGCCCAACACCGCGAGGAACGCCTCCCGGTTGTGCTCGGCGATCGCGCGCATCAGGTCGATGACGATCATCCGGTGCCGGTTCTGGTCCTTGCGCTGCTGCGGATCGAGGATCTCCCCACGGCTGCGGCCGGCGTAGCGCATCGCCTGCGCGGCGCTCATCCCCTGCTCGACCAACGTCTGGCGGACCCGCTCGTCGGTCAGCAACCCGAGCCGCACGACCTGGCAACGGCTGGCCAGGGTGTCGGCCACCTTCCCGTCGGTGGAGACCAGGATGATGCGCACCGCGGCCGGCGGCTCCTCGCACAGCTTCAGCAGCACGTTCACCGCGTTCGGCGACGCGCCGTTGAGGTTCAGCACGATCAGCCGGCGCTTGCCGAACGGGGCCACCTCGGCGAAGCGCACCGCCGCGCGGGCCGCGCTGGTGCTGAGCTGGTCGGCGATGATGAACCGGTCGATCGCGCCGATGCTGTACCGGTCGGCGATCTGGAGCGTCAACGCCCACGTACCGACGTTCGGCGGGCTGCGCAGCAGCGTCACCGGCGGCAGGTCGTCCCCGTTCAGCAGCCGCGCGACCGCCCGGCGGGTACTGCTCATACGGCGCTCGCGCACGGCGGGATCCGGCGGACCCGCTTCTGCGGCACACGCCGGCCCAGCATCACCGCCAGGGCCTTACGGACCCGCCACATCCACGTGTTGATCGCCGTGGACGAGCAGCCGAAGTGCTCCCGCAGCGCGGACAGGTCGAGCTTCTTCGCCTCCGGGTTCTCGTCGAGCTGCTTCACCGCCGCGTCGAGGAACGCCACCATGTCCAACTGGTCGCTGCGCGAGGTCTTCTCGATCCCGGACAGGTAGCTGCGCATCTCCTCCAGCAGCAGCCGCAGCCCTTCGGTGCTCAGGACAACTTCCTCAGCGGAGCGCTCCTGCCGGTGGTTGTCCAGCCACAGGTTCCCGTCCTCGGTGCGGGCGGGACTGTCGATGAGCATCCACTCGTTGTCCATGAGCTTGCGCTGCTTGTCCTTGTAGCCGCGCACCGCCTTGTTCACGTACGAGGTGAAGAAGCTGCGGAAGTTCGCCTGCCGGATCTCGCGCTCGTAGAGGAACGTGAGACCGGGCTGGAAGTCGGCGAGAATGTCCTTCTCCATCAGCTTGATCATGATCTCGCTGGCGACGTCCTCGGCCGAGTCCGGTTCAATGCCGGCGCGCTCGACAATGCGCACCACATAAGCGTAGTGGCGGCGAAAAAAGTCAGCGTAATCCTTGGGCGCGGACCAGTGACCCGTGCCCTCATTGGCGATCTGCACTTGTTGCCCCTCGCGGTGCTGTGGGATGTATTGAAGTAGAGGGCTGGACCGACCGTCCCCGATGACTACCCGGTCCAGCCCCGGCTCTACTTCTGCGGCGAGTTGGCGCGCACCACCTTGCGGCGCCGGCTCGGCATATTCACACACAGGTACATCCGATGGATGCGCCTCAACATGTAGTGACCGACGACCTGACGTTCGCCGGTCTCGCGATCCTGCAAGATGAAGCCGTGCTGCCCGGTCGAGTCGTACTTCGTGCGAAAGACCTGGCCCTTGGGCAGGTGCACCTCGCCGACGATGTCGAACGTCTTCCCGGCGTAGAGGGCGTTGAGTTTCTCCACCAGCGTCTCGCGCAGGCGTTCGCCCTGGTTGCTGCGGTCGGGAACGACCACGTCAGTTGCCGTTCCCGCACGGCATCGGGTCGGGGCCGAGGTAGGCGGTCTGCCTCGGGATCTCGCGACCACCCTCGCGGCGCACGATCGAGGCGTTGGCCTGGTACATCGCGTATTCGAGATTCGTCAGCGAGTCGGACTTCTCCCGACTGTTCGGGCACAGCTCGTCGATGACCGTGGCGAGATCGAGGAACAGGGTGCGCAGCTTCTGCATCCGCTGCTGCTGCTCGTCGCTGGGAGCGTGGTACCGGAACCTCGTCACCAGTTCCGTCATTCCGATGCGATCCGGCATCCGCACTCCCTATACGCGCACGGGAACAGCACAGCGCCGCCCCGACATATAGGGGAAGCTGACTGTCCGATGTGGACACACTGATACCGCCGAGACCGGCGTCCCCCAAATGTTCCTTCCGGGGTGAATCGAATCCTAGAACGTCAGAATTCGCGCGTCCACCGAACGTGCACGTCACTTCACATGGAGTCGGAGAATAGGCCACAACACCCAGGTAGAGCAGCGTCATCTGGTCCACCTGTGCATTTCTGCGCACCAGTGTGACTCAGGAGAAAGTGCGTGACCGCCGAGGCATTTGTTGCGGCATTCGGGGCAGTGCACGCGGCAGGAGCACGGGTCGTTCTGGCGCTGCGCGCGCTCCAGCTCGCGCATCCGCTGCGCGCCCGGTGGCTGCCGGCGCTCGTGCCGACGCGGCCTACCCCTACCCATTGCTACCTCCCCGTCACAGATGGGAGTTAGCGTACCGATCGGGTGATTCCGGGCGCAGGGGATTGCCCAACCCCGAGGTGAGTCGTTGGAACCCTGTTCCGGCAGGTTCGACCAAGGGGGTACAGGTGACCGTTCGTCAACGGGGCAGCGTCGAGGAGAGGCCGAACGGCCCGCACGGTTTGGGTTGCGAGTGCGGGCCGTTCATCATCGGCGGCGTGGCGGTGGAAGTCGCGCTACCGCGGCTGATGCTCGTCATCGACGAGAACCGCGGGGTGCGCATCGCCTCGTCACTCGACCCGCGTGAGGCTCTCGACGCGATGGAGCGGATCGTGGCCGACATGCGGCGCCACGGCATCCAGGGAGTCCGCGCCCAGCTCTGAATCCTTCCGGGCGAGGCGGTAGGTGCGCCACGCGATGCGGGCCGCCGCCTCGCCCCAGAAGCAGATCCCGTGCCCGGCACGCTCGACCTTCTCGATCGCCGCCGCGTCCCCGGCGTACAGCTCGTAGGCGTCGCAGCAGACCAGCTCGGCGCGAATGTTGTGCATGATCTCGCGCACCAGCGCGGAGCCGTCGCTCACGCCACGGCCCGCCGCACGACGCTGGCCGGCTTCACGTACCAGGTGCAGTGCCGGCCCGAGCCAGGCAGCACGTTGTCCGCCTCCTCGATCACCCACGGATCGTCGTCATACATCAGCACCCCGTCGGGATACAGCAGCGAGGCGTCGAAGATGACGCCGGCCTTGAGCAGCGCCAGCTTCGTGCGGTCCTCCATCTTGCGCATGATCAGCGGGAAGTCCGGGAAGCCCTTCTTGCGCAGCCACTTCTCCGTCAGCGGGCGCATGTCCTCGCGCCGGCCGGTCAGCCACGCGATGTCGTAGCCGATCATCTCCAGCTTCTCGACGAGATCGAAGCCCTCCTGCCACAGGCCGTCGTCGCCGGCCATCGAGAAGTAGGTCCCCCAGTCCCGGTTGATGGCGTAGGCGTCGCGGTGGCGGGTGTCGGCCACCAGCCCGTCAATGTCGACCAGCGCCAGTCGATCACTCATTCACGTTCCCCCCGTTTCACTTTCATCCGCGCCAGGAACCGCTCCGCCAGCGCGTCCGACACCGTCGTGTCGTCGTCCTCGTTGTCCAGGGCCTGCTGCACCGTCCAGCCCGGCACCCACTCCGCCACCCCCTCGTGCAGGTCCAGCAGCCCCCAGGCGTGGTAGGAGCGCCAGAACCGCGGTGCCGCGCGGCTGTCGCAGGCGAGCCCAACCACGGTGGTGTAACGATCGTCATCGCCGCAGCGCACCTCCTCCTGATAGGCGAAGTGCAGATGCCCGTGCAGCCACCACTGCGGCCGGTGGACGTTCATCGCCTCCTGGAGCCGGCGCTGGTTCGGATGGCACTCCGGGATGTCCTTGAGCCCGGTGCTGTTGGCCCCGAACGGGCGGTCGTGGCTGAGCACCACGTCGACCGGCCCGCTGTACTCGTCCATGAGCGCCTTGAACTGCTCGGGGGTCAGCTCCTCCTCGGGAAACCACAACGTGCCCCGGTGGTCCTTCGGGACGCCTTGCTCGGCCGCTTCGAGCGTGCGCCGGCCTTCCTCCTCCAGCCGCCGCTGCTTGTCGACCGAGTAGGCCCCGCCGAACGCGCGCAGCTTCACCCCGTCGATCTCGAACAGGTGCCCATCGGGAATGAAGTACACGCCCTCACGGGTCTTCACGAAGCCGTGAATGCCGCGCGGCTTGTTGCCGTACCAGGCATTGATCCGGGCGAGGTTGTCGTGGTTTCCGCGCAGCGCCGCCAACGGGATGCCGGTCTCCTGCGCGGTGTCGGAGATGAAGTTCAGGAACGTCACCCCCTGCATGGTGTGCTCCCACCATCCGAAGTCTCCGAGCACCAGGATCATGTCCGCGTCGAGCCGGGCGGCGAGCGGGTACAGATGGTTGACGACCCAGGCCAGGTTCCCGTGGGTATCACCGGCGACGAAAATCCTCACCCTGACTGCTACAGCGGATGAGTTGTCCTTTTTCGCCCAAAATGCAAACTGCCCCTCACCCGTTGGGGCGAGGGGCAGTTCTGTTGAGCTGAATCAGTGAGGCGATCCGGTCGCGCTTCCACTGCGGAAGCTCGTCCCAGGGCGTGAACGTGTCGACGACGCGCCGAATGTGTTCGCGGTAGGCGACCTCGTCACGCTGCCGTCGTCGCTCCTTTCGCGCGCGTGCTCTTCTGCGCCGGCAGGGACTTCGTGGCCGTCGGCGCCCTGCGGGTGCGGGTACGCGGCTCCTCGGTCTTGAACGGATCCGCCACCGCGGCCTGCGCGCTCTTCTTCGCCGGCTGCACGGTTTCCAGCTTCTCCGTGTAGCCGGGCAGCTTCCTCGGGTCCTGTGCGGCATAGGCGTCCACAACCGGCTGGGCGATACGGCCCCGATCGTTGATCTCCACGCCATGCTGCCTGGCCCACTCGCGGATCGCCGCGTTGTGCTCCTTGTTGGCCGCGGATGAGGTCGGGCCGGTAGACCACTTGTTCGGCGACTGCGGCGTGCTGCTGCGAGGCTTGGCGACCCGGCCCTCCTTGCGAGCGGCGGCACGGTACTTGTCGAGGAAGGCGCGCATTTCGGCGGCGTTCTTCGCCGTCAGGTCGATCTCGTACGCGATTCCGTCGATGGCGAATTTGACGGTCTCGTCAGCCTCCGTGCCGTCGCCGAGGAGGTCGTCGGTCGTGCGGACGATGATCTGTTGTGCCATGGGGCATGCTCCTTGTGGGGTACTCAATTCGCGGGACTCTCAGTGTCGCGGGCACGAGAGCGGTGCGTCTGTCAGCTATATGGACGGTTCACGCACAAAGGCGCCCTCACCGAGGACGCCTTTTCCATTGCTCACCACAGGTCACGTGGTCACCTCCGGCGCCGGTGCGCGAGTCGTGAACCACGAGAATAAGTAAACGATGCGTTTAAGTCAACCTAACTCGCTGCCACTGCATGATGTTGTCAATCTCTCGGTGATCCCATCCCGCGCCGCCGGAGATCTGTTTGAACAAGATGATCGCCTCGCCCAACCAATCACGGCGATAGGCACTACGCGCGTGCCGGGCGCCCAGGTAGCACAGATCCATCCAGTGCGCGGCACAAAGCCGAAATTGCAGCGGTTCATCCCCGGGAGTCTCCTCGACGCCGGCCCACAGCAATGAGATCGCGAACGTGGACCGCAGCGACTCCTCCAACAGCTCCAACCGCTCCAGGTTGATGGGCAGCACCACCAACGGCCCACGACACTGCTGCGGGGACTCACGATCCCGTAGCGAGTGAATGAAGTCGAGTTCGCCCTGACGGGCTTCGGCGCCGGTGCACCCCACGGCAGTTCCCCATTCATGCCGGTGGCCCGGCACCAGAACGGTACCGGGCCACCGATTCAGGCGCGACGTGTCCGGGTGGGCGGCCGGCGTCGCGCGGAGGTTGGTCAGAAGACGAACTGGCCCTTGCCCTCGCCCGGGGCCACGTTGTCCTTGATGTAGGTCGATCCGTCCGTGTTCTTGTAGACCAGCAGGCGGGCGTTGCCCTCGTCCGGCTGGGTCACCTTCGTGCCCGGCTTGATCGTCTCGTTGGTGCCGAGGACGATCGCGGCGCGGGTGAAGCCGTCGTTACCGGTGTAGCTGACGCGACGACCGACCTTGAGCTTCCGCATCGTGAGTGCCACTGTCTTACCTCCTGAGGTATTTGATGCTGACAGTGACTGCTACATGGTCTGGGGGTTACTTTTTCGCGCTCTTCGCATCTTTTTTCTCGGCGGCCATCTTCGCCTCGACCACGCGCTGGCGCTTGACCTCCGCGATCGCGGTGTCGCGCAGCATGTAGATCTGCGTACCGGCCCGGCGCACATCGTGCTGGAAGTCGAACTTCCGGGCGTGCCACACCAACCAGCCGACGCCGTGACGACTCAGGCCCAGCTCGATTCCGGCCTCGACAATGCCGGTCCACCCCTCAAGGTGAAGAATTTCCTCGTCCTGCACCGGGTCACGGTCGATGGTCCTTGTGCGGGTCCGCGGAACGCCGGGGGCGTTCGTGGCGTCGCGCTGGCGCTTCAGCTCGCGCACCGAGGACTCGCGCACCAGCAGCGTGCGCATCCCGAGGGCGCGGACGTCCTTCTTGACGTCGAAGACACGGGCGGTCCACACGAGCCAGCCGAAGCCCCACCGGGAACAACCGAGGAATTCGGCAGCGTCAGCGAACAGCATCCAGCCTTCGATGTGCTTGATGG
>Ga0105042_100027_pt1 | contig 17436 bp, 20 predicted proteins | sample LS_165metaG_FD_91487 | JGI IMG/M metagenome (GOLD analysis project Ga0105042, IMG submission 91487) | Switchgrass associated microbial communities from Austin, Texas, USA - LS_165 metaG | ecosystem: Host-associated > Plants > Phyllosphere > Phylloplane/Leaf | place: USA: Austin, Texas | collected... | reverse complement strand
TCGTCCTCCTTGCTGGCCGCGGCGTACGCCGGGCGGCCGTAACCGTGGATGCGTGAGCTGGAACGGCTGACGGCCTTCTGGTAGACGCCGTCGCCGTTGTGGAACTGGCCGTTCAGGGAGCCGGAGGTGTTCCCGCCGACCGTCGTGATGCTGCTCTTCGACACGGCGACGACCAGCTCAACATGGGTGCCGCCGCCGGGCCCGTAGAACACCATGTCGCCGACATGCGGCGTGCTGCTCCAGCGCTTGTTGCGCTTGAACCAGGCGACCGCGACCTCACACCCGGCGGTCTTTGGGTAGTCGGTGTTGGCCTTGCCGCCCGCCATCGACGCCACCCACGACTGGAAGCTCTGGCACCACGGGTAGCCGAAACCACCGTGTGGGTAGCCGGGGATGCGGCCGAGCCAGTCGTTGAACTTGGTCTTGTTCGTCCCGGTCTCGCGGTAGCCGACCTGGCCCTTGGCGATCCGGATCGCCTCTGCGGCGGTGTAGCTCACGTGCTGTCTCCGTCCTCGTCCACGAGCCCGGCGGCCTCGCTCAGCCGGTGCATCTCGATGACGCGCTCAGCGGTGAACACCGGCTCGACGACCTCGTCCGGCTCGTTCGGTTCGGTCACGGCCCCTCCTGGCAGCCCAGGTCGGCCCTGAGCTTGTGGATCTGCTGCTGGACAAGGCGGCCCCGCTCGGTCTCCGCGGGCACCTGAGGTTGGTCGAGGGACGTCAACAGGTCACACCACCGGGCATCGGACTCCCGCTGAACCCGGTTCGTGTACGCCACGTTCGCGACCATGACGGCGACCAGCGCCAACACCGAGAAGGCGATCACCGACACTGCGTACGCTCGCCGTACCACGATCATCCCCGGATCAGCTGGGTGACGACGGCGGCGAAGGCGACGGTGACGGTGAGTCCGAATGAGACGGAGGCGACGGCGACCCGATACGCCCAAGCAAGTCCGTGGCCAACGCTCCCGGGCCGAGAATCAGCCCACCATAGAACGCCAGCAACGCCAGGTCGGGCTGCCCTGTCCAGATTTCCCGGGCCGCTCCGCCCACTCCCACGGCGATGCACGCCAGGTCCCTTAGGACGGTGAGCCATACCGGTCCCCTCCACAAACGATCACTTCCTTCGGTCTGGGCGCGGCGGTCATGGGACTCCTCGGTCATGAGCGGGGCTTTGCTACCTGCAGATCACGCCGTCTCGTAGGCGCCGTTCAGGATGAGCGAGTCGCCGTTGGCCCAGGTAAAGGGAGCGCTCGGGCCAGCGCCTCCAGTGGTGCCGTCATCGCAGGCGATGCGCATGTTGTCGCCGGTCGCCGTCGCAGTAGTGATCCACGCGACCATGCGGTAGCGCCTGGTCGCACTCAGGTCGTTGGCGAATCCGGGCAGCAAACCATCGACAGCCGGGGTGACGGGGAGGCTCAGCCGGTAGAAGCCGGTGCCGAACGTTGTCGTGCTGCCCATGGTGAGCACGATCTTCACCCAGACAAGACCACCCGCCTGGAAGTACTTCCCGGTTATGGTTCCGTTCCCAAGGCTGACCGCCGTGCCGCTGGCGGTCCACACTGGGGTGTAGGCGTTCCATGAGTCCGGGTTGACATCACTGGCGCGGATGATTTCACCGGCGAGCGGCATGGTCCCTCACAAGGCGTAGTAGACGGGCTGGAACAGCGCGACGGCGGTACCGGAGCTGTGCGACTTCACGACGCCGTTGACGCTCCGGACGACTTTGAACGCCTGCGGGCTGGTGGTCCCGGTGATCCCGGCGGACACGACCCGGATGTTGTCGTAGGTGACGACCACGGGCAGCGTGTTGGTGTTGCTGGTCAGCAGCGTGCTGTGGGTGCCGACCTGGCCACTGGTGAACTCGGTGTCGGTCCCGGTCAGCTGGTATTCGGCCGGCTCGGCGTCGCCGTCGGCCCAGATCTTCACCGCGAGGGTGCTGCCGGAGCACAGGCACCGCACGTGGGTGGGGACGTTCGGCGTGTAGGGGATGGTGTTGCTGGCCGAGGCGATCGTGGTAAACGAGCCCGCGACGCGCTTGACGATCTGCAGGTCGATGGTCCCGGCCGTGTCGTGCAAGATCTGGTACAGGTAGAAATTCTGATCGTCGGTGTACCGGGCGACGTAGCCGCCGGAGATCGACGCTCCCGTCGCGGTGACAGGAACGGTGACGCTGTCGTAGATCGTCACATCGGATCCGGCCGGGGTGACCGTGAAATGGCGTTCGTTCACCACGCCGAGCGACACCAGGCCGGACGACCCGTTCACCGAATAGTCCAAGGCGGACCCGCCCGTCACAGACCAGACGGCGCCGGTGTCGGCGGTCCCCCACCCGTTCGACACGGTCCGAGTGAAGGTGTCGGTGAACCCGCCGTCGGTGTCCTCGACGGTCATCCGCTCTCCACCGATCATCACATCGAACGGGAAGGAGTCTGCGTTCGTCGTCCACAGCGGCCCCGACGCGGTCGCGACCGAGATCTCCGTCGTCGTCGGGTTCGGGCTGAGCGCGATCGTCCACAGCGCGATCTGGCTCACCGTCTGCGACGCGGTGACCGTACGGACCGCAGGGGCCGCCGCCACGTTCAAGGTGGTGTCGTATACCGCGTGGGAGTCGTCCTGGCCCGAGCCGCCGTTGCTGCCCGCGTCCATCCGCTCCGTGCTGGAGCTGATCGTCCACGTGTTCGTAGCGCCGGTGGCAGCGTGCCGCTCGAACGCCGACCGGATGATGCCGCCACCCGCCGGTACCGTGACGGCCGGTACGGGCGTGCTGAACGCCGTTCCGGGGGTGTTCGTGCCGGTCGATGCGCTGCCAAGGATGGGCGCGAGCGGGTCGGCGTTCCTGTAGCTGCCTATCCATCCGATGTTTTTGAACGACCCCGTCCACGACCACGTGTAGTTAGCCGGCTCGCTCGCGGTCGCGAGCCGGTAGTACGCCTCGTAGATCACGTTCGACCCAGCGAGCTGAGAGCCGATCAGCGTCCACCCGGCCGGCGGGGTGATGGCGGCCTGGTCGATCTTCCCAATCAGCGCCACCATCACGTCGTTGCGCTTAGTGCCGGTGGGCACAGCCACGACACACGACGTCCCGGCGACCGTGTTATTCGTCTCGGCGTCGGCGACGAACGCGACCGCCGGCACCATCCCGATCGACGTCGCAAGGGTGCTCCCGTCGGACTCCCCGCGGCCAAGGCTGGCACTGTCGTACACCCCGACCCGGTAGGGGGACTCCGGCGTGCAGTTCAGCGTGATCTTGTGCTCGAAGTTCCGCATCGACTCCGAGTAGCCCTGCACCAGCTGGGAGATCTGGTCAGGCGGCAGCCAGGAGGGCGGGTTGTCGACAGTCACCCGGTCGCCGAGCTCAAAGTCGAGCAGCGCGTCGACCAGGCCCGCGTTCGTGACCACGGGGTCGGAGGCAAGGTTCACCTGAAGCGATGGGTAGCGGGCCTCATCGACAGTGCCCTCGTGCGCACGCCACCCGGTGTGGTGCGGAAGGTCGGTGTCGGCTTCGAGGTTGACGTCCGGAGTGTCGGGGTACCGGCCGACTCCACCGTCCTCCGGCTTGTTCACCGACAGCGGGCCGTCGGTTACCTCGACGCGGTACGAAGAGCCGCCCTTGCGGGTCGCGGTGATGTCGTTTCGGACGAGCTGGTCATCGTCGACCGGGTCGAGCGGCCCGGCCAGCTCGCCGGCGGCGTAGTCCAGTTCTATCCGCGACGTCTGGTTGTACAGGCTCTTGCGGGTGCGGTAGCCGAGCCCGAGCACCTCACGTGGCTCGTACATGATGCCGAGGTCAGCGTCGACGCACTCCTGAAGGAGCGTCAAGAGCGTCTCGGTGGTCTGGACGCCCATTGGCGCGGTGTCGTGGAGGTCGCCGATGCTTCGGCAGGTGATGCCTTCCTCGGCGCACAGTCGCCTGAACCGCTGCCCCGCAGGCTCACCGTCGTAGGCTGCGAGCTCCTCGGAGAGTTCGAAGTTCTCAGTGATCAGCGGGTGTACGGACAGATGTCCGAAGGTGACGTTCGCGAGGTTGCCTGTCGGGTTGATCCTGACGTTGGTCACCCTGCCGAACGTGCGGCTGGTGACCGTTCCCGTCTCGATCGTGACCGCCTCGCCCGGCTGCGTGTAGCTGATCTCGTAGTCGATATCGGAGCCGTCTTGCGTCAGGTTGACCCAGGCCCCGAACGTTTGGTCATTCCTGCCGATGGCCGGGCTGGCGGCCGTGTGGATCAGCGAGCCGTCGCCGTCGTAGACAAGGAGCGTGATGGTTCCCGAGGCGGCTGCGTTGTACCGCAGATCCCACCGGGCCGCCGTTCCGTTCGTGTGGAACCGGAGGAGGATCGCGCCATCAGTCGGTCCCGACGAAGGGATGTTCATCAACCAGCGGATCTGACCAAAGCCCGTCGCGGTGTAGGGAGGAACGGCGGCGGAGAGGCTACCCGTCCCGAGGACAGGCAACGGCTCGGAGCATGCGTACAGGTCGGAGCTGGCAAGCTCGGGAGAGCCGGTCATCGCCGCTGGCGCACCACCCAGCCCGGACGTCCACTGTGTCGACCCGTCGCCGTCTTCCATTGGGAAGTACACAGCTGCCGGGTTCGACGACAAAAGTGCGATCCCGCGGAACATCGTCGACCGCAGTGGCGCCGCCCCCTGGCCGAGGCGCCGCAGGATCCCCGACGCCTCAATCTGCGTCCACACGTCGTTACCGGACGCCTCCCACGACACCGGCCACTCACTGACCTCGCCGTTGAACCGGTCCTGCCCGTCAGTGATCACCGCACCATCGGAGATGGTCCACGTGTTCGGCGCCGAGGCGGTATCGGCGAACGAAGTCGCCCCCCGAGCCTGAGCGCTGAAATCCGGGTTTGCGACCACCGTCCCAGCGATGCCGTCCCGAAGTTCGAAAGCGTGCAGATCGCCCTCGATCGGAAAGGTCGAATCCGACGTTCCCGCGATGATGTCGATGCCCTCGACTTCTCCGAGCTCGATGGGTGAGGTCGAGTCAAAGACGGACGTCGTACCCGAGTTGACGACGGTGGAGCCCAGTTGCGTCCACGATCCCGCGATCGTGTCGGAGGTGTAGAACGTGACGGTGTTCCCAGAGGCGCCGTTGTTCACATCCAAGGTGACCCGGATCGCGAGCCGGCCGAGCGCCGTCGGTATCGAAGCCGTCGAGCTCACCGTTGTCGAACTCGCCAGTGTCCCCCCCGTGGACCACCGGAAGACCAACAGCCCATCAGCGTCGACCTGAAGAACCCACGACCGTTGATCGCCCGTCGTGACGTACTTCCCACACAAGTCCCGGAGCGTCCAACTGGTGGGCGTTAGATCGATCCGGATGTCGATGTCACCGGTGACGCCGAGCGCCGACGTGTCGAGGGCGGTCGCCCGGCCGGGGAGGCTGAGCGCCATCGTCCCCGGCGTCCCATAGATCCGTAGCGGTGTGTTTCTGCCGATCAGCCCGTAGTACGGGCCCATCGGGTTGCGCGGCGCAAATCGGCCCTCAGCGTTGTTCAGCGTCATCACGGCCATACCGCGCTGCGTCTGCGACGCCCAGTCCTTCCGGCCGCGCTCAACTCGGATCGAACCGGAACCGTCCCGGTCGAATACGGTGGCGGTAATGTCCGTCCACCCGCCAGCGTCGATCTCGACCGTCATATCGAGCGGCGTCTCAGGGAAGGTCATGCGAACGCCGCCTCCACTCCGCCGAGCGATTTGACTTCCTTACGGAGCGGGTCGATTACGACCTTCCCAAGGTTCCGGCCGCCGATGTTGAGCGACAGGTGGATGGTGCCTCCGCCGGCTGCTGCCGTGGCTGCCGTTCCGGCTCGCGCGCCGGTAAATGAGGCTGTCGGCGTCATGGTGGCCGCGCCGGCGAGGCTGGAGGCCGCTCGAGTCACCGCCGGGAGTCCCTTCGCCATCCCACCGGCGAGCATGGAGGCGATCTGGCCGCCCGCGTAGCCGTTGTTCAGCACCCGAAGGGGACCTTCCTTGACCGGGGAGCCGGGTAGGTGCCGGGCGATCGTTCCGGCGGCCGAAGAGGCGATGTTCGCCAGCGAGCCGAGCATCGACCGGATGCCGTTGATCAACCCCTGAACAACCTGCTGACCTGCCCGATACAGCAGGCCTCCGAGGTTCCCAAGAGCCCCTCTGATCCGGCCGGGTAGCCCGCGGATGGTCGACAGCACTGAGGAGATCTTCGAGGAGACGGCCCGTACGATCGATCCCATGGCGTCGGACACGATGCGTTTGGCTGTTCCGAAGGCGGTCGATACGCCGTTCTTGATGCCGTTCACTGCGGTCGTGACGATCGTCTTGGCCTTGTCGAACCCGTCCCGCATGACCTTCACCGCGCCCGACAGGACGTTGACGACGCGGGTCACGACAGTGATCGGGTTGGTGAGCAGCTTCAAGACCTCGATGACCTGGCCGATGGAGTCCTTGTTGCGGAGCATCCAGTCGTAGATCTGCGCGAGCTTGTCGATCCAGCGGGCGATGACCGGGAGAGTCGCTGCGATGTTCCCCAGCAGTTTCGGCAGCAGGTCAGGGTTTCGCGTCACGACGTCGGACAGAATGAGGACCGCGTCGGTGATGGACTTCATGATCCCGGGCAGTGCCGGGCCGAGAGAGGTCAGCAGCGTGTTGAACGCGTCCGTGACTGGCTTGATCGCTGGCCGCAGTTGCTCGAGCGACGTGAAGAACTGGTTCGAGAAGTCGGTGATGACCGGCGCCATCGACTTGAACGCCTGACGCAGGTCCGGAGTGAACCGGTCGAATGTGCGCCGGGCGAACTTGGCGATCGACAGGAGCGTGGACTCGAACGGCTTCGAGATCTCCTTCATCACCTTCACGACATGCGCGGCCAGCCCAGAGAACGCCTTCTTCACCTTCTTGGACTGCGCAGCGGCCAGGATGCCGATCGCCGCGAGACCGCCCCCGAACGCGGCCACGACGCCGCTGGCGGCGACCACGGCGACCGCCGGGAGTGCGCCGATCGCCGCCGTCACGCCCGAGATCGCGAGCAGCCAGTGCGAGCCGAACAACGCGGAGAACTGGCGGGAACTCGCCGCGAGTGATGCGAACGACGACTCCGCGGCGGGCCCGACGTTGCGGAACAGGCGGGAGGTGTCCTTGTCGACCTTGTCGGCCTCACGGGACACCTGCCGGAACACCTTCGAGGCCCGGTCGCGGGCGAAGATGTTGAACGCCAGCGTCGTGTCAGCCACAGCTCACCTCCCGGAGTTCCTCGTCTGCGCCCACTCGGCCGCCCACCGGCTGTACTCGACGAACTCGGCCACGGTCAGCCGGCCGATGTCCCACGGATGCAGCCCGAACAGGTGCGAGAACAGCGGCGCACACTTCAGCCGCTGGTGCCGGAGGGATCGGCGGGGGTCTCTTTTGGGGCTTCGCCGACCACCTCGGGCAGGTCGGCTTCCATCACGTCCAGCGCGGCGAGGAACTGGCGCCGCTCGTCCTCGGACAGGTCGGCTTTCGCCGCGGCGGCGCGCATGTCCGCGAGCTCGCCGGAGTCGAACTCGACCGACAGCTCACCGGCCCTCCGAAGGTGGACGTCAGAGAACCGGATGCCGGGGGTGTCCCGCCGCAGCAACACCCACAGCAGCGCCCTGCGCGCCCGAGCGCCGCCCATGACGACCTTGCCCTTGAACTCCTCGAACGTGATGTTCAAGGCGTCCTCGATCAGCTCAGCCTCTTCGTAGGGCAGGTCGTCGGGCTTGTAGTCCCAGCGGCGTTCTTCGCCGCCCTCGGGCGTGTGAATCACGTACACGGCAATCCCCTACTAGTCTGCGATCTTGTTGGCGACGTCGTTCATGACGTCGATCAGGTCACGGCGAACCGAGTCGGCGTGCCCCTCGACCCGCTCGGTGAAGAACCCCTTGCGGACCTTGGTGACGAACCACAGCGACTTCCCGGTCTTGCTCTTGCGGCGGCCGAACGTCGGGTGCCGGAGGGAGCCTTTGTCGATGTCGCCGACGGCGCGCGCCTTCTTCTGACCCTTGGCGCGGCCGAGCAGCCGGATACCGACGTCCCGGCCGGTCGCGCGCCGGGACGAGCTCAGCCGGAACGACTTCTGCAGGACCGGCGAATACCCCGACGGCATGTAGCTCGGGATGTTCGCCTTGACGTCCGCCCGGATCGGCTTCACCGTGCGGTTGATTCCGCGGTACAGCTCTTTCCGCAGCTCATTGTCGCCGTGCTTCTTCAGCCGGCGGGCGAGCGCGCCGAACTGCTCCGCGCCGGTGACACGGATCTCGACCGACATCAGGAGGTGTTGCGGGCGATGCCATCCGGGTCCGACAGCGGCCACTCGACCTCGACCGTCGCGAGCTCGCCCACCGAGTTCCCGAACGGGTTGTACTGCGACACCAGGTACGAGCCGACGTACTCGGGGTTAGTCGCCGCGATCGACGCCGACGTCGGGCGGACCTTCACCACCACGACCGTCCCGCGCGCCGCCCACAGGGTGGCGTCGACCGCGGACGCGGCGAAGTCCTGATTGAAGTTGATCGAGATCGTTGAGTCCTGAAGGCCCGCGATCCGCGAGCGACCGGAGTCGCCCATCGCGGTGTCCTCCAGCTCCTCGTACTCGATCGGCAGCTCGACCGAGGTCACCCAGTCCGACAGGTCAACGCTGTTGACCTCGACGCGGGCGTCCATGAAGGCCAGCGTGGCCATGGCGTCTCCTCACATGAGAAAAGGCCACCGCGACGCGATGACCTGACAGGTTGAGCTGGGGTTACTTGATGCCGATGGCGCCGGCCACGACGAACGTGCCGGTGATGGCGGTGACGTTGAACCGCCAGTGCGTCTCCCCGGAGAAAGGGCCCGCGACGCGGGTCATCCACGTCCCTCCGGCGGTCGTGATCGGGCCGATCGTCGCCCGCGAGGTCGGGTCGGAGAACCCGGCCGCATCGTCAGACTCCACGTCCACAGTGATGGTCGTGCCGGCGGCGAGGACATGCAGAGTCGCATACACGTACTGGCCCGCAGCGGGCGCGCCGAGCTCCAGCACGGATCCGAGCGCGCCGGTTGCGCTGACCGAGCCGCGGGCCTTGGCGTACTGGCCGCGCACCAGGCCGGCTGAGCCGTTGCTCTTGGCGCCTCGCAGTGTCAGCTCGAACGGCAGTATCGAGCCGATCTCGTCGCCGAGCTGGTAGGAGAACGACCGGGCCTGGTACATGAACGCCGGGGCCGCCTCGGTGCCGAGAGGGACCTGCGTGACGGCCTGTACGGTGCCGCCGAGCATCGCGAACACCGCGTCGTCGACCGCGTCGGTTCCGGCCTGCCAGAAGCCCGACTGGGACGCCTCGACGTCCTCCAGCGTCGCTTTACGCTGCCGGCCGGTGTTGCCGAAGACGGTCGTTTCCCGCTCATCGAACGGGGCCTCCAGGGAGGCTTCGCGGGTGTCGCTGGTGAAGTCGTGGCCGCCGACGAGGGTCACCAGGTTGGTGAACGCGAACGTGCTCACGGCGCCTTCTTCGCGGACTTGCGCCGGATGATCCCGGCGGCCTCCAGCTTGTCGATCCGGGTCTCGCCAGGATGCAACCGCACCACACGACCACGGGGCACGCTAACCCCGTCCAGCCCGGCGACCTTGCCCATGACCACTTCGCAGTCGACGAGCTCGCCGTCGACCAGCCGAAGCAGGTGCGGGCGGCACCGGTCGTTGGGGACGGTCATGTGGCCGCCGATCGCGAGCGCCGTGCACTTGTCCTCGACGCAGATACCCATCTCTCAACTCCCTTGCGCGATGGCTTGCAGGTCGAACTCGCCGGCGAGGTACTCGGCCACGCCGACCGCGACCATCCCGAGCGGCCGGAACGAGATGACGTTGCAGTCGTCGACGATCCCGCCGAGTGTCTTGTCGCCCTCGATGGCCGCAATGATCGACTTCGTGCCGGTGGGGTTGGCGTACTCGGCGAGCAGCTGCTGGCCGACCCTGTCGAGCGCGGCGGACACGAACACGGTTACGGTGGGTTCGAGCTGGAAACGGCCGCGCTGCATCGTGGCGTGGTACCGCGGGATCGTTGGCACGCCCACGAGGGCCTGCGGCGGGTTGATCTGGTCGGCGATGAACTCGCTCGTACGCAGCCCCGAAATGGTCGCCAGGCGCGTTTCGATGCCCTGCATCACCTGCAGGATCGTCGGAGCGGCCATTCAGGCCACCAGGATCGGGCTGTTGACGTACGGGTGGATCCGCAGCCACACGTTCGGGTTCTCACGGGCGCGGATCCGGCCGAAGTCGCCGTACCCGCCGGCGCCGAACGGGGTGTCCTTGGTCTTGAAGATGTCCTCGGCGAGGATCAGCGTTGCCTCTTTGATCGGCGCCGGTACGGCCGTCCACCCCCACCGCGCAGTAACACGGATCGAGGCCCGCTCGGTGCGGTGCGGGAAGTACGTCCGCACGGTCCGGATCTTCCAGAACGGCCACCCGGTTTGACCGTCCACGACGCCGTTCAGCGGATACAGCTCGTAGTCGGCCGCGTCCAGCGTGGTCTCGAACGTGCCGTCGGAGCCCGAGTCGATCTCGATCACCAGACCGTCCGTGGTGGAGAAGTCGTCCACGACGACCCGGCACCGGGTGTCCGGGTAGAACAGACGCGCGGACGCGTTCCCAGCGTCGTTGAACTGCCGGTGACAGCACGACTCGATGCCGCGCGATGCGACCGCGAGAGCAGCCGTCAACGCCGTGTCATCCGCCGTGTCGCCGATACTGAGGCGCGCCTTCAGCTCGCTCAGGAGCGCGTACGAGTCGCCGAGTGCCACCGTTCACCCCTCCCGGGCCTGCTGAAGGTCGAAGGTGTACTCGTCGAGGAACAGTGCGCCCTTTTCGTGGGTGGTCTTCACCGCAGTGTCCACGTGGACGGGAATGTCGACGGCCGCGAGGCGGATGCAGAACGACAGATCCTCGGAGAAGGTGCGGGGCTTGCCGCCTCGGTCGCCGGTCGGGTGGGTGATCTGGTCGAACCAGGCGTCCCCGTAACGCTCCCGTACGGCCTGCAGCGCCCGCCGGTGGATGAGCAGGCAGGCGGCGCCGGTCCCGGCGACTTGGACGACCTGGTCGCGCTGGTAGTCGAGGATCGGCCTGAATCCGACCTCGTCCTCCAGCTGGAGGTACTCGTACACGGTCGGGGAGATGCGCATCCGCTCGGCGTGGAAGTCACCGCGGCCGGCGCGCTTCATTGCGAAGCACAGCCCGCCCATGACCGGCCGCAGCTCGGGGTCGGCGGACTTGATGAGCCTGTCGACGGTGTCGGGGGCGAACCCCATGTCGGAGTCGATGAACCACAGCCATTCGGCGTCGTGGTCATCGAGGAAAGAGCGGGCGATGTCGTTGCGGCCGGCTGCAACTCCCATCGCGCCTACGATCTTCCGCATCTCGCCGCCGCCGGGCCGTACGATCCGCTGCGGGCCGGTCAGGTCATGCAGGAACAGGTCCCGCAGAGACAGGCCGAAGCACGCGGACCACTGCCCTGGGTCGAGGTAGGCGACCAGTGCAGTCCCCTCGGTCACGTGGTGCGCTTCCGGGTGGCCTGCCGCTTCTCGCCGGGCGCCCGGGTGGCCTGCTCAACGGGCGCGTCCTGCTCGGCGCGCTCAGCGTCGGAAGTGAACAGCCACGGGTACGCCTTCACCAGCGGGTCATCGGACCGATAGGTGTCGGCTGGAAGCGGGGTGATCAGGGCGCCGGACTCGGGGTGCCGGACCGCCACGACCTCAGTGGCACGGACGTACTGCACAGCCGTTCTCCTATCAAGAGTTGAGGGCGGCCGGGGCGGAGTAGGGGGCCCGCCCCGGCCACGATCATCAGGCGCTCGTCTTGTCGATCAGAAGACGGAACGCCAGGTCGTTCACGCTGTCCGAGCCGTTGCGCCAGTGCATGTACCAGGCGCGGCGGCCGTCGGGCAGGTTGTTGGCGGTGTTGAACATGTGCGGGATGAACTCGACGCTCGTGCCGCCGGGCTTGTCGATGATCACGAAGTTCGAGAAGTCGCCGTAGATGATCTCCGCGTCCAGCGCGGTGGTCGTCTGGGTGGACGGGGCGTCGTCGGACTCGACCATCGGCCGGCCGAGCAGACGGTCGGCGACCGGCTGGGTGATGTCGGTCGAGTAGCTCGCCGACAGCGCCGTGCCGAGCGCCTTGACCGCCAGAGAGAACAGCGGGTTCATCAGCCAGGTGCCGCGGCCACGCCACCGCACCGGCACGGACCGGTACAGGTTGTGGATGTCCACCAGGCCGATCGTGTTCGCGGTCGTCGCAGAGATCTCGACGTTGGTGTTAGCGTCCAGCGCGGTGAAGATGCCGAACGGCTGCGAGGAACCGGAGCCGGTGGCGTGCGCCGCGCCCTCCAGCCGGTCCTTGGCGTCCGCGAGGATCATCAGAACGTCGCTGGACAGCGCCGCGATGTCCTCAAAGGACTCGATCGACGCCTGCACGAGCGCCTGCGCCTTGTAGGCGGTGACGCTGACCCTGCCGAACGCCGGAGTGTCGTCGGACACCTCGACGAGCTCACCATCCCACGAGGCGGTGCTGCCCGCGGTGGTGACGCCGTTCCACACGCTGCCCTCGGTCAGGGTGACAACCCGGGCGAGCTGGCGGATGTTGTTCGAGCTGCCGCTGTTGGTCATGATCAGCGACGGGTCGAGATGGGTCGGCACCAGGAAGCCGCCCGCGGTGTTGGTGCCGACGGCCATCGCTGCCCGCTCCTCGGTGGTGAGGAACGCCTCGCGGCCGGTGACCATCTTGGCGAAGCCCTCGGCGTACTCCTCGCGGCTGCGCGCGAGCAGGTTCGCCGACCAGCGGGTGTCGCTCGCGTGCCGCTTCAGGATCCGCTCGAAGTGCGCCTGGTTGTCGCCGTCCTCGATCCGGTCCTCGTTGACGCGGAGAAGGCCGTCGGTGAGCGCGCGGCGGTACTCCCGCTCGCCCTGGTCCGCGCGCCGCTCCAGCGCGGCGAACGGGTCGGCGCTCCGGTTGAACGCGGGCGCCGCGGGCGGGGTGGTCGACTCGACGTGGCCCGGGACGGAGGCGTAGCGCGCGGCCTGCGACCGGCGCTCGTCAATGGTCTTCAGGGCCCGCTCGGTCTGCTCGACGTAGGCGACGCCCTCATCCCACGAGCGCTGCTCGTCCTCGGACAGCTGACGGCCGTCAGCGCGGGTGTGCATGTCGGTGAGACACGACCGGACGTACGCCAGGCCGTCCCTCAGCTCGGTCTCGTTCACGAGATCTCCTTGAGCTGGAGGCCGCGCAACAGCGCGGCTCGTTCATCGGTGGACAGACCCGAGGTGGCCGATCGGCCGGGCTCGGTCGGACCCTCCGAGGTGACCATCAGGTCGGGCTCGTCGGCGTCCTGGGGTGCTCGCAGTTCCGCGGCGAGCTCGCGTATCAGGGCGGCACGGTCGCCGCTGTCGAGGTGGGCGAGCATCGAACGCACACCCACCGTCGTGGACTCGTAGGCGGGGAACACCACCGGGCCGAGCTCGTACAGCTCAACCTCGCGGATGGTTCGCAACTCGACGTCACCGTCTCGGCGGGTCCACTTTTCGCCGTTCGCGGGGACCTTGAACCGGAACGACATGCCATCGATGGCGCCGCCAGCGATCGCCTGCCGGATCGGCTCGACCACCGGGTTGTCGAACAACCGAGCCCGCACGAACAGGCCGCGGTCGTCCTCGCGGACCTCGTCGAGGGCGCCGATCGGCACCGAGCCCGTACGGACGTCCTGGCCGTGGTCGAACTGAAGCACCGGCTTGCGGGCGTTCAGCGTGCGGGTGAACGCGCCACGAGCGAGCTGCTCGTCGAACGTCCCTTCCCACGAGTCGATGCGGGTCGGGGTGTCGAACACCGCGGCGTAGCCTTCGAGTGTCCGGCCGTCGCCGTCGGCGGCCTCGGCGCGGAACTCGAACGCCCGCGTGCAGAACCGGGGTGGCTTCACTGCTGGTCACCATCCTCGCCGCCAGCGGGCGGCTCATCGCTGGGTTGTGCCGAGTTGGCGGGCTGGAGCTGGACAGAGAACAGCCCGGAGTGCTCGAGACGCGACCAGTCGTTCTCCGTGACCGCGGTCTTGACCGACTCGGCGGTGTAACCGGCGTCCAGCAGCGTCCGGATGGTGCGGGACTCCACACCCTGGATCTCCGCCCGGTCCTTCTCGTCCTCACGCAGAAACGCGATGTCACGATCGTCGTGCCAGAGCCGTACTGTCCCGGGCGCTGCGTCACGCGGCAGCCGCACGAGAGACGCCAGCGCCGCACTCCCAGACCGCCACTGCGGCCGGGCCCAGTGGTCGCCGAACTTGCGGCGGGCCATCCCGTAATTGGAGTACGTCGCCGCCTGCAGCCCCTCGGAGAGGCCGACGATGATCGGAGGGACACCAGCGTCTGCGCAGATGCGGGTCTCGCCGGCACCCTGGGTGTTCTTGAAGTCGAGCTGCTTCAGGTCCGCGGTCAGCGCTGTCACGTCCGCGCCGCCGCCGAGGTAGACGGTCTTGTAGGCGTTGTGCACGCCCTGGTGCTGCTGATCCATCTTCTCGACGAACTCGGCGAACTGCGACGGGGTGACGGTCTCCTTCAGCGACACCGCCAGCGAGGGGGTGGCGCCGTTGGTGAAGAACTTGCCCTTGTGGATCGTGGCGGCCTTGTCTGCGGTGATCTCATTGATCACCGGCGTGATCCACGACATGCCGCGATACAGCGCATCCGGGTCCGGAATCGGCGACCAGTGGCACACCGGGTCGACACCGGCGACGTACAGCCTTGACTCGCCGCCTGAGCCAATCCCACCGGCCGTGTACCGGTAGCCGATCACGTCGGACTCAACGGCGTCGCTCGGCGGGGCAGTCAGGATGATCTCGACCCAGTCCGGCCGCAGCCGGCGGATCCGGTCGCGCTCCCGCACGGCGAAGAAGTTCCCCGAGAGGCTGACGTCCTGCTCCATGCGGGACAGCAGTTCACCGGTGGTGCCGTTCGGCCAGGGCGTCTCCAGGATCGCGAGCTCAGGCGTCCCAAACAGGTCACCCGGGCGGCCGTTGTTGATCCGCTGCCACTGGAAGCGCGCCTCGCTGAACAGCAGCATCCGGGCCAGCACGCAGGCAAACACGACCCCATTGGCCTTGTAGGCACCGCTGGTGTACCCGCGGAAGCTGTTCTCGACCTGCTCGACGTTGGTGTACGTGCTCCCACCGAACAGCGGGTAGCTCATCCCACCGAACTGGAACGCTTTGTCGGCCGCCCAGTCGTCGATCGTGTACCGCTGCTCACTGCCGCGGCCGAGCGCACGCTGAAGGAGGTTCACCTACCGGCCCCCTTCGGTGCAACGTCGACCAGCAGCAGGCACGAGCCGGCCAGCAGCCCGCCGGCGGCCATCAGCGCCACCGCGACGCCGGCGGCAATGCCGATGCCGACAACCAGGAGCAGGCAGCCGACGACGAAGCCGAGCCGCGTCCACGCGAGTGGGGACAGCCGGATCACCGGAACACCACCATCGGTACCGGGGCCTCCTCAGCTCTCGCGCAGGCCCGGTCGTGGGCCATCACCGCAGCCACCGCGAGGTCGATCTTCCGCGGTGACTCCTTGGCGTCCTTGACGATCCGCGACCCACGCTGATCGGTCCGGATCATGCAGTTGTCCATGTGGCGTGCCAACCTCGGGTCTCCAGAGTGCGAAAGGCCGCGATTCAGAACCGCCTCGTAGAACCGCTGCGTGGCCGGCACCATCCGCTGTGGGGACTGCGGGAACTCCACGATCGGAAGCCCTTCGTCCTCAAGCACCTGGTACGTGCGTGCCCACCGGAACGGGTCACAGGCGATCTCCCGCACCTGGTACGTGCGGCATGCCGCCCGGATCGCATCCTCGACTTCGGCGATCGGCACTCGCCAGCCCGGCGCGGCGTCGGTCGGCCTCTCCCAGCACTTCACGACGTCGATGTGCGGCCTCTCCCCGACCTCCACGGCCACGAGGGCAGTGGAGTCGTTGGAAAACGACCCATCGAAGCCCAGCACGACCTCGGCGAGGTCCGGGATCGACCGCTGCTCCTTGCAGGAGTCCCACACACCGGCGGGGAGCCACGCCGTGGCGGTGCTCACCCACTGGTTGCAGCGCTTGGTGCGGTACTCCGGCTCAGGGGTGCGCAGGACCGCGGACGCGAAGTCCTCAGCGTCCACCAGGTCGGCGTAACCCGGGTTCGCCTCACGCCACGTCACCGGGTCCCGATGGTCGGCCTTCGGATCCGAGGGCTCCCACCAGGCCATGAAGAACGACGGGTCGTCCACCTCGCCGGCTGCGACCCGCTTCCCGTGCTGGTACAGCGTGTAGCACAGCGAATCCGCGCCGGTGGAGTCCGTACGGACACCCGCGGTGGTGATGCCGACCATCAGCGGCTCGACACGGGCGCCGGACGCGAGCGCCATAACGTCCCACAGCTCACGGTTCGGCTGGACGTGCACCTCATCGAAGATGACCTGGTGAGGGTTCAAGCCCTCCTTGGTGAACGCCTCAGCCGACAGCGCCCGGTACACCGATCCGGTTGAGGGCACCTCGATCACGTCGCGGTACAGCTTGCACACGTCGGCGAGCTCAGGCTCCATCTCGACCATCCGCCGCGCGGTGCCGAAGACGATCTTCGCCTGTTCCTTCTCACCGGCGCACGAGTACACCTCGCCGCCCTCGGGACCCATCACCAGCCCGTACAGCGCCAGGCCGGCGCCGAGTGCTGACTTGCCGTTCTTCCGGGCCACCCCGATCAGCGCCTGACGGTGCCGGTACCGGCCATCCGGCCGGCGGGCGAGCAGATGCCCAACTGCCTGGCGCTGCCATGGGCGCATCAGGATCGGCGACCCGGCGCCGCCAGCCACCGAGTCCTTGGTGACCTTGCACAGGGCCTCGATGAACTCGCAGGCGTTCTCGCCATCGCCCCGCGCCACGTCAGCGGCCGGGACCGGGGTGAGCCACCGCGGCGGCCAGCCGTCAACCCTGGCGCTTGGCACGCAACGCCTCAAGCTTGCTCACCCGCGTCACCTCGGCCACACCAAGCCGAGTCCGCGCCGCCGGATCGAACCCGAGTGCCGCGAGCGCCGACGCCAGCTCCCGCTGGAACGTGGCAACCATCCGGCCGTCACCCGGGTCCCGCGTTGCCCGGTAGCGCTCGCGAGCCACCGCGATGTCATCGGCCAGCCGGCACGCGTGCTCCACCGCGGTGACGTCCGAATGCGGGCTCAGCCACGAGATCGCCGTATTCCAGGCCCGCTCCCACAGATGCCGAGCCGGAAGGCCGAAGTCGGACGGGCACTCGGGGACGCCGTCGGCCATCGGGAGCGCGACGACCTCGCCGACCTTGGGTAGTGGGCGCTTGCCCGGGTTGCCGATCTTCCGCTTGAGCTCGGCTGGCTTCGGGGGTCGTCCTGCAGTAGCCATACCGCGAAACCCCCTTG
>Ga0105042_100026_pt1 | contig 17849 bp, 21 predicted proteins | sample LS_165metaG_FD_91487 | JGI IMG/M metagenome (GOLD analysis project Ga0105042, IMG submission 91487) | Switchgrass associated microbial communities from Austin, Texas, USA - LS_165 metaG | ecosystem: Host-associated > Plants > Phyllosphere > Phylloplane/Leaf | place: USA: Austin, Texas | collected... | reverse complement strand
GGCTACTACCAGCCGCCCCCGCCGCGGCGAACGAACTGGCCGCTCATCCTCATCCTCACCATCGGCTTGCCGCTCGCCCTGGTGGCCGGCTGCCTCGCCGTCGTCGCCTCGGTCGGCAGTGAGCAGGCGGCGAAGCCGGGCGATTTCGGGGCGCACACGATCACCTTCGAGATCGACAAGGCGGCCGCAGATTCGACAGCGGCCACGGCGGATCTGACGTGGCGGGTCGGTTCGGACCGCGGCGAGGAGCGCGGCGTTCCGCTGCCGTACAGCAAGACCGTCAACGTCGCCGGGGTCGCGCCGCGGGTCGCTCTCGAAGCGAGTGCGGCGGGGATCGCGTCGGGTATCACGTGCCGGATCCGCGTGGACGGCAAGGTGGTGCGGGAGCAGACCGCTGACACGATCATCGAGAAGTGTGATCTGCAGGCCGAAAACTAAGAGGTCAGCTGGTGCACGGAGCCGTCGGCTTCGCGGCAGAACAGGTGGCCGCTCTTCGCGTACAGGATGACGCCGTTCGCTGGTGCGGGCGAGTCGCCGGGCAAGTTCGGCAGCCACAGCCCTTGGCTGGCCTGGACGAACGGCACCCGGTTCTGCGCGGCCGTCTGTGCCTCGGTCGCCGCGCGCCGGAGTTCGCGGAGGTCGTCGCCTGGGGTTGTCGGATAGTTCGGGGTGCCGGGCATCAGGTCGCCTCTTGGAAGATGAGTTCTGCGCGTTCTTCCTGGTCGTCGCCTTGCGGGGTGTGGAGGTCCATGCCGACGATGCGCCAGTTGCGGGTCATGGTGGGGGCGCCGTCGGGGCCGAGCGGGTAGAAGTCGTTGACGAGGGTGAATCGCGCGAGGTCGCCCAGGTAGTTGGGGTCGATCGAGAACGCGTCATCGAACCTGACGAGGATGCGGGGGACGGTGACGGCTCCGGTCCTGGTGTCGCGCAGCTGCTGGGCGTGCGCGTTGAGGGTGGCCAGCTCTTTGACGCTGCCGAAGGTGACGGTCTGGTCGAGCAGGGGGTACCCGGCCGCGAGGCTGGCCGCGTCTTCGTAGACGGTGGACATCTGGGGTTCGGAGTCGACCCCGATGTCGGATTGGAGGGTGGCTCCGAAGGCTTGCCAGGCGTTGCCCGCGACGGTGCCGTCTTCGGGCATGGCCCAGGCTTTGATGTGGCCTTTCTGGGTGATGTCGCGGGCGATGACGCCGGGAGTGCCAAGCTGGGTGGCCCAGACCCAGGTGTGGACGAGCTGGTCGGTGACCGGATCCAAAGAGTCTCGGATCATGTATTCGAAGCCGTTGGAGACGTTCGCCAACTCCTCCAGCCGCTGCCCGTAGGAGGCGTTCTCGCTGGGCTTGTAGGTGCGGTCTCTGATGACGCCGCGGGTGCCGGCCATGAGTTGGAGCCCGAATTGGCTCTCGGTCCGGCTCATCATGTCGTTGAGGAGGGCGCGGGCGATGTCGATGTCGTCGTCGGCGGTGTAGGTGAGGAGGCTGCGGATTTTGCGGAGGTAGGGGTAAACCTCCAGGGATTGGCCGACGATTTTGAGGCTGATGTTGCCTTCTTCGTCCTGCTGTGGTGCGACGTGGCGGATGAAGTAGCTGCCCCAGGGGATGTTGCCACTCCACATGTGGATCTTCGTGCGGTTCGCTTTGATCTTCGCGGCGCGGTTGCACAGATCACGGTTCGCCAGCGACGCCGACGCTTGGAATTGGCCCGGGATGATAATCCTGCGTTGACAGGTGTCGATGCTCAAGTCCAGCTCAGTGAGCGTCGTGCCGGTCCGGAAGTCGGCGACGACGCAGCGGTGCAGCGCCATAGCTAGGCGACCTTCTCCAGCCGCAGGAAGCTGTGTATCCGCAGTTCGGCACCTGTTGAGTTACTGGGCGACCACACGACTTCGAACGAGCCGGCGGTCCCCGCAGTGATCAGAAGCCCTCTCGGGCACGCCATCGTGGTGTTGGTGCCATTGGATCCCATGGTCATCCAGTTCGCGGCACCGAGAGACCTCAGGCTGATATCGAACGCTGGTGTGGTGGTGTTCGAGCTCGACGCGACGGGCGTCCAATGTCCGCTTGATCCGGACGGGCAGCCGAACCCGACTTGGAACCCCGTGCTGGTACCTGCGGGCGTGTAAGCGAGCCCGGCGTCGAACAAGTAGACGGAGTTGGCCTCAACCGGGAGGGTCAGATGCGGGTCGGCGGTCACGCTGGTGGAGGTCCGGCTTGTTCCACTCGTCTTCCTGGCAACCGAGACGGCCGATGTCGGCGCGGCTGCGGGGGCGATGGTGCGCCACGCGCCCGACCAGTACTGCTGAATATCACCCGTGTCGAGTCGGGTCACTTCAAGGTTGGGGATCGCAGGCAGGGCATCGCGTTCGGTCGAGTTGTTGACCGGGATTCGCAACGGCGTGAATGCCCAGGTGCGCTTGTCCGTCCGCGCCGAGGAGAACGTGATGCTCGACGCGCCGATCGGGACTGCCACCTCCCACAGCAGCAGGCTGGACGCGGGCAGCGCGGTGGCCGCGCCAGTGGAGGTGTTGCCCTTCAGGTACAGGACCCTCGCGTCTGTGCTGCCAGATGCGTCAAAAGTCGTGTCACGAATCTGAAGGATCACCCGGTCATTGCGGATGACACCGGCCTCGCCAGCGTCGAACGTGATCGTGACATTCGCGTCGACGCCCACGACGTACGCGCCCTGAAGCGAATTCGACGTGCCGTCAACAATCGCGGTAAACGGGCTCACCGTCGCCTGAAGGGCGCTCGCGCTCACCAGGTCGGCAGCCCCGGGCATGTAGTAGATGCCGCCGCGCCGTTCCATCGCGGAAGCACCTGGGCCCATGAAGGTGCCAAGCAGCAGCCGGTGGTCTTGCAGGCTCGTCACGCCTGAAGCCAGCGCCAGCGTACGGATCGTCACAGACGTCTCCCCAGAGGTGTCAGTAGGTGGATCGCCAGGTCACGGACACCGACGCGCCTGCGCCGAACGACGCCGCAAGCAGGGTCAGGTCGTTCGAGCCGGGCTCAAGCTGCCACTCGGGCACCGGAACCGAGGAGTTCGTCCGCGAGGTCAGCCGGTCGGTAGCCCCGTCGAGGAGTACCGTGCCCCTGCCGACATCGACAGCGAGCGTCTGCCCGGAGCCCAAGGCCAGGTCGAACTCCAGGGAGCGGGTCGCGGTCACGTTCACCACGCGAGGTGTATCCAGCGGCCCGGTGAACACCAGGACGGGATCCGCAGGTTCATACCCGAAGTTCGTCGCCAGCCCGTTGTTCGGGCTCCCGGCGGTGCCGTACGTGAGCGGGTACGAGAGCGGATAAGTGAGCCCTCCAAATCCGGCCGAGGGCGCGAGGATCGTCACCGAGCGTTCGGTGGTCTCCAGCTTGCCCGGGCTGGACGCCACCCACTGCAACCCGCACTTCACCTTGCTGACCGCGAACAACTTGTCGCGCGGCATCACCAGGCGAGTGCACTTCGCATACACCAACCGGGTGGCGACGCCGTCATTGATGACCAGCGGATGCTCGGTCGAGTCCCGAACTGTCGCGGCCATCCGCTCAACCGCCTCGACCGCCGCCGCGAAGTCGGCCGCGTCCGGGTGCATCTGGAACTCCCACAGCACCGTCCGCTCAGGCCGGCGCCCGTTCCCCGCCCACGACCCGTCCCCGCTGTTCTTCGGCTTGTTGCCGAGCAGGCTGGTCTGATCCCAGCCGGACAAGCTCTGCCACCCGTACGGCGTCCCCGAGCCGAGCAGCAGCCCCCGGAACTCGATCTGATTCCTGGCCGTGATCAGGTCGCCAGCAGTCACCAGGACGCTCCGATCGCCTCAAGCCGCAGATCCGACATCAGCCGCTGCGCGGTCTGCCCAGGCTGGGCGACGTACGTGCCGATCAACGGCCGGTCATGCCACGGCACATCCCCCGACGAGCCACCCGCAGCGGCCGGCGCGGAGGCCAGGGCCAGGCGCGGCATCTGTGACCGGCCCGACCCGCCGAACCGCGCCAGCATGTCCAGCAGCCCCGACTGCTCCGCCAGCTGCTGAGCACGCTGAGGCCGGGTCAGCGGGATCACCACCTCGGGGCCAGCCTCGCCGATCTCCGCGATCATCCGATGCCGGACGATCATGCCGTCAGCGAGGCGCTGCAGCGTGATACGAGCGCCACCCAACCCCGGAACCAGCCCGACCAGCGTGTTCAGAACCGACTCGAACCAGCCGATCACGTCGTTGATCCACGTTTTGATCGCCCCGCCGATCCGAGTCAGCCCCGCCGAGACCTGGCCATCCATCCCAAAGAACACGCCAAGGAAGATCTGAATCGTGCCCAGCAGGATGTTGAACAGCCCCGAAAGCGTTTGCAGCATCAGGACCACACCCTGGCCCGCGATCTTGAACGCGGCCAGCGCCTCCGGGCTGCTCAGCAGCTTCACCAGAAACGGCACGACCAGGCGGAGCAGCTCTGCAAATACCAACACCAACTCCGTCAGCATGCCGATCAGTTTCGGCAGCTCCGGCAGGATCGGCTTGATGAACTCGACGAACAGCCTCAGCAGAACAGGCACCAGCGGTGCCACCTCGCGGAAAACCGCCAGCATCGCCAACGCAAGTTCCGCCACCATCGGCACCAGAATCGGCAGCATCCTGATCAGCTCGACAATGATCTCCCCACCGAGCTTGATCAGATCCGGGAGAATTTTCGCCACCTCAACGAACAACTGCCCGAACGCGTTCGCCAGCGTTCCCAGATGCGGCGTAATCTGCGGCAGCACCTCACGCAGCGCGACAAGGATCTCCCCGCCGACCTCCCGCAACGCATCCATGATCGGCTGCATGTAGGGTTCCAGCTGCCGCAGCGCATCCGCCAGCAGCGTCCCGAACTGCTCCGCCACCGGCAGCAGCGCCTCCGACACATCCCGCAGCAGCGCAGAGATCTGCGGCAGCAGCGGCGCCAGCAAATCCGCCAGCACCGAAATCACCGGCGTCAGGAACGTGGCCAGCATCGTCAGCCCGGCCCCGAACCGCTCCACGAAGATCGACGCCAGCTCGATCAGGGGCGGGATCAGCGGCGACACCGCGACCAGCAGATTCGAGAAGCCCGTCGCCAGTGACAGCAGCGCCGCAGCGAACGCCGGATTCCCGAACGCCGCTGCCAGCGCGTTCCCGATCGCCACGATCCCCGGCGTCAGAGCCGCCAGAGCGGGCGCCAGAGCCGTGATCAGAGTCGAGATGACCGGCGCGAACGCGACGACCACCTCAGCGATCCGGGGTGCGAGCTGCGCGAACGCGCCCGCCAGGGCGATCACGATTGGGCCGACCGCCTGGAGCGCCTGCCCGATCGCCAGTCCGATCGGAACCAGCAGCGGACCCAGGCCCTTCACAGCAGTCCCGAGATCGCCGATGAAAGCCAGAATCCCGGGAGTGAGCGCAGCAAAAGCTGGACCTATTGCCTTGATCGCCGACACCAGGACCGGGCCAAACGCCACCGCGATATCCGCCACACGCGGCGCGACCTGCGCCAACGCGGAAGCCACAGCCCCGATGACCGGGCCAAGCGCCTCACCCACCCGCTGCAACGCCTGGAAGATCGCAACCAGCTGCACCTGGCCGGCCGCCGAGAGCACGAAAGCGTTCAGCTTGTCCAGCAGCTGGCCAATGACACCCAGCGCGCCCGTACCGGCCGAGCGGGCCGCGCCGAAGACGCCGGACAGGATGCCGCCGACATCCTTCGCGATAGCACCGAACGCCCGGAAAACCTCCAGCGCCCCCTGCATCCAATCCAGGGCGCGCCCGCTCGCCGCGGCCTGCGACAGGAACTCACCGAAACGCCTGGCCAGATCGGCTACGCCAGGGCCCATCCCGGCCACGAACGCGGCACCGACGACCGAGATGTCCCGCAGCCCGGCCAGGAGCGGCTCCAGCGCCGGACGGAGTGCCGCGATCAGGTCGCGAAGGGATCCGAAGATGGCAGTGATGGCCGCGAGAGAAGCGGCCGACTGCACGAAGTCGGACAGCTGGCGGGCGCCAAGACCGAACTCCCCGGCGACACCCCGGATCCCGTCCTGCAGCGTGAACAGGACCCCGCGGAGCTCTGTCACCTCGCCGATCAGTGGCCGGAAGAAGCCCTCTTGGGCGGCGAACTTCAACCCCGTGAACAGGCCGGAGATGTTGTGCACCTCAAGGGCTACCTGCTCGGCAGAGATGCTCAGATTGGCGGTCGCGGCCAGTAGCTGATCGAGATCCCCGGTGAGGGCTGTCTTGAACGCGTCGCCGACGCCCATCAACGCCAACTGCAGGGTCGCCGAGGCTGCCTGGCTCAGCGCCATCGCCCCCGGCAGGGCGGCCAGGGCCCCCACTGCCGGAGCTGCCGCGGCGGCGAGACCGATCACGCTGGCCGAAGCAGCAGCAGCTCCGGCCGCGAGCGTCGAAAACGCGGCCGCTCCGACGCCGACCTTCCCGAGCGCGGCTGAGAGTTGGCCGACCTGGGACGTCAGACTGGCTGTGGCCGTCCCGGCGACGCGCAGGCCGGATAGGCCGCGATCCATCCCGACGGTCAGCCCGTCGAACAGGCCCGAGCCGACGCGGCTCAGGTCGGGGAAGATGCCGGACAGGCGGGGGGCGAGGCCGCGCAGTTGGTCGAAGAATCCGCGGTCGAAGCCGCGGCCGGTGGCGGCGCCGAGTTGGGTGCCTTCGGCGACGAACTTGCCGCGCTCATCCCGCAGTCTGCCGTTGGCGTCGCGGGTGAAGCGCCGGCCGAACTCCTGGCCGGCGTCTCCTCCGGCGCGGCCGAACTCGTCGCGTACCTCGCGGCGGACGCCGCTGGTGTCGGCGCGGACGCGGACATAGGCCTCTGCGAGGGGAGCCACGGACACCCCCCGCCTCAGGTTCCGGGTGGTTAGCCCATGGCGGCGAGTCGGGCGATGGTGGCGCGGCGCTCTTCGGGGTTCTGGCGGGCGGGCTGGTACTGGTGGGCCAGGTCGTCGAGCGCGTCGAGTGCGTCCGGGTTGACGTTCTCATCGCCGATGGCGGCGGTGAGCGCCATGTTGCGGAGGACGGTGTCGTAGCGTTCGACTTGGAGCGCCTCGATCAGGTCGAGGTAGTCGACTAGCCGTAGACCCTGACCGGCTGTTCCCGCTCCGGCTCCTGCTCCGATGTCGGCCCGTCCGTGACCTCGACTGTGCCCCGTGAGAAGGAGACGACCGTGGACGTACCCGGCGTGCTCGTCTGCCCATCGGAGGAGGCCGAGGGCGTGCTCGTAGGGCGGTTCGACCAGTCCTCGATGATGTCGCCGATGAGCTGCATGATCACCGAGTCGTCGGTCTGGTGCTCCCGGATGTGGGCGCGTAGCCGCTGGTAGCACGCCTTGCCCAGCACGGTGATGAAGAATTCCGCGATCGCCGACTGGCCTTCGGGGCTCTCGCTGTCGACTCCGCTGGCGGCCAGGCGGGCGAACTCGCTGGCGTCCAGGGCGGAAAGCCTGCCGGTGCCGACGAATTTGACGCCGTCCAGCTCGAACTCCGGCGGCGGCAGCTCCTGGGAGTGGTCTCGTCTTGCGGCTTTGGAGGTGTAGGTGCGCGGCACGAAGATCTCCTAGAGGCGGGTCGGGCTGGACAGGATGGCCTTGAACGGCTTGGCCCCAGACGGCTTCTCCAGGTCGAAGGAGACGCCGATCGCGGCCCGGTCGGCGCCCTTGCGGCGGCCGATGCTGGACGCGCCGGTCTGGAGGCAGCGGCGTAGAACCCACCGCTCCTGGTGGTCCTCCGACTCCCAGCCGAGCATCGTGCGCAGCTCCTCGCCGAGGTCGGGCGGCTCGAACGTGACGATGCCGGACCCGGCCGTGATGGTGCCGCCGTTCATGGCCACCTTCAGGTTGGTGGCGGTCAGCTGGGCGAGAGCGAACTCCATCTTGAACTCGCGGCCGGTCAGCGCGCGGGCCACCGGGTCGAGTTCCTCGGCCACCACGACCGACTCGGCGCTCGGGGTGTAGGTGAAGGTGGAGCCTTCGGTGGTGTAGCCGAGGTGGATCCAGTTCGCGCTCACGCTCGCCCACGGGGTGGTGAGGTCAGTCGGCTCGGTGGTGCCGAGCACGGCGATGTACAGATATCCGGGGCCGAGGCTGATCGCTTCCGGCTTTCCACGAGGCATCAGGCTTCACCCTTCTCATCGGTGGTGGCCTGGCCGGTGGGGGTCTCAGGCTCGCTGGTGGGTTCAGGGGCGGCGTAGCCGTCGGGCGGGCGAACCTTGTCGGCCCACCCGTGCCGGACGACGTGCTCGGCGGGCACTCGATCACCGGTGTTGTGCGCGCGCTGGAACGGGTTGCCATCGACGCACAGGGCCTCGGTGGCGATGTAGTACGGCGGCGGCCCAGGATCCGGGGGCGCTACGGGCTTCTTGGTAGCCATGGGCGTCAGGCGTACTTGAAGACGCCGACCGTCACCGACGTGACGGCCGAGTACGTGATCGAACCCGTCCCATCACCGGCCGCATAAAGACGCGCTGGCACCGGGATCTTCCACCGCTCGCCCGCAGGGATGACACACACCCGGTCAGCGACCGCGAGGCCCTCCATCGTGCCGGGCGTCGCGATGGTCACAGTCTTGGCCGAGGCGTCGCCGTTGTTGACTTCGAGCCACACCCCGTCGCCGGGAGTAAAGGTGTCGCCGCCGCCCGCTGCGGCGGCGAGGGTGCCCGCCGCCCCTGCGGGGACGAGCACCTGGGTGGACAGAACCGCCATGATGAATACCTCCTGGTCAATGCATGTGGAAGGTCGCGTCGACCAGGTAGTGGAACTGGTCGCGGTCCGAATCGGTTTGATCGACGAGCAGCGGACCGGTCACCGAGTCGGCGACCAGGCAGCGCGCGTCCCCCATGACCGCGGGCGCGCCGGACAGGGCTTCCACGGCGTTCGCGTAGGCGACGGCGGCGGCTTCGGCCATCTCGTCCGTACCGGCGAAGATGGAGGCGGAGATGCGGGCTCCGTCGATGCCGTCCTCGGCGGTCATGCCCCGCGTGCCGCCGACCCGGGAGAGCACGGCGAACGCGCCGGAGGCCGGGGAGCGCGGGTGCCGGCGGAACGCGCCGAGCGCGAGCGGCTTCTCAGCGCCGACGAGGTCTTCCAGGCTGTTGATCCACTCTCGGACGAGGGTGACGGCAGGAACAGCGGGCATATGTCCCCAACTCCCGATATCGTCATAAGGTGTTGGGAAATACCGTCGCGAAACGTCTCGCCGTAAAGCTGGTAGAGGCCGAGCCCGCCATCAAGGTCGATCGCCTCGGAAGGCCGATCGTCGGCCCATGCCTTCTATGGAATGGCGCGATCGACGCTGATGGGTACGGCGTCATCTGGGACAACTCCATCCGCAGCAACCGGAAGGTGCACCGCGTCGCCTACGAGATCGCCCACGGCGCGCCTCCCGTCGGCGTCATCGACCACCTCTGCCGAGTGCGCCACTGCGGTTCTGCGGTGCACCTCGAAGATGTGAGCAACGCCCAGAACATCGCGAGAGGCGACGTGGCGCAGGTCAACGGGTCGAAGACCCACTGTCCCCAGGGCCACCCGTATGACGAGGCCAACACCCGCCGTACAAAGACGCACACCGGCTCCGAGGGGCGCGAATGCCGAGCCTGCGACCGTGAACGATGGAGGGCAGCTAACGGTGTGCCCCTCGATGCACCTCTCCGTGCTGAACGTCCCACGTGTAAGCGCGGGCATGCGTGGACGGAGGAGAACACCTACTGGGCCCACCGTTCAAAGGCGGACTCCCGTCTCCGTAGGCAGTGTCGGACATGTAAGAGCGAGCGCGCCCGGGGCGGTTAGGCCCCGCGGAGGTCGTCCAATGCGGGCCGCAGATGCGGCTGTGCTCGCGTGCCGGGGTGGTGCACCTCCTTGGCGAAGCGCACCTTCCCAGAACTGTCGACCCAGCGCAGCCACCCACCCGGCGTCCGCGGGCGAATCACGTGCGGCCGTGTTCCAACTTCGCAGAAAAGTCCGTACGGCGCGCCATAACGGGTCCGGGCCGGGGAGGCGATGTCCACGTAGAGGCCGATCTCGTCATGCCCCAGCTGCCATCCGATCTTCGACCGGAGATAGCCGGAACCGCGGCCGCCTGAGCCGCGCCGGGAGGTCGGAGCCCTGCGTTTCGCGCCCTGGGTGACGATCTCTCCACGCCTGGCCAGGTCCCGGGCGACCGGCCCGTCCGGCCCGCGCAGGAGGTCGTCGAGCTCGCGCTCGTTGAACCGGAAGTCGAAGCCCCGCCCGCCGATGCCGGCCACCGCGGCCTCCTACAGGGGGGTGTCGCCGTACGGGACGGGATCGGGCATCGACCAGACTGGCAGCAGCGCGCCGTCCGTGCCGGAGCCGGAGTCGTTGACGGCTGCGATCAGGCGGTCCAGAGCGGCCGTGGCCCGCCGGTCCAGCTGCTCGGCGACCTGGACGTCCGCGTCACGATCCCGGTAGGCCAGTTCGATCGCCGCGGCCGCCCGGAGCGCGGCGGCTTCGGAGGCGAGCTGCCGGAGGTGGGGCGGGGTTGCGGGGATGGTGCCGCCGGCGCCGGCCAGGACTTCGGCGGCCGCGCTGGTGATCCGCCGCTGAGCGCCTTCTGCTGTGGGGGTGGTGCGGTCGTTGAAGGTGTTGAGCAGAACATCCGACCCTGGGGTCGTGTTGTCGCGGGTGCGGGTGGGGATGTGGTCCGCGACCCTTTCCAGGGACGGCTCCCACGGTTCAGCCATTGCCCCACCTCCCTGTTCGGTTGTGGCGGTCCGGCCGGGGTGACCCCGTTCCCCGGCCGGACCACGTCTACGACTGCCGCGCCTTCTGCGGGCGGCCGGCCGGAGGCTCCACCACGGGCGGCAGCTCCGTCTCCGGAGCCGCCGTCTCGGGAGCGTCTTCCACGACCGTGACCGCCCCGGAGCTGGCCAGGACGGACCGCGTGAACTCGTCCACGAAGTCCGGGAGCATGTCCCCCCGCGCCAGGATCCGCTCGTCGCCGTTCGCCGGGTTGGTGACCGAGCAGGCCGCCCATACGACCCGATGCCTCATGTCAGACCCCCGTGATCTTGAAGGACGCGCCCGGCTCCTGGACGATCGGAACCACCGGCCGGCGGCCACGCACGATCCACCGGTCGTTGGCGGCCGGGTCCCGGCGCGAGTACGACTCGACGCCGTTGGCCGGGTCGCCCTGGTACTCCGGGGAGGGGATGCGCTCGTAGCCGAGCCCGCCCAGCATGGTCGAGTCGATCACGAAACACGTCGACGCGACGGGCAGGTTGTTGGTCGCCAGCGGCGTCAGCCCGGCGATCTCCCGGAACGCGGCCAGGCCCGCAGCGGTGACGCTGTTGCGGTCCTCACGCGGCAGGCCCGCGATGATGGCGGCGGTGCCGACCACCCGCGCGAGACTCATGTCGTTCATGACCGCGACGTCCGGCTCGTAGCCCTGGTCCAGGGCGCGGATCTCGGCGGCGGCGCCCATCAGGTCCATCAGCGGCGCGGCGGTGGTGGCCGGGTCGCTGGTGACGACCGACCAGGCTCGGGCCGATCCGACACCGCCGGGAGAACCGGCCGCGCGGGTGGCGGTCGTGGCGGCCGCGATGACGGCCAGTGCGACCGCGTCGACCTGCTTGATGATCTGATTCGCGATCTTGATCATCGCGACTTCGACCGCGCGGCCGCCGTACCGGCCGATGTGCTCGTCCGTCACCGGCACGTCCTGGCCCCACTTGGTGACCGCAGCCAACGCCGCAGTCCCCGGAGCCGCCGACGCCATCGGGTACTCGGTGCCCGGGGCCACAGACTCCGGCGCCTTCGACGTGAAGATCGATTCGCTCTGCTCGTAGAGGATCGAACCGCCGCTGACCTCGAACCGGCCCGACAGGAGAACGTCGGCGATGAAACGGTTCTCCGTCAGCGTGCGCAGCCGCCGCTGTACGGCCGCCGGAGAGTTCAGGAACCGGCTGATCGTGAGCACGTCACCCGAGATCGACGGCGCGACCGGAGGATAGATGTGAGGCATGTCAGCGTCCAATCCAGCGCAGCGTGGCGTCCGCCGAGGCTGTGGTCAGGGCGACGCCGACGAAGGCCGCCGCCGAGTCGGTGCCAGTCACCCACAAGATGAGCTTGCCCGGGGCGGCACCCACCTTGAGCGGGTTGCCCGCGGTGACGCCGCCCGCCCCGGCCAGGGTCTCCTGGACCGACTTGAGCGGGTGGATGGCGACCTTGCCGCCGCTGCTCGCGTCGTGCGCGGCGACGCCGATCACCTTGAGGCTGCCGGCCGCCGCGGCGGCCACCGTGCCGGAGCCGGACACCTCGACGCAGTCGCCGCCGGAGATCGACCCAGACGCCTGCGAGGTGAATGCCCCGCCGCCGAGCTGGTGGATGGGGGTGTACTCAGCCACGCTGTCCACCCACCTTCGGGGTGCTGGGGTACATGGAGGCGTAGACGAGGTCCTGCTCGGTCTCGTCGCCGACGCCCGGGTAGCCGCTGCTCATGATCGGGATGACGTTGGAGGCCAGCGACTCGACCATCGCCTTGGTGCCGTCCGGGTCGGCCGCCCACAGCTTCTCGTAGTGCTCGCGCCGCGCCGGGGGGAACTTCCCGGCCTTGATCGCGGCGTCCAGGACGCCGGCGCATTCGGCCTCGCGCAGCTTGCGCCACGCCTCCTCCCCGCGGGCGGCGGAGACGCGCAGCGCGTTGTACTGCACCGGGTCGAGCAGGATGGCGTCGCTGGACGCGGCGGCCACGGGCTGAACCGGCGGCAGTTGGTCGGCCGGAGGCTGCACCGGCGGGGTCGCGGCGGGAGCGCCGCCGAACCCGGCCGAGGCTAGCGCCGCGGCCACATCGTCATCGGGGGCATCGGCCGCCAGGCCGAGGGCCTCCCGAATCTTGGCAGGATCCATCGTGGGTCCCTCCTTGGTAGGCCCGCTCGCCGAGGCGGCGACGGGAGCATTGTGGATGCGCTGCGCGGCCTGCGCCGGAGTCAACCTCGCCGGGGGCTGCGGGGTCGGCATGCCAGTGCGGGACTCATCCCGCGACGCCCACGCCAGCGCGGCGCGAGGGGCCGCCGCGGCGGTGACGTCGGCGTACTGGATCGCCACCTCGACCGCGTCATCGAAGGTGAAGGCGTCGCCGTCGACGTTGACGCCGACCCGGTAGTACTTGCCGGTCGAGTCGTCGCAGACGATCAGCTGCAGCGGATTGATCTCGAATTCGGTGATCCACAGCGAGTAGCCGGCGGTCTCGTAGTAGGCGCGGCGGATGTCCTCAGTGGATACGGAGGCGGACACTCTGGTCCCCATGACTGGGCCCTCCAATGAGTAGGCGGACGGGATGACGGGCGGGGCCAGGAGGTGCGGCAGCAGCTGTGTCGGGCCAGAGGGCGACGATGATGCCCCGACAACGCAGGCGGCCCTCGCAGTTGATGAACCCGCCGGTCAGGTAGTGCGCCTTCGCCTCGGCGAGGGATTCGAAAACGTGCTCGTCGATCTCCTTGCACGGCTTGCACGTGCCGGCGTCCAGGACCTCGCTGGCCGCGTACTGCGCGTCAGGCGCCTGGTCGAGGACACCGAACCTGCCGGACGCCTGCGCGGCAGAGAGGGCGCCGCCCAGCTGCTCGCGGACGAACCGGTCCGACAGCGCCGCCAGGTGCTCGTCGACCGCCGCCGCCACGTCGTCGCCGGAGGCGTCCGCGGTAGCCCGGCGGAGCGCCTCGCGCCCGGCGGCGCCCGCGAGCCACCGCGCCATGAGTTCGGCCAGCGAGGAGGCGATCTCGCCCAGGTGCTCGTCGTCCACGTCGGGGGCGGCGACCTGAACGCCCTGCGAGGCGGCCTCGGCGGCCATCTGCCCGGCGGCTATCTCGGCGAGCGCGAGCATCGCCGTACGCAGGACGGTCTCTGCCAGCGCGACGGGTAGCTCCATCGCGGCGAGGGCGACCAGTTCGGCCTGGTCGACGAGGTCGCGGATCTGCTCGCTGAGGTCCGCTCGCCACGCGGTGGTGATCGGCGCCCACGCTTCGATCAGGTCGTCGAGGGCGCTCTGCCAAGACTCTTGGATCGCGTCTGGGTCCACCCCGGATGCGGTCTCCAGCGCGGTCGGGGCGCGCCGCTCGGGAGGTTCCGGTTCGGGTGTGGTGGTGGCCAGGTAGACGACGTTGCCGTGGCGTACAGCTACCGCCTGGACGGGCGCGGCGGTTTGCACCTGGTAGAGGGCGGCGACGTCTTGCAGGCTCTGCAGGACGCCGACGGCGGGGGGTGCGACGCCGAGGAGGGCGACGGCGGTGATGACGGCCGGGTGGGAGTGGCCGATCTGGCATTTGAACGGCCGGTACATCTCGATGCTGCGGTCGGGGTATGCGGAGGGCAGGATCGAGGCGAGCCATCCGGGCATGCCCGTGTAGTCACCGATGATCTTCGCGTCGTCGGGGCCGAGGCGCATGTTGCCGATCCACCCGATGGTCGGCTCGCCGTCCCATCGCAGACCGGCCCCGTCCTCCTCGGCGTGGCCCAGCTTGAGCACCGGGTTGCGGACGCCGGGGCAGTCCATGGCGGCGATACAGGCCGCCAGGTCCTCACGCGTGAACGTCGTGACCCCGGTGGAGGCGTGCCAGGTGCCGACCGCGCATAGCTCGACGTCGGGGATCGTGACCAGAGGGGGCGCGATCGGGACGAGCGGGGCATCGTCATCCATCGCGTTGCCCTGCGGGGATGAGCGGTTCCCGAGGCGCATCCACCGGCGCCGCGCTCGCGGGCGGCTGCGCCTCGGGTCCGCGCTGAGGGAGCCGGTACCTGTTGCGCAGCCAGCCGTCCAACTCAGGCTCGGGCGTGATCGCGCCGACCTGCACTAGTTGGGCGATGGCGGCGCCAGTGACTTCCGGCCGGTTGATGTCGGTGGCTACGACTCTGGGGGCGGGCTCGTTTTCGCCGAAGTTGTAGTCGACGATCTGCACGGACAGGTCGGTGGCGGGGTCGGCGATCTCCTTCGCCGTCGCCATCCACGACATCTCCAGCAGGCCGACCAGGGTTTCGCCGAGCGCGCGGCTGCCGTTCTCGCTGGAGTCGAGGTTGAGCACGCTGGCGAGCACGGACTGGGCCATCTGGGCGTCCAGGTAGCGGACCCACTCCAGGGTGTCCGGCGTGCCGCCGGTGAGCCCGACGAGCTCCAGCGTCCAGCCCGGCGGCAGGCCCGCGCCGCTCTGATCGCCGACGCGGATCGCGGCCGCGAGCCGGTTCGCCTCGGCCACCTGGACAGCGGTCGCTCCGGGCGGCGGGTGTACGACGGGGGTGCCGGTCCCGAACCGGCGGCTGGACGTCGCCAGCACGCGCCAGGCCTCATGCTTCAGCAGCCACGCCCCATACGCCGGACGGAGCATGCTGCGGCCCTGCCAGGCCGCACCCTCGCGCTCGCGGGCGTACCAGACCAGCCGCGACGCGGGGATGGGGTTGTCTCCGCCGTACTGGAGGATGCCCTTGAGGCTGCCGTCTTCGTTCGTGTCGATCTGGGTGATCGTCGACGGCATCCGCTCCGCCAGTTCGACGAGGCGGGCCCGGCCGTCGCGGATCTCGTACCGCTGCGCGAACGGCATGTGGCCCCACACCAGCATCAGCAGGGCGAGCCTGAGGTGTTGGTCCCATTTCACGCCGCGCCGGCGGGCCGGGCCGGGCTCGTCCCCAGAGCCAAGGATCGGCAGGCCGAGGTCGTCGGCCACCAGCTCGACAACCTCATCCCGGCACCCGGCCGAATCGACAGCCCACGTCCCTGACCGGATCGGCAGGCCGTAGGCGTTGAGGACGGCGGTGAGCTGCGGGTCGGTCCGCATCTTGCTGTAGGTGGCGATCGAGGCCGGCCACATCAGGTCCGGGACGGTTTCGGTGGCGTCGGCGAACGTGGCGCCGTAGCCGAGATGGTCGGACATATAGCCGGATGTGGTGCGCGGGGCGTCGCCGATCGCCATGGCCACCTCCGGTCAGTAGTTGATCGCCATGTAGTCGATGCTGTTCGGGCTTGTGCCTGTCGCCGCGGTGTATGCCTCGTCGATCGCACCCTGGGCAGGGCGCGCGGCCCGGCGCACCCTGACGGCCTCGCCGGACTCCTGCGGCAGCCAGTGGGCTGCCTGGACCCTCGCTGCGTACGCCGTCGTGTCCACGCAGTCGTCGTGCGCCGCGTTCGGGAACGAGAGGAGCTCGTCAATCCACTCCTGCACCCACGCGCCGACGGTCAGTGGCGGCATCCAGAACCGCCCCGAGTCCGCACGCGCAGTGGCCGGGAGGGCGCGGGTCACCTTGTCGGTGTCGGCGTGAAGTTCGAGCACGGGGACGCCCGCGCGGCCCGCCTCGTAGACGAGTGTGGTCCCGAACATGCGGGACTCGACATAGACCACGTCCGCCGACCAGCGCTCCCTCAGCGCCCGGATCGCGGGCCAGTGCCCGGCCGGATCGAGACGCTCGCGGATCGCGTCGAGCAGGATCAGGTCGCCGTCCAGGCTGATCGCCCACACGCCGGCCACGGTGTAGTCCGCCGAGGTCTTCGTGCTGGCCGCCAAGTCGGCGGTGATGAACCGCCAGCAGTCATCGAGGTAGACCGCCCTGCCAGCGAGGTCAAGCCGCCGCCCACCTGCCACGCCATGGCGGCTCAGGTCGGCCGGCATCGGCGCCCAATGGCGGATGGACGCCCGCTTGAACAGCCCACCCTCGGCCGGGGCGGGGCGCTGCTGGTAGAGCGCCGCCCACACGTACTCGCCGACGTCAGACCGGATCTTCGCCCAGTCGCGTTGGCCGCGGGCCGACACCATCGGCTCACCGATCGCCCGGCCCAGCGGGTCGTCGGCCGACTCGGCGACAGCTGGGATGGAGACCACACGCCACCGCTGCGGATCCTGCGCCAGCAGACGCCCGCCCAGGTCGGCCTCGTGCCACCTGGTTTGGACGAGGACCACGCGCGACCCTGGTCCGAGCCGGGGGACGGCGACCGCCTGCCAGAACCGCCAGGCGCGTTCCCGGTAGACCGTGGACTGGGCCTGCTCCAGGTCTTTGATCGGGTCGTCGATGACGAGGACGTCCACCGGCTTGCCGGTCAGTGACCCGGCGACGCCGACGCAGTACACGCCGCCCTTGCGCCCGTCGATCTGCCAGCGGCCCGCCGCCCTAGAGTCGGCTCGTAGGCGAAGGCCGAGGTCGACTGTGCCGTCGGTGCCGTCGAAGGTCTGGGCGTCGAGCTTGATGTCGCTGCCCCACCTCCGGGCCATCTCGTCGGCGTACGACACGATGCCGACCCGCAGGTCGGGGTTCTCGACGAGCAGCCACTGGACGAACCTGTGGGAGATCCGGACGCTCTTGCCCTCCTGGGGGCTCATGAAGACCATGAGCCGGTCCTCGACGCCGTCGCCGACCGCGACAAGTTCCCGGTCGATGAGGTCGAGTGCGGGCGTCTGGATCGTCGTGGGGTCCAGGTCTGCGGCCAGTTCGCCTGGCGTCGCCCAGCGCCGCGGTCGTGGCTCGAACTGGCGGGCCGCGTACTCGAACGGCGACAGGGCGAGGGTCACGTCCCGCCGACGGTGAGCAGGCCGGACCGGCGGACCGGTTTACGCGGCGAAACGCCGGTGACCTGCACCCACACGTCGTACTCTCCCTCCGCCAACACCACGGTCGAGTCCGGACCGACGAGCAGGACGATGTCCGTGCCCTCCCACGCGGCGTCGTGGTACTCCACCTCGGTCGGCTCCCGCTCCTCCGAGTTCAAGACGAACGCGACCTTGACCGGCAGGCCGGTGGCGTCCCCTGTGGCCGGGATCAGGATGTCCTCAGTCGAGGTGACCGGCAGGTACACGGCTACCTCCTCCCGTGCGGCGGGCCGACTCGCAGGCGGAGGTGGGGACCGGGTGATCCCAGGTC
>Ga0105042_100025_pt1 | contig 18094 bp, 28 predicted proteins | sample LS_165metaG_FD_91487 | JGI IMG/M metagenome (GOLD analysis project Ga0105042, IMG submission 91487) | Switchgrass associated microbial communities from Austin, Texas, USA - LS_165 metaG | ecosystem: Host-associated > Plants > Phyllosphere > Phylloplane/Leaf | place: USA: Austin, Texas | collected... | reverse complement strand
CCTTCGGAACCCCCAACAACCAAGGTCCGCACCACAGCCCCACACGCGCCACCATGCGCATCATCACCACCGCCCCCCGCCACCGGCTCCTCATCATCCTCAAATCCCCGACCCGCTACGCTGCCCGCCGCAACACCGCTCCCGACTGGATCGCACTCTACGAAGACGTCGCCAATTGGAATCCCGACACCCGCAAACGCTGGGACAACCTCTTCAACAAAGGTAAAGAAACGGCAAATCGATGATATAAGCGCAGGCCACGAAGCCTAAGCCCCACGCGTGTGGGGATTCGACGTCGGTTCCCTCGCTGGGCTGGTCGGAATGAGGCTAAGCCCCACGCGTGTGGGGATTCGACGACCTGGTCGACGCCGTCGCCGACTTGTGCTCACTAAGCCCCACGCGTGTGGGGATTCGACGCAGGGCGCTCAGGTCGGCCGATTCAAGGGCATCTAAGCCCCACGCGTGTGGGGATTCGACGACCCAGGACCGGGGGCGTACGCCTGCACGTGGCTAAGCCCCACGCGTGTGGGGATTCGACGTCGGCGATCACCCCCATGACTTCGGCCGGGGCCTAAGCCCCACGCGTGTGGGGATTCGACGCTGAGGATGATGCTGACGGCGCGGGCGCGGGACTAAGCCCCACGCGTGTGGGGATTCGACGGCCGATCTGGAGGCGTTCCGGGCCATGGCCCTCTAAGCCCCACGCGTGTGGGGATGGACCGGACTCCATGCCCGCCCAGGACAGGTACGCCCACTAAGCCCCACGCGTGTGGGGATGGACCGCGCTGTTCGGGCGCGAGCCCGATCTGCCGGATCTAAGCCCCACGCGTGTGGGGATGGACCGAGTCCCACCACCCAGAAAGGACGTCCACGTGACTAAGCCCCACGCGTGTGGGGATGGACCGTCTCCGTACCGACCGTGGTTTGGTGCCTGCCGCTAAGCCCCACGCGTGTGGGGATGGACTGCTGTCGGCCGGGGCCGGTGCCAAGGGGCATCGCTAAGCCCCACGCGTGTGGGGATGGACCGACCCCGAGAACGAGCCCCACGACTGTCCCGACCTAAGCCCCACGCGTGTGGGGATGGACCGCACTCGTCCATGGCAGTGGCCACTGACCATGACTAAGCCCCACGCGTGTGGGGATGGACCGTCTATGCAGCCAGGGCTGCGGTTGGGGTCATGCTAAGCCCCACGCGTGTGGGGATGGACCGTGGATGCGGCTGAGCTGAGCGGGCCTAGAGATCTAAGCCCCACGCGTGTGGGGATGGACCGACGTACGGGGTGCCGTGCTTGGTGGTGGAGAACTAAGCCCCACGCGTGTGGGGATGGACCGAACGCCGACGCCACCGGTAACACTGTCTCGAACTAAGCCACCCCACGCGTGTGGGGCTGGCAACTGTTGCGCGATGTCTCAGTGGACGGTTCGTGAAGTGATGTCCGTTTCCGTATTAGGGTTGCGACAGGGGTGCTGGTCGCAGCGGTGTCTATCGCTTCCTGGCGAAGCTGCCCGTGTCGGCTTCGGTGAGGACGCCGAGTTTGACCAGGCGCTTCAGCTTGGCCCGGGTGCCCTCGACGTTCTTGGGCAGGAGTTCGTGGCCAAGGGCCTAGCAGACGTCCTTGGCCCGCAGTGGTCTGGTGGCCTCGTTGAGCGCGGTGAGGATGCGGGGGTAGTCCGGATGCTCGGGCAGTTCCGGCGGGAGACGGGGATCCGGTCGGCGAGGCCGGTGACGGTCTTGCGGGTGATCGCGAGGTGTTCGAGGTGGATCTCAGCCTCCCGCAGCTGGGTCTGTAGGTCGTCGATCTGCGTGCGGAGGTCGTTGGCCAGGGCCCGGTGCGGCCTCTTCCTGGATGTCCAGTGCTTGAAGGAGAGGCTGGATGTTCACGCGGTCACCGCCGCGTCGCGCCAGGTGGGGGTGTCACAACGTCTTCGCCGACCGACACCTGAAGCGCATGGAGGAGATCATGCGGGACGTGTGCGCCGACTTCGAGACGGAGCTGAAGGAGTTCAACGGCGCGGCCAACCACGTACATGTACTGGTCAACTTCCCGCCCAAGGCCGCCGTCTCCAAGCTGGTCAACAGTCTCAAGGGCGTCTCCTCCCGCCGGATGCGGCAGGAGTTCCCGGACCTGGTGCAGCACTACTGGCGGGCGAACAAGCTGTGGGCCGGGTCGTACTTCGCAGGCTCGGTGGGCGGCGCGCCGATCAGCGTGTTGCGTCAGTACATTGAGCAGCAGAACCGACCACTGTAGGGGATGGACGCCGGATCGCCCTGACGGCGATCCGGCCTTTCCTGTCCCGCTACGCGGGAAACCGGCTTCCCTACCTGAAGGCCGGTACACCCGCCGGTCTCTCAGGTGGCGATCGTCCACACCAGCGGGCAGTCTGCGATGACGGCGTACGTCCGCTCGGCGATGGCCGCGTAGTCGTTGGTTTCCTTGTCCAGGCCCTCGTAGGTGCTGACGGGGCCCCGCTGGACGATGACGGGTCCGGTACCGATGATGACGGTCAGGTCGGGGTCGGCGAGGACGCCGTCCGGCCGCATGCGGGGGTCGTAGCAGGCTCCGAAGACGACCTCGGTGCCCATGCGCGTGCGCAGGCTGCTGCCTTCCTCCTCGATGAGACAGCAGCCATTCATCGACAGTGGGAGGGAGAGCCGCGCCGGCACGTGAAGGGTACCGGCGGAGCAGCCGCGGATCTGCATGAGGGCGGCTTCGACCTCCGCCATGGCGCAGGTGGTCGACTTGGGGGCACTCGGGTTGCCGATGTACTGGCCTCCGCCGGAGGCGAGTTGAGTCCACAAGTACTCTTCGACCGCACATTCCTCGCGGCAGGCAAGCCGGTTCCGGGCGATTCGGCGGGCCTCCTTCGCGAAGTCGCCGCCGGGTGTGCAGTGCACGCTCGTGTAGATGGGGAAGGGGTCGGCGCCGATCCACGGGCCGATGCCGTCGAGCACCTTCCGCCGTGGCTCGTGCTCGTCGGTGCACAGAATGACCTGCGCGCTAGTGTCGGGAGCGATCTTGAGGGTCATCTCCTCGCCGTTGAAGGACTCCCGGACGGTGACAGTGATCGGCTTGGGCCGTCCGCCTTCCTGCGCGCGGCGTGCGATCGTCGTGCAGTCCTCGGCTCTGGACCCGGGGGCGATGTCTACGGACGGCCCGCACGAGGTGTCAACGGTGATCACGGTCCTGTACGGAAGATCAGCAGCGGATTCCGGATCCGTGACGCGGGCTCTGATCAGGGAGTAGGTGGTGAAGTTGATCTCTTCGGTGTCGTGGATGACCTCCACCGTGATACGGGACGGCGGGACGGGGCAGTTGGGGTCGCATTCCGGCGGGCAAGGTTTCGGCCAGGTGTAGACGCTACCGGAGCATGATTCGGTGCGGTACTGGATCCCGTGGGACCAGACACCGTCCTCTACCTCACGGACCTCGGCGGCGGAGAACAGGCCGAATCGGCGCGGCCGGGAGGTGGGGGGCGCGATTTCAACGCGGGGCGCACACCGGCTGAGTGCCATGTCGATTATCTCCGACTCTGGGTTAAAGGTCCGTATTGCGTACGGTGCCAGTTTGGCCCAGAGACATGCGAAGGGGGCCTGCACCACACAGGTGCGGGCCCCCGGGCCTCCTGATTACGTCAGGAGGCTACGTCCTCTGCACGATCCGGTCCGGGACGCCGGTAGCCGGTCATGGAGAACGGCGCCCCGGGCAGGTCGACCGAGTCCGGGAGGACGGAGAGGTCGGTCAGGTCTTGCGCGTACAGCCACTCCAGGAACGGTTCGAACAGCGGGCACACCCAGATGCGGTGCTTGTTCAGGTCGGCTCTTGCCGATCCGCCGGGCAGGAAGAAAGCGCCCTCACCCGTCTCCAGGTCCAGAACCCACAAGTGCCGGGAGGTCCAGCCTCGCTGGCGCATCAGCGGTTGGGGGGAGTGGGGACCCACCATGCTCCTGCGCTCCCACTCGGTGTCCGGTCTGCCCAGCATGAACTTCCCCCAGTTCCGGGGCCCGTTCGTCGCTTCGATGATCTTCGTCTTCACCGAGGGCTTCCTTATCCGCTCGCCGGGGCCAGTTCTGCGTCGGCGGAGTCGTCTTTCGCCTTCGGCCGGTAGACGATCAGGTCACCCGGCTGGCACTCCAGCGCTTCGCATACCGCGGCGAGCGTCGACCACCACACCGCCTTCTTCTTGCCGTTAACGAGATACGTTAGCAACGGGTCTCGTGACCCTCACGAGACCCGTTAAAGTGTGCGAGATCTCATTCCACGGCACAAGACGGGGTGCGCTGATTCGGTGCCGGGGGCCCTCGCACAGCGACGGCACGCTCAAAGGGCCGTCACCCCGAATGGATCCCCTCCACCACCGCAGCCCCGTCTTCGGCGATCGTGTAGGCATCGAGCCGGGTGGGCCACATTCAGCACGGCCGCCGCCACAGAGGCGGCCCGGTGGGAAATCTCCAGGAGGAGCTTCAAAGGAGCGTGCGGTTATCGAACAGGCTCATCATGATGATCGTGACGCGGCCGGTCGACACGATGTACTCGGCAGTGATCTGGCTGGTCAGACGAATCTCGCGATCGTTCTCATCCGCCGGCGTGCGAGGCCGCGACGGCTCGACGTAGGGGTCCTCCGAGATGAGCACGATAGCCGCATCCAGCTTGGAACGCCGCTCAGAGTCGAGGCTGTCCCGAACGGACGCAGCCTGCTCGGTCCACCAGACCTCCCACAACCTCTTCCTCGTCATAGCGCAATTCCTTTCGTCCCAACAGACCCGATCACAGGGCCGTCACCCCCCGGAAGCCCTCCACAGCCGCGGCCCCATCCTCCGTCACTGCCATCATCGGGGCTCTCCCTCCGCGGCAGGCGCGGCCACGGCATCCTGGGCCCACGCGCCGAGCAGTGCGAAGTCCTCGTCCCGGAGCCCGAGGTGGGCTTTGACGTGCAGGATGCGGCCGAAGCCCCCGTGGTGCTCGTCTACATACTCCTGGTCATAGCGGGTCGTCTCGTCATCCACCCACACGAACGGCCTCCCGGCCGCCCACTCGACAACGTAACTTGTTTTCCAGTAGAGGAGGCCGCTCGGCCTGCTCGGAGAAGGCGGGAAGGGCACGTAGTCCAACTCCGGAAGCCCCAGGACAGGCCCGATGAACTTGTTCCCCTCAGCCTGCCAGGTGCTGCACCACACCAGCCGGTACGGCAGCGCAAGCAGCGCCGGACCGTGGTCCGGCTTGAGCCACACACGCAGCGGCTTGTTGCGGGGGTGCCACCAGCCGTCGGGGCGCATGCGATGGGTGGTATACCCCTCCGGCCGCCGGTGCGGCGGAGCGTTGTAAGGATTCAGGGGGCCATCTACGTCGATTAGTAGTAACAGCGGCGTCTTGGGGGCCATAGGCAGATCCGGCGTGGTCGGCACCGGGGCAGTCGTCATGCTCGGGCTTCTTCCTCTTCTTCAGGATCGATGGTCTTTCCGGTGGGCGAGTACCAGCCGTGCTCGTCCTGCTCGTACTGGACGTGGATACCGTCCTCCCGGGTGGCCCACCCCATGCGGAATCCCGCGTCGTCGCGCGGCCCCCACTGGACGGCCCCGGGGTGCGGCCCAGCCTGCTTCTCCAGACAGGCGGCGTACGCCTGCCACTCGGTTCCGGGAAGGTGGCACGCCTCCCACGCCTGCGCGCCCGTGATCTGGCCCAAGCGGAACAGCGAATCCAAGCGACTGAAGTCGAGCACGCGGACCATGCCGCTGCTGTCATTGGCGATGGCCAGGCGCGGGTGGAAGGTGGCCGCCCAGCAGCTCAAGCAGTACACGACCCCATCTTCTTCGCGCCGAGGGCCGCCGCAGTGGATGCCGCGGTCGATCAGGTGTCGGTCGTGTGTGCAGTCACACTCCGGCGAGATCGCCGCCGCGAACGACGCTGTCATGCCGCTCCGATCTCCAGCGTGGCCGACCCCACGGCCGCCACTGGCAACGGGATGGTGAAGAGGGCCAGGCACTCCGGGCACCAGCGTTCGTTGGGCGTCTTCAGGTCGAGGGGAACATAGCGATTCGGCCACGGGAAGGGGATGTTGTTCTCGTCGTCGCAGGCAATGTCGTGGTAGTCGCAGTCCCCGTCGCATTCCCCGGGATCGGTGGGTGCGTGCCACACCGTGATGTCGGGCTTCCCATCTCGGCTCTTGACGCATTCGGGGACGGCGAGGACAGCGGGAGGCAAACCGGCACCGTTGCAGTTCTGACCCCATCCGAACTGTCCGACAGGGACCTTGTTCCCGTGGTTCCATACGGTGCCGTTCTTCCGGATCCGGAAGTTGCGGCGCTTGCATACCTGGCAGCGGTGCCGAATCACGACTTCGGCCATTGGTCGGCTCTCCCGTTCGGTGTCGGAGGGTGATCCGGCCTTGAGCTGGTCGGACTCTTGCTCAGGTGCGTTCACAGAGCTACCACCCGCCGGAAGCCCTCTACCGTCACGGTGCGGTGCTCGTCGACCGTGTAGACGACCACGCGGTTGCTGTCGCCGATACGCGCGCAGAAAGCCGTTTCCACCGGTCCGAGGGGAGAGCCTGTACCAGTGGGGTCCTGAGCGACGCGCAGCAGGGTGACGACCAGGAGCCGCAAGTTCAGCAGGTCGGTGGCCAGGTCACGGAGTTCCACGACAGCCGACTTGCGGATCTGCGCCGGCGCGAGCGCGACCTTCTCCTCCACGGCCGCGTCACACGGCTCAAGCTCGGTGCTCATGAGGAGGGCTCCTTGATCCCTTGGTCACTGCGCACGATCGTTGTCCTCGCTGGCGCCGGGGGCGTAACGGTCTGCTGGACCGCGGTGACCGCCGCGTCCAGTTCCTCCGTGAGGTCGGTGCTCTGCTCGCCTTCCCGGGTATGGATCAGATCGCGCAGCTCACGGGGTTTGGTGGTCATGGTCAGCTCTCCTGCCCGTTGCCGGGTGTTTCGGTCGGCGTGACCGCGGCGCGAACGTTGACTGTTCCTTCGACGCTGATCTGTCCGTCTCGGCGCAGTTGCAGCGCAGCCTCGTTCATCAGCTCGGCCAACAACATGGGTTTCCTGCGAAGTTCATCAGGGATGTTGCGCATGGCCCGCAGGATCTGCTCTCTTTCTACGTCGGTGTAGCCAGAGATGGCGACAGTGATTTCTGTGTCGCCATCACCGATAACGATCTTGTGATCCTTGGTCATGCGTCTCCAATCAGGCAAGCGGGTACGACAGACGAATGGACCATGCTCAGCTCTCCCGCTCTGCGCCGAGCGTGCCGGTCTGATCGCAACGGCCGACTTCCGAATCTGTGTTCGCCCTTGCGCAGTTACACACGACGCGGGCAGCCGGGATGTGGGTGTGCTTCACCCTGTCGCACTGTTCCGCGTGCCCCGCAGCCCGAGCCTCGTCCCGCCGTTCACTGTCACGAACAGCGGAGGCCACTTCCTCCTTGAGCCACTTCTCCGGAGGGTGAGCACTCCACATGTACCCGGAGCGCCTGTACAGCGCGCAGAGGTCCGCCTTGCGCATCTTGCACAGCTCCGCCCACCGGGCTCGGTCCCCTTCCTCCGTGCTCCGTGCTTCGATCTGCTCAGCAGTGGCGCTCACCCGCACCTTGCTCACGATTCGCTGTCCTCGGTGTCGCCCGGCGCGCCGGTCTGCTGGATCGCTACCACCGTGGCGTCAAGCTCCGCGGTGAGGTCGGTGGTCGGTTCGCCTTCGCGGGCGTGGATCAGGTCGCGCAGCTCGCGCGTCTCGTCTCGAAGGTACGTGTCGAGCACTTCGGCCGGGACGATCGCGATGGTCCTTTTGTTCCTAGTGCGCCCATAGGTCGGTTCTCCTCTGGCGGCCATCTCGAACACATCGCTCAAGTTGTTCTTGATGTCGGTATAGCTCATCTCGTTCACCATGGCTTCATGGTACGAATCGTACGACTCGACCGCAAGTTCGTGGCCTGTGGCGGAAGAGGAGTGCCACAACATAAGCTCACATATTGGATCTGAACTATCCGGCTAAACGGGCGAATTGGACGTAAGGTATGTCGACTTATCTTGTGCTCAAAACGGACGGCGAGATGGCCGTTCCGGTCGATGAGGACGTCACTACCATCGGACCCGAGTGGGACATGATGCCCGACTCGTACGACTCGAACCTCTTGGCCAGACTGGACGAGTTCGACCGAAGGTCCGAAGAGTTCGTTGCGTCCAAGAGGCCCAAGAACACCATCAAGGCGTACGAGGCCGACTGGCGCTACTGGCAGACCTTCTGCCTCAAGTATCAGATCCCCTTCACCGCCGTCCGCGTCGGCACCCTCACCGGCTTCGTCGAATGGCTGTGGACTCAGCCCGGCTGGAAGAAGAACAAAGAGACCGGCGAAGCCCTCGTCTACGCCGCGCCGACCACCATCGACCGGCGCCTCGCCGGCGTCGTCGTCACCGCCCGCCAGCGCTACGGCCTCAAGCTGGATCCCGACGTCGCCTCACGCGCCCGCGAACTCCTCAAGCGCCTCAAGGCCGAGATGGAGGAGAACAACGAACGCCGCGGCGTCGGACAAGCCCCCGCGCTCCTCATCGAGCACCTGAAGAAGATCAGCGACGCCCAGCCGGACAACCTCTACGGCCTGCGCAACCGCGCCCTGATCCTGCTTCAGTTCGCCGTGGCAGGCCGCGAGCACGAGATGGCCCACCTACGCCTACGAGACGTCGTCGTGGAAGAAGGCGGCCTTGTCGTCACCATTCGCGTCTCCAAGACTTCCAAACGCGAAGTCCACGTCCCCTACGGGCAACGCCTCTCCACCTGCCCCGCCCGCGCCTACCTCGTCTACACCGAAGCCGCGGGCCTGGACGACCCCGACGACTTCGTGTTCAAGGCCCTGCACTGGCGCACCCTCAAGCCGCTGCCCGGCGGTCTTGACCCCAAGACGATCGGCGCTCTCGTCACCCAATGCTCCGAAGCCGCGGGCTGCGGTGTGAAGCACACCGGCCACTCCGCCCGGCACGGCTTCATCACCGAAGCGGTCCGCAAAGGCACCGACCGGAAGGTCATCGCCCGTCAGACCGGTCACCGAGACGGATCTCCCACCCTGGAGGCGTACGTCCAACTAGGCAACCCGTGGGAAGAGAACGCGCTCATCGGAATCGGCCTGTGAGCGCCATTTTCGGGATCGTGTACACCATGTCTGATCCCCGCGACAAAGCGGTCCGCTACATCGGCGCCACCATCCAAACGCTGCGCCAGCGCGAGCGGAAACACCTGAGCCGCAATGCACTCGGTTTACGCCCATCCCGCCACCCCGAATTCACGGCATGGCTGGACGAACTTGAGAAACTAGGAACCAGCCCCGTCTTCGCGATCTTGCGTCCTCGCGTTCCGACTTCCCGACTCCACATCGCAGAGGCAGCCGAGATGCACCGACACATTCGGATGGGCTGCACTCTGTTTCAGCACGTCGGATGGCTGCCCGAGAAGGCCCTTGAACATACGAAAACCTCTCACGCGCGCATGCTGGAGAACTTTCCGTCACTCGCCCGTCTCGACTCTCCCGCAAACCGCCTCCTACGGGGTGACTGGGCCGCCGAATTCGCTTTTCTGAAGGCGCACCTGATGGGCTGCAACCCGCAGCGCTGGAAATAGCAGCACACAAATGAGACGTAGCAAGGAATGGGGTGTCGGAGTGATCCTGCGGAAGAGTGTTGGGCTGGAATGGCAGATGACTGCTGTGATGTGCGACCGCGTGGGGTGCGGGACGGTGTTGCCGGTGAGGCCGTGCCTCCAGACGAAGCCGGTGCGGGGGCAGAGTGCGGTCCGTGGGTGGGTGATCGTGGTGCAGAACCCCGAGAGCAAGCACCGCTCTCGTTCTCTGGACTTCTGCCCCGCGTGCGCGGCGGACAGGGAGAAATGTGAATGGGTATGTCCTGTTTGCGCTGGGGGTGGGTTGCACGACGTGATGGGGCACGACCCGTTGGGGCACAGGGTGGCGCGGGCGCTGCACACACGCGGACTGCTCACCGGGCCCGATGTGGCGCGGTTGAGCCGCGCGGACCTGATGAAGATCCAGGGGTTCGGGCCAACGGCGGTGGAGCGAGTTCTGGATGCCCTGGAGGACTGCTGAGCGCATCGGGACGACCTACTTTGCGGCTGGTGGCTGATGCCGAGCATGGGGCCACCGTCGTGGACGCGGGTCGAAGAGCGTCGGGTAGTCTCTGCGGGGTGGGGAAGGGGTTGGGGATGACACATCACCTGGCGGTGGTTTTACTCATACAGCTGGCTTGGTTGTCGGCTGGATGGGGTGTGACGTTGCTGGGGCATAGGGCGAAGAATCTTCGTGATTTTGCAGACGAAGCGAGCAAAGCCGTACCCGGTGCTGACGCCATACGCGCTGCGCACCCTGGCGCATTCAGCGCGCTCCTAGCGCGTTACATTGTCTTGAATGTGGCGCTCTGGCTCACGGTCGTCGATGACTGGCAGGATTTCGGCGTCTTCGGTTCCGCCAACCAGGGCCAGCACTACCTGGCGTCCGGAACGGAGCAAGGGCCGGTTGTGTGCAGCGGTGAAGTCTAGATAGAGGGAGGTGATGGGACCGGGCAAACCAATGCCCGGGATAGTGGCCGATCCGTCCGACAGACCTCAATGCCGAGCCGTCTAGCCAATGGAATACGTCTCCCATGGTCACCATGGAGACCGGCCCTATGCCGTGCAGGGCTTCTTCCGCCTGGCCACACCGCCATTCCACGCGTTCGGTGAGCCCTCGCAGGGCGGCTTGGTCCCGGGCCTGCTCTAGCATCTCTTCGCAGGGGTCTACGCCTACGACGTGCAACCTGCGCTCTGCGAGCGCCAGGGCAACCGCACCTGGTCCTGTGCCCATGTCCACAACTCGCGCTGCTGGTGTCCGTCGGCTTAGATCTGCGACGTAGTCGATCAGCTCTGCTGGGTAACCGGGTCGGACTGACGCGTAAAAGCCTGCTGTCCCGGCAAAGATGCCTCCCGGGTCCTGGTAGGGGCTTGGAGTTGTGTTGCATTCCTCCTTTTTGTCTTGGTGTGCAGTGGTGTTGTTCTTGGTTTTCTGAGCGTCGACGTCCGCTGGTATTTTCAAGTTATTCTCCGTTCTTGGTTCGTTTCCTCCCTATGTGGTTGGCCATTGTTTGGTGATTTCAATGGCTTCTTGAAAATCAGCTTTCTCCTCCGGGTCGGTTGATTTGTCTCGCTCTTCCTGAAGGTCTCTGAGTACTTCTTCCTTATCCTGTGCGGTCATGGCCTCTTCGGGTTCGTACATGGGGTGTGCAGTCATGGTGGTAAGCCAATCTGATCGTTGTTGGCCGTGCTAGTCGCCAGTTCGGGGCATAGTCCGAACGTGCATCTTGAAGGGGTCTGGGATGAAGTGAGCGGCCCCCCGGTAGAGGCGGCGCGGGTGAAGGCGAAGGTGTGGAGGACGAGCTGCGGCTGTCGTTGCCGTGCGCGTGGGCAGAGGTCGGGTGGCCGTTGTACGGCCGAACGCGAGGTGCGACTGCAACACGGTGGCGGGATAGGTAATGTCTGGGGGCAGTGTGGCGTTCGTCTCTCGGATGGAGGCGAACGCCACATGCCGTCGTGGTGGGCCGCTAGGGTCTCATCATGACCGATGGTCCTTTCGTGCCTGGTGATGAGCGTCCCGTGTGTGGGATCTGCCCGTCGAAGCGGTTCCCGCGGGACAGGTTCGTGGTCTTCGACCGGCCGAACCGTGAGGCGCCGTTCAACCCGGCCGATTGCTGCCAGTTGATGGCATGACAGTTTTGGATGGTGTCCGCTTCCCTTGAGTGGCTTTCCGCGAGTTTCGACGCTGAAGAGGGAACGGCGGCGGCGGTCTTGAGCGCCATCACCTTGACGGCGTCCTTCAGGAGCGGGGCGGCGTCGCGCTCGACGCTGTAGTTGCTGACGAGCGGGCCGCCGTAGAAGTCGTCCCAGTCGGAGGTGTACTTCTCGCAGCCTGCCAGGACGGTGAACATTTCGGCGTCGTCGAGCCAGGTGGCGTGGATAGTCCGCGCACGCTCGGCGACTTCTTCGGGAGCCGGTCGGACAAGAACGACGCTCATGGCGTCCTGCCTCTCTCTCGGCGTTCCCCGCCGGTGATCCGGCGGGGGGACCTAGGGGCCGCCCCCGCACAGGCGGGGGCGGCCGGTAGCCCGGTTGACGACGGGGGGCGTCTCCCGGGCAGCCCCGCCCTTGACCAGAGGGCGGGCCTACGCCATCTCACTTCAGCGGCTTCGCATGGATGAAGCCGCGAGCGAGGGCGTAGGGGTACCGGCGAAGCGGGGGTTGTGAAGTCTCCCCGATACGCCGGCGATCAGGGAGCCGGTGGGCGGGCGTCGTGGTCGGCGTCCAGCCCGGCACGGTCAGCATCATCTGGTATATGGTCCGGCTGTTCGATGGAAGGCACGGTCGCGTGCGCCTGCGGTACCTGTGCCATGATCAGGGCCACCCCCAGTGCATCCACTGCCAGAAACGCGAGGCCCGCCATCCTGTCGTCTGCGCTCGATCCCTTTCGGCGGTGCCTGCCACGCGCATGAGGTCCTATCACGTCTCCTCAAGTCGCACTTCGGCCCATACGACCTTGCCGGTCGGTGTGGACTTCACGCCCCATTGGTCCGCTAGCTCTTTGACCACCTGAAGACCACGTCCCGATTCATCGTCATCACCGGGCGACTTGATCTTGGGGCGGCTTGGCGAGAAGTCCATCACCGACACCACCACCGAACCGGGCTTGAACTGCTCCAGCGTCAGGCGGCACCGTCCCGGATCGTCCGGTGTCGCGCAGAGCGCGCGAGCGTGGTCTACGGCGTTGGTTACCAGCTCGGACGTCAGCAGCTCGATATCAGCGCTCAGCCTGTCCAGGTTCCAGCACGCCATGGTGGTGCGTACCGACATCCGGCCTACGGCGACCGACTGAGGTAGCAGGGCGAGGTTTTGCGTGTAGCTGAGCGCTGCTTCGGCCATCGGCCGTGGGACGGTGGTGGTCATTCCGCACCGCCGAGTTCGAGGTAGAGGGAACACATGTCGGCATCCCACTTGGTGGGGTCGCCGTGCCGGGCGGCCATGGTGCCGGCTTCGGCGCTTATCGGTCCCGTTTGACGGTCGGAGAGAGGATCGGCCGGCTCGGTGCTGTCCGGGGTGGTGCGGTGCTGCTCCTGCGTGTTGGTCATCGCGGCGCCTCTGCTGCTCGCGGGGAGGTGTGGGAGCGGCAGGCCCACACAACCGAAAACGCAAGTGGACGTGCCGAAGGGGCGCTGACTGCGCGTGATGTGTGCTTGAGCGGACACGCGCGGTCACGTGGGGGAAGAATGCACCCTTGGAAGTAGCATCCGCAAGGTTGGAATTCAAAGTCGCATGATTGGAACGCGTGTGCTGTGGACTTGCGGCCCTCGTTGCGGGCACACTTCACCCGTGGATGCACCCGACTAACCCAAACAGGGGGTCAGGTACCCCGAGTCGTACCCCAGTTGATCCAACTGAAGGGCAGACCACATGGCTACGGTTCGTCTCGTTCCTACTGTCCGTCGACGCCGACTAGGTGGGACATTGCGGAAGCTGCGTGACCAAGTGCGCATCTCGGGTGAAGTCGCATCGGAGGCGATGGGGTGGGACCGCGGCAAGTTGAGCCGTATCGAGAACGCCAAGGCGCACTTGCCTGTCCGCGACGTGGCGCCGCTTCTGGCGCACTATGGCGTGAAGGACCCAGATGTGGTTGCGGCGCTCGAAGGTCTCGCCCGCGACGCCAACAAGACCGGCTGGTGGACGACGTACGGAAACGTCGTTGCCGACAGCTACAGGGACTACATCGGGCTGGAGGAGGACGCGGAGTCCGCTCACATCTATGCCCAGGGACTTATCCCAGGACTCCTCCAGACCGGTGCCTACGCCCGCGAGATCATCACCGGTACCGTTCCGCACACCGCGGACGACGTGGCAGCGCTCGCAGAGGTGCGCAAGAAGCGCCAGGCGCTCCTGACCGACAGCACTCGCCCGACCGGTCCGCTCAAGCTATGGGCCGTCATCCACGAAGCCGCTTTGAGCTACCGTTCTGCGGCCCAGCCCCTGCTGATGCGGGAACAACTCCGCCATCTGCTCGACATGACGGACCTACCGGACACGACCATCCAGGTCATGCCGCTCAACGCGCCGGCACACCCCGGGATGGTGGGAGCTTTCCACGTCGTGCGTTTTCCCCAGCCATGGCCCACCGTGATCAGCCTGGAGAACATCCAGGGAACCGATTTCGTGGAAGGGATCGACGACGTGAAAGCGTTCGAGTCAGCCTTTGAGCTGGTCGTCGCTGCCGCGCTGCCCGTGGACGACTCACGGGAAACCATCAAGAAGATCATGGAAGGAACCCACTCATGACCGCAAACATCCCAGACGTTCTCGACCTGAGCGGCGCCGCCTGGTATAAGTCGTCGTACTCCGACGGCGGCAACGGATGCATCGAGACCGCCCCGAACTTCCCGGGCCTCGCGCCGGTTCGGGACTCCAAGAACCCCGATGGCCCGGCCCTGGTGTTCACGCGGGCTGCGTTCGCTGCATTCGTCACCGCCACCGTTGCTGGCGAATTCGGCACTGTCTGACTTTGTAGGTTCCTCCGAAACCGTTCCAATTCCCAGCAGTGTGTGGGGAACCTACACCGCACGACGACGCCCGCCCCAACGCCACTTTGGGGCGGGCGTCGTCGTGCATTCGCCCCCAGACCCTACCCAGGCTCATCGCAGACACCAGGCGCCTCGGTATACCGCTCTCCTTTCCGCGGGCCGGGCCATCGTTGCCTGGGGGTTCAGGACGAAGTGGTCTCCAGGCGCTCGATCTCTTCTACGTCGCGTTCGAGGTAGCGGCGCTGGGCCGCGGCCCAGCCTTCGAGTAGTTCGGCGAGCTGCACCCCGTGCTCATGGTGGGTTCGTCGGCGCTGGAGGTTCGACTGTCGCTGGCGCTCGTCGTACTCCTGCTCGCCCATTGCTGCTCGCGCGGCCATGACCGACGCGAACCGTGGGTCGGTCTCTGGGTCGGTGAAGTCGGCCAGGTAGTCCTCCAGCTTGCCTTCGCGCTCGGCGCGGGCGGCTGTCTCCTGCTCGGCACGGATGAAGGAGGCGACCTGTTCGGTGGTGGGGAGTTCGGCTGCGATCTTCCACCAAGTGTTGAAGCGGCGTGTGTACTCTTCCGGTCCTTCCGCGTGGAGAAGTTCCAGTGCGGCTCGGGTGTGGAGAGGGTGGGGAAGGGCGTCGAGTACGGCGTGGAGGGTGCGGAGGAGGCTGGGGGTGCCGATGTGCTGGGGTGGCGTCTGGTCGGACATGGGTTGAGGTTATACGGCGTGTCCGCGGGGGCGGTGGGCATCTGGGCCTGGAGGCGGTTGCGATGGGCGAAGCCCCGCGGTGGGACGCAAGGGGGCCACAACCACCTCAGTGGGGCTCGCTGGCCACCAGCCAGGCATGCCCCGGGCTGACTCACCCGGGGCATGCCTGTTGTCCGTGCGCCCCACAGAGCCACGCGATCCGCCGCGGAACCTGCCGCCGTTCGATCCCGGGGCAGGAGCCCCTGTCATCCGCTGACGGCGCGGAGATGTCGTCCGGCAGGTCCCCGGTCATCGAATATCTCGGGGGACAGCCGGTAGAGCTTTACACGCCCGAACTTGCCGGTCTCCTCCAGCCAGCCCGCTGCGCAAAGTTCCTTGCGTGTACGAGAGAACACGGGCGCAGTCATGCCTGCCGTCTCCGCCAGGTCGGTCGCCCGTGTGGTCACCGTGCCGTCTGCGTTCTGCTCGGCCGAGGCGTAGAGGATGACGACGATGCGCTGGTTCGGATTGAGCTTGCGTCCGGTCTTCTTCAGCAGGTACTGCACGTCTTCGGCGTCGTGGATCCTCATGTCAGCCCTCGTCCTTCTTCGAGCGCCGTCGGTCACACGGCGCCCGTACCTGAGTCTCCGGTGGGTTCCAGTCCTTCACCGCATCGCGGTGGGCGAAACCGGTTCCGATGTATGCGATGTAGGGGGAACACCGGTAGAACTTCGTTCTGCCGACGGACCCTGCTTCGAGCAGCAACCGAGCCTTGCGCAGTACTTTGACGACCCGGCCGAGGGTGTCAGGGCTCATGCCCAGCTCCTCGGCGATGTCGGCTTGCGTTCGCATGACGGCGCCCTGGGATTCCTCAGTAGCGAGCCAGTACCAGACCGTTACTCGGAACTCCCGGTCGGTAAGACCGGACGCTGCCGACGCCAGCTCGCGTCCCCGCCGGATGCCGACGTTGACGTGAGGGCCGTCGAACGCGTACGGGGCACGAGGCAGCTCTTCGACCTCGCCTGTCTCGCGGTCTACGTAGGCAAGGACTTTCCGCGCTGCCTCTGGCATTGCCGTGCCGCCTATCCGAGTCGGTTGCTTCTGGTGAAGCGATCCGACCGCAGGAACGGGTCACTTACCAGGAAGAACATTAGCGCATAGCTAAGCGATCCGATCGAAGCGTCGGATCGGTGTGCCGTCTGTTCATGTGCAGCCTGGTATCTGATCCGACTCTGGAGTCGGGTTGATCCGACTCCAGAGTCGGCAATCACGATCCCTGAGTCGGATTGTGCTGCGCATTTTTGCAGGTCACAGGCTTGCCGAAGCTCTGTGCTCTTACTACCAAGGAAGGAGGCCAAACACGCCCGGCGCCGTACGGGTTGCCCTGCGGGCCGACGGCTCCGCCGCCGGTCCTCGGGGTGGCACGACCGGCCACAGCACCCGGTGCGCGCCGCTGTGGTCCAGGAGGAGGCAGCAAGGGAAGCGTGGCTGGGCTGATCGCGGGCTCAGGTGCATACGCGCGCCTAGTCGTACGGCGAACCCCATCGCCGTGGCGTGCTGGCTGTGGTTGATGTTCAACGTGGGGGCAGCAGGATGGCCAGTCTGGTGGGGGACGGTGTTAGCACTCTCCACCGCGCCCGTGCACCATGCGGGGGGCATGCGCGGGTGTGGGCATGCTCAAGCGCCGCACGCGTGCTGAGTCGCACGTGTTTGGAGTGCAGCCGGAGTACGCCAGTCGTGGCGGACTGGCGCTCGGAGTGCAGCCCTACGACGGCCCAGCGGGCTGGACACCGGTCGGTGAAGGCGCGCACCGAGCCGTCATCCCCAATCCGGCCCGCATGACCGTCTACAAGATCGAGACAGAGACCGGCCGTAACCAACGCGAGCACGGCACCCCGCCGCGCACTCCTTACCCGCGCCGCACGTACGCCGGTTCGTCGGCCTGCGTGAACCAGTAGCCCTGCTTCTCATACCAGGGGATCAGCTTCGCCGGAGCCGTCTCCGCGACCACCGTGACCCGGGCTTCTCCTGTCGGTGGCTTAGGCCACGTCGGGAAGGACCAGCCCGGGGCCGGAGTCGTCGACCTCAATCCTGAGAACATCACCGTCTGCCGTGGCCAGTACTGGCTGATCACGCAAGCGGCCTCTAAAGGCAGACGGGGGCTACTTCGCGGATGGTGTCTGGGCGCACTCCGGGGGCAAGCCGACCGGTCCCGGTCAGCTCACCACGGCGGCGGCTCCCTGATCAGCTCGACGTCGGTCGGCGCTTTGCCCCAGCCGGCCGGAAACGGCGGCTCCGTCGAGGGCGGGAACGGCTGGCCCGTCTCCGCGTCGACGTACTGTTGCGGCTCCTGCTCTTCCATCTGGCAACCGCACGCGTTGCTGTGGTGCTCCCAGCACTCCGGTTCTTCGGCCAGCTCCGGGTAGTCCTCGGGCACATGCTCGGTGTACTCGAAGCCGCCGTCATCACGGACCAGCTCAATTTCCATGAATCGAGACTTCCCTTCCCGTTGCAGAAGTCATGGGGCGATCCTGGCGGCAGTCGGCTGTGCCAGCTTTTCCCGGGCGGCATTGGTGATTTCGTCGCCCATCGTGATGATGGCCTTCAAGACGGCGGGATCGGCTCCGTGGAGCTTGTCGTCGATGCCTTCTCGCATCTCCTGCATGGCCTGGTGGACGGCCGCGGCTCCCTGGTTCTCGTCGATGATCTCGGCATCGATGACCTCGGTAGGGTCGTCGCGGCTCGCGTCGGCTTCGGGGTTGGGGGCGCCTGGGTGTGGCTGGCTCTCTGCCTGTTCACTGTGCGGCGGCCGGAGTGGTGGTGCTTCAGGTG
>Ga0105042_100024_pt1 | contig 18394 bp, 26 predicted proteins | sample LS_165metaG_FD_91487 | JGI IMG/M metagenome (GOLD analysis project Ga0105042, IMG submission 91487) | Switchgrass associated microbial communities from Austin, Texas, USA - LS_165 metaG | ecosystem: Host-associated > Plants > Phyllosphere > Phylloplane/Leaf | place: USA: Austin, Texas | collected... | reverse complement strand
CGCCGGAACTCCCCCCGGCGTAGCCGCCCGGCGTCATGTAGCCGCTGTCCTGCGTCACATACCGGGGATTCACCACGTTCAACTCGACCCGGCCGCCCGTCGAGCCGGAGCGGGGGTCGAACGCGCCCAACAGGTTGCCGCCGTACGGCTGCGTCTGCTGAGGCATCGGCGGCGGCGTCAACACCGGGGAGGCCAGGCCGCCGGACGCGTAGCCGCGGAGCATGCGTTCGGTCTGGCCGTTGGGGATCACCTGGGAGCCGTACGGCAGGCGGACGATTTCCCGGCCTTCCTCGCCGACGAGGGCGAGCGTGGAACCGGCTTCGGAGAATCGGTGGGCTCCGACTGCGCCGCCGTCGGCGTAACCGCGGCGGGCGCCGATGTTCCCGCCGTGCGCGGAGCCCAGGGGGTAGCCGCCACCGTGCGAGGTGTCGATGTCGGCGCGCACCTGCCGGACCGTCACCGTGACCGTCTTGTCCTTCAGCGAGTCGAGAAGCCGCTGCGCGGCCTTGATCGCCGCCTCCAACGCCTTGATGTCGGCGTTCAGCTTCGCCTTACGCTCCCGGCTGATATTCGGACTGTCCAGCTGAGAACGCGCGGAAGCGAGTTGCTTCTCCAAATCTTTGATTTCGGCGTCGAGTTTGACGACTTTCCCATTCGGGAGGATTTTTATCGCCTCGCCCGCTTCATTGATCGTCGCGTACGCCTTGCCGCCCGCGTCAACCAAATCCACGCCCAAGACTTTGGCCAAGCCTTCGACGTTCGCGCGACCTTCCTCGCTTCCTCGAGCCAATTCCACTAATTGCGGAAGGTGTTCGACGAATGCATCTTTCGTTTCCGTGACGCTATCGGAGAGCGCCATTTCCGCATTCGCCTGATCCTCCAGGACACCGACCAGAGAGGAGAGGTGTTTTTCGCGTTCGATCAGCGGGAGGTTGCCTTCCTTGGTGGCTTTCGCGAGTTCCTCCTGCGCCTCCCGCCACCGGATGCTCGCGTCCAACGCGGCCTGCGCCGGATCCAGGTGCAGTTTGAACTGGCTGTTCAACTGCTCCACGCTGGTAGCGAGCGTGTTGGCCTCGACCGCCGCCCGGTTCCAGCCCATCAGGGCTTCGCGTGCGCCGGCCGCGGCCCGCCCCGCCGCCACCCCCGAGTTGTCGAGGTCGCCGGCCAGTCCGCCGAGTACACCGGACGCGACCGGGCCTAATCCCTCGAAGATTTTTTCGAGGTTGCCCATGTTCGTGTCGAATTCGTCGGCCAACCACCCGGCGGCGTGCGCGAGCCCGTTGAAGGTCGCACCGATGACTTCGATGGTGGCAGCTATATCGTCAGCGTGCTCGGAGGCCGTATTCGCCATTTCATTGAAGGCGGCACCGAATTGTGCGCCGATCTCCTCGGAACGGTGACCGATCGCGTCCAGGACTTGAACGAAGCCGCTGGTTTCGGCGCTGAGGTCGGCTCCGCTGAGCGTGGAACCCCAATCCTCGGCGAACTCCTCCAGCGACGGCCCTATCTGGGAGAAGCTCGATTCGAGTTCGGATTTGAGGCCAGAGAATGCGGTCTTCGCGATCCCGGGAATGCGCATCAGCGCATCCTCGATCGGGTCGTCGATGTCGGCCAGTTCGTCCATGATGGTGGAGCCGAGGCTGGTCCAGTGGGCTTTGACCTCCTCCGACTTGGTCGCCGAGATCACACCGACGGACGCCAGCCCGCCACCCAGCCCGAGCGCTATCCCGGCGCCGGCGAGCTGGCCGACTGGACCCAGAGCTGTCAGCGCCGCGCCGACCGCCCCGGTGATGAGTGCGGCTTTCCCGGCGACCGGCCCGAAGCCTTTGAGGAAGCCGTCAGCCGCGCCGTCCCCGAGCCCCTTACCCGAGGAGGTGAACCGGCCCTTGGCGTCCTGTAGACGCTCCTCAGCGCCGCGGGTGAAGCCTTCCCCGGCGCGCTCTCCGGCTTCCTCGGCTTCCTCCTCGATGCCGTCGAAGAGACCGCCAACGTCCACGCCGCCGACGCCGATGTTGATGTCGCCGATCCCGGACAGCGCGTCGTCGATCTCTTTGCGCATCCGCTTGATCGACGTGGCCACGTCCAGACTGGCACGGTCGGTCGCCTTCGCGAACCCGTCCGCGTCCTTACCGCCGCGACCGAAGGACGCACCCACGGCGTCGAGATCAGCGCGGGTGGAGGTGGCCATCTTCCGCGTGGACGTCGAAGCCGACTGTCCGACTTGTTCGAGGTCACGGCCGAACTTGCGGAACTCGGCGTTGACGTCGGAGATGGTGCGGCCGGTCCGGTTGTCGGCCGTGACGGTGATCCTGACCTCGTTCGACATGCTCTCTCACCTCCATCCGGGTCCGCCCCCGGCTTCCTCGATTGCCAGCAGCTGCATCAGCGTCTGCGCGTCCTCCGCCAGCACCTGGCTGGGGAGAACCTTGAATCGGTCGCACATCCGCAAGATCCAGCGGGCGCGGTCCAGTTCGCGCGGGACTGCTACACCGGCTCCATGGGGATGCTGGCCTCCACCGCCAAATCCGGCCCGCCACGCTGCGAGGACACGTCCAAAGGGCGGGGAACCCCGGAGACGACCTCGGAGAAGGCACGCAGGAGCATCAAGGTGAACTGCAAGTCCATGGAGCGCAGCCCGGCGGATGTGGCTGGGACGGCCTTGCCCTTGGCGTTCTCCAGGTTCCAGGACAGGAGCACCTTGGCGAAGGCGTCGATCTTGGGGAGGAGATCCTTGCCTTCGAGGATCTCCTCCATCTCGATGAACTCCTGCACGGAGATGCGGCGGACCTTGACTTCCAGGCCGTGCAGTTCGTGCTCCGGCTCGAAGTCGATGGTGAGTTCGTTGGCGCGTACGAATCCCATCGTCCGGTCAGCTCCAGGTGGGGACGACGCCGTCGGCGAGCACGCCGGGCGCGGTCCAGGTCAGGGAGCCGTCGGCGGCCCGGTTGAGCGCGTAGTCGGTGTAGAGGACTTCGGGGGCGATGGTCTGGCCCGACACGGTGATGGTCGTGGTGCGCTTCACCTGCGTGGACGGCACCGTCTTGAAGACACTGTGGCTGTGGTCAGCTTCGTCGTCGAACACGCCCGTCGGCGTCACGCTGAAGTCGGCCAGAAGCAGCAGCCGCTCGTACGCGCTTTTGTCGAGGCCGGTCACGTCCTGCACGCCGCGCGGCGTGCTGAACTGCAAGCTAGTTGTATCGGCGCGGATCGCCTTGGGAGTGCCGCCGCTGTCGTCCACGGTGAACGCGGTCCAGCCGAGGCCGTTCTCTTTACTCATGGTCTCCTCCTAAATCTGCTGGTCAGCCGCGCTTGATGGCGGTGTTGAGCCGGTCCTGGTGTTCGGCGAAGTCCTCCACCCAGTCGATCGGGCGGGTGTGCTGGCGGATGAGGCCGAGGTTTCGCCGCCAGTCACCGCCCCGGGTGAAGAAGGTTTCCGGGCGGGTGTGGTGTTCGCGGAAGCACCGCTGGCCGCTGTCGAAGGCGAAGACGGTGACGCCGTCCGGGCGGCGCTTCTCCTTGAAGGTGCGGCCGGACTGGTGCCGGATGTATTCGGCCTGCGCCTTGCCGAGGTCGGTCTTCTCGTCGATGTGGGATTCCCAACCGAGCCGCCAGCCCTCGCAGCTGACCTGCTGGCAGGCCGCCTTGATGGTGACGTCGGCCGGGGAGTTGATGGCGTACGTCTGGTAGGCGGCGACGGGCCCGCGCGGATCCGGGCGGAAGACAGGACGCATCAGAACTCCGGTTCGGTCTCGTTGCGGCAGATGAGCACCGCGAACTCGGCGCTCGTGAACGTCCCCGTGCTCACCACACGCAGGTACCGTTCGACGGTCAGGTCCGGCGCGGTCGCGATCCGCTCGAACACGTTGCCCGCGGTCACCTCAGCGAACTCGGCGCCGACCACCGCGGCCCACGCGTCCGAGCCGCCGTCGTCGGAGGATTCCTCGATGGCGATGGTGATGTCGTCGCCGTCCAGCGCGAACACGTGCAGGTAGGCGGACAGGCCGAAGTCGGTGGCCGCGCCATCGTCGATGCTGTCTCCGTCGGTGGCCGCGGTATCCGTACGGGGCCCGGCGGTGCCCTGCCGGCCCCATTCGAGGCCGACCCCGTTCGCGGCCTGCGCGGAGATGGTGAAGGTGAACCCACCGTCGGCGGCGCGGGTGCCGGGGTAGTCGATTTGGCGGGCGATCAGGCCGGCGCCGGGTGCACCCAGGAGCGTGGATCGGCAGTAGGAGATGATCTGGAGTCCGGTCGGCAGCGCGGACAGACGCTCGTGCGCCCGCCCCACCGAGGGGTTGAAGTAGGCCATGTATTCGATGGAGCCGTCGATGAGGCCGCCGATGCGTTCGTGCGCGTGCTTGTCGATGCCGGTGACGTCGTTGGCGGCCGGTCCGCCGCCGATGCGGGAGATGGATCCGATGTCGCCGGAGAAGTTGTAGCCGCTGACGTACAGGTTGTCGCCGAGACCGCCTTGTTTCGCCATTAGGGCACCTGCTCCCACACGTCGTTGAAGATCAAAGGAATCAAGAGGGTGCCCGTCCGGAACGTCTTGTTGTCCTGCGTCAGATAGCCCATCGCCGAATCCATCGGCACGCCGTGACGGTTAAGCAGATCGATCGACGACACGGTTCCGCCGAGCGTGAAATCCCCTGTCAAACGGCCCATGACGTCCCCGAGCGCACCGAACACCAGCACGTCCACGTCCTCGGCGGGCTCCTGCGCGAGTTCGGCGTAGACGCGGAAGAAGAAGTTCGCCGCCGCGCTGGTGACGTTCAGCCCGGACTGGAGGGCGATCGGCCGGAGCCGCTGCCCCCACACCGCGGCCGTCAGCCCGGAACCGGGCGCGGACAAGGGTTCGCGGCGGATGACCCGCTCGAACAGGCCCGACGCCTTGGCGTGGGACTCGATGGCGACCAGGGGCGCGGACAGGTTGAGGCTCATTGCATTCTCGCCAGGTACGGGGGGAGGACGCGTTCGGCGATGGGGCCGGCGACGCGTTCGAGGGCGGCCCCGGCGTGCTCGAATGAGTGGTAGCCGGGGAACATGTGGCGGCGATCTCTGCGCTCGGGCACGCCTTCGAGCCAGAACGAGTACGGCAGGTCCTGGTCGTGGACTATCACACCGGGCGGGTGCCGTTCGACCTTGATGTGGCCCTGGTAGCGGCCGGTCGGGTGACGGAGGTTGGCGGCGAGCTCCTGCTGCACCTCGCGTTCGCCCTGCTCGCCGACTTCCCAGATGGCGGCTTCGAGGTAGTCGTCTACGGCCTTCAACGCGCGGCCGTCGAAGATCGGCCCGGACAGGTGGACCTTGACCGTGACGTCCATCTACACCGCCCCCACCCTGATACGGCAGTACGCCCGCATCGCGTCCTTGCGGATCGCGGCCAGGCCGCGGCCGATGAACTCCCGCTGCGACTCCCCGGCACCGGAGGTGCGCGCGTAGCCGCTGCCCTCCTGCAGCACCTGGTTGAGCGCGAGGGCGACGCACAGATCGCGTACGAGGCCGGGGAACTGGTGGACCCGCACCGCCGCCGAGGTGCTGTGGGCGGCCGCGGTGGTGCCGAGTACGCCGCGCTCCACCGTCAGCGTGCGGGGCGCGTAGATGTCGGCGCCGGACGTGTGCGCGGCCAGCGTGGAACCGTCCCACGCCCGTTTCACGATCAAGCTGTTGCCGGCGATGTCGATGACCCGCATCCGCTCCGCGCCGATGAGGATGGTTTCGCCGGTCGCAAACAGGGTGCCGTCGGCGACGGGCACGGACACCACGTTGTTCTGCGCGGCCAGATCCGAGCCCAAGTTCTGGCCGGTGTCCAGCATGGAACGCTCACGCACGACCATCAGCTCATCGCCGACCGCAAGCAGCGAGCCGACGCCGATGGCGGAGGTGGCGGACACGTCCACGCCCGTCTCGGAGGCGTCCAAATCTTCGGCCAGGGTTCCGGCCGGCGCGGTGCTGGTCGGGTAGTTCCAAACTCCGGTGATGGCCACGGCGCGCTGGTGCGTGTCCCCCGACGACCATGCGGCGGAGCTGCCGAGGTTGATCTCGACGCGGTCGTAGGGCGGCCCGTGATCCGGGCGGAGCAGGTAGTCGGCCGGGTCGAGAGTGACACCCCCGGACACAATCGAGTCCACGGAGACGAGCTCGTGCGAGTCCAGCCACAGCCGCCAGGATCGCGCGTACTGCCCGTTCGGCCAGTCGAACGTGCGCGTCTCCACCTGCGGGTAAAAACGCCTGCGCAGCATCCCGGCGCCGAGCTGTTCGCCGCCGTCGATCGTCTCCGACGCGGATTCGATCGCGTCGTCAATCTGCGACCAGTCCCGCGCGGTGGTTTTGGTGTCGAGGGCAGCAGCCACTCGTTCCCGTGTTGCGTACCAGATTCGTGTCACCGTGCCCCCTTCCTTTCAGCAGTCGGGCTGGTAGCCGTCGAACGGGCAGTACAGGACGCCGCCGGAGCCCTGCCGGAGGGGTCCGCCGTCGTTCGGGCACGCCACCGGCGGCCGGGACTCTTCCTCGCGGCGGAGGTCGGCGGCCTCGCGGGCGATGTCGGCCAGCTGCTCCCAGCTCACGAGTCAGTCCTCGTCCTCGGGTTCGTTGGCCTTCAGGCGGCCGACGAGCATGTCCTTGTTGCCGGTCTTTGGCAGGTCCCGGCGGTGCAGCTCGGCTTTCAGTTCCTCGACGGTCCACGACGCGTAATCCGGCGGCATGTCGTCGTCGGGCGACTGGAACTCCTCCCCGGTGAGGTCGAGCGCGGAGGAGATGGAGCCCGTCACCGTGATCGTCGGCACGTCCGGCTCACCGCCCGCGTAGGACGTGATGGTCCCTCCCAGCGCCCCCAGGACTCCCCGAGGTTCGCCGGTCCCATCCCCGTAGATCAGCGGGTCAGTCTGGCGGGTGAACTCCTCCTGGATCCCGGCCGCCAACTCCGCGTCGATCATCTCGGTGAAGGCCTGCTCCCGGCCGGGCTCCTCCACCGACGGAAGCACCCTCAGCTCATCGGCCTGCCCGGCCGGGAGGCTCTCGTGGGTTGCACCACCCTCGCGCCTGATCTTCGCCAACGTCGTCGTCTCCCATCCGGAATGTCCACAGCAGGGGCAACGGAGAAGTTGGCCGCCGTACGCAGACCCGCACCCGGTACACCGGTAGATCGCCACGCCGCTGCCCTCCTCCACATGCTCAGGTCCCCCGCAGTGCGGGCACACCCCCAGCCCGACCGCAAACACGGTCGAACAGGCCAGGCATGCCCGCGACGTCACCGCTACGCCGACGCCGTCAGCACAGCGCCGGTGTCCAGCGGAATCCACGTGCAGTAGAACGTGGCCCCACCGTTGATCGACGCAGCACCCAGCGCCTCCACCTCACCGACCGGAACCGGCAGATCCTTGAGGATGAACCCCGACGGAGCCCAGTCGGTGGTGCCGTCACCCTGATCCCGCACCCCCAGCACGGTCCCGGCCGCCGTGTCGTTGGTGCCGAGGTCCGTCGCCGTCACGACCACAACGGTGTCGCCCGTGGTCGGGTCGATCTGCAGGTTCAGGGTGCCGCCGTTGGTGGAGATGGTCGTGGTGACGACCGCCCACAACGCGGTGATGAGCACCCGGCCGCCGGTCACGGTGAACAGCTGGAACGTCGCACCCGACAGGGTCGGGACGGCCTTGGAGACCGGGCCGCGGCCCAGATTGATCTCCCGCAGTTCAGTGCCCTTGATGAGTGTGCTCATGCGGCACCCACAGCCTGCAGCGAAGCCGGGTCACGCTGCACGTTCAGGTCGTGGATCACGTACACGAACGAGCCGGAAGCGTGGGTGGCCGACACCCACTTGTAGCCGGCCGACAGCGCGGTGGCGGGGATGTAGCAGGCGGCCAGGCCGCCGGTCCCCGCGGTAAAGGTGGCCGCTGCCGCCTGCGTGACGGCGGTCCACAGACCGTTGTTCTGCCGGTGGTAGCGGGTGATGACGGCGAGGTCGTTGCTGTCGCCGGAGGTGGCGGCGTCGTGTTCCTCGATCGTGGCGTCACCGCTGGTGGCGCCGATGAGGACGAAGGTGACACCGGCCGCGTTCTTGAGATTGACGCGCGCCTCGGACGTGGTCGCCGAGGTGGCGAGGTTGAAGAGCCTGCCCAGACCTTCCATTGGTCTTCCTCCTTCCTGCTCAGGCGCGGGTTTCGAGCTGCACGAACGGGGACAGGGTCGGGCCGCCGTTCTGCGGGCTGATCGGAGCCTGCAGCCATGGCCGTCCGTCGAGCCGCTCGATGACGCGGAAGGCGATCATGTCGTGGCCGAACTTGTAGTGCTCGGAGGCGGTCGAGGACATGGCCTGACGGTCGCCGATCAGATAGAAGCCGAAGTCCACGAACGAGATGTCGCCCTGGGTGCCAAGCACACCGCTGGTCTTTTCGGTCCGGATGACGGGGCAGCCGAGAATCGTCATCGGCGGCCCTTCCTGACCATTGTTGAGCCAGATCGCGGACCCGCCCGTGCCCACGGACAGAGCCATGGTGGCGAGTTCCTTGAACGTGTCGGTGCTCACCACCCACACGGCCCGGTCGATGCTGGAAGGGAGCATGCGGGTGTACATGCTGACGATGTTTTCCCAGAGGATGGTGCCCGCGTCCTGGCCGCTCTCCTTCGACACGGCGATCAGCGCCTGGTTGCCGGCGTGGAAAGCGCCGAGGGGTTCGCCGACTCCGGTGCCCTTCATGAACGCGAGGTCTTCGTACCAGCCCAACGCCTCGGGGAACAGGTCGTTGATGAACGCCTGGAACGAGATGATCGAATCCGAGACCAGCTCGGACGGCACCTCGGTGTAGGCGGTGAGCTTCTTGGCGTCCAGGACGACGCGGCCGAACTTGGCCTCCGACGCCTGAAGCGCGCCGCCCTCCTCCGTCCAGTAGGCGACGATGCCGCCGTAGATCGACGACACGTTGGAGGTGGAGTCGATGGCGGGGATCGGGACCCGCAGCGCCTCCATCGGAATGACCCGTGCGCGGGGGCGGACGACAGAGGTTTCCAGGGCAACACGCAGCATCTCCGACCGGAGGGTCTCCGGGATGAGGAAGCCGCCCTCGGCGGGGATCGTGGAGCCGAACGCGTTGCGCAGCCGCTGCAGCTTGGTCTGGGTGGTGGCGTCCTTCTCCTTCGAGGCGATGGCCGCGAAGAACTCGCCCGTGGTGCCGTACTCGCGGTCGATCTTCGCGCCGAGAGCCTTGGCGTTGTACAGCTTGCCCTTCTGCTGCGCGATCGTCGGGAGGGGGTTGCGCGGGTCGAGGTTGACCCGCTTGATGCCCTCGGCGTCGTTCTCCTTCAGGAAGTTCGTCAGGATGTCCTTGACCTGGGTGTCAACCTGCTGGCTGATCTCCTGGTGCTTGTCGAGGACGGTGCGGGCGTAGGCCTTGATGACCTCGGCGAACTGGCCTTTGTTGGCGAACACCTTCTGCATGCGGGCGGAGTCGCCGATCAGCTCCTCCAGCCCGGACGGGGTGTCGGGGATCGTGATGTCGTCCGCATCGAGCTGGGGCGCGGACCGGTTCCACATGCGGCCGATGTCGGACGGCTTGTAGCCGTGGCGGGCCAACAGGAGCGCCTGCCCGCGGGTGAGGACACGCGGACGTGTCTTGGTGTTCAACGGAACGCCTCCTTGATGGCGGCCACGACCACAGTCGGGTCGTACGGGTCCAGCTCCGGTTCGGATGCCGGCTCGATTGCGGGTGGTGCGGGCGCGTTGTTGGCGCGCTCCCGGATGGCGGCGCGGAGCACATCCGGGTCGTAGTTGGCCTCGAAGGCGTCTTCGGTGGCGGCTTCCATGGCGGTGCGGAACAGGCCGGGGTCCCAGCCGGTGAGGTCGAGTTCGGCGACTGGGTCTTCGACGGGCTCGACCGGCTGCTCCGGTTCGGCGGGCTTCTCGGGTTCGACCGTCGGGGGCTCGACCGTCGGCTCGTCGAGGACAGCCGTCGGCGCCGGAGCAGCCTCACGCCCGGCGTGCCGGAACACGGTCAGATCCCAGCTGCCGCCCATCAGGTTCTCGTCGGTCCGGCGCGGCGGGGAACCCACCTCGTCGGCGAGCCCGGCTTCGACGGCTTCCTGCGCGGTGTACCAGGTTTCGGCGACCATGCGGGCCCGCCACTGCCGCGCGGTGCCGCCGGCGCGTTCGGCGTAGACGGCGGCGATGTTGTCGGATTGGCGGTCGAGGTCGTCGGCCATGCGCCGCATCTCGGCGGCGTCACCGATGCACAGCCCACTGCCGTCGTGGATCATCATCTGCGAATGCGGCTGCATGATCACCTTGTCGCCCGCCATAGCGATCACGGAAGCGATCGAGGCGGCCAGGGAGTCCACGAACACGGTCACCCGCGCGCTGTGGGAGCGAAGCACGTTGTGAATGGCAACGCCATCAAAGATCTCCCCACCCGGGCTATTGAGCCGGAGGTGGATCTCCGACGCGGTGATCTCCCGCAGCTCGGCGAGGAACTGATCGGCCGACAGCCCCCAATAGCCGATCTCGTCGTAGATGGCGACCTCGGCAACGTCGCTGCCGGGTGTGGTGGTGATGTTGTACCAGCGGGCGTCGGGGCGTACCCGGGCGCGCATCTGCCGTCGTCCCCGTCCGCCCATCACGCCTCCATCTCGCTGGCCTCGGCCCGGGACGCGACCAGCGCGGAGAGCCGCTCGTACTTCTCCTCCGTGGTGTGGCCGTCCCACGTGGGCGCGTGCTCGCCGGTGGTGATGCGCACGTGCCTGAACAGGTCCATGTCGTCGCCGGACAGGTGCCAGGACAGCTGGCCTTCCGGGCTGTCCACGTAGATGACCGGCCACTCGGGGAGCTCGGGGTCGGAGCCGAGCACGATGACGGCGGGGTGGACGGTGGCGAGGTGCGCGATGAGGTGGGCGCGTTCCCGGTAGATGCCGATGTCGGTGCTCATGCCGCCTCCCAGACCGCGTAGAACTCGCCGCGACACCTCACGCCGCCGGCGCACAGGTAGTGGCCGGCGCCGGTCGGGTACGCCTCCAACGCGTCCTCCAACGTCGTGAACTGCTCGTCGGCGATGTCCCGGCAGGCTTCGCACGTGTTGCCGTCCCGCGTCTCATCCGCCACGTACTTCGTCGGTGCGAGGCCGTCGGCGATGGCTTGCCGGAACGTCGCGACCCGGCCCATCCCCTCCGCCGACCAGATCGCCCCACCGAGCTCGGTGCGCAGCGTCCGGTCGCCGAGTCCTTCGAGGAACGCGGTCACCCGCCCGGCCACCTCCGTACCGGTCATGCCGGGTGCCCACGCCCGCAACGCCTCCCGCGCGGCCGCGGCAGCGAGCCCGGCGGCGAGCAAGGCGGCGGTGACGGTGGAGGCGGCGGCCAGGTCGGCGGCCAGCACGCCCGCGATGGCGACGGTGGCGATGGCGACGCCCTGGCTTTCGGCGTCTTCGACGACGGCCTGGGTGGCGTCGGCGGCTTGGCCTTCCATCGCGGCCTGCAACAGGTCGGCGGCGGCGTCGGAGGAGACGGTGAGTCCGGCGAGCGCGGCAGGATCCCCGGCCTCGACGAGGTCCTGGATTTGGGTGGCGAGTTCGGCGCGCTGGTCTTCGGACACCTGCTCCCAGTCGGCGAGGAGGTCTTCGAGGCGGGCCTGCCAGGCTTCGCGCTCCTCCGTCGCCGTCGCATTCCGGGGACCGCGTCCGAGCTGGCGGGCGATCACGTCGCGCAGGTCGGCGTCGAGGTCGGGGGCGGTGATGTTCATGGTGATGGCCTGCCGCCCGCCCTCCCGCGGTAGGCGAGCGGCAGGAGCCAGCGGACGCGCGACCGGAGCTGCAGCGGCCGGCGCGGAGAACCGCATGCGAGGAAGTCCGACCGCATCGCACACGTCGTCCTCATGGAAGCCGACGGTGACGAGCTCCTTGGCTGCGGTCGAACGCGCGGTCAACTCCGCGTTGTCGGCCTCGCGGTCCTCGGGGACCGGTGACACGAAGTCGAGCACCAGATTCCGGGCCGACAGCCCAAACATCGGCAGCAAGCGCACGTTGGCGGCCTGCTTCATCCGCTGCAACCGGGTGACGATCAGCCAGCGCGCGAACACCAGCTCGGCGGCCTCGGCGTTCGCCCGGTTGACGTCCTCGACCGTCCCCAGCAGCGGTTTCGGGAAGGCGAAGGCTTCGCGGATGATTTCCCGGCCGACTTCGGCCAGCTCGGCGAACTGCATGTCGCGCATCGTGAAAGTGCGATTCACCCACTTGCCGCGCTCCAAGAGGGCGACGCGGTGGGCGTTGGCGACGCCTTTGTGCTGCTCATCCCAGCGGGTGCGGAGCTTCTCGAAGTCGGGGTCGGACAGGATGTCGGGGATTTCGATGATGCCGCCCGGCTCAGCCGAATTCCGGAAGAAATTCCGGTTCCACTCCGCCGTGTACTTCACCGTGTCCAGATGGGTGAGGATCGACTGGACCGGCCCCATCCCCCGGTACGGGTCAAGCGGGTTCGGCATCTTCAGCTGGATGACCTCGTCGAGTTCGAGGGGGATCTGCTGGCCGTCCGGGCTGAGGTAGGTGAAGTTCAGGATGAACTTCTCGGGGTCGGGGTTGGGGACCATGCGGTCGGGGCGGATCGGCCACAGCTCGAACGGGCCCAACGAGGGGGCGGATTCGTGCCGGACCGCATGCCACCAGCCCTCACCGGTCAAATCCAGGTGCTGCTGGCTGGCGGCGCGGAACTCCTGGCCGGTCATGAAGTCGTTCGGCTTGTTCCACAGCTTGAGCACCGGATGGTTGGGGTCGGTGATTTCGACCCGGTCCTCGTCGAGGCCGGACGGGGCCTGCCGCCACAGCTTCCATTCGACCTGCGAGGTGGCTTCGGCCAGCCGGGACACGATGGCGAACAGGGTGCCGACGGATCCCATGGCGCGCATCTGGGCTTCCGGGCCGGACGCGTTCGACCAGGGGAGGGCAAGGCGGGTGCCCTTGCTGACGTAGGGGACGGGTCCCCGGTTGACCAGCGTGGCGAGGGCGCGCAGCGGGGATCTCACCGGCGGTCACTGCCGGACAGCGCCTCCAGGAGGAGGAGGCTGACGCCGATGGCGGCGGCGCCGGCGATGGGGTGCCACCACCAGGCGGCGAGGCTGATCCAGGCGAATCCGGTGGTGGCGAGGATGGCGGTGCGTACGTCTTGCCAGCGCGGCAGCTTGCGCGCGAGGAACTTCGCGGCGCGGATCGTCAAGGGGGTGCGGGCGGTGCGGGGGCGGTTTGGGCGTGCGGCGGCGCGTTGGGTGCGGAAGGCCGCGATGGGTGCCCAGGACGCCATGCCTGTGATGGTAGATCAAACGGGAAGAATTGCGGTAGAAATCGTTTCTTGCTTCATATTGCGTCAATGTGCGCCAGCTTGCACCATAATATTTTCTGTCCAGAGGGTGTTATTCAAAGCCGGTACGTCTGTATGGTCTGGGTCATGACCAAGACCGCCCAGCGGCCAACCCTCGCGGAAATTCGTGAATGGCCCGCCACCGTCAGCGTGACCTCAGCCGCGCTCGCTCTCAACGTGTCGCGCGCCCACCTGTACCAACAGATCAGCCAGGAAGCGGCCCCCGTGCGCACGCTGAAGGTGGGCAATCGGATTTCCGTCGTGACGTCGTCGATCCTCGCGATACTCGAAGAGCAGCCATGACCGCCAACGAGCTGGACCCATGGCGGACCACGGCGGAGGTGGCCGCGCGCTACCGCACTTTCCCCAGCACCGTGCGCTACTGGCGGCACGCGGGCATCGGACCGCAAGGCACGAAGTTCGGCACCCGGGTTCTGTACCGGGAAAGCGAACTCGTCCGCTGGGAGAGGGAGCGCGAGGAAGCGCAAGCAGGCGGGAACACAGAATGAGCAGCCGCCCTATCCCACGCGGCCAAACATCAGAGCGCGTCGCCGCCAACATCCGCCGCATCCGCCTGCATCAAGGCTTGCAGCACGCTGACCTTTCCCGACTCCTGGCCGAAGCCGGACGGCCAATGTCCCACCAGGTAATTAGCAAGATCGAATGTGGGGATCGCCGGATCGACGTTGACGATCTCGAAGTGTTCGCTCACGTGCTGAAGCTCGAACCCGCCGCTCTCCTCGCGGAAATTCCGTCCTGCAACACATGCAACAACGCGCCGCCCAAAGGCTTTCAGTGCCGGATTTGTGGAGCTGCCGCATGACCGCCGAACCGATCCTGAGCGACTTTGTAGCTGCGCGCATCCGAACACGACGCCGCGCCCTCGGGCTTTCCACTCAAGGGCTCGCCGACCAATGCGGCATCAGCTACAGCGTTCTCGTGAATATCGAAACTGGCAGGCCGGGTAAGACTGGTCATCGGCGGCGGCACATCACCATCGAAGAACTGGTCATGTTCGAGAAGGCACTCGGGATTCCGTTGATGGATCGAGGTGCCGCCTGCGAGGCATGTAACGGCGAACCTCCCACCGGATTCCAATGCACAACCTGCGGAGCCGCGTCATAGCCATCGGATGTTTGATCGCGGCGCGCTGTAGAACGCCAACAGCAGCGCGTCCGCGTTGTCCGGCGACCGCCCAAGACGCTTGATGATCTCGTCTTTCTTCTCCACCCTCACCCGGCCTTGCGGGTCGGCGTCCCACTGGGGTTCGACCAGCTGCGCGACCGTGGTATCCCCGTTCTCCATCCCGGACAGGTCCCAGCCGCCGCGTTCGGACAGCAGCCGGCCGACCTCCCACCAAATCTCGGCGCGCAGGTTGGCGTACTTGTCGGGCTTGCTGGCTTTCTCGCCGACGTTGACGCCGATGATCGACACCCCGGGCAGGTTCATGTTGCGGAGTTCGCCGATCACGCCGAACCCGACACCGATGCTGTCGATCTTGACGGCGGTGGCGCCGGTCTCCTTGATGGCGTGCACGATCATCGGCGCGATCACCTCCGGCTTATCCGTCCGCTTCCGCCACTCCCGGCCAGCGACCCGGCCGCGACGCTCGCGTACGACGGTCTCGTCGCCGCCGCCGCCGACGTCCACGCCGAGCTCGACGGGGAGCAGCTGGTCGGCGGGGTGCGGCTTGTCGGTGGGGATGCGGCACTTGGCGACGTCGCTCGTTCGTACGACCTGCCACTCCGAATCCTCAGAGAACTCGCCCTTCACCTTGGCCAGGTAGAGCGGATTGTCCTCCCCCCACTCGGTGCGCTTCTCCTCCACCCACTCGCGGGAGACGAGAACCTGACCGAGCTCATCAGGGACTTCCTCGCCGGTCAGGTTCGGCGAGTCGAACGCGCTGATCTTGATGACGTTCCAGCCCGAGCCTGGCGTGCACACCCGCCGAAACTCGCTGGCCGGGTTGTCCGGATTGCCGATCGCCAGGATGCGGCAGTCGGTGTTCGTGGTCAGCGCATCCGCCGCGATCCAGAGTTGCTGCGGGATGCCGCACGCCTCGTCGAGGATGACCAGCACGTAGCGGGCATGGATGCCCTGGAACGCGCTCTCGTCGTGATCGGACGGCTTGCGCCCGTACGCGACGATCTCGTCGTCGATGTGCCACTCGGTCTGGTTCACCCTGCCGGGCAGGCCGGCCGCCTTGTGGATGCGCCGGATGTACCTCCACAAGATCGCCCTGACTTGGGCATACGTGGGCGCCGTGCTCACGACGAAGGCTTCGCCGGGCGGGTGAACGTCCAGCCACCACGACGCCGCCAAGCTCGCGGTGTGGGACTTGCCGACGCCGTGCCCGGACTGGACCGCCGTCCTACGCTCGTCGCGGATCGATTCGAGGACGTCACGCTGCTTCGACCACACGAACTGGCCAAGCCTGCCCGCCACCCACGCACCCGGGTCGGCCACGTAGCCGATAGCTTCGAAGCGGCGGGCGGCGTACTCGAACGCGTCCACGGTCACGCCGACACGCCTCCGCTGATCGACCGCAGCACGACGGGCACCACCTGAGGCACCCTCGCGCGCTGGACCGGCGACAGGTCGAGGCCGTCGAGGATCCGGCCGATCGCGTCGGCCAGGAGCTGGCCCTGCTGCTCAGCAAGTCTCACCTGCTGCTCGGCGATGCCCATGTCGTGCGCCGTCTTCGCGAACCTGACACACCGGTCGCGTTCCCGCTCCTCCAACTGCGTGAGCCCGCGGACCGCCTCACCGGACGCGTAGATGCCGATGTCCTTGACCGCGCCGTACGTGTGCCCGATCAGCCCGGTTCCCGGCCCTGCGTCGTCGCCTGAGCCGCCACCGGAGCCTGCCCGATCTTCCCGGGCCTGCCGGACTTGCTCTTCCAGCAGGGACGCGTACAGGTGCACGCGAAGCCACGACATTTGCAGCATGCCGAGCACCGCGTCAGTGGCGGACACGGTGGGCTGGCCGGCCAGCGCGGACCACGCGGTGACGGCCTCACCCTGAGCCTTGGCCAGCTCCGGCCGCTTCCCAGAGTGGAACCGGCAAGCAGCGGTCCCACGGAGCGCCTGAGCGTGACAACGCGCCGACCGGCGCTTGGAGTTCTTCGAGCACTCCCACCGTTGATGCTCCTCGCACCACGTCCCCGGAGCATCCATGAGGTTGCGACCATCCATGAGGTCAGCCACTCCTCGGCTGCGCATCCGATTCCGTGAGCGCGGTGAGCCGGTAGGCGAGCATCGGCTCCGGCACGTCGGCGCGCACGACGGGCAGCCCGTACGCCTGGGTGACTCCGGCGAGCACGGTGTGCGGGAGGACCCATTGCAGGTCTCGGGCGATTTGCGCGGTTTCGAGGCGCCTGTAGAGGACGAGGAGGGGGGCCAGGAGGGCGAATTCGCCGAAGTCTTCCATGGGGTTCATGATTCCTCCCCTGGTGGCGTCCAGCCGAGCGCGGTCAGCAGCTCGCAGGTCCGCTCGTCGAGGCCGAGGGCGATCAGCGCGGCCCGCACCCCGTCGGGCACGACCAGTTCGGCCACCGACACCGAAGACTCGGCGGCCGGTGTGTCGGTGGTGGTGACGCCGAGCCGTCGGGCGACCTCGGCCACCATGTGGTCGGGGATGCGGAAGTTGCGGCCGATGCGTTCGGCGGGGATTTCGCGGGTGTGGATGAGCCGGTAGATGGTCATGTTGGAGACGCGCAGGTAGTCGGCGATTTCGCTGACGGTCCACCAGCGGATCGCGTCTGGGGCGGGGGCGGTCATGGTGCCTCGGTTCGGTCGTGTTGGGCGAGGGCGGTGCGGGCGTTGACGATGGCGGTGAGGGTGTCGAGGAGGATGAACCGGCCGCCGTGGTCCCGTTCGTGCTCGGGCTGCCAGGTGGGATCTTCGCCGAACGTCTCGGCGTGCGCCTTGGCTTGCACGGTCAGCAGGTGCCGTACGGCGTCGTAGTGGCGTTCGAGCCATTCGACGGCGGCACGAAGGGCTTCGATGCTGGTTGGGCTGGTCACCAGTCCTCCCGGTCGTCGAGCTCGGATGGGTCGATGCCGGCGATCCACAGGCCGATGCGGCGCCGGGCCTTGGTGGTCTTCTCTCGCCGCCAGGTGCGGAGGCGTTGCCGTCGGGTGGGCTTGGGTGCGGGTGGCCGGGTGTCGGGGATGACTCCGGCGTCCATGAGGTCCCAGTCGGAGACGGGCACGTAGGCGGCGTGCTTGCAGACCTTGATCGGTTTCGCGTCCGGGCTGGGCTCGGGGAGGTCTTCCGTGAGTTGATCGAAGACGCCAGCGAGGAGGTCAGCGATGCTGGGCGGACGGTCGTCAGGCATCGAGCACCTCCGGAAAGTCGCGAGCCTTGAGCTTGGCCATGCGCCCGTCGGGGTGGTGCCAGACGATGCCCTCGCAGCCGTACAGCTTGCGCAGCGCGAGGATCTGCACCCGGATGGACTCCCAGTCGCCGAGGTGGATGTACACGGCTTCGGCGGCCTGGTGGGCGATGAGCGTGTGCTGGTCTTCGTTCTCTGGGTTGCCGTTGATGCGGGGGCCGACGAGTTCGTAGGTGCCGGTCGGCCAGGCGGTCTCTCGGCGTTGCGCTGTGGCGAGTGCGTCGGCGTGCCACTTCGCGAACGGGGCTTGCCCGATGGGCTCCCAGCCGACCGTCTTGCCGGTCTCCTCGTCGGTGGCCAGGGCCACGAACCCGTCGGGTGTGGCCTTGCCGGGCTTGATCTCGCGGCGGGCCCACCAGCCGGTGCCGTCGAACATGACGCAGGTGCCGTCGTATTTGCGGGTGGCGGTGCCTTCTCCGGCAAACACCCACGCGCATTCGGGGTTGGGTTCGCGCGTGACGTACTTCGGGTTGCCGTCCCAGTCTCGAATGTAGACGGTAGGGATTTTCTTCACTTCTTGTCCTTCCCTTTGATGCGAGTTTTCTTCGCTAAGCATTTGATGCATTCGTATGTGACTATGAATCCGATGGCTTCTATTTCGAACCATTCGTGGGTGAATGGCGGGCATTTAGAACGGCGGCCGGTCATCGATCGCCTCGGTGAGGATCACGGG
>Ga0105042_100022_pt1 | contig 20146 bp, 36 predicted proteins | sample LS_165metaG_FD_91487 | JGI IMG/M metagenome (GOLD analysis project Ga0105042, IMG submission 91487) | Switchgrass associated microbial communities from Austin, Texas, USA - LS_165 metaG | ecosystem: Host-associated > Plants > Phyllosphere > Phylloplane/Leaf | place: USA: Austin, Texas | collected... | reverse complement strand
TGGACGCGGCCCGGCACTGGACGTACTCCCTGAACCACCCGGAGGACACCGCCGAGCGCACGAAGGCCGACCAGGCGATGCGGGCGGCGGCGCGCGAGTTCGCGGACGCTTTCGGTGGGGAGCACAAGAGCTGGATCACGCCAGTGCGGTACCTGGCCGAACTCCACGCGATGACGCTGGTGGAAGAGGGAATCGCCCGGTGGTCCCGTGGTGATCACTGACCGGATCACGCGTTCTTCGCGCACCGCCTGAATCGTTGGACATCGCGACCGGGGCCCCTTGCGCCCAGCCCAGGACTAGGGGCCCCGGCCGCGCACCATCAACACGAAGGACTGATCATGTCATTTCCCTTGTCGCGATTTCACGCGACACCCGAAGAGATCCATCGACACCCGAAGAGATCCATGCGTTCTTGGCCGATCATCTGGCGGAGGACTCCTACTTGCGGTATCAGCAGCGGATCGGAGCCGCGGCCGTGCGTGAGGCCGCTGATGACCTGCGCGCTCAGACCGATCAGCAGCAGGCGCGAGCGCAGGAGTCCGGGCCGCTGGGCGGTGACTCAGGAGCTGATGACCTGCGTGCGGTCGGGGGGGCATCGACCCCGATCAGGCTGACGCGGTGTGGCCGAGCGTGCTCGTGCGGCACTTCGGGCACCCGACGGTGATGCCGAAGCAGCCGCTGATCGCTCGGGGGGCGCTGCGGGCGCACGGTCGGTGCGAGGAGCGGGCTCGGCGCGGCGACAGGTTCGGGGTATGTGACCGGCCGCTGGATTCGATGGGGCGCTGCACGCACGCCGACGAGCACGACGAGGAGTACCGGCTGTGCGGGGCCGATCTCGGGCCGGCATCAGGCTCCGTACACGTGCAACCGTCGGGTGGCTCACGGCGGGGGGTGCAGCCCGGATTTCGATGGTGCTCCGGGGGGATGGCGAAGGATCCAGGGTGAGCGGTGGGCCGCTCGTGCGGGGCCTGGTGGGGGCCGTGATGGTCCTCGGTGGCGCAGCGATACTGCTGATGGGGATCGTGTCCATCCTTGGAGCCGGCGTTTCTGATCGGTTGTGGGATGGGGCTCTGTATGGGGGGCTGATCCCGCTTGGGGCTCGTCTCGGCTGGTGGCCGTGGCGGGCCCCTTTCCCCGTCTCTAGCACGTGATGTGCTAGAATGTGGCTGTTGGAACGACCACGGCAGACACTTCAGGGAGAATCGACATGCCTATCCCCACCGCGGATCCCACCGCGGAACGCATCGAACAGGACTTGGCCCGCAAGATCGCCCGGTCCCTCAACGATAAGCAGGCCAACCAGCTACGCGCCGTCTACGAGCGCGACCAGAGCCGCGACGGCGGCTGGTCGGACAACCGCGTCAACGACGGGCTTGTCCGGCGGGGCCTGGTCACCTACGTCCTCAGCCCTCGCAGCCACCCCCAGAGCGGCGAGACGCGCAACGTCATCACCGACGTCAAGCCCACCTTCGCTGGTGTGCAGGTGCTGGAGGAGTGGGAAATCCTCCACGCCCCCGGCGCCTACAGCGGCTCCGAGCTGGGTTCGGCACAGCGGTACGCGCTGCATTGCCTGGTCGACAACAATGGTGGCCGGTGGTGGCCCGGGTGCGGCTGGAGCATGGAGGGCGGGTTCGAGACGATCCGCATCTTGGACACCCTTGTCGCCCGCGGGCTCGCCACGCGCGGTGCCACGGGTGCCGGGGACACCATGTTCATTGCGACCTCCATGGGTCGCATGGAGGCCCGCCCGCACTGGCGCAAGCTGCTGGACGTACGCGGCGCGCGGGAGGACCGCATGGGCAAGCAGGCCGCGCAGGCTCTCGGGCCGCGTCGCCCCCGGCCCGAGGAAAGCAACGAGCCGATCAAGAAGGCAGCCGGTATCCAGGAGCACGGCTACACCTGGGAGAACGTGCGCGAGGTCGACGCGATGGCCGAGCTACACGTGGGTGACACGTTCGTCAAGCCGGGCACCGGCACCGCGTACTCGGTGCACGCAGACGGCTCGGTGCGGCCGACAGGAGTGGCGTGGGAGATGAAGCTGGACGGCATCGCGTGGACGGTCAAAGCCCGCATCGGCGAGGCGTTCACCTGCCAGCCCCACACCGGCCGCCACCACACCGAGGTCCTGCGCGCCGGCGTGCGCGTGCTGAAGGTCGTCACGCAGCACAAGGAAGGCGGTCAATGAGCGGCGGGCGGCTCGAAGACACGGCGAACTACAAGTACTTCCGCGAGCGCCTGGACGACGTGGGGCTGATGGACCGGGTGGTGGTCGTGCCCACCGGCGACGGACTGTTCGACTTGGCGGTGCCGGTCGGCGGCCGTCGCCGGGCCGGGTCCTGCGAGGCGGACCCGGTCCACGGCGCACAGGTCATCGCGGCCCTGCGCGCGCGGCCCGGCGATTTCCCCGACCTGCGTTGGGACTACGACGAGCACCGACTGATGTGGGGCGTCAACCCCGACGACACGATCGAGCAGCCGTGGGAGGTCTGGGAGGGCTGGGGCAAGGACGTCGACCCCAAAGCGATGAAGCTGAGCGACGCCGCTTACGAGCGCCTGGTGGGCGGTCTCTACGGCTACAGCGACGAGGCGATCAAGAAGCACATCGACTACCACGGATTCGGAGACAGTGGGCAGTGAGCATCATGGAGAAGGACATCGAGCGCGAGACGCTGGAGGCCCGCATCCAGGGCAGCACCGGCGCGGCCACGCTCGCGCACAGCATGGAACGCGTCCTGAGCGACCTGGACGACGTCCCGTCCACGCTCGCAGGCGGCGAGCCGCCATCGACCGCCGACATCGCGGCGTACCGCAACTCCGCAGCGAAGCCCATCGGCGTCCTGCGCGTGCGGGCCGAAGACGAGGAGGCGCGATTCTGATGACGCCGATCCGTTACCGCAAGAACGGCCCGTGCGGGGACTGCCCCTGGCGCGAGGACGTGGAGCCGGGGCAGTTCGAGACGTGCCGGTTCGACGCGCTGAGGCGCACCAGCACCCAGCCGGAGAACATCACGTCCCAGGAAGACATCCTGAAGCAACCGATGTTCGCCTGCCACCAGACCCAGGAGGGCCGTGAGCAGGCGTGCGCGGGATGGCTCGTGGTCGCCGCGGAAAAGGGCAACCTGCGTATCCGGCTGGCCCTCGCCACAGGCGACCTGCCGCGCGAAGCGGTCGAACCGGTTCCGGACTGGCCGCCACTGTTCCGGTCATACGAGGACATGGCCGAGCGGCAAGGGCGGCCGGATGACGGGCGCGGGGAGATCAAGCCGAAGCGCGAGCGGAGGAGGAAGGCGTGACGGCCTCCGAGGCAGCGCGGCAGGGCGAGCACGTGCGCCGGATCGCCGAGAAAGCCCGGCGACTGGGGAAAGTGTCGTGAGTGCCGCGGTGAAGCCCCGGCGGGCGCTGCCGAGCTTCGCCCGGTGGGGCACACGCCTGTGGGCCTTCTCCTACCGGAACGTCACCTACTTCGCGTCCCCGGACGCGTCGGAGCGGTGGCAGGTGGTGGCCGAGCACGGCCACCACGACCACAGGACGGGCAAGACGCACTGCCGGGAGGACCGGCGCGAGATACCCGCGGCCGAGCGAGACGCGCCGTATCGGCCCGTGCGGGAGTAGACGCCCCCACGTTTGCCGCTGCCTTCGTGGTCCCTGACCCCACCGCGGGGGCCAGGGACCACGAAGCGCGGGGAGCGAGACATCTCGTTTCTAGAACGTAACATGCTAGACTTTTGTTTGTTGTGACTACTCAAAATAGGAGAATCCGAAGTGGCCGAAGAGAAGCCCGAGCGAGCCGCCACCGCCAACGAGGCGCCCCAGCAGCTCATCTCTTACGTATGGACCGAGGAGCCCGCGGATTCGATTGGAGACCCCCAAGAATTGGCGCGCCTGGTGGGCTGGGAACCCGAGAAAGAATTCCCTGGAATGTCCGAGCCGTGGCTGTGCCGACACTCCGCGTGCGGTAATACAAAATTTATCCAGTTGGAAAACCGCAACACACACAAATGCGTTCACTGTGATCGTGAGATTGCACGCGAACGGGAAGCCGAGAAGGAAACCGAAAAGGAAGCCGCTAGGGCATCCAAAAAAGAGAAACAGAGGAAGAAGATAGAGGACAGGGAGAATAAAAAAGCTCAGCGAGAGAGGCTGCGAATCGCTACCGCCGAGGCGCGCCTGAGAGAAGCTGGGTACGTTGCGGTGGGGGCCTATGTGAATTCTAAGTCGCTCCAGGAGGTCCAGTGCGCTCTCTGCGGCACAGTCGGCAAGGTTCGGCCGAGCCAACTGAGTCGTCACGTACCTCGGTGGGACCGCTGTAGGAGGCAGTAGAGAAATCCCGCCCCTCAATCTACCTCAATTCTCTTCGCTGAGCATGGAGAACCCATCTCTCATTTCGAGTCCGAGCACGCCCCAACGCCGAATTTCTATATCCTGAGGTATTGACAGAGAGCAGAGGGAATTATGCCAAGCAAGTCGCGAAGTGTCAACAAGCGGAAAAGCCCTTGGGTCGGCAAGGCGGTCTGGGAGGCTGCCAGGGCCCAAGCCGTGGAGGACGGAATGGAGTTCGCGGTCGTCATGCGCAACTTGATCACAGCCTACGCCAACAACGCATTCGAGATCGACCCCAGAGATATTCCCGCCACGGACAAAACCCGCGAGGGTCGTGCGGTCTACCCCACCCCGGAAGGCTGGCTACGCGCCGCCAAACGTGCCCGGATTGAGCATGATATCTCGGCCTCGGCCATGACCGAGTGCATCGTTTCGCGATACTCAAAGCGCCAAATCCGTGTGCGGCGTGCAATTCCGTGTGTGGCTTGCGGTACCCATATCCCGGAAAAGGAAGTTCTCGCGCAGCCCGCCGTTGTCGAAGTGGTCGAGGTGCAGCGAATCCGACGGAACCTGCTGACCCCGACTGGCCAGGACAACGACCGGAATAGGAAGAATATCGACAGCGGGAAGAAGGAAGATAGAGCGCCGGGCTCGAATTCCGAGGAGTCCTGATGTCTGTGTTAGCTCGGTGGAGGTACACCACGTGTTCGGTGTGCGGTCACTCCCGCAGGGGATGCCGCCGCGGCGTCTGCCGCCTGTGCGCCTCGCGCGCCGCGGTCGGTGCGCCGGGACGACCGCCACGATCCGGAGGCTCGGCCAGGGCCTCCGGATCGTCCGGCCGCTCGGAGTTCCGCCGCGACGTCGCCTACGACCTCGTCGGAGAAGCGGCTGAGGGCGTCTTCGCCCGGTTGCTGCGCGGCATCGCTTCCCTTATCGACTGACCAATTTTCCACTGACCACGGCAGCCCCCAGGAAGGAACCTGATCACCTGTGACAGACGAACTTCTCGCCGCCACCACGGCTTTCGCCGCGGCGTCCGTGCTCACAGCCTTCGGGCTGGGAGCCATGATCCCGGTCATGCGGCGCCGAGCCGCGGCGGCCGAGCGCACGATGACTCTCTGGAAGGAGCGCCATAGCGCTGCCCGTGCCGTCGTGGATGGTGCGTGGGGGGGGTGATTAAGGCGTACGACCGGCACGACCAAGACCTCCCCGGAGTCCTGGGCGCCACCTACGCTTTCCACTCCGCCATTGCCGAACTGAGCCTCTACTTCGGTACCGAAGAGCACATCCGGCAGCAGGCGGACCACATCGGGGAAGCGCTGAAGTGGGCCGAGACCCGTAGCGAGGTGACGCAGAGAACCTTCCAGTACGCCGAGTCGGCGCGTCACGCGCTCGGAAACGACTGACCCAGGAACCGATCAGAAAGACCGCGAGAAGGGCCCCAGAGGCTTCCGTACGGCCGTCACACCGGCTGGGAGACCCCCTGGGGCCCTTCTACTCCTCCAAGGCCCCCAAGCGCGCAGACAACGCCCGGTTCAGGACGTGATGCACAGCCGCACTCAGGGAGGGACCACCATAACGCGCCAGAGCAGAGCACCAGATGTGATGACAAACCCACCGCCCCGCACCCGGTCCTGATCACGTCTCGTTGGCCGGGACATGAGTCCGTCGATGCGGCTGGCTGACGTCCTGATCCCGGGGACCGGCCGTCACCGCCGCACCCCAAGAGACCAGGAGCCCACCATGCTTGATGATCCGGCGGCCCGTCCGCCATCTGTGTTCGATGCTGAAGACCTGGTCGACGCCGTCGCCGACTTGTGCTCACGAGCCGGTGCTCACAGTGTCGAGATCGGCTACAGCCTGCGCTCGGGGATTCCGGGCCGGCTGACTGGTACGCCTACACCGCCTGCAACGGGTCGACGATCAGCGAACGCGGACACCCCAGCCCGGCCGCCGCCTGCTACGCGCTCGCTTGCCACTTGGTCGCCGGCGTGCGCTGCGCCTGCAAGCTCCTTCGTCGCGCTCGACTCGGGCGAGAACCTGTGTCTGACACGGCCGTGGGCACCTGGGGCGAGGTGGAGCATCAGGCAGGCGCGTGATGCCGGTTGGTGCCTGTGGCAGCCGTATATGAAGCGCTGGCGCCCGGCCTGCGGGATGCTGCCGTTCGAGCCGCCCGGACGGGCTGGTGGTGCGTCTGGGAAAGGCGCGCGGCGCTTCTGCCATGATGACCAGTCCGCCGGCGTGCATGCTGGGTCCCTCAGATCACGGATCATCCAGAGGTAGGTAGGAGGCCCCATGACGAGCGAGCTGACCGGTGAGGAGTGGCCGCGGCCGTCGCGCCGCCGTGGCGAGAGGGGGCATCAGGAGAAGGTCACCGTCGGCCGCCGTTTGAAGAAGTGGTACGAAGGTGGCATGAGTCTGCGTCAACTTGCTGAGGGGACCGGCTACAGCTACGGGTACGTACACACGTGCCTGGTCCACGCCGGGGTGACGATGCGTGATCGGGGCTCGAACAAGTTCCCCGGACGCGTTCTATCTCTGTAACCCTTGTGAGCTGCGTCGCTGAAGGAAAGTCAGGGCCCTCGGCGCAATCACAGTGATCGCCGGTATACACTCACGGCGAACCAAAGCAGAAACCCGACCCCCCATTTCGGAGGGTCGGGCTCCATCTGGATTGGACGCTTCTTCTTGGCGGGAGCTGCCGTCCAATCCCCTAGCTAAGCGAACCGCGGGTTGCGGGGCTTGCAGGCCCCTCGCCGCATCGGGCTTCCCCTCCGCCTTCAACGGATGGGCTGCGCCCCGCCGATCACCTGTGCAACGCGGTGCTTATTCCTCGGTGCTTCATTCCGCGGTACGGCATCTACTCTACCGTGCCGCACAGGGCCGGCGGGAGACGATGACGGCTTCATTTCTCGGGTCGCTGGGGTACGTACCAGTGAACACCAGGACAAATCGGGCGGCAAACGCTCAACGAGGACCGGCAGAGGGAAGTGGCGTTCGTCACACGATCTCTCGCTCGGGTCTTCTCGTTTCCTGTCCTCCCCTCTCCCCTCGCATTCAGCGCCTTCTCATCGAGGGTGACACGGAGGGCCAGTATCTCCCCGAGACCAGCCAGCGCGGCGGAACGACAGGCGCTCCCGCAGCCCACGCCTGGAAAATCACCCGCGCGGTTGCTGCTGGTGCCGCTCGCGCCGGGTGGGACAAGGTTCAGTTCACCCACGCCATGCTCGACACCGGCTACAAGGCCGGGGCACACGCGCGCCGCATTGTCCAGCTCCGTGACCGCACCACTGCCATCCGATGGTTGCACAGGGCCTACGAGGGCGCCTCCGCGCACGTCGTTGAAACCGACCCTATTCACGACCGGCGCGACTTTCACGCCTCCCTCGCAGCCCTACGCGCCCGGGTCGAAATCACCGCGTGGCCGGGCACCGAAGGCAAGACAGACCTCAAGAACCTCCTTGCGCGCATCGCCATCTGTGAGCAGCGGGGCGACTGGGACCACAGCGTCAGCGAACGGGACCTGGCCGAGCGCATCGGTTGCAGCCGGGCCGCTGTAGTCAGGTCGAACAAGCGGCTCATGACGGCCAAACGGCTGCGCAAGCTGGACTCCGGCACAGGCCGCAAGGGGGCCCGGTGGATGCTCATTCTGGCTGTCTCACCTGCACAGTCTCACGACGAGTCCACACCCCAAGGGCAAGAGCCTGGGGGGGCCCTGAGTGGACTCACGGTGAGACAGCCCCACCGAGAACCGAACATCGACTCCCGCACAGCTACCCACCTCATGCCGAAGGACGCGTTCGCCTTCTTCGGCCTGTCCGGTTCCGGCCTCGCCATCGTCTCCGCCCTGGCCGAACGCAACGACCAGACCGCAGCCGAACTGGTCGGCACTGCCTCCGTCTCCCGCCCGACCGCCTTCCGGCAGCTCGGAAAGCTCGTCGCACTCGGCCTCGTGGAGAAGACCGCAGACGTCTACCACCTGGTCCCCACAGCCATCGAAGGCGCAGGCCAGACCACACAAGAGTGCGCGGAACCGGTCCAGAACTGGGACGAGGCAGCGAAAAGGCTGGGCACCGCGGGCACCGGCCAGCGCCGCCGCGACCGCCACGACCGCCAGCGAGAGCACTGGGAGAAAACCCAACAACGCCTCGCCCAGCGCCGCCGACCCGCCACCGAGGTCCCCAACCCGCGGCGCGTCCCGGCGCAGTACGTCACGGCGAACGGGCAGGTCATCGACCCCCACACCGGTGAACTCACCGAATGGAAGGTCGCATCAGACGGAGAGTTGATCTTGCCCGACCTCTGGGAATGACCACGAGCCCCTGCATGCCACCACCACGAGCCGCAGCCACGCTCGGCCACGGTCTGACGCTGCCACCAGCATCACCTACCCCGCCCGGCCGGAACCGGAAGGAAAACCCCGTTGCCCACGCAGCCCTCCCCAGGCCCCTGCCACCGGTGCACCCAGCACCGACCGCTGTTCACCGCCAGCCCCGAGTGGGGCCGCGTCCCCAGCCCCCTGTGCACCCGCTGCTGGAGCGCGTTCGCTGACGCACGAGCCGGCGGAACCTACGTCGACTTCAACGACGCCTTCGACAACGCCACCGACGCCGAACTCGAAGCAGGACTCACCCTCACCACCACCGCATCCGGCCCAGATGCGTGACGTCGGCACCGGATGGGCGTTTGTCCATGACAAAGGCATCACCTGCCCAGGCCGCCCGGGAAGACCGACCCCGGCCGTCGCAAAGTCACCCGACGGGTGCAAACTCGGCGTTACTCTTCTCCAACTAACCGATCACTCTCCGCGATTGGAACCCCTTCACCATGCTCCTCGCCAGCGACTCACCCGCCGACGACTTCATGTCCCTGCCTTCGTGGGTACAGCTCCTGGTCGGCGTCGCCCTGGTCGCTGCCGCTGTCATCGGCCACCAGGTCGACAAGAAGATGGACAACGGATTCCTGGAGATCCTTTCCTTCCTGCTCGGCTGCGCCGGGCTCTACGCCACCGTCCTCGCCCTGTTCTGACCGGAGGATCCCCCTGCCATGACGGCCGCTCGGCCCCCCAAAAGTCCCCTTGAGGTGTCCCAGAACGGCAAGGGAAACGTGTACGGCAGGCAAGCCGTGCACGGCAGGTCCCTGGGCAGCCCGGACGCCGACGGGGTGGCGCTACGCGCACACCGCACACCGCTGCACTCCACACAAGTGATCACCTGCGCCGTCGAACGCGCCGTGATCTACCGCGAACCGCTGGCCACGCTCGTCGCACTGCATCTGCTCCACATCCCAGCCACCACCAACGAGCAGGCCGAGCGCACCCACGAAGCCCTGAAAGCGCTCTTCGAGGGCCCGACGTGATCGCCGCCGGATTCCGCACCGTCTACGGCATCTACTTCGGCGCCCTGTACGCCGCCCATCTGCTGCCGGTCTTCTGCCTGGCGCTCCTGCCACTGCTGCGCCTGGCTGGGCTGGTGAACCTCTGAAACCGGAACAGGAGTACTCCGTGATCGTCGCCCCTCTCTGCCCGCAGTACCGATTCACCGTCCCTGTCGCCCACCTCAACCACGTCACCACCGATCACCGGACCCTCCTCATCGATGAGACAGCACCGCCACTCACCAACCCCCTGCCGCTGCCCGTCCTGCTCTCACCGCCCGGAAACCCCGTCCCCCTCCAGGGCTTCGGAGTCGTCGATGACATCGTGATCGGCGAAGGCCGCCTGTGGGCCTCCGGCGTCCTGGACAGCAGGGACCACACGGCCGTCCGGGACTGGGTAGGCGCCCTACGCCTGGGCGCCGCAGCTTTCGCACTCAACCTTGACGAGACCGACGGCCACACCATCAACGCCGGTGACCGGCACATCCGCGTCCTGACCCACTGGCGCCTGACGGGCCTGACCGTCCGCATCGGGCCACCCACCTGGACGACCGTGACCGAGGACATCGACATCACCCACATGACCAGCGAAGAGCGCCGCACCTGGCGCCCGAAGCCCTACGACCGGGAGCACTCATGACCGCCGCCCCGACCCCGCCGCGCCGCCCGGCCGCCGCTCCCGTGCTGCGCGCGACGGCTGATCGCCCGCTGACCGGCCGTCGCTGGCTCTCCTGGGACGACTGGGCGCGCCACAACAGGCAGACCGCGGACTGCCTGTCCATGGACACCCCCGCCGAAGCCCTGGCCTCGGCCAACGGCCTGCGCCCGGTCGGCCGCCGCAATGGCTGATCGTCCGGGCACAAAAACGGCCCCCCGCCCCCGAAGGGACGTGGGGCCGTCAACCGGCCACCATGACGTGAGGCCGGTCCGGGCCCCGGCCGCAAGCTGAAGGACGAACGACAGGATGCGAGCCGGGACGACAACGATACGACCCGCAAAGATGGTGCAGAAATGTTTCTTCTTAGGATTCCAAGCGACTTCACCCCCGAGGACTACGGCTGGGAACGCCAGGACGACATCACCGGCCCCTACCAGCAGCATCCTAACTTCGGTGTCTGGCGCCGCAAGCGCGAGCCACACCCCGGCTTCGAGGCCCTAACGATCTGCGCCTCGACGCACCCACCCGCGCACTCGGCGGCTGGTTCTACCTCGCAAAGCCACACGCCGCGCTGTGGACTGGCAACACAAGACCACCACCGCCATCGCCCAGAAATACGGCACCGTCGTGGTGGAAGACCTGCACATCACGAACATGGTCAAGTCCGCCAAGGGAACCGTGGACGAGCCAGGGAAGAACGTCAAAGCCAAGTCCGGCCTGAATCGCTCCATCAGCCAAGAGGCATGGGGCCGCACCGTGACGATGCTGACGTACAAGACCGCCTGTAATGGCGGAGCCCTGGTCAAGGTCCCCGCCGCGTACACCTCTCAGCGCTGCTCCGTGTGCGGCTTCATCACGCCCGGCAGCCGAGAGGACCAAGCCACGTTCGTGTGCAAGAACCCGGACTGCGGATGGTCAGGAAACGCCGATCACAACGCAGCCCGGAACATCTTGCACCTATACCGGATGGGCCACGCGCTCGTCCCGGCTGCCGGGAGAGCACTTCAACCCCACCCCATGCCCGAGCGCGCCACCCTCGGCGAACTGTGGCATCACCTGCGTGACGACCCGCGGATCACCCATACGTCTACCGGATAGCACGCCGCGCTCTGAAAGAATCGCCGGCATGAGCGATCCCGACTACATACTGCCGCCGCCGCCTGCCCTGGACGCCCCCGACGGCGTGAAGCTGCGCACGGCAATCCCCGCCGACGCAGACGCCCGCCTGGTCATGATCCAGACCCTGGAGAACTGGACCGACATCTACCAGGAAGCAGTCACCCGGCTCCTGCAAGAACTGTGGGAAGAAGGCCGCTACAAGGAAGACATCCTGTGCGCCGCCGCAGGCATGTCCCGCATGGGCGTCCGCAAGCGCGCCAACCCCGAATACCGCGAGAAGGTCAACAAGCAACGCCGCGAACGCCGGAGCCAGGAAAGCGACCGACAGCGGCAAGGCAGGAAGAGCCCCCCACCCGAATCCGGAGACAGCACGTGATCACCGAACCCGCCGTCGCCGACGCACCCGGCCAGGACGCCGACGACCTGATCACCACCGCGGACCAGCTCCGCGCCTATCTCGACTCCCACCCCACCCGCCACGCACCCGCCGAGGCCGGCGGATGCGTGTGCGGATGGCCCCACGTGCCGCCCGAACTCCTCGGAGCCGTCCGCACGAACAACACCTTCCCCGCCCAGGCCGAGCACGCCGAAGCCGTCCTGATCGGCGCCCTCGGAGACCTGCTGCCCTCGGACACCTCCGCGCAGAACGACAGCGGAGCCATGGCCCCCGTCCCATGGCGCCCGCTCGTACGCCACCTCTACGACGAGATCGACTACCGCGACCGCAGCCTCGACCCGCGATTCGTCACGCTGATGAGGTGGTGCATCGACCAGGGCCACGCCGATGTGATCACCCTCGCCCAGATCACCACGTCGCACCCTAACTTCCTGGCCAAGCTCCTGAACGTGCCCGCCCCGGACGCCAAACCGGAGACCAAGTACGCCAAGCCCGAGACACCGGACAACACCCCATGAGCCCCGACCGCACCTTCCGATCCCTCGCCGCTGCGCTCTCCGCCGCCGCCGGCGTCCTGGTCTACGGGATCATCATGACCATCGTCGGCCTGATCACCGGCGCGTGGCCACTGCCCGTCTCCTACCTACTCGCCGCATCAGCCGGCGCGTCAGTCGGCTACTGGAAGTCCGGCCGCCTCCTGGAACGCCCCCAGGATCCCGCGCCCCGCGAGGAGCCACACCTGTGACCCACCATCGCCGCCGCGTGCCCAGTGATGAGGAACAGCAGCAGCTGCGGGCCGCCGTCGTCGCGGCCCCACTGCTCGAACTCACCGAAGTCACCGACCTCACCGCGGGCCGAATCCTGCCGGTGACCTCCGTCGGCATCCTGGACGAGCCCCACATCCCCTACATCCGCCTGACCAACCAGGCCCTCTACCGACTGCCGGAAGTCCTGCGGCCGTGGGCGCAGTCCTTCATCCGGGTGCATGTGCAGGGCGAGCATCCCCCGGAGCTGCCGGGCTGGGTCGAGTTCGGCGTGATACACGGACAGGCCATGGCCGCGCTCAAGTCAGGCCCCCAGCGCCCCCTGGCGAACTGAAGTTCACGCAGCGATCTAGTGCACGAATCGGATATCGTGTCATGTAAAGGGGCTGCCTCCCACTTGCGGAGATGGCCCCTTCAACAGTGGCATTCGACCGGTCATAAGTACACACCATAGGACCCCTGATGAACGATCTTCCTATCGAATTTTTGCCCGATTCCATCAACGACAACTTGGCCGCCGCCCAGTGCCTCACCGATGACATCGTTCCGACCGCCATGCGCCTGATCCACGACCACGCCAAGGAACTCGCCCTCACCGGTGACACGCTCCATGACGCCTGCATGGACGCCGCCGCCGCGGTCTACGAGCGCGCCATCCACACCCTGCGCACCCTCAAGGGCACCGAACATAGCTCCAACTACGGCGCGTACTCCCGCGCTGTCCTCATGCGTATCGCCGTGGCAGACAGCCTCACCCACCGCGCCGGACAGGGCTTCAGCATCGCCAACGCCATCGGCCACCTCGCCTACCCCCTCGGCGACCACCCCGGCCTGCGCGAAGCCGTGGCCCAGAACAAGGACCTGCACGACCGGATGCGCCAGCTCGCCACCGAGTCAGCAGGCGCCATCGAGTGAGGTGGTGAACCCGCGGTGACCTGTCCCGCCTCCATGCACCTGACCGATGCCGACGTCGCCGCCTACGCGGCACTGCCCAACCCGATCTACGACGTCAGCAGCGAGCACTGGTGCGTGCTCTCACCGGGCCACGACGGCAATCACGCCGCCGAAGTGCAGTCGTCGGTCTTCTCGGACCGCTCCTACTGGGCGCTCTGGGACGACGGCGGCACCGACTACCGCATCATGCTCCTGACCATGTGCATCGTCACCCGCCGACGAGCCGACCACACGACCGCTCTATGCCTGCTGTACGACAACCACGGCGGTGAACACGACTGGATCGACGAACAGGGTGGACCGGCCTTCTGAAAGTGGCTCAGGGCCGTCTCTGGCCCCACCCCGAAAATTATGCACCCCCCGCATAGACAAACCTATGCGGGGGGTGCATAGTGATAGCCGAAGCGACTCCCCCTGGAGGATCAATGGCCAGCGCCGACCCGGTGCACGCGAAAGCAGAGCGGCTGTACTCGCGAACCAGCGAATACCGCATCGGCAGCCGAATCGCCCTCGATGACTTGGGCACCCCCCACTACACGCTCGTGGGCCTCCACCTTGAGGGGGACGTCCTCCCGCTCTACGTCAGCGACGACTACGTCAGCGGGCGCGACACACAGTTCGGCGTACTGGAGCATGACGAACTGGATGAGAGTGTCCTGGCCGCCCCAGACGACCCCGAGAAGGCGCATGCCGCGCGCGCCTGGGCCGCCAAAAACCGCGAATACCTCACACATTACGGCCACGACGACGTCCTGTTCGACATCCCTACCAGTGTCGAACAGTTGCGGCGGTTCATCCAGTTCTGCAAGACCGACCGTGAATGGCGAGTGGCTGAGCACGCACAACGCCGGGCCGCATCACGGCGCGCACATGCCATCGCGCAGATCGTCTGGACGGACGATAACCAGTCCTTGGCCGCCCGGGTCCTCGGCCTCAACCAATCCAGCGTGTCACGGGCAGTGGCAGCAGCAACGTCCAACGCCCCGTAGGAGGGTGTCTCGGTGAGCGCGGGAAGCAGAGCGTTCTCCATCCGTCTTCAGGCGTTCGCCACTGGCGGCGGCCGGTGCAACTCGGCCAAGCCGAGAACCCACGCCGGCGTATCGGACAGCCACGGCAGCAGCTTTCGAGTCCGGAACGCGTTCGGCCCCAGGCGGTGACCCGCAGGGAACGGCCCCTTCAACTGCGCGGCGAAACACCGCCACTGGGTGCCGTTCCAGTCGTACTCCAGCAGCAACTCCGTCACGTGGATCTTGGTAGACGACTCCTCATCGTCCTCCGAGGGCGGTATCTCATCGAACAAGGGCGGCCCCTGCTCGATCTCCAAGCGACGACCCAGAATGCGATGGGTACTCGCTAAGCGTGCCTTCACGTGCCGCAGCGTACTGACCGGCCAGTGCAGCGATCACCCCGGCCTCTACCCAAAACGGCCTGCCCCCGACAAGATGGGGGACAGGCCGTCGGGCTGTCAGAAGGCCACACGGTGGCGGTGCGGATCACTCCAGTAGAGCCCGGACGGGGGCAACGTCCTGGCGCTCCTTCAGCCGCTGGAGCACACCGTTCACCCAGCGGTCCGTACGCGACGACGAGGCACTGCCAGTCACCCGCATCAGCGCACTCATGCTTGCCGGGCCACGCCGAGCGCGGCCAGCGCCGACCGCTGATTCCGTGCGGATCGTGTCGTGGTGGCCACCCCAACAGCCTGAGTGGCGTACGCAACGGCGACGTCACGCGACCCGCGGAAGGCGTGCACACGGGCACTCGACGCCAGCACTTCGGCCGCGCCCCGGACCATGGCGGCTGGCCATGCCTCCCTCGCCGCGTCGAGTGCAGTCTGACCGGCATCCAGGTATGCGGGATTGCGCCGGGCAAGGCGCCACATGACATGCCCTTGCCACTTGTTTATCTCGGTCTCGCTCAGATATCCGATGTACGAGGGCACTTCCCCGTCCTGGACCTCTTCGAGGATGCGCCACGCCGTCCGCAGGTCGGCACGCGCCTCGGGGGCCGCATCAAGCCCGGCATGGTGATGTGCACGCACCGCGTGCAGCCAGCACCGCACCGCCGGGTGTGCCCGCGTACCAGCGATGCTCAGAGCCCGGTCGACGAGGCTCCGGGCCCCGGCGTAGTCACCGTGGTCCGCCAGCACTCGGCTTGCCTGTCCGACCAGATTCGCGCAGCACGAGACGTCGTCCGCCTGCTGGGCATGTTGCGCCGCTTCTCGGTACGACGCGAAGGCTGCATCCGCCAGGCCAAGATCGGCCTGGAGAAACCCAACGAAACCGCCTGTATCCGCCGCAAGAGCCTGCACGGGCCTTCTCTCGGCTGCTGACCCCGCCAGCGTGAGCCAGGTCATGATCTGCCCGTGATGCGCTACTGCCTGGCTGTAGACCGTTGCCGCGCCGGACAGGTTGTCCAGACGCCCATGAGCCGCCCTGAGATCTCGATGAGCCTCCAGCATTTCACGGCCGCCGCCCCCGGTGCCGACGCCAACTCCAGCAGTGACGACACCGGCTCCGGCCACCCCCTTCAGGAAAGATCGGCGCCACACATCATCCTCCAGCAGATCGTCAAACCCGTCGAACCCTGCACGCACCTTTTCGGTCGTAGGGGCCACCAACGTGTCGCCGGCATCCAGAGCGGTGGGATGGGCGAAGCGAGCTGCGGCCCCGTACATGGGCCGCCCTACCCCGCGCGTTAATACAAGCAAATCATCGACGTCCAGCCCGAGTACTGAGGCCAGAGCTTCCGCGTACTCGTCCGGTGTCCTGATCTCCTTTTCCCACCGGTAGATGTCATTCGCAGTGACCGAGGACACCCCGCAATGCGCGTTCACCAGGTCGGCCACACGTTTCTGCGTCCACGCTCTAGATACCCGCGCATCGCGAAGAACAGTCCCGAAGCCGCGCAGGACAGCGCGGCCTGGCTCATGATGCATACGAAAGCTCCCTTGTCAATCTGCCTCGTGTGGCTGACAGAGTGGCAGATTCAGTGGCAGATCCGGAAGTCCCCGAAACGGCGTTGACTGGTTAGTGGCTCCTCCGGAGGCCACCTCCTCCCTTGTCGGGTGGTCTTCGCCGGAGCGCTGAAGTGCAGCGGCTCGTCCCTTACCCCCGTGGGGGACGAGCCACTGCCCCCAAAGGCGCAAGGGAGCATCCCCATGATCATCGCTCAGATCCCCAAAGCACCGCCCCGACCAGCCACTACCACGACTGGTCCCATGTCCAGCGCAGCCAGCTCCTTCCTGAAAACCCGTACGAACAACGGCTTCTCGCCCCACAAGTGGGGCGCAGCCACCTGGAAAACCTTCATCTCCCTCGGCGGCATCCAGTGAGCGCCGAGGGCACGATCACGGCCGTGGTCTACGTCTGCGCTCCCACAGAGCAGCGTCAGGCCGAAGCAGCCGAAGCGGGCCGCGCCTTCGCGACCGCGCGCGGCTTCCGGGTCGTGGAGACCATCACCGACACCTTCGGCGAGGACGACCCGGCCAAGCGGCCGGGTTGGCAGCACCTGGTGCACCTCGCCGACGACGAGGGCTTCAAACGCCTCGTCGTCCATCTGCCCGGCTACATCTCCACCGATGTGGGTCGGCGGCACGAGGCCATCAACGGCCTCATCCAGCGCGGCGTGCGGTCCCTGTATTCCTGGCCGGTGCAGGGGCCGCACGCCGGAACGGAGACGACCACGCGATGACCCAGCCTCAGCACGCGCGCGAGCGCAACTCCATCGCGTGGTCGGGCGCCCGGTTCTTCGGCAAGGCGCTCGGCTTCTGGCTCCTGCCATCCGCCGCCCTCGTCACCGGCGTCCAGCACATCGGACACGACATCCACGCCAAGACGTCGGTGTCCCAGGCTGACCAGCCGCAGGACGATTCAGTGACGCCCGTGGGTAGGCGGTGAGCCGACACCGCCGCAAGCGGTTACGACTGCCCACCCGCACGGAGTGGGCAGTCGGCGCTGTAGTCGGCCTGGATTCAACGTTCAAGTTGCCCACGGTGCGGCCGGCAGATCCGGCGCCTGGTGGGAATGTTCATCTTCGCCTGGCTGGCTGAGCACGCCGTATAGCTCCCGGCGGCCGTCCGTAGAGCCCTGTCGCGGGCCGCCGCCGGGCCTCAATTTATGCACCACACAGAAACACCAACACGCCATGACGCAACCACTGTCACTCTCGAACACCCACAGGACCAAGGCAGCCGTCCGGCAGCTCCCTCCCTTATACGCCGACGAGACAGGCGGCGGCTACTACGCCTGTGGGCCCATCGGTGGCGCTCTCTGATCAACGACCCCTACTGGTGCGCCATCGCCGAAGTAGTCGTCTCCACGGTCGTCATAGCAGCTCTGCTCGGCTCCCTGATCATCGCGTTCTGCCGCTCGTAGAGGTCAGTACGCGCCGGTGCGGCCCCTCTGGATGGCCCGTCCGGTGTCGTACTCACCGAACGCATACGACTGGAACCCGCGGTCGTTGAGCATCTTCGTCCAGCACGACCGCTGACCCCGGCGGGCGTACGTGCACGTGTACGTACGCCCGTCCTGATTCCTGATCACCTTCGCCTGCGGAGCTTCGGCCCCGGCCGCGGGCCACGGCCCCGACAGCCGCGCCCACACCGCCTCGCAGCTCGGTGAGTACCGCAGCTCCACAATCGCGCCGGCAAGACGGAAAGAATCGACGGTGGATGCGTCGCCCTGGCAGTACTTCTCCGGGTCCTTGCCCGTGCAGCCGGAGGAGAAGCAGCCTCCGACCGGTACGGGCTCGGCGGAGGCCGGGACGGCGGGCAGAACAACGGCCGCTGCGAGAGCGGAAGCGAACAGCAAGGGTGAGCGGCGCATATCGGGGCCCTTCCAATGGTCCGAGTCTTATCAAAGCCTTAACTACCCAGCGCGGCCGACAGTCACTGTCGGCCGGATTCCGGAGGTTGATCGCATGCGAAGCAGCAAGAGATCATGACCGCAGGGGAAGTCCCCGCTCGGGATGCTCGGGCTCTCTGCGACGGCGAGACATCAGCAGCCCCCGGGGAACGCCTGGCCGTGTCCCGTGCGGGGCAGCAAGCAGCCCCCGCCTCAAGGTGTGAGGCGGGGGCTGCGCCGTATCCCGATACTGGTGCGCCGGCGGTGTGACGCGGCTGCGTACGGCGTTGACGGTCTCGCGTTGTTCGTGCTCCTCGTTGCACTCGTCGCGTTGCTGCCGGGCGTCACCGAGGAGGCGTTCCAGGTCAGCGATATAGGCGTCCTCGCGGGCTTGGCGCTCGTTGGTCTGGATGCGCTGGGCGCGAGCGTGCTTCTCGTCCCGGGCGGCTCGCTCCTGGGGGTCAGGTCGGCGAGGAGATCATCCAAGGCCCGGGAAGAAGCGATGTCGGTGGATGGGGTTCCCCGTTCGCCCGCGGCCTGGCGTTTCTGGAAACGGGCGACGAGCAGACCCATGGCTGCGGTGCCCATATTCATGGCCGCGTGCCACCAGCAGGCCATGGCCCGGTCCAGGTCGGGGCCGTGGGTGGCGCTGGTCATCTCGGCCCATGCTCGTGGGCGCTCGTCCGGAGTGAGGGCTTGAAGGATGCCGAGCATGGTGCGGGGGACGTCTGCGGCGTGCCTCAGCTCGGCAAGCTCGTCCAGTTCGTGCGGGGACCAGCAGGTGAGGAAGAAGTCGTCGCCGGCGCGTGGGTCGGGCTTGGTCCAGGGGATGAAGTCGGTCTCGGTGTCGGTGTTCCAGGGTTCGGCCCGGTTGGAGACGATCGTGTGGGCGGTGTCGATGCACCATGCGGTGACGGCGTACGGTTTGTCGTCCCTCTCGTCTTGCCCACGGGCCTTCTGGAGAGCTTGGAGGCGCCTGTCGACCTGGCTGGGGATCTCCTGGGTGAGCAGTTCCATCAGGCGCTCAGGGGTGCGCTCAGCAGCCGGTGGGATCGGTACCTCGGTACGGTTGCGGCGCATGAGTGGTTCGACGCCATCGCGAGCGTAGAGGGCGTCTTTGAGAGCGTCCCGGGCGGCGGTGTAGCCGTCAGCGGCAGCGGTAGGCCGCCAGCGGCGGCGGTCCATCGGCCGGTGGCATCCTGCTCGATGGACATCGTGTATTCGGGCAACTCCCTGGCCCTCCCTTGGAACATGGGGCAGATACCGGTGACACCGGCCTACCCATCGGACGTGAGGCAGCCCGGAGGATGGTCTCGCTGCCGATCCTACGAGGGTGACGGGGAGTGACCTGCCGGTGGCGGATTCCGAAAGAAGCGGGCGGTGGCGCCTAGCGGAACATCTACGACCAAACGGGCAATAATCCTTTGGGTGACTACACAAGACCTCGAACTTCCCGCTCAGGCTGGCGTGCCGGATCAGGAGCTGCCCCTCGTGGACTTTGGGGTGGCCCTGGCCGACGCTCTCAGGCACATCCAAGACAGCGTGGTGGCCTCCCTCGCGGAGGCCCGCGAGGCCATTCGGGAGGTAGCCGACGCGTCGGCGGATCGGGACGGGAAGCTCGCCAAGCGCGCATCAGGGCTGGAAAACCGGATCACCACCCTCTCCAGTCAGGTCGCGAAGGCCCGCGAGACCGTTCAGGAGGTAGCCGACGCGTCGGC